>LNFM01011118.1_pt1 | contig 12369 bp, 12 predicted proteins | sample 596031 | NCBI WGS metagenome assembly LNFM01 (sample SAMN04254537, study PRJNA301005) | activated carbon metagenome | isolation source: dual media filters at the Ann Arbor, Michigan drinking water treatment plant | place: USA: Ann Arbor
GGCTGCCCTCCCTGGCCACGCAGAAGTTCCGCTCCGGCGCCGCCGACAGCCAACCCTATGCCGTGAAGAATGGCGACAAGACACCGGGCAAGGTGGCCATCTATTCCACCTGCTACGTCAACTACAACGAGCCCGGCATCGGCCACGACCTGCTCAAGATCCTCGACCACAACGAGATCCCCTACGTGCTGGTGAGCAAGGAGAAATGCTGCGGTATGCCCAAGCTGGAGCTCGGTGACCTGGATTCGGTCAACAGCAGCAAGGAAGCCAACATCCCCGTGCTGCACAGCTACGCGCAGGAAGGCTACGCCATCCTCTCGGCCGTGCCCAGTTGCACCATGATGTTCAAGCAGGAAATCCCGCTGATGTACCCGGACGACACCGCGGTGCAGGAGGTCAAGGAAGCCATGTGGGACCCCTTCGAGTACCTGATGGCGCGCAAGCGCGACGGCCTGCTCAAGACCGAGTTCCCGCAGAAGCTGGGCAATGTGAGCTACCAGATCCCCTGCCACGGGCGTGTGCAGAACATCGGCAAGAAGACCGAGGAGATGCTCAAGATGATCCCGGACACCACGATCAACACGATCGAGCGCTGCTCGGGCCACGCCGGCACCTTCGGGGTGAAGAAGGCCTACCACCAGCAGGCCATGAAGATCGGCAAGCCGGTGTTCAAGGCCATGGCCACGATGAAGGACGGAACGAAGCCCGACTACATCAGCTCCGACTGCCCATTGGGCGGCCACCACATCGCCCAGGGCTTCGAGGTCAACGGCCTGGGCGCACCCGAGCTGCAGCACCCGCTGAGCCTGGTGCGCAAGGCCTACGGACTCAAGTAAGGACACTGGAGATGGACATGCAACTCACCGGCAAGATCACCCCCGACAACCTCATGTCGCTGGAGGCCTACAGCAAGTGGCGCAAGGCGCACAAGGGCGAGGTCATCGCCCACCGCAAGCTTCGCAGTGTGCTGCTGGGCGAGCACATCAACCTGCAGTTCGAATCGGAGCTGACGATCCGCTACCAGATCCAGGAGATGCTGCGTATCGAGAAGATCTTCGAGGAGGAAGGCATCCAGGACGAGATCCACGCCTACGCCCCGCTGGTGCCCGACGGCACGAACTGGAAGGCCACGATGATGATTGAGTACCCCGACATCAACGAGCGCAAGCGCGAGCTGGCCCGCCTGATCGGCGTGGAAGACCGCATGTTCGTCGAGGTGGAAGGCTACCCGCGCGTCTACGCGATTGCCGACGAGGATCTGGACCGCGAGAACGAGGAGAAAACCTCGGCCGTGCACTTCGTGCGCTTCGAACTCACGCCTGCCATGTGCGCCGCCGTCAAGGCCGGTGCCGGTTTGAAGGTCGGTTGCGACCACACCAACTACCCGGCCCACCTCACGGTCAGCGCCGAGACCCTGGCCTCGCTGGCGGGCGACCTGAAATAAGCCGCTGCAGAGCCAGCTTAGGTACTGGGGCCCGGACGCACGGCTAAACTGTGCGCCACCATGCTCGTCGTCTCCGCCCGTCTGCGCTTGCTCCTGCCTTTTCTGAACTGGCCCCGCCCCACGGGTGAGTTGCTGCGCAGCGAAGCCCTGGCCGGCCTGGCCGTGGGCCTGATGGTGATTCCCCAGGGTGTGGCCTACGCCGTGCTGGCCGGCATGCCGCCTGTCACCGGCATCTATGCCTCCATCCTGCCGGCCCTGCTGGCGGTGCTGTTCAGCGCTTCGACCCGGCTCTCGGTCGGTCCCACGGCGCTGACCTGCCTGCTGGTGAGCGCCGGCCTGACGGGGCTGGCCGCACCCGGTTCGGCCGAATGGGTGCAGCTGGCCATCTGGCTGGCCCTGCTCACCGGCCTGCTGCAACTGGCGCTGGGTTTCATGCGTTTTGGCTGGCTGCTTAACCTGGTCAACGCGCCGGTGCTCACCGCCTTCACGCAGGCGGCGGCCGTGCTCATCATCGCCTCGCAGCTGCCCGATCTGCTGGGCCTGCGGGACTGGGCCAGCCTCGCATCGAACGCCCTGCAGGCCTGGCACCTGCCCTCCCTGGCCTTTGGCCTGGGCACGCTGGCGCTGCTGCTGCTGGCACGCCGCTGGCGCCCTGCCTTTCCCTCGGTGCTGCTGATCGTGCTGGCCGCGGCCGGACTCTCCCGCGGGCTGGGCTTCGAGGCGGCGGGCGGCCAGGTGGTCGGTGCCCTGCCGGCCGGCCTGCCCGCGCTGAGCCTGCCGGCCCTGCCCGAGTGGTCCGTGCTGGGCCAGTTGCTGCTGCCCACCCTGGTCATCACCCTCGTGAGTTTTCTGGAGACCGCGTCCAGCGCCAAAGTCGACAACGAACGCCGCGGCACGCGCTGGGACCAGGACCAGGACCTGATCGGCCAGGGCCTGGGCAAGCTGGCCGCCGGCTTCAGCGGCGCCTTCCCGACCAGTTCCTCCTTCTCGCGTTCGGCGCTCAATCTCTACGCCGGCGCGCGCACCGGCTGGGCCACGGTGTTTTCCGCCGTGGTCGTGCTGCTGGCGCTGTGGCTGTTCATCCCGGTGCTGCGCCACGTGCCGCAGGCCGTGCTGGCCGCCATCGTGGTGGCGGCCGTGCTGGGCCTGATCAAACCGCGCGAGTTCCTGCGCCTGTGGCGCATCGCCCGCGTGGAAGCCCTCATCGCCGGCGCCACCTTCCTCATCACGCTGCTGGTCTCACCGCAACTCTACTGGGGCGTGCTGGCCGGCGTGCTGATGTCGCTGAGCCACTTCCTCTACCAGCGCCTGCACCCGCGCATCATCGAAGTGGGCCTGCACGCTGACGGCAGCCTGCGCGACCGCCATCTCTGGAAACTGCCGCCGCTGGCCGCCAACACCTATGCCCTGCGCATGGATGCGGCGCTGGATTTTGCCGCGGCGGCCGGCTTCGAGCGGGCCATCGTCGAGTTCCTGGCAGCGCATCCGCAGACCCGCCATGTCTGTCTGTTCGCCCAGCCGATCAACCACATCGACGCCACCGGTGTGGACGCCCTGCTCAAGCTCAGCGCCCAGCTGCGCCAGCAGGGTGTGCTGCTGCACATCAGCGGCATGAAACTGCCGGTGGAGCGCACCCTGCTGCAGGCCGGCTGGAAACTTGCCGACCCGGCGCACCGCCTCTACCGCACGGAAACCGAAGCGGTGGCGGCGCTGCGCGACCTGGCCTGAGCCAGCGGCGCGCCCGCTGTGCCCGGCTACTTCAGCCGAATTTCAGGAACATGCGGCTGTAAGGCCCCTTGAGCCGGTCCAGCGCTTCGCGCGCGGCGGCCGCGTCCTGGTTGAGGGCGGCCCGGTGCAGGGTTGCCACCGAGGTCTCCAGCGCCTGCAGGGCGGCAGTAAAGTCGGCGTCCCCTTGCAGGGCTTTCGGGGCTTCGCTGCGCAGCTTTTTGGCCAGGTACTCCAGCACACCCACCCGCTTCACCAGTGTCAGCATGGCTTGCGGGCTGTTGGTCAGCGTGGGCCCCTGCTCCAGCAGGTGCTCCATCTCGGCATGGTAGGCATTCATGTGGTCACTGAAGACGATGACCCCATTGCGCCGGCGCAGCTCGGCCATGATGTCGCGCGCCTGTTCCAGCGTTTCGTGCGCCTGCACCAGCTTGCCCTGGCCGATCTCGCCGGCGGCCTGCTCATACACCTTGGTCACGGCCTGCAGGGACGCACTGAATCCGGGATCCCTGTCGTAGGGGATGGGGGGCTGGGCCGCGTAGCGGTCCACGATAGCCTGCCAGGACTGCCGGGCCTGGGCCATCGCCTGTTCGGACTCGGCCTGCGCCTTGCTGTTGGTGCGGAACAGGGCGGCACGGTAGGGTGCGTAGGCCTGGTTGATGGCCTCGGTCACCGGATCGGCGGCCCGAGCGCCCAGGCAGGCCAGCAGGCCGAGCATCACGAAGAAGTTGACAACGAGTTTCATGGCATCTCCAGATGAGGAACAGCGTCCCAGTCTAGTCAGCGCGCATCCGCCCGTCTTGACGCACATCAAAGCTGCGCTGCCACAGCGCCCAGTCAGGCCCGGGCGGGGCCTCGATCGGCAGCGCCGTGCCATGCAGCGGGTGCACCAGTTCCAGACGCAGCGCATGCAGCCAGAGGCGCTGCACGCCCAGCCATGCTGCCAGCGCGCGGTTCAGGGGGCCCTTGCCATGCGTGGCGTCGCCGATGATGGGATGGGCGATATGCTTGAGATGTCGGCGCAGCTGGTGCCGGCGGCCACTCAGGGGCTGCAGTTCCACTAGCGCGCAACGCGTCGTGGGGAAATCGCCCTGCGGCAGCGGCAGCGCGTATCGCGCCAGCGTGCGATAACGCGTCTGGGCGTCCTGCACCTCCAGGCGCGCCGCGCGGGCATCGTCTTCCATGCGCTTGAGCGGGTGATCGATCAGGCCCGCTTCAGGCGGCCAGCCGCGCACCACGGCCTGGTAGGTCTTGCGCATGCCCTGCGGCGCCTCGATGGCCGATCCCAACAGGCGCGCCGTCTCGGCATCCAGCGCGAACAGCAGCACGCCACTGGTGCCCTTGTCGAGCCGGTGCGCGGGCCAGACCGGGCGGCCCAGCTGATCGCGCAGCAGCTGCAGCGCAAATTGCGTCTCGCCAGCGTCGAGCCCCGTGCGGTGCACCAGCAGGCCGGGCGGTTTGTCGATGGCTACGAGATAATTGTCCTGATACAGGATACGCAAGAACATGCTTTTTTTATTATCCCCCGCCAAATCGCTGGACTACGACACCCCCGCGGGTGACGTGCCGCACACGCAGCCCCTGTTCGTCAAGCAATCGGCCGAACTCATCGAGATCCTGCGCGGCTATTCACCGCAGCAGATTTCCGAACTGATGGACCTGAGCGACACGCTCGCCGGCCTGAACGTGGCGCGTTACCAGGCCTGGAGCCCGAAGTTCACGGCGAAGAACGCCAAGCAGGCCGTGCTGGCCTTCAACGGCGACGTCTACGAAGGCCTGGACGCGAAGACGCTCAAGGCCGAGGACCTGGCCTGGGCCCAGGAGCACGTGTGCATCCTCAGCGGCCTGTATGGCGTGCTGCGTCCGCTGGACTGGATGCAGCCCTACCGGCTGGAGATGGGCACGGCGCTGGCGAACCCGCAGGGCAAGAACCTCTACAAGTTCTGGGGCAGCCAGATCGCCGAACATTTGAACGCGCGCCTGCAGGCCGACAAGACCCCGGTGGTGGTGAACCTGGCCTCGCAGGAGTACTTCAAGGCCGTGGACACGAAAGCGCTCAAAGCGCGGGTGATCGAATGCGTGTTCGAGGACTGGAAGGGCGGCAAGTACAAGGTCATCAGCTTCCTGGCCAAACGCGCGCGCGGCCTGATGGCACGCTACGCGGCTACCCACCGTGTGAGCACACCGAAGCAGCTGGAGAGGTTCAAGCTCGAGGGCTACGCCTTTGATGCGGCCGTCTCTGAACCAGACCGCCTGGTGTTCCGCCGCAAAGTGCAGGACTGAGATGAGCCAAGCCGAAGACTCCCAACTGGGCAAGGCCACACCGTACAAGGACCAGTACGACGCCTCCCTGCTTTTCCCCATCTCGCGCCTGCCGAAACGCCAGGAGATCGGCGTGCCGGCCACCCTGCCCTTCCTGGGCGCCGATCTGTGGACGGCCTACGAGCTGAGCTGGCTGAACGCGCGCGGCAAGCCGCAGGTGGCGATCGCCCACGTGACCGTGCCCTGCGAGACGCCCAACATCATCGAGAGCAAGTCCTTCAAGCTCTACCTCAACAGCTACAACAACACGAAGTTCGCCGATGCAGCCGAAGTCCTGGCGCGGCTGCGCGCCGACCTGAGTGCCGCCGCCTGGCGCGATTCGGGCCGGACGGGCACGGTGGGGGTGAAGCTCATCGCGCCCGAACTGTTCGACCAGGAGCCCATCCATGAACTCGACGGCCTGAGCCTGGACCGGCTGGAGGTGGAGTGCACGCACTACACACCGGCGCCCGAACTGCTGACGGCCGCCTTCGACGAGCAGCCCGTGAGCGAGGTGCTCACGAGTTCGCTGCTCAAGAGCAACTGCCTGGTGACGGGCCAGCCCGACTGGGGCAGCGTGCAGATCGCCTACAGCGGCCCGCAGATCGAGCAGGCCGGCCTGCTGCAGTACCTGGTGAGCTTTCGCAATCACAACGAATTCCACGAGCAGTGCGTAGAGCGCATCTACATGGACATCTGGACGCGCTGCAAGCCCACCAAGCTGACGGTCTATGCGCGCTACACACGCCGCGGCGGCCTGGACATCAATCCCTGGCGCACCAGCCATCCGCAGGCCCTGCCGGCCAACGTGCGCACGGCGCGGCAGTAAACCTGCCCTGACGGTTCAATGCAGGCGAAACACCTGCATGGACTGGGTCAGGGACGCGGCGCTGACCTTGAGCCCGTCGGAAGCCGCAGCGGACTCCTCGGCCAGCGCGGCGTTCTGCTGCGTCAGCTGGTCGAGGTGGTTGATGGCGTCGTTGACCTGGGCCACGCCGGCGGTCTGCTCGCGCGTGGCCGTGCTGATCTGGTTGATCAGCACCCCCACCTCGCGCACCGCCTCCACCACCTCCTCGATGGTCTTGTTGGCGTGCTGCATGCGCTCGGCGCCATTGGAGATCTGGTCGGCCGAATGCGCGATGAGTTCCCGGATCTCCTTGGCCGCCGTGCCGCTGCGCTGGGCCAGCGCGCGCACCTCGGTGGCCACCACGGCGAAACCGCGCCCCTGCTCGCCGGCCCGCGCGGCTTCCACGGCGGCGTTGAGCGCCAGGATGTTGGTCTGGAAGGCGATACCCTCGATGACCGAAATGATCTCGCGCATCTTGCCGGATGACTGGTCGATGCGTGTCATCAGCTCGCTGAGTTCATGCACCGATTCGCCGCCCTGCGTGGCCACGGTGGTGCTCTGCTCGCTGTGGCGCAGCACCTCGTCGGCGATCTGCGAGGTGTGTTTAACGGTGCTGGAGATTTCCTCCATCGAGGCGGCCGTCTGCTCCAGGCTGCTGGCCTGCGATTCGGCACGGGCCGACAGGTCCAGGCTGCCTTCGGAGATCTCCAGGGCGGTGCGGTTGAAGTTGCTGATCTCGCTGTTGACGTCGCCGATGACCGCGCGCAGGTTGATCTGCACCTGGCGCAGGTTGTTCAGCGTGGCGGCCATCGGGTGGTTGGGCGAGAAATCCAGCGAGGTCTTGAGGTTGCAGGCCGCCAGGTCCCGCGCAAACAGTTCGACCTGCGCGATGGCCTGCACGTAACGCCGCCTGAACACCGCCAGGGCGAAACCCGCGCCGGCCAGCAGCCCGCCGAACTGCAGCCAACTCGCCAGCGCGCCCTGGAGCCCCAGCCAGACAGGCCACAGGCCCAGCACGACCATGAGGCCCAGCACCAGGCCCATGCGTGTTGTCGGGCCCAGGTCATGCCAGCGCTGCAGCTGCCCCTTGAGTCCATGGAAACGCAAATGCCCGCCCTGCAGATGGAAGCTGGGCTGCCCGGCCCGGGTTTCCTCGTTCAGCTGTGCGTACAGGCCCGCCACGGCCTGCACTTCCTCGCGGCCGGGTTTGGTACGCACCGAGAGGTAGGCCACCGGCTTGCCGTTTTCCATGATGGGCGTGACATTGGCACGCACCCAGTAATAACTGCCGTCCTTGCGCCGGTTCTTGACCAGGCCGGTCCAGGGCTTGCCGTTGCCGACGGTGCGCCAGAGATCACGAAAACCCTCGGGCGGCATGTCCGGGTGCCGGATGATGTTGTGGTTCTCGCCGATCAGCTCCTCGGGGCTGAAACCGCTGACCGAAAAAAAAGCCGCGTTGCCGTGGGTGATGTAACCCCGGGTGTCGGTCATGGACACCAGCATGGCACTGGCCGGGTAATCGTATTCCTGGTCGATGACAGGCAGGTTGGTGCGCAAGCGGGTCTCCTGATGGTCCAGCCCAGATTCAATCACGGAAGCCCGGCGGCGACACGCCGGAAGTGGCGGCCAAATGTGGCGTATTTCGCGCCCGGGCGCCTGTAGCGGTGGTACGGGGACCGCGGCTCAGGGTTGGCCCTGGGGCCAGTTCAGATCGAGCAGCTTCCATCCGCCCGCGGGGATCTTCTGCACGGTGCAGCGGTAGTCCGAACGGACCGTGGGCGCACCAAAACGCGCCTGGGCATGGAGCGCGCCCTGGGCCAGCCAGACGTCGGACCGGCCGGCCCAGCGCGCGTCGTTCACCGGCACCGGTGTGGCGGGGCGTGAGGGATCGGCCTTGGGCTTGCCCAGGGTCTTGAGCGCCGCCATCGCGTACTGCTGGCACGCGTAAGCGGCATAGGTCGCATCGTCCGGGTCGGCCGCCTGCGCCAGGCTGCCTCCCAGAAAAACGCACAGGGTCAGGGCCCGAAGAGGTTTCAAGATGGTTGCTTTCGATGAAAACGGAACGTTACGTCGGACGCGGCAAGGAAACATCACAAGCCGATGTCGCGAAAGGACTGCAAGGGCGACAGCGGCGGGAACTCGCCCGCCCGCTTTTCCTTCAGGGCCGTGACGGCCTCCAGCACGTGCCGGTTGCTCCAGATCGCGCCCTGCAGCCAGCCCATCTGCTTGAGCGCATCGTCCACCCCATGGTCGCGCGCGTAGTGCAGGGCCTGCTTGGTGCCCCACAGGGCCACCGGCGGCTTGCTTGCGATCTCCTTCGCCGTCTGCAAGGCGCCGGCCAGCAGGGCTTCGGGCGTGTCATAGACCTGGTTCACCAGCCCGTAAGCCAGGGCCTGGGCCGCCGGCAGGCGCCGGCCGGTGTAGGCCAGTTCCTTGACCACCCCCAGCGGCATGAGCTTCGGTAAACGCTGCAGCGTGCCCACATCGGCCACCATGCCGATGTTGATTTCCTGGATGCAGAAAAAGGCGTCCGCCGTGGCGTAACGCAGGCAGCAGGCGCTGACCATGTCGACCGCGCCGCCGATGCAGCCGCCCTGGATGGCGGCAATGACCGGGATGCGCAAGGTCTCCAGCTTGGTGAAGGTGGCTTGCATGTCGGTGAGCAGGTCGAAGATGGCGGCACGGCCTTCGGCGCTGCGGTCGTCCAGGGTGATGGCGCCGCCGAAGGTCTCCAGCGCCATGCCAGCGCTGAAGTGCTTGCCCGTGCTGCTGATGAGCAGCACGCGTGCCTCGCTGCCGGCATGCAATCGGGTGAGCACCGCGTCCAGCTCGCGCCAGAACTGCGGGTGCATGGTGTTCATGGCCTCGGGGCGATCGAGCACCAGATGGGCAATGTGCTGCTCAATCGTCAGGGAAAAGCAGGGCGGTGTGTTCATGGGGATCGGTCTCCTGGGTCGGTGGGATGGACACTTCCTCACCCGCCTTCACGAGCGAGCCGACGCGCACGCCCAGCAGGCGCAGCCGGCGCTGCAGGTCCACGCGCTTGAGGCACTGGCCCGCCGCCTGGCGGATGGTCGCGGCATCGGCCGTGGGGTGCGGGAGGGTCTGGTCGCGGGTGACACTCTTGAAGTCATCGTAGCGCAGCTTGATGCCGATGGTGCGGCCCGTATAACCCTTGCGCTGCAGGTCGGCCGCCACGCGCTCGCACAGGGCGGTGAAGATGGCGCCCAGTTCGGCCCGGTCGCGCACGGCATGCAGGTCGCGCTCGAAGGTGGTTTCGCGGCTGATCGACACCGGCTCGCTCTCGGTCACCACCGGGCGCTCGTCGCGCCCCCAGGCCGCCTCAAACAGCCAGGCGCCGTAGCTCTTGCCGAAGTGCTCGATCAGCCAGGCGGGCTCGCGCGCGGCCAGCTCGCCGATCGTGTGGATGCCCTGCGCCTGGAGCTTCTCGTCGGTCTTGGGGCCCACGCCATTGATCTTGCGGCAAGGCAGCGGCCAGATCAGTGTCTGCAGGTCTACCGGCATCACGATGGAGATGCCCTTCGGCTTGTTGAACTCGCTGGCCATCTTGGCAATGAGCTTGTTGGGCGCCACCCCGATCGAACAGCTCAGGCCGGTGGCGTCCAGGATGCTTTTCTGGATCAGGCGGGCCAGGCTGCGGCCCCCGTCACGCTGGCCACCCGGCACCTCGGTGAAATCGATGTACATGCCGTATGCGAAAGCTCTAGTTCGTATCCATTGAATTTTTTCTGTTTCCAGAGTCGAATTTGGACCAAATCCTCACCAATGGTACTCATTACCTTGTTTTTTTGTATTGCAATAGACGTTTTTCAGTGATTTTTGCCAGTTGGAATACATCGCTATATCTCGCCTAGTCCCCTTCAACGGAGGCTCCAATAGGCGACAGCAATTGAACGACGTCGACTCCCAGGGCAACCGCGATTTTTTCAATGTTGTCGATAGACACATTCCGCTCGGCTCTTTCAATGCCCCCAATATAAGTGCGGTGAAGGCCTGCAGCCTCGGCCAATTTCTCTTGGGAAATTCCGATCTTTAGTCGAAGCTCACGCATCTGTCCAGCAAGACACTCGCGAGCAGACATTCGGGATGTTTTTCTACGGGGCATGTGCCCGATAGCTTCCCTGCATTGACGACTATAAGTCTACAGACTATAAGTATCCTTTTCAGATTCTGGAGTTCCGATGCTGCAGACATTGAGACCAATATCCACAACCGATCTCTCTTTGCTTAGTAGGTTTGCTGAGAGCAGGCCCGTGGAGGAGCTCCTTCCTTCAAAGTTAAGTGAGCCGATCCTGTTGTCCCTCGCGTTGGATCTTCGCCGTGTCGAATTGATGGTGAAACAGGACGCCGAGGCTTCGAGCAGCCTGAGCGTAGCGGTGTATCTCGTTGTGAAGTACCTCATGCTTCTGGCATCTCCAAAAGGAGATCGCAAGATATCGATTCCAGAGGAGTCACTCATTCAGGCCGTACAGATCCTCTCTATTACCGTAGAACGCGAGATCGTGACGCGAATCATCGGGGTGAGTGACCAGAATGGAGACGAATACCTTTTAAGCGCGTTGAGAACGATAAAGGTCTAGTCTGTCTGCGGCTGAAGATTCGCTCAAGAAAAGCCATGGGAGACGTTCCAGTCGATTTTCCTCGTGGGTTTACCGCGCCAACGGTTCCTGGAGCTCAAGCCAAATTCATGGCTCGAAAGATTGATGGTCGATATGTGGTGGGACCGACCGCATCTGAATTGCACGAACGATGGGTCTATTGCGAAGATCTGGCTCAGCAACTGGCGGAGCGAACGCGTCGCAAGCGGGCGGCTGGCCTCGTTTCTAACCTGGACGTCTTCCACCGAGAAACCGAGCATCGTGTTCGCGGTCAAGGTTGGGGCCTCAGCAACGACGAGGTAATCTGGCTGATGAAACGCACGCGCGAACTCGCGGGGCACTCCACCCCATCGTCTCCAGAAGGCTAGTCTCGGACTAACCACCAAGCATCCCGGATACCACCATGCTTGACCGAAAAGTCAAAGGACTGGGCCTGCCGATCCTGTACCTGGACTTCGACGGTGTCCTTCATCCCGAGTATTGCTACTGGCATCCTCGCAAGGGCCCCTACCTCAAAGCTCCTGGCCACAGCCTGTTCGAACATCTCGCTTTACTGGAACGACTGCTCGAACCCCATCCTGAGGTCAGGATTGTGCTCTCCACCACCTGGGTGCAGACCTACCAGTTTTCTGAAACTGCCCGCAAGCTTGGCCCGTCTCTTCGACCACGGGTGATCGGCGCGACGTATCACACCGGCAAGAATGCCGAGTGAGTCGTGCGTGATCATTTGTCCACGATACTAGACAAGTAAACATGGCCTATCGACTTGGCAAGGCTTGCTTTTATTGTTCTGGGATTTTGGTTCTAATAAAAACCAATAAGCCTAAAATTTCATTTATTGGTCTTAAAGAAATCCAATAGCATCAAGTCCTAAATCGATCTATTGATCAACCCATGGCAAAAGATCTCTCTACGCCGGCCGAGCTCGAAGTAACGTTGGGTGAGCAAATCCGTGCTGCTCGATTGCTACGGAACTTATCCCAGGAAGCGCTGGCCCGGGATGCTGGTGTCTCCCGTACAGCGGTGCGCAATCTTGAGGGCGGGAAAGGAGCCACGGTCGAGACTCTGGTGCGGGTCCTAAAGGCCATGGAAAGGACGGATTGGATCTCAATGCTGCAGCCGACGGTCACCATCAGTCCGCTGCAGATGCTGAAATCTATATCGCCCCGCCAGCGGGCTCGTGCATCAAAAGAGCAAGATTGACTGAAGCTCCCCCGGAGAATTCACGGCACGCCCGGTGCCGCAAGTAATGTCAAAGCGGCAATACCATGACCATGTGGTGTCATCTAGTATCTGCATTGAACTTTTCGGCAAGCCGCTCAATTGCGGGCAGTCATCGATGCAAACTTTGCGATTAGAGGCCTACTTCGAAAAATGCGTGCCGAATCATTGGATACGTCAACGCTGCAACTGAATCACGTTCACACCGGAGC
>LNFM01011120.1_pt1 | contig 12367 bp, 10 predicted proteins | sample 596031 | NCBI WGS metagenome assembly LNFM01 (sample SAMN04254537, study PRJNA301005) | activated carbon metagenome | isolation source: dual media filters at the Ann Arbor, Michigan drinking water treatment plant | place: USA: Ann Arbor
GCGCAGCGGAGGACGGCGGCGCGCGGCTTTCTTGCCTCGCGAGGAAGCGGCCCGTCAGGGCCGCGGGGAAGAAAGCTGCGCGACGGCGTTGCGGGGAGGGACCGGCTCCGGCCCGATCGCCAGCGAGAAGGCCGTGGGCGCGGTGGCTTGTGGGCGGTGGCCGAAGGCACGTCCGTTGCGCGTTGTAGGGCGAAATTCGACCCGAACCGGCCAGTTCGTCAGAGTGCCCTCGTCATCTGCTCCGCTTGAGGGCCGTGCGTCCAAAGACAATCAGCCCAAAGCCGATGAGAGCCGTGCCGCCAACTTGTACTGCTAAGTGTCCGTTTGAGAATCACCGGTGGGCGACGCGGCGGAGTAGCAGTGCGCCCATGGCGACGTGGATCATGGCCTCGGACACGTCGAGGCGCTTCTCGTAGTCGCGGACGAGGCGGCGCCAGCGGATCATCCAGCCGAAGGTGCGCTCGACGACCCAGCGTCGCGGGATGACCTCGAAGCCCACCGCCTTGTCGGAGCGGCGGACGATCTCGACGACGAATTCGAGGAAGGCGGCCTTGTCCATGAGCGCGGTGCGGTCGTAGCCCGCGTCAGCGAACAGGTGCTTAAGCCACGGCCAGCGCTTGCGGATGGCGCCAAGGATCGTCTGCGCGCCCACACTGTCTGATACGTCGGCGGGGGTGAGGTTCACCATCAGCAGCCGCCCGTCCGTGTCCACGGCGACGTGGCGCTTGCGCCCGACGATCCGCTTGCCGCCGTCATAGCCGCGCTTCTCAGCAAACGGCGCCTTGACCGTCTGGCTGTCGAGCACGCCGCCTGTCGGGCTCGCCTCCCGGCCCGCCGCCTCGCGGTCCAGCATCAGCGCCACGTCGTGGATGGTGCGGAACAGCAGCCGCCGGACAAAGCGCCGGAACCACCAATAGACCGTCTGCCAAGGGCCGAAGTGCACCGGCAGCATCCGCCAGCCGCCCGCGCTGCGCGCCATGTAGCGGATCGCGTTCAGCACCTCGCGCAGGTCGACCGCCGCTTTTCGCCCCCGCCGCGACGGCTTCGGCAGCAGCGGCTCGATCCGCGCCCATTCCTCGTCCGTCAGGTCGGATGGGTAGCGCTTTGTCTTACGGCCAAGCTCGGCCATCCGGCCTCGGGTGTCTCGGGTCCACATCCCGAGCTTGAATCACCCCCGCCCGCGTCGGGCCAAGCCATTTTCAAACGGGCACTTAGGCAAAATTTAGGGTGAAGGTACCGCTAAGTTGGTTACGGGCCAGCCACCATGATGGGGCCATGCATATGCCGAGGCATGGCCCGATGCTCCGACTCGTTGTTTGAACACCCTGGCGATGTGGCCGGACGCGCCAGACGCGTGACCTGCACCAAGCTAGATATTGTGATGCCGCTGTTCCCCTGAAAGCCGTCAGCAGCGCTTGTCTGACGCGGTTGCCAGGGCAAGAAGCCTCCAGTCTTCTACGACTCCTGAGTCTCACCCACGCCTGTACATCGACGCCATACAGGCCTGCCTTGACTGGCTTAGTCAGGAATGCCGCGAGCTGACCGCCACCGTTGGTCCCAGTTGGCGGTGTACAGGAGATCCCAATAGGCAAGGCGGAGACGTCGAGACGATGATGCGGCTGATTTTGGGGGTGGAGGGTGATCTCGATTACGGCGCCACGTTGCGCTCATGAGATTCGCCCACTCGCTTCCCACAAGCGGAACTTCGGATTGGGAACCGCTATCGGACCACCTGGCGGCCGTCGCGCGGCGTGCCGCGATTTTCGCAGAACCCTTCGGCTGGTCCGAAGCGGCGAGGGTGGCAGGGCTACTGCACGATATCGGCAAAGCCTCCGAAGCCTTCCAGAGCTATATCGCAAAGCCGCACACGAGCGCCGGTGGGCCGAAGGGCCCGGACCATTCGACGGCCGGCGCGAAGGAGGCGGCGGCGGGCTTCCCGGACCCGCTCGGGCGCATGCTGGCCGCCATCATCGCAGGGCATCATGCCGGGCTGGACGACGCCCCGGGACTGGAACGGCGGCTGGCTGGGGCGCCGCCACCCTATGCCGGATGGCAGGCCGAGGCCGGTAGCCTGCCCAACTTCGCCGCGCTGCGTCCCACCACCTGCTGGCGGCCCGGCGCGCGGAAGGAATTCAGCCAGGCGTTCCTGACCCGCATGCTGTTCTCCTGCCTGGTCGACGCTGACTTTCTGGAGACGGAGGCCTTCCATGCGGGGGCGGAGGGCCGGCCCCCCGAACGCGGCCTGCACCACCCCATCGTGGAACTGCGCGCGCGACTGCACGGCTTTATGCAGCGCATCGATGGGAAGGCCAGCGACTCGGTCTCCCTGCTGCGCTCCCGCGTGCTGGCGGCGGCGCGCGACAAGGCGTCGATGCCGCCGGGGCTGTTCACGCTGACCGTGCCGACCGGCGGCGGAAAAACGCTCGCCTCGCTGTCCTTCGCGCTGGAACATGCGGCGCGGCACGGGCTGCGCCGAGTGATCCATGTGGCGCCCTTCACCTCCATCATCGAACAGACCGCGCAGGTGTTCCGCGACGCGCTGGGCAGCGCGGAGGATGTGCTGGAACACCACGGCAATATGGACTGGAAGGATGAGGAGGGCGACGAGGAGGGCGCCGACGGGCTGCGCAAGCTGCGCCTGGCGACGGAGAACTGGGACGTGCCGGTGGTGGTCACCACGGCGGTGCAGTTCTTCGAGAGCCTGTTCGCGGCCCGCACCTCCCGCTGCCGCAAGCTGCATAACCTGGCGCGCAGCGTGATCGTGCTGGATGAGGCGCAGGCGCTGCCGATCCATCTGCTGAAGCCCTGCATGGCGGCGATCGAGGAGCTGGCGCATGGCTACGGCGCCAGCATCGTGCTCTGCACCGCAACGCAGCCTGCCCTGCGCGCGCAGGATGAATTCCCTGGCGGCCTCGACATTCCGGCCGAGCGCGAGATCGCGCCCGATCCGCGCGGGCTCTACGCCGCATTGAAGCGCGTCCGGGTGGAGGTGCTGGCCGGGCCGCAGCCGGATTCCACCGTGGTGGCGCGCTTCGCGGAACAGCCGCAGATGCTGTGCATCGTCAACAGCCGTGCCCAGGCGCGGGCGCTGTACGAGGCCATCAGGCACCTGCCGGGTGCGCTGCATCTCAGCACGCTGATGGTGCCGAAGCATCGCCGCGCGGTGCTGGAGGATATCCGGCGGCGCGTCGCGGCGGGGCAGCCGGCGCGCATCGTCTCCACCTCCCTGATCGAGGCGGGCGTGGACCTCGACGTGCCGGAGGTCTGGCGCGCGGCGGCGGGGCTGGATTCCATCGCCCAGGCGGCCGGGCGCTGCAACCGCAATGGACGGCTGGAGATGGGCCGGGTGGTGGTGTTCGAGCCGGAGGAGGCGAAGGCACCGCGCGCGCTGGAAGCCTTCTGGCAGGCGACACGGCCGGTGCTGCGCCAGCACGAGGATCTGCTCGGGCTCGACGCGGTGCAGGCCTATTTCCGTGAGCTGTACTGGCAGAAGGGCGAGGCGGCGCTGGATGCGGTGGAGGTGGATGGCATTCGCGGCGTGCTGCCGGCCATCGCGGCGGGTGGCCGGGAAGGACGCTTTCCCTTTCGCAGCGTGGCGCAGGCGTTCCGGCTGATCGACGAGGCGATGGCGCCGGTAGTGGTGCCGCTGGATTCCGACGTGCGGGACCTGCTGGGCGTGCTGGCGGCGACGCAGCGGCCGCCGGGCAGGATGCTGCGACGCCTGCAGGCCTATACCGTCTCCATCCCGCAGCAGGCGCGGCGCGCCTGGCTGGCGCGCGGCGCGCTGCGGCCGGTGCATCCGGCGCTGGGGGAGGAATTGCTGGCCTTCACGGATGATGCGCATTACCGCTGCGAGACGGGGCTGGACTTGGCCGATCAGGCGCAGCGGGCGGCGGAGCGGAACGTGTTCTGAATGCGAAAGCTATGTTCACGTGACTATTTGATGGATGCCTATGATTTTCCCTTGACCCTGCCGGTTCTGGGGGCGTAGGAGCTTGTCCGGAGGTTCATCATGCCCAGACGCTCTGCTCCGCGTGTGACCGTAAGCGTGACGCCTGATGGCAAGGTCGTCATCGTAATCGAGCCTCCACCAAGTCACCTCGGTGTTGCGCCGAGCGTGTGGATCGAAACACGTGCCTGTTCGATGGTCTGACGAGCAGAAGCAGTAGGCGGCTTGGAAACAAGCCGCCTACCATAAAATAATTCTATTATCGGATTGAAATATGGTATCCGAACCGGGGGGGTGTTTCGTATGAGTTTCGGCGTCCGGCTGCATGTCTGGGGTCAGCGCGCCTGCTTCACGCGCCCGGAAATGAAGGTGGAGCGCGTCTCCTACGACGTCATCACACCTTCCGCTGCGCGCGGCATTCTCGAAGCCATTCACTGGAAGCCGGCGCTGCTCTGGGTGGTGGATCGCATCCATGTGCTGAAGCCGATCCGCTTCCAATCCTTCCGCCGCAACGAGGTCTCTGCCAAGGGCAGCGCCGCCTCCGCGGCCAGCGCCATGCGTGCCGGCAGCACCCAGGGCCTCGGGATGGTGGTGGAGGAGGTGCGGCAGCAGCGCGCCAGTACGTTGCTGGTCGATGTGGGTTATGTGATCGAGGCGCATTTCGAACTGACGTCAAAGGCGACGGCGGAGGATACGCCGGCCAAGCACGTTTCGATGTTCAACCGTCGTGCGGCCGCGGGGCAGTGCTTCCATCGCCCCTGCCTCGGCACACGCGAATTCGCGGCGGATTTCGAGCTGGTGCCAGAAGGCGCGGCGCTGCCAGACTCCACGCTTCCGGACCATCAGCGCAACCAGGATCTCGGCTGGATGCTGCATGACATCGACCATGCGGCCGGTGCGACATCCCGCTTCTTCCGCGCGCGGCTGGTGGATGGCGTGCTGGATGTGCGGGCCTGCCTGGCGGAGGGCACGACCGGATGAGCCTGCTGCAATCGCTCGACCGCTACTACGGCCGCATGGCGGCGCGGGGGGAGGCGGAGGCGCCGGGCTATTCGCGGGAGAAGATCAGTTTCGCCATCGTGCTGGCCGAGGATGGTACGCCGATCGACGTGCTGGACCGGCGCGAGCCCAGCGGGAAGAAAATGGTGCCGCGGCTGGAGGAAGTGCCGGCGGCGGTGAAGCGCACCTCGGCTCCCTTACCCAATCTGCTTTGGGATAAGACGGCCTATGTGTTCGGGCGTACAGCGAGTACAGGCGGAGGCGCCAAGGAACACGCAGCCTTCCGCAGCCTGCACCTGAAGTTGTTGGAGAGCACGCAGGATGCCGGGCTGCTGGCGCTGCACCGCTTCCTGGAAAACTGGCTTCCCGCCCGCTTCGACGAACCGCCCTTCGTGGCAGAGATGCTCGACGCCAACATCGTGTTCCGGCTGGATGGTGATCTGGCGCTGCTGCATCAGCGGGAGGCCGCGCGCAACCTGATCGCGGCGCAGGTCCTTGGCGATGCGCCGCGCGCCTTCTGCCTGGTCTCCGGCGTGGAAGCACCGGTGCGACGACTGCATCCGGTCATCAAGGGGGTGGAGGGTGCGCAATCCTCCGGCGCCGCGCTGGTCTCCTTCAACCTTGATGCCTTCAAATCATATGGCAAGGAACAGGGCGACAACGCGCCGACCTCGGAGGTCGCGGCCTTCCGCTACGGTGCGGCGCTGAACCGCATGCTGGATCGCGGCAGCCCCAACCGGCTGAAGCGCCCGATTGGCGATGCGACGGTGGTGTTCTGGGCTGATGCTGCGGAGGAAGAGACTGCTGTCGCCGCGGAGAACTGGTTCGCCGATCTTTTCAGCCCGCCGCCCGAGGCCGCCAACTTCGACCACGACACGCCGGAGGCGCGCAAGCTGCACGACGCCTTGCAGATTCTGGCGGAAGGCCGCCCGCTGCGTGAGCTGGATCCGAAGCTGGCTAAGGGTGTGCGCTTCCATGTCCTTGGCCTGTCGCCCAATGCCGCGCGGCTGTCCGTGCGCTTCTGGCTGACCGACACATTCGAGGTCTTTGCGCGGCGCCTCGCGCGCCACTATGCCGATCTGGCGATCGAGCCCCTGCCCTGGCGCAATCCGCCCGCCGTGAACTGGCTGCTGATGAAGACGACCGCGCTGCAACAGAAGTTCGAAAATATCCCGCCGCTGCTGGCGGGCGAGGTCACCCGCGCCGTGCTGTCCGGCACGCCCTATCCGCGCAGCCTGCTCGCCGCCGCGCTGATGCGGCTGCGGGCGGGGGATGATCCTGCCTCCGGCTGGCATGCCGCCGTCCTGCGTGCCGTGCTGGCCCGCCACAACCCGAAGGAGCCGCCGCCCGTGAGCCTGAATCGGGAGGAACCGAACGCCGCCTACCAGCTCGGCCGCATGTTCGCGATGGCCGAGATCGCCCAGCGCATGGCGCTCGGCAAGGTGAACGCCACCATCCGCGACCGCTATTTCGGCGCCGCCTCCGCCACGCCCGCCACGGTATTCCCACTGCTGCTGCGTGGCATGCAGAACCATCTGTCGAAGCTGCGCAAGGACAACAAGGGCGGCTTCATCGAACGTGAGCTGGACCAGATCGCGGAGCAATTGCCGCCCTCGCTGCCGCGATCTCTGCGGCTGGAGGAACAGGGCCGCTTCGTCATCGGCTACTACCACCAGCGCCGCGCGCGCGTGGCCGGCAAGGCGGTGGAGGAACTCGCGGAAGAACAGACCGCCGAAGGGGGCGAGAACGATGAGTGAGAGTGCCGCGCTGACCCAGCGCCATGACTTCGTGCTGTTCTTCGACGTCACCAATGGCAATCCGAATGGCGACCCGGATGCCGGCAACCTGCCGCGGCTGGACCCGGAGACCAATCGCGGCCTGGTCTCCGACGTCGCGCTGAAGCGCAAGATCCGCAACTACGTCGCCCTCGCGCGGCCGGATGCGCCCGGCCATGAGATCTACATGCGCGACGGTGCCACGCTGAATGTCGAGCATGGTCGCGCCCGCAAGGCGGTGACGCCGGAGGCGACCAGCGCAGAGGAGCTCAAGAAGCTGCCGAAGGATGACGCCAAGGCGCGGGAGGTAACGCGCTGGATGTGCGCCAATTTCTGGGACATTCGCGCATTTGGCGCGGTGATGACCACCGGCGTGAATGCCGGCCAGGTGCGCGGGCCGGTGCAGATCACCTTCGCCACCTCGGTCGAGCCGGTGCTGCCGCTGGAGATTTCCATCACACGCCTGGCTGCGACGACCGAGAAGGACAATGAGGACAAGGGCGGCCGCACCATGGGCCGCAAGCACATCATCCCCTATGGCCTGTATCGCGCGCATGGCTTCGTCTCCGCGCCCCTGGCGAGCCATCCGACCAAGGGCACCGGCTTCTCCAACGTCGACCTGGCGCTGCTCTTCGAAGCCATCCAGAACATGTTCGAACATGACCGCTCCGCCGCGCGCGGCGAGATGGTGACGCGCAGCCTGGTGGTGTTCCGCCATGCCGGTGCGCTCGGCAACGCGCCGGCGCACAAGCTGTTCGAGCGGGTTGTGGCGCAGCGCCAGCACAAGGGCGTGGTGGCGCCGATCGACGACAACCGGATCGACAACTGGCCCGCCGCCCGCAGCTTTGCGGACTATGCCATCAGCATCGATCGCGAGGGGCTGCCCGAGGGAGTCGAGATCATCGAGCACTGACCATGGACCCGGCCGCCGAGGACGCGCTGATCCCGCTGTCGGCGCTGCAGCACCATCTGTTCTGCCCGCGGCAATGCGCGCTGATCCATGTGGAAGGCCTCTGGACCGAGGATGGCGCGACGGCAGAGGGGCGTCTGCTGCATGAGAAAGTGGATGCGGGAAAGCCCGAGCAACGGCCCGGCCTGCGCGTGGCCCGCGGCCTCGCTTTGCGGTCGCTGGCGCTGGGTGTCGTCGGCAAGGCGGATGCGGTGGAGTTTCGCGGCAGCCCGCCGCAGCCCTATCCGGTGGAATACAAGCGCGGCAAGCCGAAGTCGCATCGGGCGGACGAGGTGCAGCTCTGCGCCCAGGCGATCTGCCTGGAGGAGATGTTCGGCCGGCCGGTGCAGGAGGGCGCGCTGTTCTACGGTATCACCCGCCGCCGCGTCGTCGTGGCCTTCGATGCCCCGCTGCGCGCCTTGACGGCGCGCGTGGCCGCGGAGGCGCGGGCCAATATCGCCGCGCTGCGGACCCCGCCGCCGGTGCATGGGCCGGCTTGCAAGCATTGCTCGCTGCTGGATCTGTGCCAGCCGGCCCGCATGCAGAAGCCGCCCGCCATCGCCGGCTGGCTCGCCGCGCAGCTGTGGGAGTGACGGCGCCATGCGGCGGATGCTCAACACCATCTACGTCACCAGCGAGGGCGCCTGGCTGCGCAAGGATGGCGCCAATCTGGTGGTGGAGGTGGAGGGCGCGGAGGTCGGCCGGGTGCCGCTGCATATGCTGGAGGGCGTGGTCAGCTTCGGCCGTCCCGGCTGTTCCCCGGCGCTGATGGCCGCCTGCGCGGAGGCCGGCATCACCCTGTCGCATCTGGAGCCCAATGGCCGCTTCCTGGCGCGGGTGGAGGGCGCGCGCAGCGGCAATGTCCTGTTGCGCCGGGCGCAGTACCGGCTGGTGGACGACCCGCCGCGGCAGGTGGCGATCGTGCGTGGCATCGTCGTCGCCAAGGCGGCCAACCAGCGCACCGTGCTGCTGCGCGCGCTGCGTGACCATGGCGCTGGCATGGCGGAGGCGGCGCGCGCCGCATTGGAACAGGCGGAGCAGCGCATGGGGCATGCGGCTCGGCGTGCACTTGCGGTGGAAACGGTCGAAGGGTTGCGCGGGATCGAGGGTGAGATTGCCGCGGGCTATTTTGGCGTGTTCAACCATTTGATCCGCTCCACCGACGCAGGTTTCCACTTCGGCGGACGTTCCAGGCGGCCGCCGCTGGACCGGATGAATGCGCTGCTGTCCTTCCTGTATGCCATGCTCGGCCATGACTGCCGCTCGGCGCTGGAGGCGCACGGGCTCGATCCACAGGTGGGCTTCCTGCATACGGACCGGCCGGGTCGTGCGGGGCTGGCACTGGACCTCATGGAGGAGTTGCGCCCGGTGCTGGCGGACCGGCTGGCGCTGAGCCTGGTCAATCGGGGGCAATTGCGGTCCAAGGACTTCGTGGTGGAGGAAGCCGGCGCGGTGCGGCTGACGGATGCCGCACGGAAGGAGGTTCTGGTCGCCTGGCAGGAGCGCAAGCGGGACGAGTTGCGCCATCCCTTCCTGGGGGAGGCGGTGCCACTCGGCTTGGTCGCGAACCTTCAGGCGCAGTTGCTGGCGCGGCATCTGCGCGGCGACCTCGATGGTTATCCTGGCTTCGTCTGGCGATAGGGGTGCCGGGATGCTGATGCTGGTCACCTACGATGTGAACACTGAGACCACCGAGGGGCGCAGGCGGCTGCGGCGGGTGGCGCGGGCCTGTCTGGATTTTGGCCAGAGGGTGCAGAATTCCGTGTTCGAATGCGAGGTGGATCCGAGCCAGTGGGCCCTACTGCGCGATCGCCTAGCCAAAGAAATCGATCCGGCCGAGGACAGCCTACGCTTCTACAGGCTCGGCACGGATGGACAGCGGCGGGTTGAACATCTGGGCGCAAAGCCAACCGTCGATCTTCGAGGGCCATTGCTGTTCTGAAGCCAAAAGCTTACGCCGCGAACCACAAGCAACCATGCGAGACTGGGGAGTTTCGCGCGCGGCCTTGGCGCAAGCCTATCCTTCAATCTCTGCGACAGCCGGCACGGGCTTCTTTGCGCTGCGCCGCTTTCAGGGCGTGCTTCGCGATAGGAGGCTGATTCGCTTTGCTATGTCAGCGCGATATATGGTGGGCTGTCGCCCCCCGTGCGGGGGCGTGGATCGAAACATCGCGGGTGCCGTAGCGCCCGATGGTGGCCGCGGTCGCCCCCCGTGCGGGGGCGTGGATCGAAACAACACAGGCGGAACGGCATGGTCCCTTGAAAGCGGTCGCCCCCCGTGCGGGGGCGTGGATCGAAACATCATCATCGCGGCCAGCATAAGCCCTGCGCTGTGTCGCCCCCCGTGCGGGGGCGTGGATCGAAACTACCAGCCGGCGGAGGACATCACCACGCTGGCGGGTCGCCCCCCGTGCGGGGGCGTGGATCGAAACTATGTGAAGGAGGCCGGCATTGGGTCGACCGGCTGTCGCCCCCCGTGCGGGGGCGTGGATCGAAACCGGCGCAGCCGGCCGGAGCTCGAGGACCAGCACGGTCGCCCCCCGTGCGGGGGCGTGGATCGAAACCGTGCAGGTGCTGGGCGTGCTGCAGCCCATCATCGTCGCCCCCCGTGCGGGGGCGTGGATCGAAACACCGGCCTCGGCATGGTGCTGGATGGCTTCCGCGCGTCGCCCCCCGTGCGGGGGCGTGGATCGAAACCACCGCGATTCGCCCGCATGCTCGGCGAGGCAGGTCGCCCCCCGTGCGGGGGCGTGGATCGAAACTTGCGCAGCATGTCCATCGCGGACAGGCCGAAAGTCGCCCCCCGTGCGGGGGCGTGGATCGAAACGATCTGTGCGACGCCAATGGGTATGACCGCTTCAAGTCGCCCCCCGTGCGGGGGCGTGGATCGAAACTACCGCGCCGTGATGGAGCCTGGCACCTACCAGGGGTCGCCCCCCGTGCGGGGGCGTGGATCGAAACGGGATCGCCATCACCGACGCGGCCAGCGCGGCCAGTCGCCCCCCGTGCGGGGGCGTGGATCGAAACTCGTCGGGACCATGTTCGGGATCGCCATCACCGAGTCGCCCCCCGTGCGGGGGCGTGGATCGAAACAGCCTCTACCTGCGCCGTAGCTGATGCTTGAGCACGTCGCCCCCCGTGCGGGGGCGTGGATCGAAACACGTTGCCGGCCCTGCGGGCCACTGAATACCACGGGTCGCCCCCCGTGCGGGGGCGTGGATCGAAACACCTTCTACAACCGCGCGATCTCCGGCACGCAATGTCGCCCCCCGTGCGGGGGCGTGGATCGAAACACGCGCTATGTCGTGGGGCGCGCCGTGTCGCCGGGTCGCCCCCCGTGCGGGGGCGTGGATCGAAACTGCGGCGTCACCGTTATCGGCCAACACCCGCAATGTCGCCCCCCGTGCGGGGGCGTGGATCGAAACAGCCGCAACCTGACGGACGACGAGGACGCGCTGAGTCGCCCCCCGTGCGGGGGCGTGGATCGAAACCGCCCGCCGGGCGGGGCTGGTGCTGTTCGGAGGGTCGCCCCCCGTGCGGGGGCGTGGATCGAAACTTCGGCATTCCCGTGGGCTCGTCTGAGTTCTGGGGTCGCCCCCCGTGCGGGGGCGTGGATCGAAACATCGCCGTCATGGGCAACGTGCTCGATACCTCCGGTCGCCCCCCGTGCGGGGGCGTGGATCGAAACAGTCACAAATAGAAGGGTTTACGTAATGTCCGATGTCGCCCCCCGTGCGGGGGCGTGGATCGAAACGCCCAATCGGCGGCGCGGAGATAGAAACAATCATGTCGCCCCCCGTGCGGGGGCGTGGATCGAAACGCCGGGGTGGTCGTGGTGGTGCTCTCGGCGGCGCCGTCGCCCCCCGTGCGGGGGCGTGGATCGAAACTTCAAATCCTAGGAAATAAGTCTCGCGCGAGGCGCGTCGCCCCCCGTGCGGGGGCGTGGATCGAAACGGGTATTGACGGGGCCGCCGACGAGGGTTTCGTGTCGCCCCCCGTGCGGGGGCGTGGATCGAAACTGCCATTCGCCATGTGTAATCCGTCCCCTTTTGGTCGCCCCCCGTGCGGGGGCGTGGATCGAAACTTCGCGGGTATCGGTGTCTGGTCCCACGCTCTTGTCGCCCCCCGTGCGGGGGCGTGGATCGAAACTTCGCCACCATCCACATCAGGACATCGATCATGGGTCGCCCCCCGTGCGGGGGCGTGGATCGAAACACCAACCTGGCGACCATCACCGGCTCCATCAGCGGGTCGCCCCCCGTGCGGGGGCGTGGATCGAAACACCAGCCCGACCGCGACCGTGACGCTGCCGCTGTGTCGCCCCCCGTGCGGGGGCGTGGATCGAAACAGGCCGCACGCGGCGCCAGCGGCGGCGTCCGTGTCGTCGCCCCCCGTGCGGGGGCGTGGATCGAAACAGCGGCAGTCAAGCCGACCTGGATGGGCTGGTTGTCGCCCCCCGTGCGGGGGCGTGGATCGAAACCCTGCGGAACCTGCTCAGCCTCAGCACCGACTAGTCGCCCCCCGTGCGGGGGCGTGGATCGAAACACTCAGCCGGCGCGCCGCATCCGGCGAGCCGGCGGCCACAGGCGCGCGCGGCTCGGGCCTTGGGCCGGCGGTTGTAGCCCTCGTGCACCGCGTTGACCGTGAGGCCGACGCAGTGCGCGAACAGCGCCTCGCGGCTGTCGGCGTCGAAGC
>LNFM01011121.1_pt1 | contig 12367 bp, 7 predicted proteins | sample 596031 | NCBI WGS metagenome assembly LNFM01 (sample SAMN04254537, study PRJNA301005) | activated carbon metagenome | isolation source: dual media filters at the Ann Arbor, Michigan drinking water treatment plant | place: USA: Ann Arbor
CCCCGCGGTGGCCGTCCCCTCCGAGAGGCCGCGCCAGTAGACCGCGCGCTCGGCCACGAAGGGTACTGCCGCCGACGCACGAATGGCGAAGGCACGGTTCATCAGCGCGGGCACCTCGCGGGCCCAGACGCCGCCGCGAGCCCCAGCCCCGACCGAGCGGGTCACCTCGGCCAGCTTGAGCCCGGCCTGGCCGAAGAACTCGACGGTCACGTCGATGGGGGCGGTGGTCGGGTTGAGGAGCAGGACGAACGTCTCGTAGGCCGGATCGGCACCGGGCGTGAGGCTGCCCTGGATGCCCTCGGCGAACAGCCACTGGGCCGACGGCGTCGTGACGCCCATGGCGGCATGTCCGCCGCGGATGCCCGACGGCGCTTCGTTGCCCCAGTACATCTGGCGCTCGGCCACCACCGGCATGTCCGACGTGACCACGGTCGAGAAGCCGGCGCGCCCGGAACGCAGGCGCGGGCTGAGGACGGCCGTCGGCCAGAACGTGTGTCGCGACCGCGACGGCACGACCTCGACCTGCGTCACTTCCGTGCCGCTGTCGTCGCGGTACGAGACCGTGACGCTGGCCGGGCTCGTGCCGGGATTGGCCACCGAGATGAAGGTGTTGAAGAACTTGCCCTCGCCCTCGGCGAAGTACCACGTGCGCGAGCCATCGTCGGTGCCATGCTCGCTGTGGCCACCACGCATGTCGCTGACGCGACCGCGATAGCCCTTCACTTCGGGCCGGAAGAGGCCGCCGCCCCAGTACATCGTCCGCTCGGCGACGATGGGGAGGGTGGAGGTGAGACGCAGGGCGACGCCGGCCCGGTCACCGGCGATGGCGCGAATGCTCTCGGTGAAGCGGGCGCGCGGCGCGATCGTGCGTGAGACCGGTGCGAGCGACTGCCCGTCCTGCGTGAAGAGTTCGAAGGTGACGGTGACCGCCGTCGGATTCGGGTTGCCGATCAGGATCTCCTGCTCGAAGCCGAACGAACCGTTGGTGGATCCCTCGGCGAAGAGCCACGTGGTGAGCGACGGGGCGCCGTGGGCGACGGCGGGTGTGAAGAGGGCGGCGCCGGCGCAGAGGCACAGCATCGCGAACGACAGGGCACGGGACATGGATACGACCTCGCGTGACGTCCCGCGGATCGCATGGCCACCAGCGGGCCATCTCGCGGGTACGAACAAGGAGGGGGCGGTCCGGAGGATTTGATAGAGGGGCCGCTATTTCCGTGCGTTGGCGGGAGCCGCGTCCAGCGTGAAGCCGCGCACCAGCAGCCCGAGACGACGGGCATCGGCGCCAGGGGACTGGTCGGCAGGGCGCACGGCGCGGGTGGTGACGAGGGTCAGCGTATTCATGCCGGCCCGCAGCGCCTCGGCGGGAATCACGAAGGTGTACAGGCCTCTGGTCGGCAGGAGGGCCCTGGGGCCCAGGTCCCGACCGTTCACGAGCAGGCGGACGTCGTCGGTCGGTGCTGGTGTGGCCGGGGCCTGGGCGTCGACGCTCAGGGACAACGACAGGGGGGTCCGCAGGGGCAGGAGCAGGTCCGCGCGCGGCCCGGACATCCATCGAAAGAACCCACCCTCGATCTGTCCCTCGGCGTCGTGCCAGCCATCGCCGAGTCGCGCGTCGTCGCGCGGCGCGATCCCGAGGGCCAGAGGCAGGCGTGCGAGGTCGAGCGCGCGCGGCATGGGCCAGGCTCCGCAGAGGCGGACAGGCGCACTCGCCGAGACGCTGGCCTGCGTCACCGCCCCACGCAGATCGATCCCGGTCGACAGGGCGTGAGCGGCCTCGAGCGTGACGATGGCTGGCGGCGCGCTGGCCCGACGGAGCTGGACGCCGCGGACGTCTGCCGCCGTGTCGGCGAGACGCACGTCTCGATTGTCATGGTCGGGCCGACGCGTCAACGCGAGGTCGAGGCGGCCGGCCGAGGGCCAGGTCACGCCCAGCGCTCCCGTGGAGGCGAGCCGGGTGATGTCGGTGGCGCCGTCGCCGGGCAGGTCGAGACACGGCAGCGCCGCGATGGCGTCCACGCGGGCATCGGGTGCGGCGCCGAGCGGCGCGCCGTCCAGATGCGCGGGTGAGCGCCCGGCCCGCCACCCGAGGAACTCGCCGCGCGTGCTGAGAAAGACGAGGACGAGGCCGGGTTCGTCCGTGAGGTACGGGCGGCCGCGCAGCGTGAGGCTCACGCGCGACTGACCGGCGTCGAGGCGGGCGTCCACCGGCGCGCGCGTGCCGGTGCGACCGAGCGGGTCCCCGGGCTGCACGTCGAGTCGCACGGCCCCTGCCTGCGCCGCCTCGAGGGCGTCGACGCGGGCGCCGGTGATCCCGACCAGGGCATGCGCGCGGGGGGCCCCGGCGTCGGCCAGGCGAAGCCCGACGCGGCCGAGCGCCTGCCAGTGCGTGGGCGTCATCGCCGCCGCCGCGTCCGCCGAGATCGCCGCCAGCACCACGGTGTCGGGCGGGAGCGCACCGAGGAGGCGATCGAGCGCGGAGCCCGCCCCCTCGGCCGGCGTGCCGAACGCCAGCCCCTGCCACCGGAGCCGATCGACCGCGGTGGCGGTCGTGACCATCGCTCGCTGGCCGGCCTGCACGGCGGCGTACGCCTGCGCCAGGGAGACGACCGCTGGCGCATCGCTCGACGGGGCGCGCTGGCGAACGAGCGCGTCGAGCAGGCGGTCCTGTGCGGAGCCGCCACTCACCAGAGGCGCGGCCGCACCGAGACGCGGCACGAGGCCCTCGGCCCAGGTGCGCACGAGGGCGGCCTGCTGACGCTGGTGCGTCCAGGGGAGACGCGCGGCGTGCAGGGCCACCCAGATGGCGACGCCGGTCACCGCCCATCGCGCCGCTCGTGGACCACGCCACGTCAGCACGTCCGCGAGCCCGGCGCCCACCAGCCACCACGCCCAGGGCAGGAGCGCCGCGGCGCGCACGTCACTGCCGAAGGGCAGCGTCACCAGCCACAGCGCGCCACAGCCGAGCCACACCCGCACGGGCGCCGCGAGCCCTCCGTCCACGCGCGCGGCCGCGGCCGCCAGCAGGACCAGGCCCGGCAGACCGAGGTCCCCGTGAAGGAGGCGCAGCGTCGCCGCGGTGCGCGCCGCGGCCCCGCCGCCGACCAGCTCGGCGCCCACGATGAGAAGAGCCAGGGCGACGACCAGACGGCCGCCATGGCGGACGCGCACGGACGTGCCTCGGCGCACGGTGATGTAGAGCAGGCACGCGCTGGCCAACGCGGCCGGACCCGCGGCCAGCGGCGAGGCGGCCTGCCAGCCGCCGACGGGTGCCGCCACGGCGACGAGCGCCAGGAGCGCGGCCAGCAGTGACGAGAGGCCCGCGGACCGGAGTACCACCGCCAGCACGCCGGTCGCGGCGGCGGACGTCCCCGCGGCGACCGCGATGGCGCCTCCGACCGGGTCGCCCGGCAAGAGCGTCTGTCCGAGGCGGATCTGCCCGTTGGCCAGCCACGCCATCGGCCCACTCGGCACGCGCTGCCACTCGGCTGCGTCGGCGGGGCCCGCAGACAGGGGCAGCCAGGCGTCCCGCGGCACCGCGAGCGCGACGGTCGCGAGCACGACCGCCATCGCCACCAGCGGCCACGTCGCCGCGACGATGCGTACAATGCGCGAGGCCGCCGCCGCGCCGTCTGTGGCACCGGTGAGCGGTGCCGCCTGCCTCGTGTTCACGCCTTCTCGTGCCTCGTCATCGCTCGTGATCTGGTGTGCCGTGCTGGTCACGGCCGCGCTGATTGTCCTTCGTTCCTTCGTCTTTCTCCACTACGAGCAGGCCGATTTCGACGCCGATCAGGCCATTGTCGGGCTGATGGCGACGCATCTGTCCGAAGGGCGCGCCTGGCCGCTCTTCTTCTACGGCCAGCTGTACATGATGGGGGTGCAGGCCTGGATGGCCGCTCTCGTCTTCCTCGTCACCGGGCCGTCCGTCTTCGCGCTCAAGCTGCCGCTGCTGATCCTCAACGTCGCGACCGGCGGACTGCTGGTGTGGCTCCTGGTGCGCGAGGCCGGCCTCCGGGCCTGGCAGGCCACCGTGGCCACGTCGTGGTTCGCCGTGCTGCCGCCGGTGACGGCGAGCCGCATGGTCCAGGCGCAGGGCGGCACGATCGAGCCGCTCCTGTACACGCTGCTGCTGTGGCTGCTGCGACGGCGTGCGGTCGCCTTCGGACTCCTCTTCGCCTTCGGGTTCCTGCAGCGGGAGTTCACGCTGTTCGCCGTGGTCGCCATCGTGGCGATCGAGGCATGGAGCGGCGAACTGTGGTCGCGCCGTCGTGCGGCGCACTGGTGCGTGGTGCTGCTCGTGTTCCTCGGCGCCAGGCAAGGCGTCACCTTGCTGCGACACACGGCCTCGATGTTCGGGCCGGACGCTGCGCCGCCCAGGCTCGAGGACGGGGTGACCAACGTCGATCTCGTGGCGCGCAGCGTGTGCCTGGCACCGGGACACGTGGTCGGCAACCTGGGCTGGCTGGTGGCGCACAACGTCCCGACGTTCTTCGGCGTGCAGACGCAGGCCCCGGGCCACCTGATCCTGTCGGCCCGACCCACGGGCGCGCCATGGGCCGTCATCCCGGCGGCTGGCGCGGTCGTGCTCGCGCTCGGGCTGGTGTGGCAGCGGCGCCGGGGGCTGTCGGGCTGGTGGCCGCCGTCCGACCACCGCGTGCTGTTGCCGACGATGCTCGTGGTCACTGGGCTGTGTGGCCTGGGTGGCGTCGCGACGGGCTGCGACATTCGCAGTCTCGTCACGCTGCGCTATCACCTGCTGCTCGCTCTCGCGCCCGTCGGACTGACGGCACTGGCGTTCGGCGTCTGCCAGGAGACGGACCCGGCCGCACGCGGTGCGGCAGGCACCGCAGGGACGTCGCGCGGGCGCCTCGGGCTGCAGGTGATGGGGGCGGCGATCGTGGTGTGGGCCGGCGCGATGGGGTGGAGCCATCTCCGATTGCTCCACGAGTATCGGACCGACCCGCCACCGAGTGCGTACCGCCAGTTGGCCGACGATCTCGTCGCGCACGGCGACCGCTACGGGTGGGCGTCGTACTGGGTCTCGTACCACGTCGACTTCCTGTCGCGGGAACAGGTGCAGTTGTCGCCGACGTCCGCGATCCGGATTGCGGAGTACTCGCGTCAGGCGCTGCGCGCCGGGCCGGCCGCCGTCATCGTGGGCACCGAGCCCTGTGCGCCTGGAGACGACGCGCGCCAGGTGGCGGTGTGGTGGGTCTGCCGGGCCGGCGACCACTGAACAAGGAACGTCGATGGGCCGGGTAGGGCTGGCTCTCCGACCTGTCCGCCGCAGCGGTGGCGGAGGTGGAGCCGGCCGTCATGTCAGCGCATCCGCACCCGCAGCGCGAGGATCGTCCAGGCGGCGATCCACGCCACGCCGCCGATCGGCGTGATCGCGCCGAGCGCGCGCACGCCGGTCAGTGCCAGCAGGTAGAGGCTGCCCGAGAAGACCAGGATCCCGATGATGAACAGGACGCCTGCGAGGCGGGCCGCACGGGTCTGGTCCTCGCCCGCGAGCCAGGCCGCGACGAAGACGCCGAGGCCGTGCACGAGGTGGTAGCGCACGCCGGTCTCGTAGATGGCCAGCAGATCGGGCGCGAGCGTGGACTTCAGGCCGTGGGCACCAAAGGCGCCGAGGGCGACGCCCAGGGCCATGGCCAGACTGCCGAGTCTCACGAGGCGTGCACGATCAGACACGGACGACACCCTCCTTGCGGGTGAGGAAGTACATCGCGGCGAGGCAGAGCAGCGCGCCGTTGACCGTCAGCACGAGCGGCAGGCCGACCCGCGACACGAGGGCGCCGCTGACGAGACTGCCGAGCGGCATGCCGCCGCGGAACGCCACCATGTAGATGCTCAGCACGCGTCCCCGCATGTGGTCGGGCGCCACCAGCTGCACCAGCGACGTGACCAGCGACGTGGTGATGATCGTCGACACGCCGGCGGCGAAGAGCAGCATGTAGGTCAGCGGCATCGATCGCGACCAGGCGATGGCGATGACCAGCAGGCTGAAGACGGCCTGCAGCACCAGCAGCACCCGGCCCATGCCGTCGAAGCGGCCGAGCCACGCCACCACCAGCGCCCCCGTCACGGCGCCCGCCCCGGAGAACGACATCATCCGGCTGTACGTGTCCACGCCCTCACCGAAGACCTGCTGGGCCAGCACGGGCAGGAACGTCTGCATCGGCAAGCCGAGGAAGGTCGACGCCGCGGCGACGATGATCAGCGAGACGAGCGTGGGGTCGTTGCGCACGTAGCGCAACCCGCCCTGCATCTCGGTGAGCATGGGCTTGGGGGAGGGCGGCCGGACGTGCGGCACCCGCAGGATGCTCAGGGCGGCGATCACCGCCAGGAACGACAGCGCATTCAACCCGAAGCAGGCCGCGATACCGACCGAGGCCAGCGCCAGGCCGGCCAGCACGGGGCCGATCACCCGCGACAGGTTGAACTGGATGGAGTTCAAGGCGATCGCGTTGGGCAGGTCCTGCTTGGGCACCAGCGACGGGACCAGGGACTGATAGGCCGGCCCGCCGAAGGCCTGCGCGAGCCCGGTCAGGCAGGAGAGCAGCAGCACGTGCCAGATGCGGACCACGTCGAACCAGACGAGGCCGGCGAGCAGGGCCGCCGACGACAGCTGCACCACCTGCGAGCTGATGAGCAGCAGCCGTCGGTTGTGGCGGTCGGCGATGACGCCCCCGACCAGCGTGAACAGCAGGATCGGCAGCTCGCCGAGGAACGAGTCGAGCCCGAGGTACCACGCCGAGCCCGTCAACGACAGCACCAGCCAGCTCTGCGCGATCTTCTGCATCCACGTGCCAATCGTGGAGGTGAAGGCGCCGAGCCAGAGGATGCGGAAGTCCCGCGACAGCAGCGCCGCGCCGAGGCGCCGCAGTCCGCTCGACGGAACCGGGACTGGCGCGGGCGGGGGGCCGTCGGGAGGCGTGGCGGGGGGCGGCAGGGACAATCCCGATGAGGATACAATGTGCGCCTTCGCCAAGGCTTCGGCGCACAGGCGCCACGCGGCGACGGCGGACCTTCAGAGAGGACAAGCGGACGTGACTCCATCGACCACCCGACGCGATTTCATCCGTACCGTGGGCGCCGGTGCCGTTGCCGCCGCCGGGACCATCGCCCCGGCCGCCGCGACGGCGCGCCCGATGGCTGCCCCCGCCAAGAGCCGCGTGCTGGGCGCCAACGACCGCATCAACGTCGGCTTCGTGGGCTGCGGCGGCCGCATGAACTCCCACATCACCCACGTGATGAGCCGCAACAAGGCCAAGGGGGACGTGCAGGCCATCGCGGTCAACGACATCTGGGAGACCCGCAAGAAGCTCGCGCAGGAGAAGACGGGCGTCGAGGCGTCGGCGGTCTACCACGACTATCGCGAACTCGTGCAGCGGCCCGACATCGACGCCGTGGTCATCTCGTCCCCCGACCACTGGCACTACGCGCACGCGATGGCGGCGCTCGAGGCGGGCAAGGACGTCTACCTCGAGAAGCCGATGACCTACACGGTGGACGAGGCGCGCAAGATCGCCGAGTACGTCAAGACCAGCGGCCGCATCCTGCAGGTCGGCAGCCAGTACACCTCGCTCGACCACTTCCACAAGGCGAAAAAGGCCATCGAGGATGGCCTGATCGGCGAGGTGGTCTGGGCGTCGGGCGGCTTCGGGCGCAACAGCACGAAGCGGGGCAACGAGTGGAACTACAAGATCGACCCCGAGGCCAATCCGTCCAATCTCGACTGGAAGGCCTTCCTGGGCAACGCCCCCAAGCGTGACTGGGACCCGGCGCGCTACTTCCGGTGGCGCAAGTACTGGGACTACTCGGGCGGCATCGCGACCGACCTCTTCTACCACACGGTCTCGCCGATCCTGATGGCGGTCGGCCCGGAGTTCCCGCTGCGCATCACCGCCGGCGGCGGCATCTACGTCCAGAAGGACCGCGAGGTGCCCGACACGTTCTTCATGAACGTCGACTACCCGGACTGGACGATGCAGCTGGCCTGCTCGGTGACCAGCGGCAAGGGCGCGCCTCTGGTGTTCCACGGGTCGCAGGGCACGATCATGGTGGCCGAGGACAGCGAGAGCTTCCAGAACACAGAGATGGTCGTCATCCCCGATCGCGACTACAAGGACGACTTCGTCAAGAAGACCGGCGCCGAGGAACTGCGCATCCCGGTCCAGCCGTTCGTGCGCGGCGAGCACCCGCACATGGACAACTTCCTGGCCGCCATGCGCAGCCGCGAGAAGCCGAACCTGGATGCCGATCTCGGCTACAAGGCCATGGCGGCCATCGGCGGCGGCGTCACCGCGTACCGCAAGAACAAGGTCGTCGGCTTCGACGCCCGCTCCGAGAAGCTCACCTAGGTGGGGTAGGGCCCGTTCTCCGAACGGGCTGTCACGAGGACTATGTCCGGACCGATTTCGCAATTCATCGATCGCCACTACCGGCACTTCAATGCCGCGGCCCTCAAGGACGCGGCCGATGCCTACAGCGCCCATCTGGATGCGGGCGGGTCCATGCTCGTCACCCTCGCCGGGGCGATGAGCACGGCCGAACTCGGCTGCTCGCTCGCCGAGATGATCCGCCAGGGCAAGGTCACCGGCATCTGCTGCACCGGGGCCAATCTCGAAGAGGACGTCTTCAACCTCGTGGCCCACGACCACTACGTGCGGCTGCCGAACTACCGCGATCTCACACCCGCCGACGAGCAGGCGCTGCTCGACCGGCACCTGAACCGCGTCACCGATACCTGCATCCCCGAACACGAGGCGATGCGACGGATCGAGACCGCGGTGCTCGATCGCTGGGTGCAGCACGACCAGGCCGGCACCCGGTTGTTCCCGCACGAGTTCATGTACGAGATTCTGCTCAGCGGCGTGCTCGCGCCGTCCTACCAGATCGACCCGAAGGACTCGTGGATGATGGCGGCGGCCGAGCGCCAGCTGCCGATGATCGTCCCGGGGTGGGAGGACTCGACGCTGGGCAACATGTACGCCGGCCACTGCATCGCCGGGGACGTCAAGCACGTCCACACGGTGCGCACCGGCATCGAGTACATGATCCGCCTCGCCGACTGGTATCAGGAGCTCGCGCCGCGCTCGTCGATCGGCTTCTTCCAGATCGGCGGCGGCATCGCCGGCGACTTCCCGATCTGCGTGGTGCCGATGCTGCACCAGGACCTGCAGCGGCCTGAAGTGCCGCTGTGGGGCTACTTCTGTCAGATCAGCGACTCGACCACGAGCTACGGGTCCTATTCGGGCGCCGTGCCCAACGAGAAGATCACCTGGGGCAAGCTCGGGGTGGACACGCCGAAGTTCATCATCGAGTCCGACGCCACCATCGTCGCTCCCCTCATGTTCGCGCGCATCCTCGGATGGTAGAGACCAAGCGGGGGGCCCTCTGGCCCCTCTTCCTCATCTCCTTCGTCGTCCTGTTCCTCGAGGTCGCGCTGATCCGGTGGATGCCGGCGTACATCCGCCTGCTGGCGTACTTCTCGAACTTCATCCTGCTGGCCAGCTTCCTCGGCATCAGCGTCGGCTGCCTGCTGGCCCCGCTGCGCACCAACCTGCTGAAGTGGTTTCCGCTGGTCCAGGTGCTGCTGGTGGTCGCCGTCGCGGCCGGGCGCATCGACATCGCCGTGCCGCAGACCTCCGAGAGCATCTATTTCTCGAGTGGCACCAGCGACGCCGTGGTCCCGGTGGAGAGCACCTGGTTCCTGCCGCTGCTCTGCATCGCCGTGGCGCTGCTGTTCGTGACCCTGGCCCAGCGACTCGGGCGCGAGATGAACGCCCACGCGCCGCTCCGCGCCTACCTCGTCAACCTGGCCGGGAGCCTCGCCGGGGTGATCGCGTTCGGCACGCTGTCGGCCCTGCAGACGCCCCCGGTCGTGTGGTTCGGCCTGGCGTTCGCGGGTGCCGTGCCCTTCGTGCTGCAGCTCGGGCGCGTGTGGGCCTCGGTCGGCATGGTCCTGCTCGGCGTCTCGCTCGGCGTGGCGCACCAGCTGTCCGGCGACACGATGTGGTCGCCGTACTACAAGATCACGGCGCACACGAAGGACAACGAAACCGTGGTGGAGGTCAACAACATCTTCCACCAGTCGATGGCGCCGGTCCGGGAGAAGGAGTACTTCTACCAGTGGCCGTATCAGGTGTTCGGCGATCGCTTCGACGACGTGCTGATCCTGGGCGCGGGGTCGGGCACCGACGTGGCCTCGGCGCTGCAGCACGGCGCGAAACGCGTCGACGCGGTCGAGATCGATCCCGTCATCGTGCGCCTCGGCCGTCAGTACCACCCGGACGGCCCGTACACGGATCCGCGCGTCTCCGTCGTGACCGACGACGCCCGGCACTACCTGCGGACGAGCGAGAAGCAGTACGACCTCGTCGTCTTCGCGCTGATCGACTCGCTGACGCTGCAGTCGTCGTTCTCCGCGGTGCGCCTCGAGAGCTTCATGTTCACCGAGGAGGCGTTCCGGGCGGCGAAGGCGCGGCTCAAGCCGAACGGCGTGCTCGTGGTCTACAACTACTTCCGCGAGAAGTGGCTCGTCGACCGCCTGGCCAACTCGGCCCGCAACGTGTTCGACGAGGAGCCGAAGGTCCACATCCACAAGGAGCACGGTTATCTCGGCGTCATGATTGCCGGCCCCGGGGTCAGGACCGTGGCCAACTGGCCGTCGCCGCCCGAGAAGGTGGCGGCCTACAACCACCCCGACGTCGTGAGTCCCGGACTGCCGCTCGATCGGGATGCCTCGATTCGCCCGGCAACCGACGACTGGCCGTTCCTGTACATGCGGGAGCCGCACCTGCCGACGCACTACGCCTGGGCGCTGCTCGGCCTGCTGGTCCTGTCGGTGGTGTCGGTGGTCGGGACGCTCACGCTGGTGGGGCGCCGAGCGGGTGACGCCGTGCGGATCGGCCCGCTGGTGCCGTTCTTCGTGCTCGGTGCCGGCTTCATGATTCTCGAGACCAAGGCGATCACGCAGTTCGCGCTGATCTGGGGCTCGACCTGGGTGGTCGCCTCGGCGACCATCGCGTCGGTGCTGGTGATGGCGGCGCTCGGCGCGTGGCTGGCGAGTCGCCTGCCGCGGATCAACCCGTGGATCGTCGGCGCCCCCCTGATGCTCCTGCTGCTGCTGGCGTACCTGATGCCCATCGGCACGATCGGCTTCGGGTCGATGGCGGCCGAGACGGCGTTCTACTCGCTGCTGACGTTCAGCCCGGTGCTGCTCGCCGGGTTGCTGTTCAGCGGCAGCCTGAAGCACACCGACAACGTCGCGTACGCCTATGGCGCCAACCTGCTGGGCGCGATGCTCGGCGGTGTCGCCGAGTACCTCGCGCTGGTGACGGGCTACCGCGTGCTGCTCGTCGCCATCGCGCTGTGCTATCTGGTCGCCATCCTGCTGTATCCGCGACCAGCGAAGGCCACCACGGCGGTCTGAGGCGGGAAAGGGGTGTATGGTGACGTCTGGTCCCGGACCGCGCCGGGCGGGGAGACCAGATGCCGAAGGAGACGGGCGACACCAATCAGGCGGTGCGCCAGCAGACCGATGTGTCGCTGCGGGCGGAGCGTGAGAAGACCGACCGCGCCCTGGCCGAACGGCAGCAGGCCGTCCAGGACGAGGCCGACACCATCATCGCGGTGGCGCGCGAGCACGCCGACGCCGTCCTCGATGCCGCGCGGGACAAGGCCGACGAACACCTGGACGCCCGCACCGGCCAGCCGGTGATGAGCCGCCGCGCGGTGGAGCAGTCACGCGACACCGAGGACGCCATCGTCCAGGACGAGCGCGATACGGCCGACGAGACCTTGCGTCTCGAGCGCGAGCGCACCTCGGCAACGCTGCGGGCGCTGATCCCCTTCGAACGCGAGAAGACCGACCGCCACCTGCTGACCGAGCGGGCGATCTGGGACGATGCGCTGGGCAATCGCGACGACTTCCTCGGCATGGTCAGTCACGACCTACGCGGCCTGCTCGGCGGCATCGTCAACGCGGCGGCCGTCCTCGCGATGCAGGCCTCCGACTCGGAGGACGGCCGGCAGGCGGTCGCCCAGGCCGAGCGGATCCAGCGCTACGCGGCCCGCATGAACCGGCTCATCTGCGACCTGGTGGACGTGGCGAGCATCGAAGCCGGCAAGCTGTCGATGTCGCCGAGCGAGGCGGACGTCGCGGCCCTCGTCACGGAGGCGGCCGAGACCTTCGCCGCCGTTGCGGCCGCGCGGGGCATCGATCTCGCCGTCGAAATCGATGAGCGGCCGCTGCACGCGACGCTCGACTACGTGCGGGTCCTCCAGGTGATGACCAACCTGGTCTCCAATGCCATCAAGTTCACGCCCGACGGCGGCCGGATCGTCGTGCGCGGCGCTC
>LNFM01011122.1_pt1 | contig 12366 bp, 9 predicted proteins | sample 596031 | NCBI WGS metagenome assembly LNFM01 (sample SAMN04254537, study PRJNA301005) | activated carbon metagenome | isolation source: dual media filters at the Ann Arbor, Michigan drinking water treatment plant | place: USA: Ann Arbor
CCACCCAGTCGGCGGTCTTGATCACGTCCAGGTTGTGCTCGATCACGACCACCGTGTTGCCGTGGCTGCGCAGGCGGTGCAGCACGGTGAGCAGCAGGTCGACGTCGTGGAAATGCAGCCCGGTCGTCGGCTCGTCCAGGATGTACAGGGTACGGCCGGTATCGCGCTTGGACAGTTCGAGCGCCAGCTTCACCCGCTGTGCTTCCCCGCCCGACAGCGTGGTCGCGCTCTGCCCGAGGCCGATGTAGCCGAGGCCGACGTCGCCGAGGGTGCGCAGCTTGCGCGCGATCATCGGCACCGCGCTGAAGAAGCCGGCCGCGTGTTCGACGGTCATCGCCAGCACGTCGCTGACGGTGGCGCCCTTGTAGCGGATCTCGAGGGTCTCGCGGTTGTAGCGGCTGCCGTGGCAGACGTCGCATGGCACGTAGATGTCGGCGAGGAAATGCATCTCGACCTTGATCACGCCGTCGCCCTGGCAGGCCTCGCAGCGGCCGCCCTTGACGTTGAACGAGAATCGGCCGGGACCATAGCCGCGCGCCCGCGATTCCGGCACGCCCGCGAACAGGTCCCGGATCGGCGCGAACAGCCCGGTATAGGTGGCCGGGTTCGAGCGCGGCGTGCGGCCGATCGGGCTCTGGTCGACGTTGACCACCTTGTCGAACAGGTGCAGCCCGTCGATCGCATCGTACGGGGCAGGTTCCGTCCCGGTGCCCGGTGGCAGGCGGTTCACGTGCTGGCTGACGGCGGGGTACAGCGTGTCGTTGACGAGCGTGGACTTGCCGGAGCCCGAGACGCCGGTGATGCACACGAACAGTCCGGCCGGCAGTTCCAGCGTCACGCCCTGCAGGTTGTTGCCCCGCGCGCCGGTCAGCTTCAACCATTGCCCGCGTTGCGGCCGGTTGCGCCGTGAAGGGACGGCGATCGATCGCCTGCCCGAGAGGAACTGTCCGGTGACCGAATCCGGGTTTGCCTGCACCTGCGCCGGGGTGCCCTCGGCCACCACCACGCCGCCGTGCACCCCGGCGCCCGGGCCCATGTCGACCACATGGTCGGCGGCGAGGATCGCGTCCTGGTCGTGCTCGACCACGATCACCGAATTCCCGATGTCGCGCAGGTGCGCGAGCGTGCCGAGCAGCCGGGCGTTGTCGCGCTGGTGCAGGCCGATCGACGGTTCGTCCAGCACGTACATCACGCCCGTCAGCCCGGATCCGACCTGGCTCGCCAGGCGAATGCGCTGCGCTTCCCCGCCCGACAGCGTGTCGGCCGAACGGTCGAGCGACAGGTAGTCGAGCCCGACGTTGACCAGGAACCCGAGGCGGTTGCCGATCTCCCGGTTGATCCGGTCCGCGATGGCCTGGCGCGCACCCTCGAGTTGCAGCGCATCGAAGAACTGCACGGCTTCCCGCAGCGGCATGCGTCCGATGTCGTAGATCGCGCGGCCGTCGATGCGCACGCAGCGCGCCTCCTTGCGCAGCCGGGTGCCACCGCAGTCCGGGCAGGCACGCACGCTCTGGTATTGCGCGAGCTCGTCGCGCACCACCGGCGATTCGGTCTCCCGGTAGCGGCGTTCCAGGTTGGGCACGATGCCCTCGAAGGCATGCTCGCGATGCTGCTTCGCGCCCTTCTCGGCCGGGTAGTGGAAGCGGATCAGCTCGTCGCCCGAACCGAAGAGGATCTTCGTGCGCACGTCTTCCGGCAGCGAGTCGAACGGCACCTCGATGTCGAAGCCATAGTGCTTCGCCAGGCTCTGCAGCATCTGGAAGAAGAACGCGTTGCGCCGGTCCCAGCCCTTGATCGCCCCCGAAGCGAGCGAGAGGCCGGGAAACGCGACCACGCGCCGCGGGTCGAAGAAGGGTTCGGTGCCCAGGCCGGTGCAGCGGGTGCAGGCGCCGACGGGGTTGTTGAACGAGAACAGCCGCGGTTCGAGTTCGGGGATCGACCAGCCGCAGACCGGACAGGCGAAGCGCGACGAGAACAGGTGCGACCGGCCGGAGTCCATCTCGAGGGCGATCGCGCGGCCGTCCGCATGGCGCAGCGCCATCTCGAACGACTCGGCCAGCCGCTGGCGCTGGTCTTCGCGCACCTTCAACCGGTCGACCACGATGTCGACGCTGTGCTTGCGGTTCTTCGCGAGTTTGGGCGCCTCGTCCAGGTCGAACACCTCGCCGTCGATGCGCACGCGCACGAATCCCTGCGCACGCAATTCGGACAGGAGCTCGCGCTGCTCGCCCTTGCGGTCGGCCAGCAGCGGCGCCAGGATCATCAGGCCGGTCTCGGCGGGCAGCGCGAGCACATGGTCGACCATCTGCGAAACGCTGAGCGCCGCCAGTGGCGCATCGTGTTCCGGGCAGAACGGCTGGCCGACGCGTGCATAGAGCAGGCGCAGGTAGTCGTGGATCTCGGTGATCGTGCCGACCGTGGACCGGGGGTTGTGGCTCCCCGACTTCTGCTCGATCGATATCGCCGGTGAAAGGCCCTCGATCAGGTCGACATCGGGCTTCTCCATCACCTGCAGGAACTGCCGCGCATAGGCCGACAGGGACTCGACGTAGCGCCGCTGCCCCTCGGCATACAGCGTGTCGAACGCGAGCGACGACTTGCCGGACCCCGACAGCCCGGTGATCACGACCAGCCGATTGCGCGGCAGGTCGAGGTTGACGTTGCGCAGGTTGTGCGTGCGCGCCCCGCGGATGCGGATGTACCCGGTGCTTCCCTGGTCCCTGCTTCCCTGCTCTGTATCGCTTGCCATGCCTGCCTGCCAGCCACGCCGTGTGAAAAAGGCAACCTGTTACTATAACCGAGTCACTCATCTACAAGTCCGCCGTGACCGTGCCCGCCTCGATATCCGCCAGACCCGCCGCCCGGCCGCATCGCCGATGAATGCCCTCGAATGGCGCGCCAGCCTGGCCCTGTCCGCGCTCTACGGACTGCGCATGCTCGGCCTGTTCATCATCCTGCCGGTGTTCGCGGTCTATGCAGAGCGCCTGCCCGGGGGCGACAACCGCATCCTGATCGGCATCGCGATCGGCATCTACGGCCTGACGCAGGCCATCCTTCAGATCCCGTTCGGCTGGGCCTCGGATCGTTTCGGGCGCAAGCCGGTCATGTACTTCGGGCTGCTGCTGTTCGCGCTGGGCAGTTTCGTCGCGGCCTCCGCCGCCGACATCTGGCTGGTCATCCTGGGACGCACGCTGCAGGGCGCTGGCGCGATCTCCGCGGTGGTGATCGCGCTCACCGCCGACCTCACCCGCGACTCGCAGCGGTCGAAGGCGATGGCGATCATCGGCTCGACCATCGGCATCGCCTTCGCGCTGTCGCTGATCGCCGGCCCGCCGCTGAACGCGGCGATCGGCATCTCCGGCATCTTCGCCATGACCGGCGTGCTGGCGCTGCTTGCGCTGGGCGTCGTGCGTTTCCTGGTGCCCGAGCCGCCGGCGCCGGCCGACGATCCCCGGGCGGCCCCGGCCTACCCCGACGCGGAGCGCCGCCCGGTGCGGGGCCGGTTCTGGGCCGACCTCGGGGCGGTGTTCGCTGTCGCTGAGCTGCGCCGGCTCAATTTCGGCGTGCTGGTGCTGCACGCGCTCCTCACCGCGCTTTTCCTGGTGGTGCCGGTGTCCCTGCGCGACGCCGGCATGCCGGTGGCCGACCACTGGCATGTGTACTGGCCGGCGATGCTCGCGAGTTTCGTCGCGCTGGTGCCGGCCATCGGCTATGCCGAGGGCCGGCACCGCCTGAAGCAGGTGTTCCTGGCGGGCATCGTGCTGACCCTGGGGTCGCTCGGCGGCTTCCTGCTGACGCTGGATTCCGTGCTGGGCACGGGCCTCGCGCTGGCGGCCTTCTTCATCGCCTTCAACGTGCTCGAGGCGCTGCTGCCGTCGCTGGTGTCCCGGCTCGCACCGCGCCCCTTGCGCGGCACCGCCATCGGGGTGTACAGCAGTATCCAGTTCCTGGGCATCTTTCTGGGCGGAGCGGTCGGCGGCATTCTCGCGCAGACTCTGGGGCTGGGCGCAGTACTCTGGTTCGGCATCCTGCTGACTGCCGCATGGCTGGCGATCGCGGCGGGCATGCGTTCCCCGCCACGCCCGGCCGATGCGCGCGAGCCGGACGCCATCGTGGCACCCGATGCCCATCCATCCAAGGCCTGAGCGCCAAACATCACGCACGTAGCGGAGGTATTCCATGGCATCTGTGAACAAGGTCATCCTGGTCGGCAACCTCGGTCGCGACCCCGACGTGCGCTACATGCCCGACGGCAATGCGCTGTGCAACCTGAACCTGGCCACGACCTACTCGTGGAAGGACAAGGCGTCCGGCGACAAGAAGGAAGAGACCGAGTGGCACCGCGTCACGTTGCGCAACCGGCTGGCCGAGATCGCCGGTGAATACCTGAAGAAGGGTTCGCCGGTGTACATCGAAGGCCGCCTGCGCACGCGCAAGTGGACGGACAAGGAGAACATCGAGCGCTACACCACCGAGATCGTCGCCGACAGCATGCAGTTGCTGGGCAGCCGGGGAGGGGCCGGAGCCCCGGGCGGCGACCGCATGGGCGGGGGCGATGCGATGGGCGACAGCGAGCCCCGCTCGTCCGGTGGCGGCGGCGGTGGCGCCGCACGCGGCAAGTCTGCCCCGGCCCCGGCCAAGGGCGGCGGCGCAGGATTCGACGATTTCGAGGACGACATCCCGTTCTGAACTTCCGGAGGGCACCACCATGCGGCACATGAAGGAACGCGCAACCGGCCATGCCAGCGGCATCGCCGGTGCCTCGGCGCGCTTGTCCACGGTCGTTCCGATGCTTGCCGCAGTGGCGGCGGTGATCCCGCACGATGCCATGCATGGCCAGGCCCGTGCCGCCGAGGCCTACCCGAACCGTCCGATCCGCATGATCGTCGACTTCTCCGCCGGCGGCCTGTCCGACCAGATGGTGCGGGCGGTGGCGCCGAAGATGAGCGAGGCGCTCGGCCAGCCGATGGTGATGGACAACCGCCCCGGTGCCGCCGGCGCACTGGCCTACAGCATCGTCGCCAAGGCGGTGCCGGACGGCCATACGCTGGTCACGCTGTCGACCGGGTTCTCGCTGAACCTGAACCTGGTGTCCAAGCTCCCGTTCGATACCGATCGTGATTTCATCCCGATCGGCCTGATCGGCACTACGCCCAACGTGCTGGTCACCAGCAGCAAGGGCGCGAAGACCGTGGCCGAACTGGTCGCGATGGTGCGGGCGAAGCCGAACGCGACCAATGCCGCGTCGACCGGCATCGGGTCCACGCCGCACCTGACGCTCGAACTGTTCAAGAGCGTGGCGAAGATCGATCCGACCCATGTGCCGTTCAACGGCAGCGGGCCGGCGATCGCCGACATGCTCGGCGGCCGGCTCGACTTCATGTTCGTGAACATGCCGGCCAGCCTCGGGCACATCAAGGGCGGGCGCATCCAGGCGCTCGCCGTGGGCAGCGAGAAGCGCTCGCCGCAACTGCCCGACGTGCCGACCATGGACGAATCCGGCTACAAGGGCTTCCGCTCGACCAGCTGGGCGGGCATCGGTGGGCCGGCCGGCCTGCCGAAGCCGGTGGTGGCCCGGCTGAGCAAGGAAGTCATCGCCGCGGTCGAATCGCCGGACGTGCGCGACCGGATCACCGCGGCCGGGGGCGAGGCGCGGTCGTCGACGCCGGAGCAGTTCAGTGCCTTCATCAAGGACGAGATCGCGCGCTGGGGCCGCGTGATCAAGGCTGCCGGGGTGCGCGTCGACCGCTGAGCGTCCAGCCGGGGACCCTGGTCGCGCGGTGGCGGTCGTGCCCTCGGGCGGAGCGGACGCACAGGCCGGCGTGCCGCCGCCGCCGCCCGCCCTCGACGGGCTGGTGCACGCACTGTGCGACCCCGCGAACTACCCGCACCCGCTGGACGGGCCGGTCAGGGTCATCGAGACGCACATCTCGATGGTGCTGGTCGGCGGTGGCCATGCGTACAAGCTGAAGAAACCGCTCGACCTGGGGTTCCTCGACTTCAGCACCCTCGAGCGGCGGCGCGCGTGCTGTGAACTGGAAGTGCGCCTGAACCGGCGGCTGGCGCCGTCGATCTATCTCGGGGTCGTGGCGGTCCGCTGGGACGGCAGTCGCGCGACGATCGTGCCGCCGGACGGTGCGATGCCCGATGCTGCGACCGTCGCCGCGCAAGGGGCGGTCGTCGAGCATGCGGTCCACATGCGGGCGTTCGATCCGGACGACCTGCTCGATCGCAGGCTTGCGGAAGGCCGGCTCGAGCCGTGGATGATCGACGCGGTGGCAGCGACGATCGCCCGCTTCCATGGCGCCATCGCCGTCGCCGCCGCCGACACCGCGTTCGGCACGGCGCGTGCGGCATGGGCACCGGTGCGCGCGAACTTCGGTGCCCTGTCCCGGGCCGTGCACGATCCGCGGCAGCGCGCCGTGCTGGCCGGGCTGGCGCGCTGGTCCCGGCGTGAACGCCGGCGACTTGCGCCATGGTTCGAGGCTCGGCGCAGCGGCGGCTTCGTGCGCGAATGCCATGGTGACCTGCACCTCGGCAACATCGCATGGGTGGATGGCGAACCCTGCGTGTTCGACTGCATCGAGTTCAATCCGGAACTGCGCTGGACGGATGTCGCCGCCGAGGTCGCGTTCACGGTGATGGACCTGGCCGACCGCGGCAGGGCCGACCTCGGCTGGCGCTTGCTGGACGCCTGGCTGGCTGCGACCGGCGACTATGCGGCCCTGCCGGGGCTGCGCTTCTACCTGTGCTATCGCGCCCTGGTCCGGGCCAAGGTCGCCACCGTGCGGCTGGCGCAGCCGCAGCGGGACGACGCAGGGACCGCGCACCTGAAGCAGGAAGAGGAAGGGTATGTCGCGCTTGCGGCGGCGCTGTCCCGTCCGCAGCCGATGCTCATGGTCACCCATGGGTTCTCGGGTTCCGGGAAATCGCATGGCGCATCCCGCCTGCTCGAGCGGGCCGGCGCGGTACGCGTGCGTTCCGATGTCGAACGCAAGCGGCTTGCCGGCCTGGCCGCACGGGACCGCGGCGCCGCCAGCGAGGTGGTCGACGCCGGCCTGTATGCGCCCGATGCGACACTGCAGACCTACGACCGGCTGGCGTCCGTCGCCTGCGCGGCACTCGACGGCGGTTTTCCGGTCATCGTCGATGCCGCCTTCCTCCAGCGCACCATGCGCGATCGGTTCCGGCGGCTGGCCGAACGGCTGCAGGTGCCGTTTGTGATCCTCTCGTTCAGCGCCCCGGAGGCGGAGCTGCGGGCCCGCGTCGCCGCACGCGCGCGGTCGGGGCATGACGCTTCGGATGCCGGGCTGGCGGTACTCGAGCACCAGCTGGCGAACGCGCAGCCACTGCAGCCGGACGAACGCGGCTTCGTGATCGATATCGATGCATCCGCGGGCGCCGCGGACGGCGCGCTCGACGCGGCGGTGGCCCTGCTGGCCGTGCGCGCCGCCGTGTCGTCGCCGGTGCGGTAACGCGGTACCCTTGTACCCGGACGATGAACAGGCGTACAGCGCCGGACGGAGGAGCCATGACGGATCGGATGCAACCGACGATTGACCGCGCCCCGCGCGTCCGCAGCAGGCCGGCATCCGCCCTGTCGCTGGCCTTCTCGCTGACCCTGTCGCTGGCCCTGGCCCTGGTCCCGGCGCTGCTCGGGCATGGCAGGGCGCATGCGGCGGCAACGCTGCAGCCGATCGAGGTGGTCGTGTTCGCCGGCGCCAACGCGATGCCCTCCTATGTCGCCCAGGAGAAGGGCTTCTTCGCGCGCGAGGGGCTGGTGGTGAACATCACGGCGACGCCCAACTCGGGCTTCCAGATCAGCAACCTGGTCGCCGGGAAGTTCCACATCGCCAGCACCGCCATCGACAACCTGATCGCCTACCAGGAAGGCCAGGGCACGGCGAAGCTGGACCGTGAACCGGACATGGTGGCGTTCATGGGCATCTCCTCGGCCGAGCTGTCGCTGTTCGCAGTCCCCGGCATCCGCACGATCGCGGACCTCAAGGGCAGCGACCTTGCCCTCGATTCGCTGTCCACCGGCTATGCCTTCGTGCTGCGCTACCTGCTGGAGAAGGGCGGGCTCGGCCCTGCCGACTTCCGCTTCGTCGCGGTGGGCAACTCGCGCGCACGGCTGCAGTCGCTGCGCGACGGCAAGTTCGCGGCGGCGCTGATCACCGAACCGTTCACCGGCGTGGCCCGGCAGGAAGGGTTCACGCTGCTGGGCGAGGGGGTGTCGGCGCTGGGCGGCTACCAGGCCAATGTGCGCATCGCCAATCGTGCATGGGCGCGCGAGAATCCGAAGGCGATGGTCGGATACATCCGTGCCCTGCGCTCGGCGATCGACTGGATCTACGATCCGGCGAACCGCGACGAGGCGGCGCGCATCCTCGCCGCGCGAGTGAAGGTGAGCGAAGCCGCCGCGCTCGGCAGCGTCGATGGCATGACCCGCGGACAGTCGGCGCTCCAGCGCGAGGGCGAGATGGACATGCAGGGCCTGCGCAACGTGATCATGCTGCGCGAGCGCTACGGCGTGCCGCAGAAGAAGATGGGCCTACCGTCGAAGTACTACGACCCGACCTGGTACGACCTGGCGCGCGGCAGGCGGTGAGCGTGCGGCTCAGCCGGGCGGGGGCTGTTCGCGGAACTGCAGCGTGTACCCGGCCAGCAACGTCTCCAGCAGGAAGCAGACCAGCGCGAGCACGAAGCAGACCACGCCCGCGAGGAAGGTCACCGACACCAGCGGGCTGACCCTGGAGGCCGTCGTCTCGCCGAGGAACAGCGACAGCACCGTCGCGCCGATCATCATCGCCGCAAGGGCCAGCAATCCGACCGACGCGTTGACGACCCTGCCGCGCGTCTTCAGCCGGCGCAGTTCCAGGTAGGTCGCCTCGACAGCCGGCTGGTCCACCAGCCGCCCTTCGTGGATGCGCTCTTCCAGGCTGCGCGCGCGATCGATGATGCGCCCGAGCCGGGTCGCCAGGGCGCCGATCAGGCCGGCAATGGCGGTCAGCATGAACACCGGTGCGACCGCGAGCTCGATGGCGTGCGAGATGCCGTCGGTGATCATCGGCCGGTACTCATGGGCGGGAATGCCATGCGCGACAACGTACGCTCATTTCTGGCCCGGGGCCACCGCCGGCCCGGAACCCGGCATGCGTTGTTCGACCGCCGGGCCGGACCCCGGCGCGCGCAGCGCCTGCAGCACCCGCATGCCGGCGCGGCCGTCCTGCGGCAGGCCGGCGGACGCCTGGAACGCGCGGATCGCCGTGCGCGTGCGCGCACCGACGATGCCGTCCGGCACCCCGACATCGAAGCCCCGGTCGAGCAGGCGTTGCTGCACCTCGCGCCGTTGCGCGCGCCCGATGCCCGGGTCGTCGGTCGGCCAGGGCGTGCGGAACGCGCCGCCGCCACGCAGCCGGTCGGCCAGGTGCGCGATGGACAGCGCATAGGACTCGGCCGCGTTGTAGGCGAAGATCGCATCGAAGTTGCGGAACACGATGAACGCCGGACCCTTCACGCCGGAGGGCAGGAGCAGGCCGGCCGGTCCGCTGCCGGTGAGGGCGCTGCCGTCGGCCTGGCGGATGCCCAGTTCGCTCCACTGCGCGAGCGACTGCTTCGTGCGGCGCCCGGCCGGGCCGGCATAGCCGGCCGGCAGCCGCACCTCGTAGCCCCACGGCTGGCCCGTGACCCAGCCGGCGCGCTTCAGGTAATTGGCGGTCGAGCCGAGCGCATCCGGGACCGACTCGACGATGTCGCGCCGCCCGTCGCCATCGAAGTCGATCGCGAGGCGCTGGTAGGTCGACGGCATGAACTGCGTCTGGCCGAATGCGCCGGCCCAGGAGCCGACCAGCGACGCGGCCGGTATGTCGCCACTCTGCACGATGCGCAGCGTCGCCAGCAGTTCACCCCGGAAGAAAGCCTGGCGGCGGCCGGAGCAGGACAGCGTGGCGAGCGAGCGCACCAGTTCACGCTTGCCCATGATGCGGCCATAGTCGGACTCGACGCCCCACACCGCGGCGATGATGAAGCGGTCGACGCCGAACTTCTCTTCTGCCTGCGCCAGCACCGCGGACCATTTCTCCATCAGCGCACGACCGTCCGCCACGCGTTCCTCGTCGACCAGGCCGGACAGGTAGTCCCAGATCGGGATGGTGAACTCCGGCTGGTTGTCGAACGCCTTCAGGATGTCGGCATCGGGCTCCACGCCCGCCAGCGCCGTGTCGAACACCTGGGCGCCGATGCCCTTGCCGATGGCGATCGTGCGCAGTTCCTTCAGGCAGGAGGACCATTCGTTCGCGCTGGCCGGGGCGCTGGCCGCCAGCAGCAGCGCCGCCGCGCAGAGCGCGCCAAGCGCGGAACGCACGGTAGTCGCGGCGAAGGTGAGATGCGATGCATGCATGGGATGGTCGTCCGTCTTCCGCGGGTGTCGCCCCGCGATGGTGCGCTGGCCTTCGATGTTCGCACGCCGGTGGAGCCGCGTGTCCGTGGATGCACCGTCCATGCGCGGCGTCGTGGCATCGCGCGCATTTTTCGCGCGCCAGTGGCATGCAACCTGCTTGTTGGGTTACCGGTTCGCAGCCCGTGCCAATGGTAGCCGCGGGCTGCACGGAACACATCCCCACCGAGGAGGCAACATGAGCACCCAACGCAGGAAGTTCCTCGCGCACGGCCTGGCTGCCGGCGCCGTCGCCGGCGCGGCCGCGATGCCGCGCGACGCGAGCGCGCAATCCACCTTCAGCTGGAAGATGACCAGCGCCTATCCGAAGGGCTCGCCGTTCTACATGGACGGCCCGGGCAGCGCGGTCGACCTCGCGCGCCGCATCGAGGCGATGTCCAACGGCCGCATCCGCATCCAGGTGTTCGGCGCCGGTGAACTGATCCCCGCGCTGGAAGGGTTCGACGCAGTACGCGCCGGCACCGTCGAGATGAACCATGCGAACAGCTATTTCTGGACTGGACGCACCTTCGCCGCCCAGTACTTCACCGCGGTGCCCTTCGGCCTGAACTTCCAGGGCATGAACGGCTGGCTCTATGACGGCGGCGGCCAGCAGCTGTGGAACGAGGTCTATGCGCCGTTCGGCATGGTCGCGTTCCCGTGCGGCAATACCGGCGTGCAGATGACCGGCTGGTTCAAGCGCGAGATCAAGTCGGTGGCCGACCTCAAGGGCCTGAAGATGCGCATCCCCGGCCTGGCCGGCCAGGTCTATGCGACGCTGGGCGTCGACGTGCGGCTGCTGCCCGGCGGCGAGATCTTCCCGGCGCTGGAGCGCGGCGTGATCGACGCGGCCGAGTTCGTCGGCCCGTTCCTCGACCGCCGGCTCGGCCTGCAGAAGGCGGCCAAGTACTACTACACCACCGGCTGGCACGAGACCGCCACCGTGTCCGAGCTGCTGATCAACAAGGCTGCCTGGGACAAGCTGCCGCGCGACCTGCAGGCGGTGGTCGAGAATGCCGCCGCCGCCTGCAACGTGGTCAGCGAGGCGTGGTGCCAGCGCAACAACGCCGATGCGATGGAAGACCTGGTGAAGAACCAGGGCGTGCAGCTGCGTACCCTGCCCGACGACGTGGTGAAGGCGCTGCGCGCGGCGACCAACAAGGTGCTGGCGGACGCGGTCGCCAAGGACCCGGTCACCGCCAAGGTGCACAAGTCGTACATGGCGTTCAAGCAGAAGTACGACAGCTGGGCGGGCTACAGCGAAGGCGTGTACCACAACCGCATCCGCGGCAGTTGAGCATGGTGGCCGAGCCCTCGCGCCCGGCCACGATCCGCACGCCCATCGACGACTTCACCGACCTGGTAGGCCGGTGGTCGTCGTGGCTCGTGCTCGCGATCGTGCTGCTGATGGCGTGCAACGTACTGATGCGCTACCTGTTCAACACCGGTTCGGTGTGGGCACAGGAACTCGAATGGCACCTGCTGGTGCCGGTGGTGCTGTTCGGCATGTCCTACACGCTGCGCCATGGCGAACATGTGCGCTCCGACATCCTGTACTTCCGGTTCACGCCGGGCACGCGTGCGCTGATCGACCTCGTGTCGGCGCTGCTGATCATCGCGATCGCGCTGCTGATCCTCTGGTTCTCGCTGCACTACGTGCAGCAGTCGTTCGTGATCGACGAGAAGTCGCCTGACCCGGGCGGCCTGCCGCACCGCTGGATCATCAAGGGGCTGATGCCGATCGGCTTCCTGCTGCTGGCCGTGCAGGGTGTCGCCTGCGCGATCGCGGCGGTGGAAGACATGCGCAAGGCAGGGGGAAAGCACTGATGGACATGACCCTCGCCATACTGATGCTGCTCGCGTTCTTCGTGATGCTGATGATCGGCGTCCCGGTCGCGGTGACGCTGGCCACGACCGGCTTCGTGTTC
>LNFM01011123.1_pt1 | contig 12365 bp, 15 predicted proteins | sample 596031 | NCBI WGS metagenome assembly LNFM01 (sample SAMN04254537, study PRJNA301005) | activated carbon metagenome | isolation source: dual media filters at the Ann Arbor, Michigan drinking water treatment plant | place: USA: Ann Arbor
GCTGACTGTGGTCGCTTTCGGACTTAAAAGCCACAACTGCCGGCGACGAGTTCCTCTGCCGAACACGCATTCCGGAGATAGTCCTAGGCGCTGACGGTCCTTTTGACATTGGCGCGGAATGGATTGCCTATTTGACGATGAGGAAAAACCGACCGATTGACGCTGATAGCAGCTGAAGTCGAGCAGATCGGCGATGGTCAAAATCCGCGTTCGAAATCAAGAGCGCAAATTTCTGACGGAGCGTGGAGTCGGTTCTTTGCCGAATGCAGAAAGATTTTTCGCCTATGAATCAATTAGTAATGATCACTTACAACAATCGAGTGGGAATCATACTTCGTCGCGGCGCAGGCCCATGAGCTACAAGACGTCGACCCCGTCGCGGGAGCGCCGGATCAAGCGCATCTGCGTGCGTCACGGCCTGCACCTGATGACGGCGCAGAAGCCCGACAAGCACGTTCTCGCCCATGGCGGCTACATGCTGCGGGACGCCGGGACGATGACGATTGTGCTGGGCGACAAGGGCTATCTCTTCTCCGCCGACCTCGACGAGGTCGAGGCCTATCTCGACGCACTGGCCTGAACCCGGCGGTCGGGCAGCGGATCGCCCGGGGTGGGGTTCAGCCGGCGCGGCGCCAGAAGGGCGGCACGACGTGGCCGCGGCGCACCGCCATGATCAGCAGCGCGACGCCCGTCGCCGTGCAGAGCAGGAAGGCGACCAGCGAGGATTCGAGGCCGAAGCTGCCGCCGGTCAGCAGCGTCGGCCCCGCAATGACCGACTTGAACAGGCCCTGCGCCGCTTCATTGCCGGACACGATGCCGGAAAAGATCGCGGACTGGGTGTAGTTCCACGACACGTGGAAGCCGATGCTGAGCCAGAGCCTGCGCGTCAACATGTACGCCGCCGCCAACAGCAGGCCGGCCTCGATGCTGATGAACAGGGCGCCCATCACCGTGCCTGCCGGGTTCATCAGATGCACGAAGCCGAAGACGAAGGAGGACACCACCAGCGAGATCCAGCTGCCGAGCCATTCCTCGACGATGCGGAACAGGGCGCCGCGAAACAGCAGTTCCTCGAAGAACCCGGAATTCAGCGTCATCGCGAGCGCCGGCAGCAGGAAGGTCCAGGCGTTCAGGCCCTCGATGCGATAGATGCCGGCCACCATGAGGATCAGGACGCAGAGCGTGTAGAGGCCCGCCCCGACGACCAGGCCGATGCCGAATTCCCGTCCGGCTCCCCGCAGCGCCAGTTCCGTCGGCGGTCGCCTTTCGACGAGCCGCACGAAGCCGACATAGACGGCGATCGCGAGGGCCACCATGCCCGCTGCCGTCGCGGCCGACAGCAGGGGGCTTGCCGCGAACTGGGCCGAGAAGCCGTTGCTGACCGCCATCATCAGCAACAGCACCCCGCCGAGGACAACGAGGCGAACGGGCGCTGCCTGCGCGAGGCGCAGCCACCAGGGCGATGTCGCGGCGTCGTTCATGCCCGGCTGTCCTCCCCCGGCTGACGCTACATCGGGGTACCGCGGCCGTCGAGGTTGATCCGGGGGTTGACCCGCGCCGCGAGCCCGGTGTTGAACGGACGTGGAAAAAGGGGTCTCCCGTGTCCGTCACCCTCTATGGCATCACCACCTGCGACACCGTCCGCAAGGCCCGCGCCTGGCTCGACCAGCAGGGCGTCGCCTATCGCTTCCACGACTTCCGCAAGGACGGACTGGAGGCGGCGCGCCTCGCCGGCTGGCTGGATGCGCTCGGCTGGGAGGCGGTGCTGAACCGCGCCGGCACCTCGTTCCGCGCTATCCCGGAGACGGAGCGCAATGGCCTCGACCGCGAAAAGGCGGCGGCGCTGATCCTCGCCAACCCGACGCTGGTGAAGCGCCCGGTCCTGGAGGCGGAGGGCAAGGTGCTGGTCGGCTTCAAACCCGACATCTATGCGGGCGTCTTCGGCGCGGGGTAAGGCTGTTCACCGCGCCCGCAGCGCCACCCACAGCCCGAGGCCGCAGCCGGCGGCGGCGGCCGCAAAGGGCGCCCAGGCCGCGGCGAGCGCCCAGCCGTAACTGTCGAAATAGGGCGAGCCCGTGAGGCGGTAGAAGACGAAGAGGCCGAACACCGCCGCGCCGTAGCCGCCGACGAGGCCGAGCCCGCCGCCGATCGCGGCCCGCACGCCGCGTCCCTGAGGTGGGCGCGGTGCGATGTCGCCGCCCTCGCGGCGCAGTTCCCGGCGCCGGGTCACGACCGCGGCCGTCGCGCCGGCGGCGAGGGCCGTGAGGCAGGCGACGAAGGGCCCGATGACGAAGACCAGGCCCATGGCCGCCGCGCCCTCCCGCTGCGACACGCCGAAGACCTCGAAGACGACGAGCCCGATCGCCACGGCCGCGACGAAGCCGCCGACGAGGCCGATCACCGCCCACAGCAGGGCCCACCCGAATATGCGCATTGACAGTCCCCCGCCGGACGCCCGGCGAAGGCCTGACTAGAACCCGCGCGTTGCCGCGGCGTGGCTCGCGCCCGGGGTCATGTTTCGGTCGGGGGTGGGAATGCGCTTACGGAGCGCGGGCCGGGCGCGGCGCCGGCAGCGGCGCGAAGCCGATCGCCGACGAGGGGAGGGGAGCCTCCTCGGGCGCCGCCGGGGCCGCGGCGGGCGGCGCGGCCGAGAGCGAGATGGTGCGCGGCGCTATGGCCGGCGGGGCCTGCATCTGGATCGGCGGCGGGCTTGCCGGAGCGGCCGCGACCGGCGGCGGCGCCGGGTCGGCCGGGACGATGACGCGCGCCTGCACCTTGTTCGGGTCGGCCTCCGTGCCCGGCAGCGTGACGGGCCGCGACTGGCTGGAGGCGAGGGCCGGGACCTCGGGGGCGGGGGCCGGGGGCGGCGGCAGCAGCACCGGCGCCAGCTCGGCCTGGATCATTTCGCGGTTGGCCAGCGTGAACACGGCCGCCGTTCCCGCAGCGAGCGCGACGGCGAAGACCGTCAGCGCGAGGCGGCGCCAGCGGGCTCCGCGCAGGCGACGGGCCATCACCCGCTCATGCGCCGGATCGTAGGGCGCGGCGAAATCGTCCGCCACTGTCGGATGAGGCTGCGCTGCGTCGGGCAATGGCACTGGAACGTGTTTCATTCGACCAAGGGCAGGTGATGCAATGGACCGCTACCACGTCCGGCCGCGACGAGAAAGCCGCAGGACGATGGCGATGAAAGCTCCTCCTCCATGATCTCCAAATGTGGCGGGGATGGGGAACGCGATGAAATTGTGCGCGCCCGCCATGAAACCGCCGCCGCAGGCATGGATCAGGACCTCGGATGGAGCCTGCCGGCGCCCGCGTGCCGCGTTTGCGTCGGACAGGGGGAGTTGATAGGTTCCGCCGCTTCCGACAGGGGCTTGCGCGACCCGCATCGGGGCACCGCAGCTGGATGAGACCATGGCCGATATTTTCGACGAAGTAGAAGAAGACCTGCGCCGGGCGCGGTTCGAGCGGCTGTGGTCGAAGTATTGGCCCGCCATGCTCGGTTTCGCCGTGGTGGTGGTCGTCGTCGTCGGCGGCTGGCGCTTCTACGACTATCTCCAGGCCCAGCGGTCGGCGGCCGCCGGCGCGAAGTTCGAGGCCGCCCTTCGCCTGTCCCGCACCAGCGGCACCGAGGCGGAGCAGCAGTTCGCCGCGCTCGCCGCCGACGCCCCGTCGGGCTACCGCATCCTCGCCCGCTTCCGTCAGGCGACGGAACTCGCCGCGCGCGACAAGGTGGCCGGCGCCGCCGCCTTCGACGCCATCGCCGCGGACGGCGGCATCGGCCCGGTCCTCCAGGATCTCGCCCGCCTGCGCGCCGCCTATGCCCTCGTCGACAGCGCCCCGCCGGCGGACCTCGTCCGCCGCGCCGAGCCGCTCGCCTCCGCCGACGGTCCCTTCCGCCATTCGGCGCGGGAGATCCTCGCCCTCGCCGCCCTCAAGGCCGGCGACCGCCCGGCGGCCGAGCGCTGGATCAAGGCCATCCAGGACGACCGCGAGACGCCCCAGGGCGTGCGCGGCCGTGCCGATCTCATGTCCACCGTCTTCTCCGCCAGCGGCAGCTGAGCGCATCCGGGAAATCGCCATGACCACCTATCGCCCCGACCGCCGTCTCGTCCTGCGCACCGGGATGCTGGCCGCTCTCGGCCTGGGTCTCGCCGGCTGCGAGACGCTGCAGGATATTCCCTCCATGTTCGAGCGCCGCCAGCCGCCGCTCGCCGGCGACCGCCGTCCCGTCTTCCCCGAGGGGGTCCCCGGCATCGACCGGTCGATCCAGCAGCCCGCCAACTCGCCCGTCGGCGCCGCACCGCCGCCCGAGCCTGCGCCGACCGCGCCGGCGCGCGGCCGCTGACCCGCATCGCCCCCCTCATGACCTTCACGCTCGCCATCGTCGGCCGGCCCAATGTCGGCAAGTCGACGCTGTTCAACCGTCTCGTGGGCAAGCGCATCGCGCTGGTCGACGACCGGCCGGGCGTGACCCGGGACCGTCGCGAGGGCGAGGCGAGCCTCGGCGACCTCGAGTTCACGATCATCGACACCGCCGGCCTGGAGGACACCCGCGAGGGCAGCCTCGAGAGCCGCATGCGCGCGCAGACCGAGGAGGCCATCCGCCTCGCCGACGCCGTGCTGTTCATGATCGACGCCCGCATCGGCCTCACCCCGGACGACCGCTCCTTCGCCGAACTGGTCCGCAAGTCGGGCAAGCCCGTCATCCTCGCCGCCAACAAGAGCGAGGGGAAGGTCGGCATGGCCGGAGCCTACGAGGCCTTCGCCCTCGGCCTCGGCGATCCCGTTCCGCTCTCGGCCGAGCACGGCGAGGGCATCAACGAGCTCTATGAGGCCCTCGCCGCCCTGATGCCGGCGCCCGACAGGGGCGAGGACGAGGATGAGGACGAGACCGCAGGCGAGGAGGTCCCCGAGGGCGACCAGGAGGCGCCGCCCGAGGACCTCTCGAAGCCCATTCCCGTCGCCATCGTCGGCCGGCCCAACGCCGGCAAGTCCACCCTCGTCAACGCCCTCATCGGCGAGGACCGTCTGCTCACCGGCCCCGAGGCCGGCATCACCCGCGATTCCATCTCGGTCGACTGGGACTGGGGCGGCCGCAAGTTCCGCCTCGTCGACACGGCGGGCCTGAGGAAGCGGGCGCGCATCGAGGACAAGCTGGAGAAGCTCTCCGTCGCCGACGCGCTGCGCTCCATCCGCTTCGCCGAGGTCGTGGTCGTCTGCATGGACGCCACCAAACCCTTCGAGGACCAGGACCTGCGCATCGCCGACCTCGCCTCCAAGGAGGGCAGGGCGGTCGTCCTCGCCTTCACCAAATGGGACCTGGTTCCGCACAAGGGCGGCAAGGCGGCGAAGCTGCGCGAGGAGACCGACCACTGGCTGCCGCAGATCAAGGGCTGCCCGGTCGTCGCCAATTCCGCCGAGACCGGCCAGGGCCTCGACCGGCTCATGCAGGCGATCCTCGACGCCCGCGTTCCCTGGCAGAAGCGCATCTCCACCAGCACGCTGGTGCGCTGGCTGCAGGAGACCATCGACCACCATCCGCCGCCGGCGGTCACCGGCCGCCGCATCAAGCTGCGCTACATGACGCAGGCCAAGACGCGGCCGCCGACCTTCGTCGCCTTCTGCTCGCGCCCCGAGGCGCTGCCAGAGAGCTATCTGCGCTACCTCGTCAACGGGCTGCGCGAGAGCTTCGACCTGCAGGGCACGCCGATCCGCTTCCACCTGAAGAAGACCGACAATCCCTACGCCGAGACGGGGCGGAAGATCCGGTAGGCGAGGGCGCCCGGGGCGCCCCCGCCGGCCAGCTCAATAGGCCACCGTGAACCGCTTGCGGACGTGCTTCGGCGTCTCCAGCTCGTCCACCAGGGCGATGGCATAGTCTTCCGCCGAGATGGCGCTGTTCCCCGCCGCGTCGACGATGAGCTGGTCGCCGCCGAGCCGGAAGGTGCCGGTGCGCTCGCCCGGCTGGATCACGGCCGCGGGCGACAGGAAGGTCCAGTTCAGCGTCGGCTCGGCCTTCAGCTTGTCGAGGAAGGCGCCGCCGGCCTTGGCCTCGCCGAGATAGATCGCCGGAAACTGCGGCGTGTCGAAGAGCTGGACGCCGGGGGCGACCTCGAGGCTGCCGGCCCCGCCGACGACCAGATAGCGCGCCACGCCCGAAGCCTTGGCGGCGCCGATCAGCGTGTCGGCATCGGAGGCGAGGTAGTGGACCGACGAGATGATCGCGTCGTGGCCGGCATAGGCCGCGGCGAGGGCCTTTCCGTCGAAGGCGTCGACGGCCTTGGCCGTGACGCCGGGCAGGGCGGCGATCTTCGCGGTGTTGCGGGCGAGTGCGGTCACCTGGTGTCCGCGGGACGACAGTTCGGCGAGGATGCGCGATCCGACCATGCCGGAGGCGCCGAGGAGAGCGACTTTCATCGTTGGTGTTCCTGTGGTAGTTACCAATGGAGACCAGATAGCGGATAGAGAGCGCCTGCGTAAGGAGGCACTTTTCGCTCACGAGGTCACCGGGAAGGAACCGCCATGTCCGCAGCGCCGAGGATCGAGAAACCCGCGAATGCGATGGGCCCGGGTGTCCATTTCCCGCCCGACGTCTTCGCGGCCGACTGCCCGACGCGCCGGGTGCTCGACCGGATCGGCGACAAATGGGCGGTGCTGATCCTGATCCTGCTGGCCCGCGGCACGGTGCGGTTCAACGAGCTGCGCCGCCTGATCGACGGGATCTCGCAGAAGATGCTGTCGCAGACGCTGAAGAGTCTGGAGCGCGACGGCCTCGTCTCGCGCCGCGTCATCCCGACCGTACCGGTGGCGGTGGAATACACCATCACGCCGCTGGGACGGACGCTGCACGACGCGGTCGATCCGCTGCGCATCTGGGCGGAGACGCATATCGCCGCGGTCGAAGCCGCACAGGCACGCTATGACGCCGCGCCGCGGCAGGGATAGGGATGCCGGGACGCTGTCAATCCCGGCTCAGGGTCATGGATCCGAAGCCCGCAGCGACCGTCAGAAGCGTCGGATCAGGCCGATGCGGCCCGTATGGAAGTCCGTCGGTCCGAATGAGGCCCGGTAGGTGCTCGGCGGGTCGCCCGGGGTGACCACGGTCACAGCCGCCGCCGTGGCAGTCCTGTTGGCGAGCCGGACGTAGAGATATTCGACGCTGACGCTCCACTGGGCGTCGAGCGAGATCTCCGCGCCGAGGCCCGCTGCAAACCCGAATTTGACGCCCGACTGCGAGCCGGTGAAACACGGGATGCCCGGCGCGGTGCAGTTGTAGGAACCACCTGGCAGCCCGCCGCTGACGGTTCCACCCGGGCCGTCGAACCGGTAGCTGCTGCTGTTGCGAACCTCGGCGAGAGCGACACCGGCCGTCGCGTAGACCAGCGCGCGTTCGGATGCGACGATGCCGAGGCGGCCCCGCAGCGTTGTCCACCATCCGATGCGCTGCTGCGCGCTGGCCGTGTGGGTGTAGGAAGGCGACAGCAGAACACTCGTGCCTGACCCGCGCCCCGCCAACGATGTGATGTTCAGGTCGGCGACCAGACCGGCCACGATGTTGCCGGAGCGCCAGTCATAGCCGGCGACGAGACCGCCCGTGACTCCGGAAACGGACAGGCCATGGCGCGGGATGGGCTGGCTTCCGGCGAACGACGTCACCGCCGTCAATCGGCGGATGATGGCCTCGTCGTTGCCGACATAGCCCACGTTGCGCGAGCCGAATGCGCCACCGACGGTGACGCCGACATATCCGCCGGACCATGGGGTCGATGCGGGGGAGGGAAGCGGAGCGGTCTGCGCGACGGCCGCGGTGGAAGCCGCCAGACCGATGGCCAGAATCGCCAAAAACGAAATCGCCAAAGACCGAATCGCCAAAGACCGAATCGCCATGCGCCAAGTCTCCCGCCGTGGCAGGATGATACTACCGCAGGTGAGCATTCGCTGTGACGAGACCGCCACAGTTCCGGGGATTGGAAGCCTGGTCCGACCTCTTGGCGGCTCACGCCGGATCGCGGAAGCTCTTCCAGCTGCGGGTGGGGAAGTCGTAGAGCCTGCCGTTCTCGGTCACGTCCACCCCGCACATCGCCACGATGGCGGCAGCGGCCGCTTCCGGGGGCTCCAGCGTGTTGGGATCCTCGCCCGGCATGGCCTGCGCCCGCATGGTGGTGCGGATCGGGCCGGGGTTGAACAGGTTCGCCTTCACCGCCCTGGTCTCGTTCTCCGCCGCATAGGTGCGGGCGAGGGCGTCGAGGGCCGCCTTGGTGGCCGAATAGGGCCCCCAGAACGGCCGGCACTTGGTGGCGGCGCCCGAGGTCACGAAGACGGCGCGGCCGGCGTCTGACGCCTGCAGCAGCGGGTCGAAGGAGCGGATCAGCCGCCACTGGGCGGTCAGGTTCACCGCGACGATCTGGTCCCAGTCCTTCGGCACGACGTGGCCCAGCGGCGAGATCGGGCCGAGGATGGCGCCGTTGGCCACCAGCACGTCGAGCTTTCCCCAGCGCTCGTGGATGGCGAGGCCGAGCCTGTCGAGCCCGTCGCCGTCGCGGATGTCGAGCGGCACCAGGGTCGGGGCGAGCCCGCCGGCCTGGCGGATGGCGTCGTCGAGGGATTCCAGGCCCCCCTGCGTGCGCGCCACGGCGACGATCTGTGCGCCGCCGGCGGCCAGTGCCAGGGCGGTGGCGCGGCCGATGCCGCGCGAGGCACCGGTCACGCAGGCGATGCGGCCGGAAAAGGGCTTGTCGGTCATGGGGTCTTCCGGGCCGTCTCGTCAGCTCGCCTCGGCCAGCAGCGAGAGCTGCTTGGCGCCCTCGCCCACGAGGTCGGTGATGGTCGTGGGATAGTCGCCGGTGAAGTAGTGGTCGGTGAACTGCGGCTGCGCCGCGTTGCGGCCCGGCTCGCCGAGCGCCCGGTACAGCCCGTCGATGGAGATGAAGGCGAGCGAATCGACGCCGAGATAGTCGCGCATCTCGTCGATCGACATGTGCGCGGCCAGCAGCTTGTCCTGGTCCGGCATGTCGATGCCGTAATAGTCGGGGTATTTGATCGGCGGCGAGGCGATGCGGAAATGCACCTCCTTCGCGCCGGCGTCGCGCATCATCCGCACGATCTTGCGCGATGTGGTGCCGCGCACGATGGAATCGTCGACGAGCACCAGGCGCTGGCCCTCGATCACCGCCCGGTTGGCGGAGTGCTTCATCCTGACGCCCTGGTCGCGGACCGACTGGGTCGGCTGGATGAAGGTGCGGCCGACATAGTGGTTGCGGATGATGCCGAGCTCGTAGGGCAGGCCCGAGGCCTGGGCGTAGCCGATGGCCGCCGGCACGCCCGAATCGGGCACCGGCACGATGACGTCGGCGGGCACGTTCGACTCCTCGGCGAGGATCGCGCCGATGCGCTTGCGCATGCCGTAGACGTTCTTGCCGTCGACGATGGAGTCCGGTCGGGCGAAGTACACGTACTCGAAGATGCAGGGGCGCTTGCGGCGCGCCGGGAAGGGCTTGATCGACTCGAGCCCGCGCTCGTCGATCACCACCACCTCGCCGTTCTCCACCTCGCGCACGAAGCGTGCGCCGATGATGTCCAGCGCCACCGTCTCGGAGGTCAGGATGAACTTGCCGTCGAGCTCGCCGATCACAAGCGGCCGGATGCCGAGGGGATCGCGGGCACCGATCAGCTTCTTGTTGGTCATGCCGACGAAGGCGTAGCCGCCCTCGATCTGGCCGAGGGCGTCGATGAAGCGGTCGACGAAGCGGTTGCGGCGCGAGCGCGCCACGAGGTGCAGGATCACCTCGGTGTCCGAGGTTGCCTGATAGATGGCGCCGTCGGCGATCAGGCGCCGGCGCAGCGTCAGCCCGTTGGTGAGGTTGCCGTTGTGGCACGCGGCGAAGCCGCCGGTCTCGAGCTCGGCGAAGAGCGGCTGCACGTTGCGCAGGATGTTGCCGCCGGTCGTGGAGTAGCGCGTATGGCCGATGGCGGACGGCCCGGGCAGACGCTCGATCACCTCGCGGCGGGAGAAGTTGTCGCCCACGAGCCCCATGCGCCGCTCGGAATGGAAGCGCGCCCCGTCGAAGGACACGATGCCCGCCGCCTCCTGGCCGCGATGCTGGAGCGCGTGCAGGCCGAGGGCCGTCAGCGCCGCGGCGTCCGGATGGTCGTAGACGCCGAAGACGCCGCATTCCTCGTGCAGCCGGTCGGTGTCGACGTCGAGGACGAGGTCGTCACGGCAGGGCGCGTCAGCCTCGTGATGGCGGACTTCAAGGGATTGCGTCATCGCATCCTCGTCGTTGGAAGGCATCGGTCGTCAGCCCGTCGCGTCATATGCGGGCTGATGCGCCGGAACGATAGGTCCACCCCATGCACGGCGACCATGCGCCGGAAGAACAGCGGACGCCAGCCCTCAGGGCTGGCGCGGCGGCGTCGCCCCCGGTGCCGGCGTGGCCGGCGCGGTGCCCGGAGCCGTCGTCGCAGGCGGCGTGGTCCCGGGCGGCGTCGTGCCCGGCGCCGAGCGGTTGAGGCGGCGCAGGATGTCCGACCCCTCGATGTCCTGCGGCAGCTGCGCGATCAGCCAGTCCTTGGTCTGTTCGAGCAGGGCGTAGGACTTGGCGCGGGTCACCCAGTCCGGGCGGTTCGGGCCGGGGACGAGCCAGGTGAAGAAGGCGAAGGCCACCACGACGATGACGAGGCCGCGGCCGAGGCCGAAGACGAAGCCGAGGGTGCGGTCGAGCACGCCGATCTTGGAATCGAGGATGGCGTCGGAAATCTTGATGGTGATCAGCGAAACGATGACGAGCACCGTCAGGAAGACGCCGGCGATGACGATCGCCTTGGCGAGCAGTTCGTTGGTGATCTGCGTCTGGGCGATCGGCAGCAGCCGCGGATAGGCATACCACGTCGCGATCGCCGCCAGCGCCCAGGAGGCGATGGACAGGACCTCGCGGACGAAGCCGCGCACCATCGCCAGCAGCGCGGAGATCAGCATGATCGCGGCGAGGCCGATATCGAGATAGGTGACCGGCATCGATTTCGGCTCCGGAATGCAAGGTTCGGGTGGTGCCGAGTCGGTAAAACCCGTGCGCGACCCCGCGCTTATAGCGAGGCGGCCGGCCCGCGTCACCCCGTCACGGGCGGGAGCGATCCTGACCACGGCGACCGGCCCGAATTGTGGCGGGCGTGCTGGTTTTCCACGCCGTCAGGCGGCCGCGGCAGGCCCCGGCGCCGACACCGCCTTCGGCGGCGTGACACCCATGGAGACATAGATGCTCATGAGTTGGTCGATGCCGATGTCGGCGGGGCTCACCCAGGTCTCCGGCACGTAGATCAGGCCGCCGCCGATGGGCACCGGCGCCGTCGGCACGAGGATGCCGAGATAGCGTTGCTCGCCCACCATGACCGCCTCGTGCGACGGGAGCAGCGCGAGCACCGCGGCGCCGCCGGGCTCGCCGCCGAAGAAGCACCAGACCGGGCTCATGCTCTTCAGCCCGTCGGCGTCCTTGCGGTCCACCATGGAGACGAAGCGCCGTGACAGCTCGTAGACCGTGCCGATCAGGGGAATGCGCCCCATGATCCGGCCGAGGGCGTCCTGCAGCCGCTCCTGCAGCACGATGGCGATGAGGCCGAGCAGGTAGATGACGCCGATGACGATGAGGATGCCGATCAGATAGGCGGCGAGCGAGGAGGAGGAAAATCCGAGGCCGAGCGAGGTGAGAAAGCGCCCCACCACCGTGCCGGGCCCGACGAAGCCGTAGATGAAGGTGACCGACCAGCCGACGACGAAGGCGGTGACCGCCAGCGGCAGCAGCAGCAGGACGCCGGCCAGGAAGACGCGCCGCAGATTGCCCATCCTCGATCCCCCTCGGACGGGGCTCACGCCCCGCCTGCCCTCACGGGGCTTGCGCCCCTGATGTCACCTCGCGCCGGCTCACTCGCCCGCCGCCGCCTTCGGCCGTTCCCGTCCGACGCCCGAGGCCGCAATATCGGCGACCAGTGTCGACAGCCCGGTGACGGCCTGCACCGCGAGCCCGGTCTCGCCGGTCTCTCCGCGCGCGATTTCCGGCACCACGGCCTTGGTGAAGCCGAGCTTCTTGGCTTCCTTGAGGCGGGCCGCCGCCTGCGCTACCGGCCGGACCGCGCCGGAGAGGCTCACCTCGCCGAAATAGACCGCATCCGCCGGCAGGACCGCACCCGACAGCGACGATACCAGGGCTGCGGCAACCGCCAGATCCGCCGCCGGTTCGGCGATCCTGAGGCCGCCGGCGACGTTGAGATAGACATCGTAGCCGCCGAGCCTGACGCCGCAATGGGCGTCGAGCACCGCCAGCACCATGGACAGGCGCGCCGGGTCCCAGCCCACCACCGCCCGCCGCGGTGTC
>LNFM01011125.1_pt1 | contig 12365 bp, 12 predicted proteins | sample 596031 | NCBI WGS metagenome assembly LNFM01 (sample SAMN04254537, study PRJNA301005) | activated carbon metagenome | isolation source: dual media filters at the Ann Arbor, Michigan drinking water treatment plant | place: USA: Ann Arbor
CGATGCCGACGATCGCGGCGATCAGCGAGAAGCCGATATAGAGGGTGCCGATATCCTTGTGGTTGGTGGAAAACAGCCACCGGTTCACGAAGTTCGGCTTGTGATCGTGATGATCGTCGTGAGGGGCGTGTGCCGCGGTCGCCATAGGGGTGTGTCCGCTTCTGATGTTGGCTTCGGGGCCGCCTTACCGGCGGACCTCGGCGACGTTGATCTGGGAGGCGACGGCATCAGCGCCAGGGGCGGGTGCGCCAGGCGCCGGCGTGGTCGCCGCCAAAGCCACGGGCGGACCTGGCGGCCGGCCCTGCGCGAAGTTCGCCTGCGCCTGGGCGACCCAGGCCTCATACTCCGCCTGCGGCACGGCGCGCACCACGATCGGCATGAACCAGTGGTTCACACCGCAGATCTGGTTGCACTGGCCGTAGAAGGTGCCGGGGCGATCGGCCCGCATCCAGGTCTCCAGCGTCCGGCCCGGAATGGTGTAGCGCTGCACGCCGAGCGAGGGGACGAAGAAGGAATGGATCACGTCCTGGCCCGTCGTCAGCACCCGTACATTGGCGCCCACCGGAATGACCAGGGGGTTGTCGACCTCCAGGTTCCGCATCTGCCCGGCCTGCAGGTCTTCGTTCTGCACCGGGTAGCTGTCGAAGGTGAAGTTGCCGTTGTCCGGGTAGCCGTAATGCCAATACCACTGGCGACCCTGCACATTCACCGTGAGGTCCGCATCCACCGTCCGGTCCTGGTAGTAGATCAGCCGGAAGGACGGGATGGCGATGATCACCAGGATCAGCACCGGCACCACGGTCCAGGCAATCTCCAGCGTGGTGTTGTGGCTGGTGCGGGACGGGTTCGGGTTGGCGGACGCCCGGAAGCGCCAGACCACATAGACCAGCAGCGCGGCCACGAAGACCGTGATGCCGACCATGAGCCAGAACACCAGCGTGTTGAAGGACGAGATCGCGTCCTTGATCGGTCCGCCGGAGGCCTGCAGCCCCATGCCCCAGGGCTGTGGCGCGCCGATCATCGCCTCCTGCGCCAGGGCTGCCGCGGGCAGGCCGAAGCCCGCCAGCGCCGCCAGCATTGCGAGGCCGAGCAGGCCGGTTGCCCGGCCCGCCACATGCGAACCCGCCATTTTTCGAAACGCACCGATCACGTGCCGCATCCTGTCACCCCGTCAGCGCACCGCGTCGCGCGCCGAGTCTGTCGCAAGACCAGGGGGCGGCCCGCCCGCCCCAGGTCCCAAGCGCGCCTCTTCCACCGCCGCCGCGGCAGGTCGCGCTGCGGGCGGACCATAGTGTCCGCCCCTGCACCGCACAAGTGACGACGCCCCTCGCTTACACAAGCCTTACCAAGCACTGCATGATTGGTAAGGTTAGAGAATCCTAAGGCGCGGGACTGCGCGCCGGCATCCTCGCACCCCATTGCTGAACAGGGTCCAAACGCCCGCCCGGTGGGCCTGTTGGGCGGCCATTCAGGTCAGGCGGCGATGGCCAGTCCGGCCTTCGGTTGGTTCCGCACGCGTACCAGGGTGAACAGGCCACCCGGCTTGCAGGCCTCCATCGCTTCCACCTGCACCAGTTCCGGGTCGAGCAGGTCCCGCAGCGCGAAATCCGGGTGCCAGCCCAGCAGGCGGGACAGCGGCGCCATGGCGCGCTCCACCCACCAGCGCGGGCCATCCTCGGCGGCGAAATGGTTGACGAACAACAGGTGGCCGCCTGGCCGCACCACGCGGGACATCTCGCCGAACAGGCGCTTGGCATCCGGCACGACGCTGGCCGTGAACATCGCCACGGCGATGTCGAAGGCGCCATCGGCGAAGGCCATGTGCTCGGCGTCCATCTCCGCCAGGCCGACCACCTGGCCCAGGCGCTCCGCCTGCACCCGGAGCGCCGCCTTCTCCAGCATCTCCCGCGACAGGTCGACGCCAACCACGCGCTTGTCGCCATTGTAGCGCGGCAAGGCGAGACCGGTGCCGACGCCCACCTCCAGCACGCGGGTACCAGGCAGGCGGTTCACCTCCGCCACCGCGCGGCGGCGGCCGAAGGCGGAGACGCCGCCGAAGACCGCGTCATACACCCCGGCCCAGCGCCGATAGGCATCACGCACCCCGGCCGCATCAAGCGCGGTGCGCGGGTGGTCGCGGTCGGGGGTGTCGGTTCGGATGGTCATGCCGGGCCAATTGCAGAGATGGGCATGGGCTAGTCCTTTCCGGTCGGTTTACGCAAGCCTGTTGATGACATCCGAACGTCATGCAAGCGCCGGGCGACGGCCAGCGGGCCATCACGTCCCTGCCATCAAGGTCGCGCAGGCCGTCGCTCCGGCAGGGCCACCAGGATTCCGCCGGCCGCGATGATGGCGGCGCCGAGCGCCGTCCAGCCATCCGGCCAGTCGCCGAACACCAGCACCCCGGCCAGCCCCGCCCACAAAAGCTGCGTGTAGGACATCGGCGCCAGGACGGAGGCCGGCGCCCGGGCGAAGGCCAGCACCAGCAGGCAATGCCCGGCACCGCCGAGCAGGCCGAGTGCGGCGAATAGCGGCCAGTCCCAGACCCCCGGCGTCACCCAGACGAAGGGCTGCGCCAGGCCGGTGATGATGGCGGCCGCGATCGAGGTATGCACGAAGGTGGTGTGCGGCTCATCCACCCCCGCCAGCTTGCGGGTCAGGATCTGGTAGACCGTATTGGCCACGGCGGTGACCAGCGGCAGCAGCATGGCCCAGTGCAGCGGCTCCCCGGTCAGGAAGGGCGGGCGCAGCGCCACCAGCACGCCGGCCAGGCCGATGCAGCAGCCGAGCCAGCGACGGGGCGAGACCTTCTCCCCCAGCCAGAACGCGGCCGCCGCCACGGTCAGCACCGGGGCGGCGAAGGCCACGGCGGTGGCATCCGCCAGCGGAATATGGATCAGCGCCACCGACAGCGCCGCATTGGCGGTGGCCAGGCACAGGCTGCGCAGGGTCTGCAGGCCGGGCGCGCGGCTGCGGAAGGGCACCTTGCCGGTCAGCAGCTTCAGCGCCGCCATCACCAGCAGGGTGTGGAAGACGAAGCGCACGAACATCAACTGCGGCACGGCGTGGTTCGCGACCAGCACCTTGAGCAGCGCATCCATCGCGACAAACAGCGCGAGCGCCAGAAGCTGCAGCAGCACGCCCTGTAGGGACCGAGACATGCACGCCCCTATGCCAGCGCCAACCCCGCCCGAGCACCCCGCAGGATCACTGGGCCGCCCCGCTTGCGGGGCGGGTCCGGGTCAGGCCGCGTCCTCGCGCCGGTCGCGCGCCTTCACATAGGCGACGGCCGCGTGCTGCGTGCAATAGGGCTTGCCGGGCGTCGCCTCGGCCACGCAGAAGCGGAAATCCGGCGTCCCCGGCTCCCCGATCGGCCAGCAGCAGCTGCGTGCCGCGCCGAAGCGGGGAAAGGCGCGGACCACCGAGGGCTGCGACGCCGGCATCGTGACGCGGGGTGCGGGGGATGGGGCGTGGAGCGGCGCGGCACTCTGGGCCGCGGCCGGCGCCGCGCCGATCGATGTGGCTGCGGACGCTGCATGGGCCGGCGCGACCGACGGCAGGGTGCTGCGCGATGCGACGGCAACCGGGCGCGGCAGGCGTGCTTGGGCGGCCTGCGACGGGCGGTCCCCCACCGCCTCGCGACGGATCGGGCTGGGGCGCGCGGGCAGGTTCAGGCGATGCGCCTTGCCGACCACCGCGTTCTTGGAGATACCCATGCGTCGGCCGATCTCGGCCGTCGAATGACCTTCCGCCCAGAGCGCCCGAAGCCGCTCGATGGCCTCCGCAGTCCAATCCATGCGCTCTCTCCACAACCCCGGCTGACACAACATACGGTAGGCCAACGCGGGGTGCGGCTACAAGTTGTAGAATGCGCGCGGATGCAAGTTTCCTGTGGACAGACTGGGGAGAAGGTTAAGACTGTTTCAGAACAGCAACCCTTTCTTCAGCATTCCATGAATGCCCTTTTCCCCATTTACCGTCTGCGTCACCCGGAAATCCACCGCGAGCGAGCAGAGCTGGTAGGCATCGGCGGCCGAGACGTTCATCCGGGACACGATGAAGGCGATCATCTCCCGCAAGGCCTGCTTCATCGCAAGGTCGAGATCCTCGTTCATCCCCATGGAGATGAAATGGGTCTTCGTCTCGGCGCGCGGGAAGCGCAGCGCCGGGTCTGCCGCCCCGCCGCCCTTCTCCAGCGTCAGGCGGAAGTGGCCGGTCAGGCACATCTCCAGCGCATTGATGCAGACCTCGCCATCGCCCTGCACGCCATGGCCGTCACCGGCCGAGAAATTGCCGCCGGGCACATGCACCGGCAGCCACAGCGTGGTGCCCGCCGTCAGTTCCTTGTTGTCGAGGTTGCCGCCATGCGCGCGAGGCTCCTTGGTGGAAATCGCGCCCCAGGCCGGCGGCGGGGCCAGCCCCATCACGCCGAAGAAGGGCGACAGGGGCAGGGTTACGCCCGGCCCGACCGGCACCGTGCCGGTCATCGCCGCGCGGTCCACCGGGATGTGCAGCATGCGCTGGTAGGGAAAATCCTCGGGCAGCGTGCCGAATAGCGGGCGGAACCCGCAGAAACCCCAGTCGCAGCCCAGCTCGATCTGCTCGATATCGATCCGCAGCGCATCACCTGGCTCGGCGCCCTCCACCGCCACCGGGCCGGTCAGCATGTGCGGGCCGAGGCGCGGCGGCCTGGCGGCATGGATGGCGGCCAGCGCCGGCGGCACCACCAGCCCGCTCTCCGGCTTCGGCATCACCTCCGGCGCGCCGGAGACGCATTCCAGCACCACCAGGTCACCGCTCGCGATGGTGGCCACGGGGCCGAAGCTGGCGTCGAAGGCGCCCCAGCGGATGGTCTCCGGCGTGGCGGCGATGCGATGGCTGGCGGGCATGGGGGACCTCGGCTGGATGATATCGGCAGTGCAGCAAGGCCGGCGCGGCCGGTCAATGCGCGGCCGGCGGGTGCGTGGCCCTAATGGGCCTGCAGGCGCGCACTCAGCCGGCGCTGATCCGCCGGGCAGACGCGACCGAGGCGGCGGTATTCCTGCGGCGTGTCGATGGCATCGTGCGCCGCCTCCCGCGCCCGGCGCAGCCGCGCCAGCACCGGCTCCACCGCCGCGGTCAGATCCTCCTGCAGCAGCAATGCGGCGCCGCCGGCGTCGGGTGCCTGGGCGCGGGCGCGGGCGGCCCAGGCACGGGCGGCCTGGCGCAGGCCATCGGCGGCCTCGCGCAGCGTGCGGCGATTGACCTCCGCATGCCGGCGCTCATGCGCCAGCACCTCCCGCGCCAGGCAGCCGCCGCGCGGCATCTCCCGCGCCAGGACGATGCTGTGCTCGGCATGCACCAGGCTCAGCCGCACCTCGGAGGGCACGCCGCAGACCGGGCCGCCGCTGAGCCCCTGGCTGCGCACCGTGATCTCGCTGCGCCACTCCACCCGCGACAGGGTCAGGCCCAGATGATGCAGCACGGCATCCGCGGAGGTTTCCTCCGGCAGATCGGCCATCAGGCGCAGTTCCTCCGCGCTGACCGGCGCCAGCACGCGCACATCCGGATCCGAGATGGTCACGCGCACCACCGGTGTGCCGCGCGGCGGGCATGAAACCGGCGCAGGGGTGGGCGGCGGCAAGGCCGATGGTCCCGCGGGCTGGGCCTGAACCTGCCCCGCGGCAAACCACAACAGCAGCGCGAGGAGCAGGGAGGGCAGGATCAGAACCAGCCCTTCCGCTTGAAATAGACAATCGGCAGCACGGCGGAGACCACCATCAACCCGAGCGCCGCCGGATAGCCCCAGGCCTGGTTCAGCTCCGGCATATTCGCGAAGTTCATGCCGTAGATGCTGGCGATGAGCGTCGGCGGCATCAGGGCCACGGAGGCCACGGTGAAGGTCTTGATGATGTTGCTCTGTTCCACGCTGACGATGCCGAGCACCGCGTCCAGCAGGAACTGCGCCTTGTCGTTCAGCACCTTCGAATGTTCCACAAGGCTACGCACATCCCGCACCAACGTCTTGATGAGGGCCTGGTTCTCCTTGCGGACCGCATGCGCCTTCTCCGCGCCCACGAAGGTCAGGATGCGCGACAGGCCGAGCAGCGTTTCGGAGGCACGGGTCGTCACCTCCCCCACCAGGCCCAGGGTGATCAGCGTCTCCCGCAGGTGTTCGCCGCCCAGGGTGGGGGTCCTGGACAGCTTGGCCTTGGCCCGGGCGCCGCGGAAGGTGGCGTTGGAGGCGCGGTCCATATCCGCCCCCAACCGTTCCAGCACATCTGCCAGCCGGTCCACGATCTGCTCGAACAGATGCAGCATCACCACGTCCGGCGAGGCCAGGGTCGCCGGCGTGCGCTGGCAGCGGAGCGCGAAGGTGGTGAAGGCCTTGGGCGTGGCGTAGCGCACCGTGACCAGCGCCTGGTTGCTGAGCACGAAGGTGATGGGGGTGGAGCCGTAGTCGCCGCCTTCCACGCCATGCAGGAAATTGGCGGTGAGGAACAGCGTCTCCTCCTCCCGGTACAGGCGGGAGGAGCTTTCGATCTCCTGCATTTCCTCGCGCGTCGGGATCTCGAGACGCAGCGCATCCTGCACCGCCCGCTCCTCCTCCAGCGTGGGGTTCAGCAGGTCGATCCAGACCGCGCGGGCGATCTGTTCCGGTGACAAAACTCCGTCGCGCAAGGCGAGGCGGCCGTCATCGACGGCGTAGCTCGTCATCATGTTGTATGGGACTCCCGCGCCCCCGGGGCAGCGCCATCTAGCGCGGCGCGGCGGCGCCTGTCACGCGACGAGCGGCAGGTTGAACAGCCTTGCGACGCCGGGGAAATCGGCGGCCTCCTGGTGTCGCCCGGAAGCCACGGTGCCGTCCTGGGGGCGGATCAATTGGCAGGTCATCAACCCGCTGGCCGCGGCCGCGTCCAGCTCCTCCGCCACGTCGGACAGGAACAGGATCCGGGCTGGGTCCTGGTCCGTCTGGGCAGCAATGGCGGCGTAGGAAGCCGCGTCGCGCTTGCCGCCGACCCTGGTATCGAAGAAGCCGGAGAAGATCGGCAGCAGGTCGCCGGCTTCGGAATGGCCGAACAGCAGCTTCTGGGCGCCGACCGAGCCGGAGGAATAGACCGCCAGCGTCACGCCCGCCCGGTGCCAGGCATGCAGGCAGGGCGCGACATCGGGCCACAGATGGCCGCGCAGCCGGCCATCGGCGAAGCCCGCGGCCCAGATCAGCCCCTGGAGCGATTTCAGGGCGGTGACCTTGGCATCCGCCGCCATCCAGCCGCGCAGGGTCGCCGCCTGGTCCGGCCCCGGCACCTCCGCCAGGATCGCCGCCACCTCCGGCTCCGCGCCGCGCTGCGCCAGGAAGGCGTCCAGCTCGGCCTCGGCGAAGGGAAACAGCGTGTCCTTGACAAAGGCGATGGCGCTGGTCGTGCCCTCGATGTCGGTGAGGACCAGCGCCGGGCGGGTGCTCATGCCGTGGCGGCGGGGAAGCGGGTCGCCATGTCGGTGCCGGTGTAGTGGGGCGTCCAGCCGGAGGTGTCGGTGAAGATGCGCAGCACGGCGAAGTTGGGGTTCTCGCCCGCATCGAACCAATGCTTGCTGTCCGCCGGCACGGAGATCAGGTCGCCCGCCGTGCAATGCGCGTCAAACACCCTTGCCCCCTCTGGGCCATCCACATGCAGCACGAAATTGCCGGAGCCGGCATGGAAGAAGCGCACCTCGTCCTCGGTATGGCTGTGCTCCGACAGGAACTTCGCGCGCATCGCGTCCTTCTGCGGGTGGTCCGGCGTCAGCTTGATGACGTCGGCCGTCCCGGCGCCGGTCTCGCCCATGAAGGCATCGAGCCGCGGGCGATAGGCCTCCAGCACCGCCTCCGCCGGGGCATCGGCGGGCAGGTCGGCCAGGTCCCAGCGTTCGAAGCGCACGCCGATGGCGGATAGCGCGGCGGCGATCGCGGCCGGGTCCTCCGTCACCTGGATCTGCGCGTCGGTCGCGGCATCCCACACGGTCAGACGGCTCATCGCAGGCTCCTTTCCTCAAGCGCACAGCGCAGCATGAATTCCAGCCCCTCCATGCGGGCCAGCGCCATGGGCATGTCGGGCGCCCATACATAGGACCCGTGGCCGCGGATCAAGTAGCCGGGCGGGATGGCTCCCATGTCCCTTGGCGTGCCATCCCACAGCGCATCCAGGCCGCTCTGCATGCGGGCGATGTCCTGATCGTTCGGCACCACCGGCACCGCCACCTCCGCCTCATGCGTTGGCAGGCCCGGGAACACCTTCAGCAGTTCATAGCCGGCCAGCACCAGGCTTTCGCCCGCCGCGCGGGACAGCACGGTGTTGGCGATGGAATGGCCGTGCAGCACGGCGCCCGCTTCCGGAAAGCGGCGATAGATGCCGCAATGCAGCAGGGTCTCGGCGGAGGCGCGCTGCGCCGGGTTCTCCGCCACGCCATCGAGGTCCACCACCATCACGTCGGCGGTGGTGAGAAAGCCCTTGTGGCGGCCGGAGACGGTGACGGCGAGGCGCCGCGCATCCAGCCGGACGGAGAAATTGCCGGCGGTGGCGGGCACCCAGCCCAGCGCATCCAGCCGCCGCCCGGCGGCGACGATCTGCGCCGCCGCATCCTCCAGCCGCATCGCGTCAGCGGCCCATCGGCGCGCGCACCCTGTCGGCCTCCGCCGGCTCCCGCCGCCACTGCCAGGCGATCAGGCCGAGGCCGACGACGAGGCCCGCGATGTCGGTGAAGGCTTCCGGCACCATGAGCGACACGGCGGCCACGCCGGAGACCACCCGCAGCGGCAGTGGCAGCGCCGCCTTGAACATCCAGCCTTCGGTCGCGCAGGCCAGCAGGAACACGCCGAGCATGGCGGTCGCCACGGCCTGCGCCACTTCCAGCGTATCGCCCTGGCCGAGCAGCGCCGGCGACATCCAGAACATGTAGGGCACGATGAAGGTGGCGAGCCCGAGCTTCACCGCCTTCATCGAGGTCTTCCACATGTCACCCCCCGCCATGCCCGCCGCGGCGAAGGAGGCGAGCGCGACAGGCGGCGTGATGGCCGAGAGCACGGCGAAGTAGAAGATGAACATATGCGCCGACAGCGCCGGCACGCCCATGCCGATCAGCCCCGGCGCCACCACCGCGGCGGCGATCGCATAGGCCGCCGTGGTCGGAACCCCCATGCCGAGGATGATGGCGACCACCATGGCGAACAGCATGGCGACCAGCGGCAGGCCGGAGGCCACTTCCAGCAGCAGGGAGGCGAAGCGGCCGCCGACGCCGGTCAGGCCGATGACGCCGGCCACGATGCCAGCGGTGGCGCAGACGGCGATCAGCTGCATCACTTCACGGGCGGAGCCGGACAGCGCCTCCAGGATCCCGCGGTACAGATCCACCACCGTGCCGACCAGCGCCTGCACGATGCCGGCGCGCTGCACCATCAGGTGATGCAGCAGGAAGGTGACGATCATGATGATCAGCGCCGCCGCGATGCCCCAGGCGGCGGCACGGAAGGGCGAATAGCCGCTCAGCAGCACGGAGATCAGCACGACCAGCGGCGCCAGCATGTAGACGCGGCGGGCGAGGTCGACGATGCGCGGCAGCTCGTTCCAGGGCAGGCCGTACAGCCGCGCCTTGCGGGCATGCAGGTCGCAATGCGTGTAGACGGCGAAGTAGAACAGCAGCGCCGGGATCACGCCGGCCAGCGCGATCTCCGCATAGGGGATGCCCAGCACTTCGGCCATGATGAAGGCGCCCGCGCCCATCACCGGCGGGGCCAACTGCCCGCCGGTTGAGGCCGTGGCCTCCACCGCGCCGGCCGTTTCGCGGTCATAGCCGCCGCGGCGCATCATCGGGATGGTGAAGGTACCCGAGGCCACGACATTGGCGACCGAACTGCCGCTGACGGTGCCGAAAAGGAAGGAGGACACGACCGCCACCTTGGCCTGCCCGCCCCGCGCCCAGCCCACCAGCCCCATCGCCAGGTCGTTGAAATACTCCCCGGCGCGGGATGCCTGGAGAAAGGCGGCGAAGGTGACGAACATGATGATGAAGGTGGACGACACCTGCACGATGGTGCCGAGCACGCCATTGTTGTTGAACAGCTCCACCAGCGCCTGCTCCAGCGCCACGCCGCGGTGGAACAGCAGCCCGGGCATCCAGGGGCCGACGAAGCAATAGGCGATGAAGGTGCCGGCGATGATCGGCATGGCGAGGCCGGCGCTGCGGCGGGCGAATTCCATGACGATCAGGATGCCGGCGCCGGCCACCAGCAGGTCCCGCATGTTGGGGCCCATGAAGCTCCGCATCTCGATCCCATCGCCGTCCAGCACGTAATGCGCGACGATCAACAGACACGGAATCATCACCAGCCAGTCATACCAGGGGATGGATTTGCCCGCCTGGCTGGCGGTCGGGGCGAACAGCGCGAAGCCGAGGATGGCGCCCAGGAACACATGGATGGCGCGCGACACCGTGGGGTCCACCGGCATCACCAGCAGGATCCACATGTGCCACAGCACGAAGGCGGCCGCGGCGTATTTCCAGATGGCGCCCTGCCAGCCGGTCAGGCTGCGGCGGAGCGAGGCGAATTCGGTATCGTCCACGGGCTTGGTCGCGGCCGGAACCCCGTCCACGTCCCGCATCGATCCATCATGCCCCGGATGACCCGCCCCCGGACCACCAGAGGGGGGAACGGCCGAATCCGGCTGTCCCGGCTTTCCCGGCTGCTGCATTATTTTCGCCCCCCGTTTGGCAGTCAAACGAAACGCCGGTCCCGTAGCCGGAACCGGCGCTCAACGCCATGCCGCACGATGCGGAACGGCGCACATCACAGGGGCGTGAGCATAATGCCGCCCATCAGGCCCGGCAACATCCGAGAAAAGGCCGGCGGCAAGCCCGCAAGGGCTGGCCGCCAGGCGCGGGTCAGGCCGCCGGACGGGACGGGTTCGCCGCCTGCGCCGTGCTGGTCTGCGCGCCGGGGGCCGCGATGGTGCCGGACGGCGGCACCGGGGTCTGCGCCGCCGGGTCGGCCGCCATGGCAGCGTCCTTGCCGTCCTCGTCCTTGATGTTGGCCTTGAAGGACTTGATGCCCTTCGCAACGTCGCCCATCAATCCGCTGATCTTGCCGCTGCCGAACAGCAGCAGGATCACGAGCAGAACGACAAGCCAATGCCAGATGCTGAAAGAACCCATTGCGACGCCTCGATCCCGTGAGTGGCCCGCCCGTGGCAGGGGGCCGAATTGCCTCGGGGCCGGAGAGTAATCCGCCCCGGCGTCTTCCGCAAACCGGACATGGCCTGTCGGCCAGCCCGAGACAACCGGGGCAGGCCCGAATATCCGCACCGTGCCGCCAGCCGCCGCCGGCACGCCGCATCCGGCAGATGGCCAAAATATTTCCGTCCATCCATGAGGAGGGGCTTGAAGCCGCCCCGGTCGGCTCCCAACTCGGCCCCTGATCCGGGCCCCTCTGGCGGTTCGGGCAGCGCTTTGGCTCGGCCAGGCGCGGCCCCCGTGATGTCGGATCGTCAGAGCCTGCCACGACCCCGGCCCGGATCGTGACACCCGCGCCGGGGTGCCCCCTGAAGCCCGCGTAAATCCGCCCCCCAACAAGGGCGCGGGCTTCCGCATGACCCGGAGTGATACCTGCATGGACTTCCTGTTGTTGGAATGGGTCGGCAAGCCGATCTGGATGTGGCTGGGCTTCCTCACCATCGTCTTCTCCCTGCTCGCCTTCGATCTCGGCGTCCTGAACCGCAAGGACAAGGAGATGGGCATCGCCGAGAGCCTCTGGCTCTCCGTCTTCTACATCAGCTTCGCGATCCTCTACGGCGGCGGCATCTGGTGGGCCTACGAGGCCGGCCACATCACCACATCCGACGGCAGCCATGCCGGCATGTCCTATTTCACCGGCTTCTTCATCGAGAAGGCGCTGTCGGTGGACAACGTCTTCGTCATCAGCCTGATCTTCGGTTTCTTCGCGATCCCCCGGAAATACCAGTACCGCGCGCTGGTCTGGGGCATCATCGCCGTGATCGTGCTGCGCGGCATCATGATCGCCGTCGGCGCGGCGCTCGTGCAGGAATATGGCTGGGTGCTCTACATCTTCGGCGCCTTCCTGATCGGCACCGGCATCAAGATGCTGGTCGTTCCGGAAAGTGACCCGGACATCTCCAAGAACCCCGTGGTGAAGTTCTTCCGCAAGCACATGCGCGTCACGGATGAACTCCACGACCAGAAGTTCTTCGTCCGCAAGCCGGATCCGGCCAAGGGTGGCAAGATCGTCGTCTGGGCGACACCACTGTTCCTGGCGCTGGTCATCATCAACATCGCCGACCTGATCTTCGCGGTGGACAGCGTGCCGGCGATCTTCGCCATCACGACCGACACCTTCA
>LNFM01011128.1_pt1 | contig 12364 bp, 12 predicted proteins | sample 596031 | NCBI WGS metagenome assembly LNFM01 (sample SAMN04254537, study PRJNA301005) | activated carbon metagenome | isolation source: dual media filters at the Ann Arbor, Michigan drinking water treatment plant | place: USA: Ann Arbor
TGAAGGTGTCGGTCGTGATGGCGAAGATCGCCGGCACGCTGTCCACCGCGAAGATCAGGTCGGCGATGTTGATGATGACCAGCGCCAGGAACAGCGGCGTCGCCCACAGCACAACCTTGCCGCCCTTGGCCGGATCCGGCTTGCGGACGAAGAACTTCTGGTCGTGCAGCTCATCCGTCACCCGCATGTGCTTGCGGAAGAACTTCACCACCGGGTTCTTGGAGATGTCCGGGTCGCTTTCCGGCACGACCAGCATCTTGATGCCGGTGCCGATCAGGAAGGCGCCGAAGATGTAGAGAACCCAGCCATATTCCTGCACGAGCGCCGCACCGACGGCAATCATGATGCCGCGCAGCACGATCACGGCGATGATGCCCCAGACCAGCGCGCGGTACTGGTACTTCCGCGGGATGGCGAAGAAGCCGAAGATCAGGCTGATGACGAAGACGTTGTCCACCGACAGCGCCTTCTCGATGAAGAAGCCGGTGAAATACGACATGCCGGCATGGCTGCCGTCGGAGGTGACGATGTGGCCGGCCTCATAGGCCCACCAGATGGCGCCGCCGTACAGGATCGCGAAGCCGATGTAGAAGGCGGAAAGCCACAGGCTTTCGGAGATGCCCATCTCCTTGTCCTCCTTGTGGAGGACGCCCAGGTCGAAGGCGAGCAGGGCAAAGACGATGGTGAGGAAGCCCAGCCACATCCAGATCGGCTTGCCGACCCACTCCAACAACAGAAATTCCATGCAGATCAAGCTCCGGGTCAAGCGGAAGCCGCCGCCCTATGCGGGGACGGTTTCACAGGGCACCCCGGCGCGGGTGTCACGATCCGGGCCGGGGTCGTGGCAGGCTCTGACGATCCGACATCGCGGGGGCGGCTGGCGACAGGGCGACAGAGACCGCCCGAGCCGCCAGAGGGGCCCGGATCAGCGGCCGAGTTAAGGTGCGAGGCGTCCGTCTTCAAGCCCCTTTTGATGGAAAATTGGAAATTTTTTGGAAATGTCATGGCCTGGGCCGTGGAGCCCCGCCACGTGCCCGCCCCCGTGGCACTTCCAGGCGATATTCGGGCCTACCCCCGTTGTCTCGGCCCGGAAGGCAGGCCATGTCTGGTTTGCGGAAGACGCCGGGGCGGATTACTCTCCGGCCCCGAGGCAATCCGGCCCCCTGCCACAGGCGGGCCACTCACGGGATCGAGGCGTCGCATGGGTTCGTTCAGCATCTGGCATTGGCTCGTCGTACTGCTCGTCATCCTGCTGCTGTTCGGCGGCGGGAAGATCAGCGGCCTGATGGGCGACCTGGCCAAGGGCATCAAGTCCTTCAAGGCCAACATGAAGGAAGACGAGGTCAAGGACGCCTCGATGGCGGCGGACCCGGCAGCGCAGACGCCGGCCCAGCCGGCCGGCTCCATCGCCGCGCCCGGCACGCAGCCGAACACGGCGCAGACGGCGAACCCGTCCCGCCCGGCGGCCTGAGGCGATACCTGCCGATCGGGCAGGGCCGGCGCATGCCGGCCCTGGTCGCGTTTGGTTGACCATGGGGCGGCCCCGGCCTTAAACCAGCACCCAATGGACGTACGTCGCCATAAGGCGAGGTAGCGCGCCGACCCTGGTACACAGGGCCGGCGCGTTGCGTTTCGGGGGCTTCAAGAATGAACGGGCCGGCAATGAACGGCGCACGGCAGGGCCTGCCGGGCGACAAACCGGGTGCGGAGGCGGTCGCGCCGGATATCGGCACGGGCGTGGTCCAGATCGATGACATGGAATTCGCCTCCGCCCGGCGCGAATTGGCGGGCTGGCAGGGCTATGCCTGGCGCGCGGCTGCGGTGGCCTTCGTGCTGTGGCACATGTGGATCCTGCTGGTCTCCCCGGTGGATCCCACCGTGGCGCGGGCCGCCCATGTGTTCCTCGGCGCCGCGCTGGGCTTCGCGCTGTTCGCGCCGGCCACGGTCCAGGGCGCCAGCGGCGCCGGCACGCGGGTGCCCTGGTATGACTGGCTGCTGATGATCCCCTGCCTGCTGGTGCCGCTGCACTACATCACGGATGCCGACGGCATCGAGATGCGGTCCTTCATGGGGCCGAACTGGCAGGACCTGGCCGTGGGCGTGGTGGGCATCCTGCTGGTGCTGGAATTCGCGCGGCGGACCGCCGGCTTCATCATGCCGCTGATCGCGGTGATCTTCATCGCCTATTGCTTCGTAGGTCCCTGGATGCCCGGCATCCTGTTCCACCGCGGTGTGGCCTGGGACCAGGCGGTGGTGGAGTTGTTCAACAATAACGGGGTGCTGGGCACCATCGTGCAGGTCTCGGCGACCTTCATCATCCTGTTCGTCACCTTCGCCGCCTTCCTCACCGCCTCCAAGGCCGGTGACTATTTCAACGATTTCGCGCTGGCGCTGGTCGGGCGGGCGCGCGGCGGGCCGGCCAAGGTCACCGTCGTCTCCGGCATCCTGTTCGGCGCCATCTCCGGCAGCGCGGTCGCCAATGTCGTGGCGTCCGGCACCTTCACCATCCCGATGATGCGCCGCGTCGGCTATTCGCGGGAAACCGCGGCGGCGGTGGAGGCCACCAGCTCCACCGGCGGGCAGATCACGCCCCCGGTGATGGGCGCCGGCGCCTTCATCATGGCCGAGGTGCTGGGCATCGCCTACACCGAGATCGCGCTGGCCGGCCTGATCCCGGCGCTGCTGTTCTACCTGGCCAACTACATCCATTGCGACCTGAACGCCCGCCGCGCCGGCATCACCGGCCTGAAGCGGGAGGATCTGCCGCGCTGGGTGGATCTCGGCCGGCGCGCCTACATGGCGGCGCCGCTGATCCTGATGATCGCGATGCTGGTGATGGGCTATTCGCCCTTCCGTGCGGCGGCAACCGGCATCGCCGCCACCATCGGCATCATGCTGGTCACCTTCCTGGTGCACCGCCTGGTGCTGCGGCAGGAAGGGCTGGTGGCGGGCGTGGTCGGCGCGTTGGTGGAGCTGTTGCAGGCGATCGAGCGTGCGCTGGCCGGCTCGGCCAAGGAAGTGATGCAGCTGATTGCGGTTTGCGCCGCGGCGGGGCTGGTCGCGGGCGTCATCGGGCTGACCGGGGTTGGCGGCCGCTTCGCCAATATGCTGTTGCAGATCGCCGGGACCTCGGAATTCCTCGCCATGGTCTTCGCCATGGTGGTGGCGATCATCCTGGGCATGGGGGTGCCGACCACGGCGGCCTATGCGATCGCCGCCGCGGTGGTGGCGCCGGGGCTGATCAATATCGGCGTGCCGGCGCTGGTGGCCCACATGTTCATCTTCTACTTCGCCATCCTCTCGGCGATCACGCCGCCGGTGGCGCTGGCGTCCTTCGCCGCCGCCTCCATGGCCGGGGCCGATATGTGGAAGACCAGCATGATCGCGGTGAAGCTGGGGCTGGCCACCTTCATCGTGCCCTTCATGTTCTGGCTGTCCCCCGCGCTGCTGGCGCAGGGGGAGCTGCATGTGATCCTGCAAGCGGTGGCGACCGCCGGGCTTGGCGTGTTCCTGCTGGCCTGCGCGACGGAGGGCTGGATGCTGAACGGCCCGCTATCCCTGCCGCTGCGGCTGGTTTCGGGTGCCGCCGGGCTGGCGCTGATGGTGCCGGAGCTGTGGACGGACCTCGGCGGCCTGGCCATCGCGGTGGCGCTGCTGGCCTGGCAGCACCGCGCCTTCCCGGCCATGCGCACCGCATGAATCGGGCGGAGCAGGAGGCGGCGGCGGCGATCGTCGCCGCCGGGCGGCGGCTGGATGCGCTGGGCTGGGTGCCGGCGACGGCGGGCAATTTCTCCGTCCGGCTGGATGCGCGGCGCCTGGCCGTCACCGTCTCCGGCCGCCACAAGGGGTTTCTCACCCTGGATGACGTCATGGTGGTGGACCTCGACGGGGTGGCGGAAGACCCGGCGAAGCGATCCTCCGCCGAGACGCTGCTGCATTGCGGCATCTATCGCCGCTTCCCGGAGGCCGGGGCCGTGCTGCATGGGCACTCCATCGCCAATACGGTGCTGTCCCGCGCCGCGGGCAACAGCCTGGCCCTGGCGGGCTACGAACTGCTGAAGGTGTTTCCCGGCCTGCCGACGCATGACGCGGAGGTGGCGGTGCCGGTGGTGGACAACGACCAGGACATCGCCCGGATGCAGCGCGGGCTGGATGCGCTGTGGGATGGGCTGGCCAGCGTCCCGCCCGGCTACTTGATCCGCGGCCACGGGTCCTATGTATGGGCGCCCGACATGCCCGCGGCGCTGTCCCGCATGGAAGGGCTGGAATTCATGCTGGAATGTGCCTTGAAGGAAAGGAGCCTGCGATGAGCCGTCTGACCGTCTGGGATGCCGCGACCGACGCGCAGATCCAGGTGACCGAGGACCCGGCCGCGATCGGCCAGGCGCTGTCCGCCATCGGTGTGCGCTTCGAGCGCTGGCCGCTCGCCGACCTGCCGGCCGATGCCCCGGCCGAGGCGGTGCTGGAGGCCTATCGCCCGCGGCTCGATGCCTTCATGGGCGAGACCGGCGCCGGCACGGCCGATGTCATCAAGCTGACCCCCGACCATCCGCAGAAGGATGCGATGCGCGCCAAGTTCCTCTCGGAGCATATCCATACCGAGGACGAGGTCCGCTTCTTCCATGCCGGCTCCGGCAACTTCGTGCTGCATGTCGATGGGAAGGTCTTCGACGCGCATTGCACGGCGGGCGACCTGATCTCCGTGCCCGCCGACAGCAAGCATTGGTTCGACGCCGGCGAGAACCCCAACTTCGCCGTGCTGCGCATCTTCACCGACACCACCGGCTGGACGCCGCACTACACCGGCACGGACATGGCGACCCGCTTCCCCGCCGCCACGGCATGACGCCGCGCCTGGTCCTCACGGATATCGAGGGCACGACCAGCGCCATCGCCTTCGTCAAGGACACGCTGTTTCCCTTCGCGGAGGCGGAGCTCGACGCCTTCCTGGCCACGCGCGGGGCGGAGCCGGAGGTGGCGGCGATCCTGGCGGAGGTGCCGGGGCCGGACCAGGCGGCAACCCTGCGCGGCTGGATGGCGGCGGACGCCAAGGTGACGCCGCTGAAATCCCTCCAGGGGCTGATCTGGGCGGCGGGTTTTGCGGATGGCCGGCTGCGCGGGCATCTGTGGCCGGATGTCGCACCCTGCCTGCGCGCCTGGCACGCCGCCGGGATCGCGCTGGCGGTCTATTCCTCCGGCTCGGTCGGCGCCCAAAAGCTGCTGTTCGGGCATTCCGAGGCCGGCGACCTGCTGCCGATCTTCTCCGGCTTCTTCGACACCAAGGTGGGTGCGAAGCGCGAACCGGCCGCCTATGCCGCCATCGCCACGCAAACCGGGCGCAACCCGGCGGAGATCCTGTTCCTGTCCGATGTGGCGGAGGAGCTGGACGCCGCCCAGGCCAGCGGCCTGGCGACCTGCCAGCTGGTCCGCCCGCAGGATGGCACCGTGGCTTGTGGGCGACACCGGCAGGCCGTTGATTTCCCCGGCGTCGCCCGGCTGTTCCAGCTTCCCCTGGCCGCGTGACAGGCACCGCCGCGGCGGGCTAGATGCCCCGTGCCCCCCGGGCGCGGGAGTACAATCAACCATGATGACGAGCTACGCCGTCCATGACGGTCGCCTCGCCTTGCGCGATGGGGTCCTGACGCCGGACCAGATCGCGCAATCCGCCTGGATCGACCTGCTCAACCCGACCCCGGCCGAGGAACGGGCGGTGCAGGAAGCGCTGCGCCTGGAAATCCCGACGCGGGAGGAAATGCAGGAGATCGAAAGCTCCTCCCGCCTATATCGGGAGGAGGAGGCGCTGTTCCTGACCGCCAACTTCCTCTACGGCGTCGAGGGCGGCGACTACGGCTCCACCCCCATCACCTTCGTGCTGTCCAACCAGGCGCTGGTCACGGTGCGCTATGCCACGCCCAAGGCCTTCTCCGTCTTTGCCCTGCGCTGCCAGCGCACGCCGGCCCTGGTCGCCACGCCGGATGGGGTGATGCTGCATCTGTTCGAACAGATCGTGGACCGGCTGGCGGATATCCTGGAACGGCTGGGGGCGGATATGGACCGCGCCTCCTCCGCCACCTTCCGCGGCGCCCGCGCCCGGGCCAAGGGCGGGCCGAAGACCACGCTGGGCGGGGATCATCTGCGCGATACGCTGATCACGCTGGGGCTGGTGGGGGAGGTGACGACCCGTGCCTCGGAGACGCTGCTGGGCTTGTCGCGCATCCTGACCTTCGTGGGGGCGGAAAAGTCGCACGCGGTCCGCAAGGAAAACCAGGTTCTCATCAAGACGTTGGTGCGGGACGTACGCAGCCTGGTGGATCATTCGAAGGTGCTGAACGACAAGGCGCAATTCCTGCTGGATGCGGTGCTCGGCATCGTCAATGTCGAACAGAGCAACATCATCAAGACCTTCACCGTGGCCTCCGTCGCGCTGATGCCGCCGACGCTGATCGCCAGCATCTACGGCATGAATTTCCAGTTCATGCCGGAACTGAACCAGGCCTGGGGCTATCCGGCCGCGCTCGGGTTGATGGTGGTCTCCGCCGTGCTGCCCATTGCCTATTTCAAGCGGAAGGGCTGGTTCTGATCCTGACCGGCCGAGAGCAATATGCGTTCAGATGGAATCATCTGAACGCATTTCTTGCTCTCGATTCAATAGCGTATGGAGCACGAGCTGCGTTCAAGCGAACGCAGCGTGCTCCAGTCCTCGCACTGGTGTTGCTGCTGGCCGCGGGGCAGGGCCAGGCCCAACCCTACCCCGCTGCCCTGCCCACCCCGGTTCCGGCGGCGGTCGGCTGCCCGGAGCGCGGCACGCCGCTGGTCCGCGTCACCGTCTCGGACCCCGACCCGCGCGTGCTGCCCCCCGTCAGCGCGGAACAATTGCGCCGCCTGGCGGAACTGCCGGAGCAGGCGCACCATGGCACGGTGCTGCACCATCTGGGCCTGACCCTGTCGCGGGTGGAATGGCGCAGCGAGATCACGGTGCGCAGCGAGGGGCCCGCTGCGGGGCCGGTCTGCGGCATCCCGTCCGAGGTGCGGCTGAGCCTGGTGCATGCCGAGCACAGCATCCGCCTGGCGCGGGAGATTCCGCGCGGCGGCTGCCTGGCGCGGGAAGTGCTGGCGCATGAGCGACGCCATGCCGAGATCAACCGCCGCACCCTGCGCGAAGCCGCCGATGGCATGCGCCTGGCCGCCCGCGCCTGGGCCGCCCGCGCCCGGGCGCAGGCGCCGGATGCCGGCGCCGCCGCCTTGCAATTGCAGGAAGACCTGACCGCGGCCGTGGAACCCGTGCTGGCGCGGCTGCGCGCGGCGCGGGAAGCGGGGCATGATGCGATCGACACGCCGCGGGAATACCGCCGGCTCGGCCGCGTCTGCCCGGAGGATCAGCGCCGGCTGAGCGCGCGGCTCCGCTCGCAGCCGGGGGCGCATTGACCGCCGGCGCCGGCCTTGCTGCACTGCGTCCTTCCCAGCCGAGGTGCCCCATGCCCGCCAGCCACCGCCTTGCCGCCACGCCCGAGACCATCCGCTGGGGGGCCTTCGACGCCAGCTTCGCCCCCGTGGTCACCATCGCCAGCGGCGACCTGGTGGTGATGGAATGCGTCTCCGGCGCGCCGGAGGTGATGCCGAAGCCCGAGACCGGCCTGCTGCCGCCGCCGGCACTCGCCGCCATCCACGCCGCCAAGCCGCCGCGCCTCGGCCCGCATATCCTGACCGGGCCGGTGGCGGTGCAGGGCGCGGAGCCGGGCGATGCGCTGCGCATCGATATCGAGCAGATCGAGCTGGGCTGCGACTGGGGCTTCTGCGGCTTCCGCCCCCTGGGCGGCACGCTGCCGGAGGATTTCCCCTATCACCGCATGCTGCACATCCCGGTGGACCGCGCGGCGATGACCGGCCGCGTGCCGGTGGGCCCCGGCGTCACCCTGCCGCTGTCGCCCTTCTTCGGCGTGATGGGGCTGGCCCCGCCGGCGGCCTGGGGCGCGATCAGCACGAAGGAGCCGCGGGCGCATGGCGGCAACATGGACAACAAGGAACTGACCGCGGGCACCACGCTGTGGCTGCCGGTGCATGTCCCGGGCGGCAATTTCTCGGCCGGCGACGGCCATGGCGTGCAGGGTGATGGCGAGGTCTGCATCAACGCGCTGGAGATGTGCCTGACCGGCCATTTCCGCCTGACGCTGGAAAAGGGCGGCGGCGCGGCCGACCCGGCGCTGCGCTTCCCGCGTGCCGAGACGAAGACGCATTTCATCTCCATGGGCATGAATGAGGATCTGGACCTGGCGATGAAGCAGGCGCTGCGGGAAATGATCGGCTTCATCGTGGCGCGGATGAACGTCTCCGCCGCCGATGCCTATCAGCTTTGCTCCCTGGCGGTGGATTTCCGGGTCACGCAGACGGTGAACGGGGAGAAGGGCGTGCACGGCATGCTGAAGAAAGGTCTGCTGTTCTGACCTTGCGTTAAGCTTTCGGCCGAGTTCTCCACAGTCTGTCCACAGGAATCATGCGCTCGCCCCCATTCTACAACTTGTAGTCGTACCCCGCGTTGCCCTACCGTATGTTGTGTAAGGTGGGGCGTGGAGAGAGCGCATGGATTGGACTGCGGAGGCCATCGAGCGGCTTCGGGCGCTCTGGGCAGAAGGTCACTCGACGGCCGAGATCGGTCGTCGCATGGGTATTTCCAAAAATGCGGTGGTGGGCAAGGCGCACCGCCTGAACCTGCCGGCGCGACCCAGCCCGATCCGGCGTGAAGCTGTGGATCGCGTGCCGCAGGCCGCCCCGGCGCGCCTGCCGCGCCCGGTTGCGGTCGCGCCGCGCAGCATCCTCGCCAGCCAGGGATCTGGCCAGGGGACTGGCCAGGGGGCTGGGCCGTCTGCCGGGTCCAGCCTGGGCAGCGCCAGTGGGGCGCATCCGGTGGCGGCGGCGGCACCCTCGCATCGCGCCGCTTCCGTCTCCGCGGCGCCGGTGGCGGCGTCCTCGCCCTCCGTGGTGCGCGCCTTTCCGCGCTTCGGTTCGGCGCGCAGCTGCTGCTGGCCGATCGGTGAGCCGGGCACGCCGGATTTCCGCTTCTGCTCGGCCGAAGCCACCCCGGGCAAGCCGTATTGCACGCAGCATGCGGCCGTTGCCTATGTGAAGGCGCGCGACCGGCGCGAGGACGCGGCCTGAGCTGACGCAGCCCTGGCCCGGCCAGGGTTCAGCCTGAACGGGCGCCATCGCCGCGGGCACAGGGGCGCGCATGTCACGGACCCTTCAGGGCGTTCTGCTGCAACTCGTGGCGCTCGCCCTGTTCGTCACCATGGATGCGCTGCTGAAGGTGCTGGTCGCCAACCACGCCGTGCCGCAGCTGATGTTCGTGCGCTTCGTCTTCCACACGCTGCTGGTGATGGCGGCGCTGAAGCTGCTGACCGGCAAGGTGCCCTTCCGCAGCCGCGCGCCCGGGCTGCAGACCCTGCGCAGCCTGTCCCTGGCCACCGCCAACGCCGCGCTGTCGGTGGCGCTGATCCATATTCCGCTGGCGGACGCCACGGCGGTGGCCTTTGCCGCGCCCGTCCTGACCGTGGCGGTGGCGGCGGTCTGGCTGGGGGAGAAGGTGTCGCCCCGCCGCTGGCTGGGCTGCTGCATCGGCCTGGCGGGCGTGCTGGTGGCGCTGCGCCCGCCCTTCCTGACCGGGGAGGCCCTGCACTGGGCCATGCTGCTGCCCCTGGTCACCGCGGTGGCCAATACGGTCTACCAGATCCTGACCCGCAAGCTGGCGGCGTTGGATGAGCCGCATACCACCTTCGTGCATACCTCCATCGCCGCGACCATCATCACCGGCCTGGCGCAACCCTTCGTGTGGGTGACGCCGGGCGCCTGGGACTGGCCGCTTTTCGCGGCACTCGGCCTGCTGGGCGGGGCGGGGCATTGCCTGCTGGTGCTGGCCTTTGCCCGCGCGCCGGCTTCCGTCCTGGCGCCGATGTCCTACACGCAATTGCTGTGGGCGGGGCTGGCCGGGGTGCTGGTGTTCGGCGATTGGCCGGATGGCTGGACCGCGCTGGGGGCAGGTATCATTGCCGCGGGCGGCATCCTGGTGGCGCTGCCCGAACGGCGCCGGTCTGCGCCCTGATGGCCGGGTCGTGATGGGGTCTTCGCGGTGCCGCGATGGCGGCATGACGTTCACATGTCATCAACGGGCTTGCCTAAACCGGCCTGAAAGGACTAGCCCCTTGCTCATTCCAGCAATTGGCCCGGCATGACCATCCGAACCGACGCTCCTGATCGCGACCACCCGCGCGCCGCGCTTGATGCCGCGGGCGTGCGCGATGCCTACCGGCGCTGGGCCGGTGTCTATGATACCGTGTTCGGCGGCGTGTCCGCCTTCGGCCGTCGCCGCGCCGTGGCGGAGGTGAATCGCCTGCCCGGCACGCGGGTGCTGGAAGTCGGCGTCGGCACCGGCCTCGCCTTGCCGCGCTACGGCGGCGACAAGCGGGTGGTCGGCGTCGACCTGTCGCGGGAGATGCTGGAGAAGGCCGCCCAGCGGGTGCGGGAGGAGCGACTCGGCCAGGTCGTCGGCCTGGCGGAGATGGATGCCGAGCGCATGGCCTTCGCCGACGGGTCCTTCGATATCGCGGTGGCGATGTTCACGGCCAGCGTGGTGCCGGATGCCAAGCGGCTGTTCACGGAGATGTCGCGCGTGGTGCGGCCCGGCGGGCACCTGCTGTTCGTCAACCATTTCGCGGCGGAAAACGGCCCGCGCTGGTGGGTGGAACGCGCCATGGCGCCGCTGTCCCGCCTGCTGGGCTGGCACCCGGATTTCGCGCTGCGGGACCTGCTGGACCCGGCGGTGGTGCAGGTGGAGGCGATGGAGGCCTGCAAGCCGGGCGGCCTGTTCACCCTGGTGCGCGTGCGGAACCTGCCGCGGGCCGAGCTGGCCGTGGCGGCCTGAGGGCGCCGCCGGGCGCTGTTACCGCCGCGTTGACGATTCGCGTGTGACATTGCCACGCGGCCGCTGAGGCCGGGAAATTCGGTAGCCTTCCCAGTGATGAAGCAGGCCCGGTGGCTTGCGGATGGGACATACGGCGTCACTTGTGCAGTGCAGGGGCGGACACTATGGTCCGCCCGCAGCGCGACCTGCCGCGGCGGCGGTGGAAGAGGCGCGCTTGGGGCCGTGGGCGGGCGGGCCGCCCCTCGGTCCTTGCGACAGTTTCGGCGCGCGACGCGGTGCGCTGACGGGATGACAGGATGCGGCACGTGATCGGTGCGTTTCAAAAAATGGCAGGTCGGGCAGCCGGCTTGCTGGGTCTGGCATGCCTCGCGGCCGTGCTGGCAGCCTTCGGCATGCCGGCGGCAGCACAGGAGGCAATGATCGGTGCGCCGCAGCCCTGGGGCATGGGGTTGCAGGCCTCCGGCGGTCCGATCAAGGACGCCATCTCCTCCTTCAACACGCTGGTCTTCTGGATCATGGTCGGCATCACGGTCTTCGTGGCCGTGCTGCTGGCCTATGTGGTGTGGCGCTTTCGGGAATCGGCGAATCCGAACCCGTCCCGCCCCAGCCACAACACCACGCTGGAGATCGCCTGGACCGTGGTGCCGGTGCTGATCCTGGTGGTCATCGCCATCCCCTCCTTCCGGCTGATCTACTACCAGGACCGGACGGTGGATGCGGACCTGACGGTGAACGTCCAGGGCCGCCAGTGGTATTGGCACTATGGCTACCCGGACAACGGCAACTTCACCTTCGACAGCTATCCGATCCAGGATTCGGACCTCGCGGCCGGGCAGATTCGGAACCTGGACGTCGACAATCCCCTGGTGATCCCGGTGGGCGCCAATGTCCGCGTGCTGACGACGGGCCAGGACGTGATCCATTCCTTCTTCGTCCCGTCGCTGGGCGTGCAGCGCTACACCATTCCGGGCCGCACGCTGGAGACCTGGATGCGCGCCGCCCGCCCCGGCACCTTCTACGGCCAGTACAACCAGATCTGCGGTGTGAACCACTGGTTCATGCCGATCGTGGTCCGCGCCGTGCCGCAGGCGGAGTATGATGCCTGGGTCGAGCAGGCACGCACGCGCTTCGCCCAGGGCCTGCCGCCGGGCCCGCCCGTCGCGCTCGCCGCGGCGCCTGCCGCCCAGCCCGCGCTGGCCACCGCCCCTGGCGCGCCGGCCGTTGCCACCCAGATCAACGTTGCCGACGTCCGCCGGTAAGGCGGCCCCGAAGCCAACATCAGAAGCGGATACACCCCGATGGCGACCGCGGAACACGCGCACACCGATCCCCATGGGGATCATCACGATCACAAGCCAAACTTCGTGAACCGGTGGCTGTTTTCCACCAACCACAAGGATATCGGCACCCTCTATATCGGCTTCTCGCTGATCGCCGCGATCGTCGGCATCG
>LNFM01011129.1_pt1 | contig 12364 bp, 11 predicted proteins | sample 596031 | NCBI WGS metagenome assembly LNFM01 (sample SAMN04254537, study PRJNA301005) | activated carbon metagenome | isolation source: dual media filters at the Ann Arbor, Michigan drinking water treatment plant | place: USA: Ann Arbor
AATATCTCGCGACCGTGGAGCGCCTGCCCAAGGCGATCAACTACGGCATGTACATCGGCCATTCGGCGCTGCGCATGTATGTCATGGGCCGGCGCGCGCTCTCCGAGAAAGCGACCGAGGACGACATGACCCGCATGGCTGCGGCCGTGAAGGATGCGTTGCGCGCCGGCGCGATGGGCTTCTCCAGCTCACGCGCCTCGACGCACGTCACGCCAGACGACACGCCGGTCGCCAGCCGCATCGCCGAATGGGAGGAAATCGACCGCATCGTGGCCGCCATGGCCGAGCTCGACGCCGGAATCTTCCAGATCGGCCCCGACATCGCGAGTGGTGCGGCGCACCGCGCCTTCCTGGCACGCCTGCGCGAGGTCGCTCTTGCCTACAAGCGGCCGATCATGTTCGGCGTGCTGGCGACCAAACAAGGCGACGATCCGACAGGCTGGGCCTACCAGACCAAGTACATCGACGACACGGTTGCCGCCGGCGGCCGCATGTTCGGTCAGGGCACAACGCGCTCGATCAATGCGATCTTCTCGCTGAAATCCTACCTGCCGTTCGACGTGCTGCCGGCCTGGCGCAAGGTCCGCGACCTGCCGATGAGCGAGCAGAAGCGGCGATTGGCCGATCCCGAGGTGCGGCGCGAACTGGTGGCGGCCGAGGAACGAATGAAGCCGCGTGACAAAGTCTTCCAGGGCGGAGGGGCCGCGACCACGGATCCGCGCAAGCCCGACTATTCCAATCTGTTCGCCATGAGCGGCGTCGACTGGGACGATCCGACGGTCGAGCAACTCGCCAGGGCACGCGGGCAGCATCCGGTCGAAGTCATGATCGACCTGTCGCTGGCCAACGAGAACCAGGTCTATGTCCAGCCGCTGGTCAACGAGTCGCCGGACGACGTGCTGGGCATTCTGAAGCACGATCGCACGCTCGCGACCTTCTCCGATTCCGGCGCCCATGTGGCGCAGGAGATGGGCTCGTCGTTGCAGACGCACCTGCTGAGCTACTGGGTGCGCAAGCGTGGCGCCTTCACGCTCGAGCAGGCGGTGAAGAAGATTACGCATGACAACGCCATGGCCTGGGAACTCGACGACCGTGGCCTGATCCGCGAAGGCTATCGAGCGGATCTCGTGCTGTTCGAGGAGAACGGCATCCGGCCGTGTCTGCCGACGGTGGAAACGGACCTGCCCGGCGGCGCTCGCCGTCTGGTGCAGAAGGCCGAGGGCATCAAGGCCACACTGGTGAATGGCGCCGTGGCCTTCGAGAACGGCGAGGCGACCGGCGCCTATGCCGGTACGGTGTTGAAGGGCAAGTTGGCGTCATGAGGCCGATTTTCCTCGCGCTCGCCCTGACCCTTGTGGCGGGCGTTGCTTCGGCCCAGACCAAGCAGGCCGCCCCGATCGGCAGCGCCGATGCCAAGGTCCGCCTGCAGACCCTGGGCTACAAGGACGTCCACGATCTGCGGCGCGCTCCGGACGGCCAATGGACGGCCAAGGCGACGAAGGGCAATGTTGAGAAATCCGTGACGGTGTCTCCCAAGGGCGGCGTTGTCGCGCGCTAGCCGAGTTCCCGCCGGACGATCGCGGCAGCCGCGGCCAGGGACTTCAGTTTTCCGAAAGCCGTGGCGCGCGGCAGGTACTTCATGCCGCAATCGGGGGCCGGCAGCAGCTTGTCGGGCGACATGTATTTGAGGCCGGCGCGGATGCGACCGGCGATCTTCTCCGGAGTCTCGATCTCGGGATCGTTGAGGTCGATGACGCCCAGCATGACCTTCTTGGGCGCGAGATCCTTCAGCACGCCGAGATCGATCTTGGGCTGGGCCGATTCGATCGAGATCTGCTGGGCGATGGTGTCGGCGAGCTGAGGCAGGAAGGCGTAGCCCGAGGGCTTGCTGAAGCCGGGCACCACCGCGGCGTAGCCGAAGCAGAGATGAACGACCGTCGGCACGTTGATGCCTTCCAGCGCCCGGTTGATCGCCTTTACTGCGTAGCGGCTGGCCTCCTCCGGATTGTTGCGCAGCCACGGCTCGTCGAGCTGGATTACGTCGGCGCCGGCCTTCACCAGCTCGTGCGCTTCCTCGTTCACCGCGGCGGCATAGTCCATGCACATCGCCTCGGCGTCCTTGTAGAACTCGTCCTTGACCTGCTGGCCCATGGTGAAGGGACCGGGCAGGGTGATCTTGGCCGGCCGGTCGGTGTTGGCACGCAGGAACTGCATGTCGCGCACCTCGACCGGCCGCGTGCGCCGGAGCTTGCCGACGACACGCGGCACTGGCGTCTTCTGGCCCGATCGCGTCGTCACGTAGCCGGGGTTTTCCTGGTCGATGCCGTCCAGCGCCGTGGCGAAATGGTTGGAGTAGCTTTCGCGCCGCATCTCGCCGTCGGTGATGATGTCGATGCCCGCCCGCTCCATGTCGCGGATGGCGAGCAACGTGGCGTCGTCCTGCGCCTGCTGCAGGTAGGCCTCGGGCACGCGCCATATTTCCTTCAGGCGCGTGCGCGGCACGACCTTGGACAGCATCTCGCGGTTCACCAGCCAGTCGGGCTGCGGGTAGCTGCCCACGACGGTCGTCTGCAACAGGGTCTTGGCCATGGACACGGATGGTAACGCCTTATTGTTGCTCGAGGCCAGTTGCATGTTGCGTCGCGGTCGGCGGTGGGATTCAATCGACGTCCATGAGATGGAATTTCTGGAGACTGCTGCTGGTCGCGGCACTGGCCTCGTGCAGCGGCGATCTCCCGAGCAGTTCGGTCCCCGTGGGACAGGGCGAGCGTGCGTTTGGCTTGCTGACTCCATCGACCGCGCTCACCGCCCTGATCCGCGACCGCGGAATTGAGGCGCCAGACCCGTCAAAACCCGAACCGCTGCTGCGGCAGCTCCAGCGCGAGCTCGCCAAGAGCGATCCGTCGGGCGCCTATTCCGGCGTCACCTACGATCTCACGCGCGGCAACACGCTGATGGCCGATTGGCTGGTGCAGACGCCCAACCGCTGGGGCCGCAAGGCCGATGACCTCACCTGGTTCGCCATGGGCTGCAAGGATTGCGAGCCCGACATCTCACTGCCGTCCTGCAGCAGCGATGCCGACTGCCGTGGCGGCACCTGCGCCGCCATCTGGCCGCTCACGCCCGGCAGGCGGGATACCAGGCGCAAGGTTTGCCTCGGCCATTCCGATGCCCTGCCGCTCCGCATCCACGACCTGGTGGCGAGCGCGCGCCGGAGCGTCGACATCGTGCAGCTTCAGCCGGCGCCCGACGGCCGCTTTGTCGCGGCCCTGAGCGCCGCCATCACCCAGCTTGCCGCGAGCCGCCGTCTGGTCGAGATCCGCTTCCTGATCGGCCAATATCCGCCCAAGGGCGTCGATGCCGCGGCGTTTCTTGAGGAACTGGTGTCCGGCGCCCGGAGCATCCCGGGCTCGCGTGTCTCGGTGAGCGTCGCGGCGATGCGGTCGTGCACCGCCTTCGAGACCTGCAACAGCTTCTCGTGGAGCCACGGCAAGTTCATCGTGGTCGACGATCGCGAGGCGCTGGTCGGCGGCCATAATCTCTGGACCGAGGACTATCTCACCGACAATCCGGTGCACGACCTGTCGATGCAGGTGCGCGGCCCAGCGGCGGCAAGCGCCTCGCGCTTCGCCGACAGGATGTGGCGTTTCGTCTGCGATAATACCGGACAGAAGGCATCGATCTCGCTGGTGAGTCTTACGCCGGGCGAGAGCGAGCTGGGGCAACGCTGCCCGCCCGCCTTCGCGGCCGCCCAAGGCCGTGAGGGGCGCCAGCGCCCGGTCGCGGCGGCTGGCAACCTGGAAGTCATGGCGATCGGCCGTCTGGGCTCGGGCATCACCGAGGATTTCGCCAACCAAAGCGAGTTGGCGCGGGACCTGATGTTTGGCGCGGCGCGCAAGAGCATCTACGTCGCCCAGCAGGATCTCGGCTTCCGCCTCGGTCGCTCCGACACGCTCTTTCCCGAGACCGCGCTGAACGAGATGGTCGACCTGATGATGGAGCGCGACGGCAACGTCCATGTCGTGCTTTCCAATCCGGGCTCTATCGGCAACGGTGGCAGCCCGTATTTCAACGATGTGCCGATGGAAGTTCTGGCCAAACGCCTCAAGGAGATCGTGCAGAAGCGCCTCGAGGCCGCCGATGCCAAATCGCGCTACGCGATCCGCCGCGGTCCCGATCCGGTGAACGCGCTGCTGTGCAGCCGCTTTCACCTGGCGCCGTTCCGCTTCGGGCCGGACGATTCATGGCCCGGCGGCAAGACGATCGCCAACCATTCCAAGTTCTGGATGGTCGACGACCGCGTCTTCTATATCGGCTCTGACAATATGTACCCGGTGAACCTGCAGGAGTTCGGCTACATCGTTGATGATCGCAACGGCGCCGATGTGATGCTCGAATCCTACTGGAACCCGCTGTGGCAGTGGTCGAAACGCGCCGCCGTCTCCGGCGACGGCGTCGAGAAGTGCATCTTCCGCGAGATCCGGGGCTAGCTCACTTCGCCGGATCGATCGGCGTCACGACGCCCTCGGCCGCCTCGATCACCTCGCCGGCGTCGAGGCAGAGGTCCTCGCGGTTGCGCATCGCCATGATCTGGACGCCGGTGCGCAGCTTGCCGTGGCTGCCGACCGGCACGGCAAGGCCGGGCAGACCGAGCAGCGGGGCGAGCAGGGCGGGTCGCATCGCGTCAAGCACCGTTGCCTGGCCGTCGCGGGTAATGTCGGCCACCTGCTTGGGCGGCAGGTCGGAAAGCGTGGGCAGGATGACCAGCGGCCATTGCTGGAAGAAGGTCATCCAGCGGAACAGCAGGCTTTCGCGTTCGGTGAGGGCGGCGACGTACGTCGCGAGGTCGACCGGCTTGTGGATGTCGAGCCAGCCCCGCATGGCGGCAATGCCGTCGGGGTCGCCCATCTTCTGCATGGTCGGCCACAGGCCGCCGATGACGTCGGTGACACAGATCTCGTGCCAGAGTTCGACGCCACGCTCGATGTCGGGTGGGAGCACTTCCTCGACGACGTAGCCCGCGGCCTGCAGGTGCTTGCCGGCCTGGCGCACCGCCGCGACCTGTGCGGGATGGCTCTTGCCGCCCGGCACCTCGGGCACGATCGCGACCTTGATCGGTCGCGCCGGCGCCGGGCCCCGCATCGGTACGTCGTTCCAGCGCCAGTCGCGCCGGTCGCCGCGCGCCATCACCTCGAGCGCGAGGCGCGCATCGCGGACCGTGCGCGTGTGCGGGCCCTGCACCGCCATCAGCACGGCGCCGATCGGCCGTCCCGTCGCCGCGGCGCTGGGATTGAGGGACGGGATGCGCGCGAAGCCCGTGCGCAGGCCGACCACGCCGTTGCAGTAGGCGGGAATGCGCACCGAGCCGCCGATGTCGTTGCCGTGCGCGATCGCGCCGATGCCGGTGGCGACGGCCGCTCCCGCGCCGCCGCTCGAGCCGCCCGGCGTCACCGAGGGATCGCGCGGATTGAGCGTGCGGCCGTGCAGTGCATTGTCGGTGAAGATGCGCATCGAGAAGGCCGGCGCGTTGGTGCGGCCGACGATGATGGCGCCGGCATGCTTGAGGTTGGCGACGACGGGACTGTCTTCCTTGGCAATGAAGTCCTTCAGCGGGATGACGCCGTTGTCGGTCGGCAAGCCCGCCTGGTCGACGTTGATCTTGGTCGTGACCGGCACGCCGTGCAGCGGTGGCAGCGCGTGGCCGCGGGCGCGGGCGGCATCGGCGGTCGCGGCCTGGGCGCGGGCATCGTCTTCCAGCACGCGCACCACGGCGTTGATCGCGGGATTGACCTTGTGCAGGCGGGCAAGCACCGAGGCGACGGCTTCGCGGGCCGAGGCCTGCCCGGTGCGGATGAGCCGCGCCAGGTCGGTCGCGTCGTATTGCCAGAGTTCCATGAAAGCTTCTCCTTGGGACGCCGCAGCGTCCGGGAGAAGCAGTCTATTTGCAAGTATGCAGGTGGCGCGTCAGTTCCCGCGCATGCGCGTGCAATCCCACGGGCAGGGTTGCGGCTCGCCACAGGCGGCCAACGGCATCAGGAACAGCGCAATCAGGAGAAGTCTCAACGCCATGTGGTCCTCCAACGCTCGGCCCAGCCCAGGCCGCACCGTGGAATGATCGCGAAAGGCCGTCCGGGGAAGTCACAATTCAGAGAGGCAATCTCTGTGGCGGCGCGATCGTCGTGCTGCCGCGCATCATCATCTGACTTTCCCCTTGGTCGCGTGTTTCTGGAAGGCCGTCAGGGCGCTGGAGCACAACATGTCGCGACGGCGCACGAAGACGGTCTGCACGCGCGACTCGGCCGAGGGCAGGCGATGCGCCGTGATGCGCCCGCCGCGCCAGGCGGGCCCGATCAGGGCGCGCGGCAGAAGCGTGACGCCGAGATCGGCCGCGACCGCTCCCAGAATCGCCTCGAGGGTGCCGAACTCCAGCCGTCTCAAGCCGACGATGCCGCGTCGCGCCAGCACCTCTTCCAGGCGCTGACGGTAGGAGCAACCGGTCCGCAGGATGATGAGGCGAAGATCGGGGCGGGCGAGCAGGGAGGCGACCGAGCGTTCGGAAGGCGCGCTGAGCAGCGCCAGCTCTTCCTCGAAGACCGGGGTGGCGATCAACAGCGGATGCACGACCGGCCCACAGACGAAGGCGCCTTCCAGTTCGCGGTCGAGCACGCGCTCGACCAGTTCGGCGGTGGTGCCGGTGCGCAAGACGAGGTCGACGCCGGGATGGGCGGTGACATAGGAGGCAAGCACCGGCGACAGCCGCAGCGCCGCCGTGGTCTCCAGCGAGCCGATGGTGAGCGTGCCGAGCGGCGCACCGTCGTCGCGGGCGGCGCGGCCCGCCTCGGAGAGCAGGGCGCCGACCCGCGCCGCATACGGCATCAGCCGCTCGCCGGCCCGCGTCAGCCTGGCGCCCGCGCGGCTGCGCTCGAACAGGGCGACGCCCAAGGCCTCTTCCAGCCGGCGGACACGTTGCGTGACGTTGGATTGCACGGTGTTGAGTTCGTGCGCCGCCCGGCCCATGCCGCCCAGCCGGGCGACGGCTTCGAAAGTGACGAGGTCCTTGGCGTCCATGTGCATCACATTATCAGATGGTATCGATCATTATAAATCGTTATTTAAGATGATAATCGACACGCTAGAGTGCCGCCAGAAACTTTTCAGGAGTGGCACATGAAGTGGCGGGACCGTCGTCTGCTCGATCTGTTCGGGATCGACCATCCCATCCTGCAGGCGCCGATGGCGGGCGTGACCACGCCGCAGATGGCGATCGCCGCCTCGGAGGCGGGCGCACTGGGGTCGATCGCCGGCGCGATGCTGACGCCGGAGGGGCTTCGTCAGGAATTCGAGATGGTGAAACAGGGGACCGGCCGGCCGTTCAACGTCAATTTCTTCGTGCACAAGGTGCCTGCCGTCGATGCGGCACGTGATGCACGCTGGCGGAAAAGGCTTGCGGCCTATTACGGGGAGCTCGGTGTCGCGCTTGACGCCAAGGGCCCGTCGCGGGTCGCGTTCGACGCCTCAGCGTGCGATCTCGTGTTGGAATTCGCGCCCAAGGTCGCAAGCTTCCACTTCGGCCTGCCCGATCGTGCGCTGGTGAAGCGACTGAAGACCGCCGGGATCCTCATCCTCAGCTCGGCCACGACGGCCGAGGAGGCGCGCTGGCTGGAGGGCGAGGGCGTGGACGCGGTGATCGCGCAGGGCGCCGAGGCGGGCGGCCATCGCGGCATGTTCCTGGTCGACGATGTTTCGCGCCAAGCCGGCACGATGGCGCTGGTGCCGCAGGTCGTGGATGCCGTGAAAGTGCCGGTGATCGCTGCCGGCGGCATCGGTGACGGCCGCGGCATTGCAGCGGCGCTGGCGCTGGGCGCGGCCGGCGCGCAGATCGGCACGGCCTTCATGCTGACGCCCGAGGCCAAGACGGCGCCGCTTCATCGCGCGGCCCTGAAGCAGGCCAACGACAACAGCACGACGCTCACCAACGTTTTCACCGGACGTCCGGCGCGCGGCATCGTGAACCGCATCGTGCGCGAGATCGGGCCGATGAGCGCCGATGCACCGGCCTTTCCGTTGGCCGCCGAAGCGACACAGCCCTTGCGTGGCGCAGCCGAGGCCAAGGGCTCTACAGACTTCACGCCGCTGTGGAGCGGACAGGCGCCGACGCTGGCGCGTGAGATGCCGGCGGGCGAGGTGTTGGCAAAGCTGGTAACGGAGACCGGCGCGGCGCTCAGGCGGATGCAGGTGTGATGGTGTCGAGGAGCTGATCGACGAAGGCGCGCGTGATTGGCGCGTGGCCCATCAGCAAGCGGTAGAACAACGGCCCAAAGATGAGGTCGAGCGCGAGTTCCATGTCGGCGGGCGGCGCCACGAGCTTGTCCTCGATGCAGCGTTCCAGTAGCAGGCGCGTGGCGTCGCGGTTGCGGGTGATGAATTCGTGGCGGAATGCCTTGGCAAGTTCGGTCTCCGATTGCGCCGCGGCGACCATGGCGGCGACGCTGCGGCCGGTCGGGGCGGCAAAGGCATCGGCCACCGCATGAAGCTGGGCGCGCAGCGCGGCATACGGCGTGCGGGCGCTGCGGGCCGCCTCCGGCGCGCCGGTCGCTTCAAGGAACGCAGCCATTGCCACGGCCGGCGCGTTTGACCAGTAGCGGTAGATCGTCGGTCGGCTGACGCCGGCCTTCTGCGCGATTGCCTCGATGGTGACGGCGGTGAGACCGCCGCGCTCGAGCAGTCCCCGGGCGGCCGCCAGGATGGCGGCGCGGGTGCGCGGATCGCGCGGGCGGCCGCGGGCCGGAGAGGGGGCGGGGGATTGACGGGTCATTCTATTATGTTACAGTACGTAACGTAATATAACACAGGTGATGCCATGACAGCAAAGCAGAAGGCCCCCCAACAGACCTTGCGGGCTCATGCCACCGTGCACGACGCCAAGGCGGCAATCGATTTCTACGTGAAGGCTTTCGGTGCGGTGGAGCAGTTCCGCCTCGTCGAGCCCTCGGGCAGGGTCGGTCACGCCGAGATCAGGATCGGCGACAGTGTGCTGATGCTGAACGATGAATATCCCGACTTCGGCGCCAAAAGCCCGGCCTCCGTCGGCGGCTCGCCCGTCGCCTTCCATATCCAGGTGCCGGATGCCGACACTGCTATCGAGCGCGCCGTCAAGGCAGGCGCTACCGTGGTTCGCCCGGCCCAGGACGAATTCTACGGCGACCGCATGGGCATGGTGGCCTGCCCGTTCGGCTACCGCTGGTCGCTCGCCACGCCCAAGGAGCAGGTGAGCCCGGCCGAGATGCAGAAGCGCTGGACCAGGATGCTGGAAGGCGGCAAGGCATGAGGGCAATCGACATGGCCTCTTGTCCGATCCATCTCGGTCTCGGTGCGACCGCGGAGGTCGAGCCACGGTTCTCCGGCGATTTCGCCTGGTACGACGCCTACGCGGAACGCCATCGCAGCGATGGTCGAGAGGGGCGGCTGGTCAGCATGCACACTTTCGACGCCTCCTGGAGCGCCTGGGAGATGCATCCGACCGGCGCAGAAGTCGTGCTCTGCACGGTGGGGACCTTGATCCTGAGCCAGCAACAAGCCGACGGAACGGTAACGAGCGTCCGGCTTCGCGCGGGTCAGTATGCGATCAATCCACCGGGCGTCTGGCATACCGCCGATGTCGAGGAGCCCTGTACCGCGGTGTTCATCACCGCAGGCGAGGGAACGCAGCATCGCCCACGCTGAAGACGGCCGGCTCAGCGCTCGGTGAAAGCGAGCTTGGCGCCCAGTGCCGCGAAGGCGCCGGCGAAGGTCCGGCGCATCCAGGACATCACCCTGGGCCGCGAGATCACGTGGTCGCGCACCGAAGCGGCAAACAGGCCGTAGGCCGCGAAGACCACGAATGTCATCAGCATGAAGACGGCGCTCAACGCCAGCATGTGCGGCACCGGATGCGCCTCGTCGGTGCTCACGAACTGCGGCAGGAAGGCCAGGAAGAAGATCGACAGCTTGGGATTGAGGATGTTGATCAGGACGGCTTCGGCCGTCACCTGCACGTCCGTCCGGGCGCCGGTTTCCTCGGCGACGCTGAGGGCGCCGCGTTCGCGGAGCATGTTCCAGGCCATATAGAGAAGGTAGGCGACGCCCAGGTACTTGAAGGTCTCGAAAGCGAGCGCGCTCGTGTGCAGCAGCGCCGCCAATCCCAGGATCGCTGCGGCCATGTGCGGAATGCAGCCGAGCGTGCAGCCGAACGCCGCCACGACGCTCGCCCGGGATCCGCGCGAAAGACCCGCCGCCAGCGTGTAGAGCGCGCCGGTGCCGGGCGAGGCGACGATGATGAAAGACGTGATCAGGAATTGAGGCTCACGATCGACACTCCTCTTAGAAGAGCGAAAAATATTCGCGCTGCTCCCAGTCGCTGACCTCCGAGGCGAAGCGGTCGATCTCGGCCTGCTTCAGCTTGAGATAATAGTCGACGAAGAAACCGCCGAAACCGTCGCGCAGCACCTGGTTGCCGCGCAGCGCCTCCAGCGCTTCGCCGAGACTGCGTGGCAGCGCCGGCGCATTGGCCTCGTAGGGTGTGTCGGCCGAGGGGCCGGGATCGAGCTTTCGCTTGATTCCGTCGAGGCCGCTCACCACCTGGCTCGCCATATAAAGGTAGGGGTTGGCGGCAGGCTCGCCGACGCGATTTTCCAGATGGGTCGCTGGATCGCCCGGGCCGCCCAGGACGCGGACCATGACGCCGCGGTTGTCGCGACCCCAGACGGCGCGGTCGGGCGCGAGTGAGAAGGGGCGGTAGCGTTTGTAGCCGTTCAGCGTCGGCGTGCTGAAGGCCGCGGCGGCCCGCGCATGCTCCAGCAGCCCCGCCATGTAATGCATGCCTGTCGCGGACAGGGGCTCGTTGGCATCGACGAACCCGTTGGTGTGGGTCTTCCGGTCCTTCAGTGACTGATGCAGATGCCAGCCGCTCGACATGACGTTCGGCAGCCTGGGCCGGCACATGAAGGTGGCGTGGTAGCCGTGGCGCTGGGCGACCTGCTTCACGGCACTGCGGAACAGCATCATCGTGTCGGCCGACTCGAGACCTGTAGCGGTGCGGAAGGTGAACTCGACCTGGCTCGGTCCGAACTCGACTTCGATGGAACGCAGCGGCAGCACGAGATCGGCGATGTTGCTGCGCAGGATTTCCAGGATCGGGTCCATCTCGTCGTGGCGCAATTCCGTCAGGTACTGGTAGCCCTGGTTGAGCAGCGAGACTTCGGGCGGTTCGCCGGACGGGCCGGCATCGCTCGTCGCGAGATGGTTCTTCTCGAGCTTGAAGAGATGGAACTCGACTTCCAACCCCGTCACCAGGTCGTAGCCTTGCTCGGCGAGCGCCGCGAGGCTCTGGCGCAGGACGTGGCGCGTGCTGAGCGGCATCGGTCGTCCGTCGGCATAAAGAATATCGCACAGCATCCAGCCGGTGTGCGGCGCCCAGGGCAGCACGCGGAAGGTGCCGGGATCGGGCAGCATCATCACGTCGGCCGCGCCCTCGAGCTCCTTCATCCCGAAGCCGCCGCCCGGCGTCCACACCGGGAACACTGTGCGATGCGAGGTGTCCTTCAGCAGCATGGTGGTGGTGAAGCCGACGCCGTTCTTCATCGCCGCGGCGATCTCGCCGGCAACCAAAGTCTTTCCGCGTAAAATGCCGTGCTGGTCGGCGAAGGACAGGCGCACGACGGTGAGTTCGCCCGCCTGGATGCGGCGCTCGGCTTCGCGCGCGGCGGCCTGACGCTCGGCCGTCCACAGGCCGGCTTTTTCAGCGAGATGCATGGAGTTCTTCAGGCCACGAGGGGCGGGATGGTGTTGGCGGCCCAACTCGAGCCGCTGCGGCGCCGCGCATCGACGTCCTTCCAGTAGGCCTCCCAACCCTCGGTCGGGCCCATGCCATCGATGGCGATAGGGCCTCGGATGGAAGCGGCCCGCGCCGGGTCGAGCCACATCGGCGGCCTCTCGCCGTTGGCGACCTGGCCGATGGCGGACAGAAGCATGCGGCGGTAGGCCACGATCGCCTTGTCGGTGGTGCCGAGGTGCTCGCGCGTGCGGTCCTGGATGCGGCCCTGGCTCTCGATCGCCCACTGGTCGTGGACGTTGATGTCGAAGCCCATGCCGGTGAAAGTCTGGCTCTGCTGCTCCTGGACGTTATAGCCGTAGGCATTGTGACGCCCAAGGCGTGGCCGATAGTCCGGCAGCTCGTAGAGTTTCAGCCGCTGCTCGCGCATCGCGGCATGATCGACCGGCGCGCCGAAGCTGGTGAAGATCGCGTACCAGTAGCAGCTCGTGTCGTCGATCGGCACGTGCCACTGGGTGATCGTCATCTCGGCGCTCATCGGGATCACGAACGCAT
>LNFM01011130.1_pt1 | contig 12363 bp, 9 predicted proteins | sample 596031 | NCBI WGS metagenome assembly LNFM01 (sample SAMN04254537, study PRJNA301005) | activated carbon metagenome | isolation source: dual media filters at the Ann Arbor, Michigan drinking water treatment plant | place: USA: Ann Arbor
CGAAACAGCATAGACCGGCTGGGCGGCCTCGGACTGTGCATTGGGCTTCTGCATCGTATGAGATCCTCGGCGGGAGGGGAGGCGGCACGCGGCAACGAGCCAACGCAGAGTGCACGCGCAAGCCCGCGGCAGGAGCCGGGTCGAGATCGCCGCGCCTCGATTCGCTCCACGCCACACCCGCTAACGTAGTCGCGCGCTCGTCGTGTGACAACGTGACCATTGCGCGAGGCTGCCCGGCCAGCGTCGCGGCCCCGGGATGCGGCACCTTTGACGCGTGCCCGCAGCGGGCGTAAGACGCTGCACTACGAATCGCGCCCCTTTTTCGACGAGTCGTCCCGTGATCGATCAATTCCACCGCATCAAGCGCCTGCCGCCCTACGTCTTCGCCGAGGTTAATCGCCTCAAGGCCGAGGCCCGAGCGCGTGGCGCCGACATCATCGATCTCGGCATGGGCAATCCGGACCTCCCGGTCCCCAAGCACATTCTGGACAAGCTGACCGAGACCGTCGGCAAGCCTCGGACGGACCGCTATTCGGCCTCGAAAGGCATTCCAGGGCTTCTGCGTGCGCAAGCCGGCTACTACGGCCGCCGCTTCGGCGTGAAGATCAAGCCCGAGACTCAGGTCGTCGCTACGCTCGGCTCGAAGGAAGGCTTCGCCAACATGGCGCAGGCGATCACCGCGCCGGGCGACGTGGTGCTCGTGCCGAACCCGAGCTATCCGATCCATGCCTTCGGATTCCTGATGGCCGGTGGTGTCATTCGATCGGTGCCGTCAGAGCCGACGCCGGAGTTTTTCACCGCCCTCGAGCGCGCGATCATCCACTCGATCCCGAAGCCGATCGCGGTCGTTGTCTGCTACCCCGCCAATCCGACAGCCTACACCGCCTCGCTCGACTTCTATCGAGACCTCGTCCAGTTCGCGAAGAAGCACGACATCATCATTCTGTCCGATCTTGCTTACGCCGAGGTCTATTTCGACGACGCCGACCCGCCTCCTTCCGTGCTGCAGGTGCCGGGCGCCATGGACGTGACCGTGGAGTTCACCTCCATGTCGAAGACATTCTCCATGGCCGGCTGGCGCATGGGTTTCGCCGTCGGCAACGAGCGTCTTCTGGCGGCCCTCGCGCGGGTGAAAAGCTATCTCGATTACGGCGCCTACACGCCGATCCAGGTCGCGGCCGCCGCTGCCCTAAACGGCCCCGAGGAGTGCATCGCCGAGATGCGCGCCACCTACAAGCGACGTCGCGACGTTCTGGTCGAGAGCTTCGGCAATGCCGGCTGGGGCTTCCCGCCGCCGACCGCATCCATGTTCGCCTGGGTGCCAGTGCCGGACCCCTACAAGGAACTCGGCGCACTCGAGTTCTCGAAGCTCCTCATTGAGCGAGCGAGCGTGGCCGTCGCCCCGGGCATCGGCTTCGGTGAGCACGGCGAGGGCTACGTGCGGATTGCGCTCGTCGAAAACGAGCAGCGTATTCGGCAGGCTGCCCGTTCGATCAAGAAATTCCTGTCGCAGGGCCAGGAGACGATGCACAACGTCATTCCGCTGGCCAAGAAGGCCTGAGAGTCCGAGTTCGTGCGGGCTCCGTGGGCGCCTGGGCGCGCCCTGATGGGATCAGGCCTCGCCGCTCTGCTGGTCGCAAACGCCGACGCGAATTCCATCTATGGCGGTGTGGCGGCACGCAAGATCAAGAGTGGCATCACCTGGACGCGTGCCATGGACAGCCCGGTGTGAAGGCGCTGCTCCGCCCGTCGACGAGCTTGGCCGGGGCGGTGTCCAGTGGGCGTGAAGGGGCGTTGCCAGCCAAGGTGCCCCGCTGACCTTGGCGCTTCCCCGGCTTGGGCAGGAGTGTACCCCGGCGGGTCGACGTGGTACCAACATCGCCGGTCGAATCGGCTTCTTTGGATAGATCTCATGCGCGAGCCCCTTAAACTAGGCGTGGCGGGCCTCGGTACCGTGGGCGCTGGCCTCTTGCGGCTGCTCGATGCACACGGCGATCGGTTGGCCTCCGCGCTCGGTCGCCGGATTGTCGTCACAGCCATATCCGCCCGCGATCGCGGCAAGGACCGCGGCGTCAAGCTGGACGCCTACGAGTGGTTCGACAATGCCGAGAAGCTCGCCGTCTCGCCCGGGATCGACGTTCTGGTCGAGTTGATCGGCGGCGACGAGGGCATCGCCCGCCGCGCCGTCGAAGCGGCCCTCGGAGCGGGCAAGCACGTCGTCACGGCCAACAAGGCGCTGCTCGCCAGGCACGGCGTCGCGCTGGCCCGACTTGCCGAGAGCCGCGGCGTCGAGCTGAATTTCGAGGCTGCTGTCGCCGGGGGCATTCCCGCGATCAAGACGCTGCGCGAGTCGCTCGCCGGCAATGGCGTGTCGCGCATCTACGGAATTCTGAATGGCACCTGCAACTATATCCTCACCACCATGCAGGAAGAGGGGCGCCCCTTCGCCGAGGTGCTCAAAGAGGCCCAGGACAAGGGCTACGCCGAGGCCGATCCCACCTTCGACATCGGCGGCTTCGACACCGCCCACAAGCTGACGCTGCTCACCAGCCTCGCCTTCGGCACCGAGGTCGCTTTCGACCAGATCGACATCGAGGGCATCGAGACGATCACCGACGCCGACATCCAGGCCGCCAACGATCTTGGTTACCGCATCAAGCTGCTTGGCGTCGCGATGATGACCGAGAGCGGCATCGAGCAGCGCGTGCATCCCGCTCTGGTGCCCAAGCACTCGGCCATTGCCGAGGTCTCCGGCGTCACCAACTGCGTGGCGATCGACGCCGATTTCGTCGGCACTCTGCTGATGATCGGTCCGGGCGCCGGTGCCAAGGCGACCGCCTCGTCCGTCGCCTCCGATATCATCGACATCGCCATCGGCGGCGTCATGCCACCGTTCCGCATGCCCGCGGCTAAGCTTCAACCTTACCGGCGGGCAAAGCTTGGCCAGCATCAGGGTGCGTATTATGTGCGTCTCCTGGTCGAGGATCGGCCGGGTGTGATGGCCTTTGTCGCGAGGCAGATGGCCGATCGGGGTATCTCGCTCGAAAGCGTGGTGCAGCGCCGGCCGCGCCCGTCTGTCCCCGTCGCAGGCGCGCGACCCGAGGCGGACCAACCCACGCCGGTAGTGATTGTGACCTACGAGACGACGGAGGCGGCCATGCGTGCCGCCCTCGATGCGATTTCTTCTGACGGGCGACTGCGGTCGAAGCCGCAGATGATCCGGATCGAGAAACTTTGAAAGACTGATCCCGTCGCGCAGACTGAGGCGCCTGATCGGGTGAGCTGAGGAGGCGAGAGGGAACATGGCGATCGTCAAGGGCGGCCTGGATAGGGTCCTCGTACTGGAGATAACGCGCGTCACCGAGGCAGCGGCCATCGCTGCCGCGCGGCTCCGCGGGCAGGGCAACAACAAGGGCGCCGACAAGGCCGCCGTCGACGCCATGCGCCGCGAGCTCGGCAAGCTCGCGATCCGCGGCAAGGTCGTCATCGGCGAGGGCGAGATGGACGAGGCGCCGATGCTCTACATCGGCGAGGAGGTCGGCACCGGCGAGGGCCCGCGCGTCGACATCGCGGTCGATCCCCTGGAAGGCACCACCATCTGCGCCAAGGACATGCCGAACGCGCTCGCCGTGATCGCCATCTCCGAGGCGGGCGGCCTGCTCAACGCGCCTGACATGTACATGGACAAGATCGCCATCGGCCCCGGCTACCCCGAAGGCATCATCGATCTCGACCGCCCGGTGCAGGACATCCTGAGCGATCTCGCCAAGGCGAAAGGTTGCCCGGTTCGCGAGATCACCGCCTGCATTCTCGATCGCCCCCGGCACCAGGAGCTGATCGAGGCCGTGCGCAAGGCCGGCGCCGGCATCCGCCTCATTCCGGACGGCGACATCGCCGGCGTCATCTGGACGACCGACCCGACCCAGACCGGCATCGATATCTATCTCGGCTCCGGCGGCGCCCCCGAGGGCGTGCTCGCGGCGGCGGCGTTGCGCTGCATCGGTGGCCAAATGCAGGGCCGTCTTTCGCCCGAGCGCCACGATTCCAAGGAGCGCCCGGAGCTGATCGCCCGCGCCGCCAAGATGGGCATCCCCGACATCCGTCGGAAGTACTCGATGGCCGACATGGCCGCCGACGACGTCATCTTCTCGGCGACCGGCGTCACCTCCGGCTCGCTGCTCGAGGGCGTTCGCTTCCACGGCGATTTTGCCGAGACCGAGACGGTCGTGATGCGCTCCAAGACGGGCACCGTGCGCCGCATCAAGACCACCTTCCGCGACCTCGACATCAAGGGCTGGGGCTGATCCCCAGCTCTTTTCGCGGCTTGTCATGGCGTCCGAGATCGTTCATATAATTCGCACTACGTCGGACGAATTTTGTTAACTCTGGTCACCATGCCGCCAACTTATCCAAGCTTCGACGCTCGCAACCGAGTCGACTATTTCATATCACGAGCCACTCAAGATAAGGAGTGCGCCGATGAAGTAGCGCTTGTGTTAGGTGAAGCGAATTGCACATTTGTCGTGCAGGACCACGACATCTTGCCGGGTGATAATTTCGTGTTGAAGATGGAGCACTGCCTTCAAGCGGCTCGTAATTTTGTTTTAGTTCTGACGGAAAATTACTTGTCGTCGCCCTGGTGTAATGAGGAGTGGTCTGCGTTTTGGAGAAATAGAGTTGGTGGAAACGAGGGTCGGCATCTTGCCGTGCTGCGATTCTCGGAGTGCAAAGTGCCTATGCTTCTTGATACATGCGTTCGAGGCGATTTGTTTGGCATCCTGGACTCTTTTGAAAGAAGAAGAAAAATAATAGATGTGTCTCAGGTTGCGCGGATATCTCGAAGTTCAATGAATTCTCCAGCGCGAGATAACGAGAAAGTGACTGAAATAAGAAAAAAACTGCAATTATTGGATAGATTGCGGGATGAATCGGGACTGGAAGATATAATATTGCAAACGAAAAGAGACTTGATACGGGCGGCCGTGGGGTTGAAATGAAGAATCCCCAAGACTACGCCTATTGTGATTTTTTCATATCCCGCACCGGCGCCGACAAGGACGCCGCGCTCGTCGTCGACAAAATCCTCCGCGGCGCGGGCTACACCACCTTCATCCAGGACCGCGATTTCGGAGCCACCGCCTTCACGGAGCGGATGGACGAAAGTGTCCGCATGGTCGAGGCCGGCGCCCGCATCGTCGCGCTGCTCTCGCACACCTATCAGACCAAGCCGCATTGCGAGATCGAGGCGCGCTATCCGCTGATCGACGATCCATCGAACATACGCCAGCGCCTCGTTGTGCTGCGCATCGAGGACTGCGCGCCAATGGGCTTCCTGAAGCCCATCCCCTACGTCGATCTCGTCCCCGTGCTCCACGATGCCGACGCCTTTCGCCGCGCCATCATCGGCGCCGTCGATCCGGAAAAGCACAAGCCCGAGGCCGCGTTCTCGGCTCTCTACCGTCGCTCCGGCCAGCAGATCATCCACCCCGAGGTGCGCGAGGTGCCGGGCTTCACGGCCCGCGAGGCCGAGCTCGCCGCCATCGAATCGGCGCTCTGGGGCGGCGCCGCGCGTGTCGCCATCACTGGGGCACCACTCTCCGCAGGCGCGCCCCGCAAGAACAACCGCACAAGTGTCGCGCTCTCCGGCCTCGGCGGCGTCGGCAAGTCGGTGCTCGCCCAGCAGTACGCCTGGGTCCAGCGCGAGCGCTACAAGGGTGTGTGGTGGGTCCGCGCCGAGACGCGCGAGACCTTGCTCGACGACCTCGTGGCACTGGGCGCCCGCCTTATGCCGGGCCTCGCCGAGCACCCGGATCGCGGCGCCGCCGCCGCAACGCTCCTCGACCACATCGCGCAATCGCCTGTTGCCGAGAAGCCCTGGCTCCTCGTCTACGACAACGTCGAGACGCCGGAGGCCATCCACGGCCTGACACCGGCCAACGGCGCCCACGTCGTCCTCACCACGCGCTTCCCGGACTGGGATGCCCTCGTCGCGGAGGTGCCGGTCGGCGTCTTCGCCTCCGAGGCGGCCCTCGCCTTCCTGATGGCCCGCGCCCGTACCGCCACCGCGCGCCCCGCCGAGACACGCGCCGAAGCCGCGGCCCTTGCCGAGGATTTGGGCCGCCTGCCCCTCGCGTTGGCCGTAGCGCGAGCCCACGCCTGGAGCATGAGCTGGTCGTTCGCCCAGTATCGCCGGCACGTCGCCGCCGCACTGGAGCTGCAACCGGGCCAGTTGCGCGGCGCCGTGAATTACAAGCGCTCCATCGCCGAGACTTTCCGCCTCGCGCTCGAGAGGGCAATATTTGAAGTGCCAGCCGCAGCGACGCTCGCTGGCGTAGTTAGCTTTCTAGGGCCCGACGCAATACCGGTTTCTATGCTAGTATCGATATTCTCTGATGAACTGGAGGTTGCCGACGCTATTGTCGCTTTGGCAGAGGCCTCATTAGTGCAGCGAGAAGTGATGCCGGATGGGCAAGCAGCAATAAGCGTGCATCGGTTGGTTCAGGTATCGATGCGAAATTATCTTGACGTTAATGAGCAGGAAAAATACTTGAATTCTGCGATTGCTTTGGTGACGGCTGCCATCGAAAAGGTCGAATTTGAGGATCGCGCGAGCAAAGCGGAATTGTTATTTTTATCGCATGGTTTATCCGCGTTTTCGTTCGCGTCAGAAACGGCCGAACAACTCCAAAGTGCGACAAAGTTGGCTTCAAAATTAAGTGCGCGCTTCTTTCAACTCGAAATGTTCGATATTGCCGAGCCGCTGATGCGCCGCTCGCTGGCGATCGACGAGTCGAGCTACGGCCCGGATCACCCGAACGTGGCGATACGCCTCAACAACCTCGCGTTTCTCCTGCAGGCGACGAACCGCCTGCCCGAGGCCGAGCCGCTGATGCGCCGCGCGCTGGCAATCGACGAGGCGAGCCTTGGGCCGGATCACCCGAACGTGGCGATCCGCCTCAACAACCTCGCTCAGCTCCTGCAGGATACGAACCGTCTGCCCGAGGCCGAGCCGCTGATGCGCCGCGCGCTGGCGATCGACGAGGCGAGCCTTGGGCCGGATCACCCGGACGTGGCTCGTGACCTGAACAACCTCGCGACTCTCCTGCACGCGACGAACCGTCTGCCCGAGGCCGAGCCGCTGATGCGCCGCGTGATTGCAATCTTCGAGACGACCTTCGGCCCTGATCACCCGAACGTGGCCACCAGCCTCAACAACCTCGCTGGGCTCCTGCAGGCGACGAACCGTCTGCCCGAGGCCGAGCCGCTGATGCGCCGCGCACTCTCCATTCTGGAAGTAAGCCTTCCCGACCACCACCCCTGGGTCGTCGGAGCACGCGCCAACCTCGCAGCGCTCCTAACCCAACTCGGGCGATAACCGCCCCTGTCCGTGCCCGCCTCACCCATACCCTGCGTCCCCGGCCGGAGCCCGTCCCCCCGTTCGGGCGCGAGGCGCAGAGCCGGGGCCGCTTGGATCACGGCATGGCGCCGGACCCACCGCGCGCTCTTTCGCGGCTTGCGTGGCCGGGCCTAGGCCCCGCGCGACGGCAGCTCGACCGTGCCCGTGCCGAGAACGGAAAGCTCGCCATCCTGATTGACGGCTGATTGCTCGATGTCGACGAGGTTGCGGCCGTTCTCGACGCGCTTTGCCGTCACCTTGCCGTCGATGAACAGAAGATCGCCCTCCGGGTTGTGCCGGCGGATCTTGCAGGTGGCGCGGCGCAGGAAGCCCGCGTCGCCCATCCAGTTGGTCATGTGGTGGGTGAGCCACGAGCAGCGCTCGGGGCCGTAGTCGTAGGCGCCGGGCGCGCCGACCATGTGCGCGAACTCGGGCTCCCAATGGACGCGCTCCGGGCAGTCCGGAATGCCGAAGCGGTTCGGAATGCCGAGGCCCTTGTGGCGGTGGATCATCTTCCAGGCGAGCTTGTTGGCGCGGATATAGAGGCCGCCCCAGCCCTGCGCGTAGGCGATGAAGCCGGTCACGGTCATCGGGCCCTTGGCCATGGTCGGCAGCGCCTCGCCGACGCTGACGTCCTCGAAGTAGCGCGGCGTCGCGCCGCGGATCTCCTCGGCGGCGTAGGTGTCCCACACCTTCTGCAGCTCGGCCTCGGTATAGCGGCGCTGGGGCTTCGCCTTCAGCTCCTTGTACTTGGTGCCTTCCTCGCGGGCGTGATCGCGATCCGTGCGGAAACACCAGCTGTCGGCCTCGGCAACGAGTTCGTTCGCCTGGTTGTAGAATTTGACGTGATAGATCTGTTGCACGGCGCGGCCGGCAAAGCGCGTCTGGTGCTCGATCAGATCCTTGAGGTGAGCCTCGGTCCGGATCTCGTCGTTGCGCTTCAGCGGCAGATGCCAGGTCCAATCGGCGCCGGCCCACATGGCATGCACGCCGGGAAGGCCGCCGACATAGCCCGAGATGATGCGGTCGCACGCGAACAGGAACGACGGCGGCGCGACGATCGCGCCAAAGCGCGCCTTGGCGGCATAGGCGGGATCACACCACAGCGGGTTGTCGTCGCCGATGCCGTGGGCGTAGTGGCGGATGTTGTCCCGCGTGGCCTCGTGGCACCAGGGCTCGACCGTGTCGGTGATGGGCACGCCAATGCGCCGGCGGAGGTCGCCCAGCGTTTCGTCGGAGATCTTGGGAAAGAGCCGTTCGCCTGCGGTCATGGTGATGTCCTCATGCCTGTTTTGGGGTGCTCGGCGCCGTCTCGCGCTCGCGCAGGATCTTGCGGTTGACCTTGCCGGCCGGCGTTTTCGGCAGCTCGGCGACGAAAGCGATCTGGCGGGGATACTCGTGGGCGCTGAGGCGGCTGCGCACCTGCTCCTGGATCTCACGGACGAAGGCGTCGTCGCCAGCGCGCGGCGAGACGACGAACGCCTTGACGATCTGGCCTCGTGTGGCGTCCGGCACGCCGATCGCGGCGGCCTCGCGGACGTCTGGATGCTTCAACATGGCGTCCTCGATCTCGACGGCGCTCATGGTCCAGCCGGCCGAGATGATTACGTCGTCGGCGCGGCCGCCGTGGAAGAAATAGCCGTCCTCGTCGGTCCAGCCGAGATCCTTGCTCGGGATCCATTTATCGCGGCGCCAGATCTTGATCTCGCCGACAGCTTTCGGAGGCAGTGGCTTGCCGTCCGGTCCCTGCACTTCGACACGCCCACCCGGTAGCGGCTTGCCGAGGGCGCCGGCGCGGACGGGGAGATCAGCGGCGCCCGGATAGCTGGCGAGAACCACACCGACCTCGGTGGTGCCGTAGAAGCTGGCGGGCAGGCCGCCGAAGGTGCGCTCGGCGAAGGCGGCGGTCTCGCTGTCCATTGGCTCGCCGGTGAAGGTGAGCTTCTTCAGTTGGAACGCGTAGCGCGAGGCCGTGCCGGCGTTGCGCATCATGCGATAGTGCGTGGCGGCGGCCGACAGGTTGGTGACCCGGAAATCCTGCAGCGCGCGCATCAGGCGGCCCGCGTCGAAGCGGCCCGAATAGGCGCCGATGGTGAGGCCGAGCGCCAGCGGGGCGAGCGTCCCGTGCCAGAGGCCATGACCCCACGCCGGCGACGACGGGCAGAAGAATTCCTCGCCCGGCCGGACGCCGGTGCCGTAGAGGGCCGCGATCATGACGACGACGATCGCGCGATGCGTATGCCGGACCGCCTCCGGCAGCTCCCGCGTGGTGCCGGAGGTGTACTGGAAGACGGCGAGGTCATCGGACTTCGAATCCCAAGCGAATTCCGCCGGGAAGCCGTCCAGAGCGGCGAGAAACGCATCGTCGGCGATGACGACGTCAAGGCCGGTCATGCCATCGGCGATGGGGGCCTTCTCGGGATTGGTCAGAAGCAACTTGGGTGTGCAATCGTCGATCCTGAGGCGCAGGCCGTCAGGACCGAACAGCGTGAAGAGCGGCACGGCGATGGCGCCGGCTTTGATGGCCCCGAACAAGCCCGCATAGAAGGCGAGCGACGGCTCCAGCATGATGGCGACGCGGTCCCCCGGGACGACGCCGCGAGACTTGAGGAAATGTGCGACGCGCGACGAAAGCACCTTCAGCCGCTCGAACGTGATGTGCTCGTCGTGGCCGTCGGCGAATGCGATGCGCACGGCGACGCGGTCCGGCGAGGTGGCGTGGCGATCGATGCACTCGTGGGCGAGGTTCAGGCTCTCACGCGTGCCGTCGAAAAGCTCCCAGAGCTTCGCGGTCGAGAAATGACGCTGGGCGTCCGCGTAGGTCGAATACTCGGTCAGCTTCACCGGGCCGGTCCCTGATTGCACGTCTCGGCCCAGCGATCCGACATCGGCAGGCGTATTGTACAGGTACAATAAATATTGTACCCATGCAACATGGCGAAGCGAGCAGCAGTTCTTCTGCGCGATCTTGGTGAGAGCGGTCTGGCCGGAGCCGACGCCACCGCGCGTGCCGTGCCGGCGGTGACGCGCAGCATCGCGATCCTGAGGTTGCTGGCCCGCAGCCGGCAGCCGCTGGGCGTCAACGCGATCGCTCGCGCACTCGACATCGTGCCGAGTACATGCCTGCACATCCTGCGCGCGCTGGTCGCCGAGGAGATGGTGGCTGTCGATTCCGCAACGAAGCGATACGTGCTGGACGCGGGCGTGCTGACGCTGGCTCGCAGCGCGTTGCGCCAGGACAGTTTCGCCCGGGTTGCGCAGCCGGAACTCGATAGCTTGTCCGCGTCTCTCGGTGCGACGGCGATCGGAGTCCGGGTCATTGGGCTCCAGCACATGATCGTCGTCGCGATCTCGCGCTCGGAGGTCGCGTTCCGATTGCACGTTGATGTCGGCAGCCGGTTCCCGGCCCTGATCAGCGCGACGGGGCGGTGTCTGGCGGCCTTCGGCAATCATTCGACGCATGACCTCGAGCAGGCCTTCCGGGCGCTGCGCTGGGATGCGGCGCCGCGCTACGAGGCGTGGCAGGCCGAGGTGGCCTCGACCCGGCGCGCGGGGTTCGGGGTGGACAAGGGAAATTACATCCGCGGCGTGACGATCGTGGCCGCGCCGGTCGTCGGCATCGAGGGGTGGATGACGCATGCGCTGGTGGCGGTTGGCCTCAGCGATCAGATGCGACAGGCCGGACCGGGCGAGGTCGGTAGCGCGTTGCGTGCGGCGGCGGCGAGAGTTTCCGCGCAACTCGGCGGCTTCGATGGGCTCACCGGCTCCGATGTTGCGCCGGCCGGTCCGAATAGCAACAATGAGCGCAGGTAGCATCGACAATGGGAGCAGCCGCATGCCGGGAGCACTCGAGGGGCTCGTCGTTCTGGATCTGACAAGCCTTTTGTCCGGGCCTTATGCGGCGATGATGCTCGCCGATCATGGCGCCGACGTCATCAAGGTCGAGCGCAAGGGCAAAGGTGACGACGCGCGCCGGATGCCGCCGTTCGTCGAAGGCGAGAGCGCGCCGTTCATGATCTGGAACCGCAACAAGCGCTCCGTGGAATTGGACCTCAAGGACGAGGGCGATCGCGCGCGACTGCTCGACATGGCGGACGGCGCCGACGTTCTGATCGAAAACTTCCGGCCCGGCACACTCGATCGACTGGGGCTCGGCTATGAGGTTCTGAAGGCGCGCAACCCGCGGCTGATCTATGCGGCGATCTCGGGCTTCGGCCAGACCGGCCCTTATGCGAGCCGCGGCGGCTTCGATCTGATGACGCAGGGCATGTCGGGCTTGATGAGCACCTGCGGACCGGCCGATGGGCCACCGCACCGATTGCCGATCGCGATCTCCGATGTAGCGGCGGGCATGTTCCTCGCCTTCGGCATCCTGGCCGCGGTCGAGGCGCGCCATCGCACAGGCCGCGGGCAAATCGTGGAGACCTCGCTGCTGGAAGCGGCAACCTCGTTCGGCGTCTACGAGGCGGCGCACTATTCAGCTCTCGGCACACGGCCGGAGCGGATCGGTCAGGCCCATCGCGGCAGCGCGCCCTATCAATGCATCGCGGCCTCTGACGGCTACATGACGATCGGCGCGGCGCAGCAGAATTTCTGGGAGCGCTTCGCCGACATCATCGGACGGCCGGAGCTGAAGGACGATCCGCGATTTCGCACCAATGCCGACCGCGTCGCCAACAACACGGTGCTGATCGGGATGATCGAGGCGGTGATGCGCACGAAGCCCAAGGCGCATTGGCTAGCGGCGATGGAGAAGGCGGGCATCCCGTGCGGACCCGTGCTCAACTACGACGAGGTCTTCACCGATCCGCACATTCTCGCGCGTGACATGTACGTGCCGACCGAGCATGCCCGAGCGGGCACGTTCAACACGCTTGGCGTCACGGTGAAGCTGTCCGAGACGCCGGGCGCCGTGCGCACGGCCGCGCCGACGCTCGGCCAGCACAACGACGAGATCCTGAACAGCC
>LNFM01011131.1_pt1 | contig 12363 bp, 4 predicted proteins | sample 596031 | NCBI WGS metagenome assembly LNFM01 (sample SAMN04254537, study PRJNA301005) | activated carbon metagenome | isolation source: dual media filters at the Ann Arbor, Michigan drinking water treatment plant | place: USA: Ann Arbor
GCGAGGAAGGCGTGGGCTCGGTGGTCATCGACCTGAACTATCCCGAGCCCGAAGGCCTCGATGCGGCGCTGGCGCGCTGCTGCAGGCTCGCGGAAGACGCCGTGCGCGAAGGCAAGCTGCTGGTGGTGCTGTCCGACCGCGCGATCCGCGAAGGGCATCTGCCGATCCACGCGCTGCTGGCGGTGGGCGCCGTGCATCAGCATCTGGTCAACTGCGGTCTGCGCTCGGACTGCAACCTGCTGGTGGAAACCGCCACCGCGCGCGACCCGCACCACTTCGCCTGCCTGATCGGCTACGGCGCCACCGCCGTCTATCCCTACCTTGCCTTCCAGACCATCTTCGATCTGGCGCGCAGCGGCGACTCGGATTCGCGCCTCGCGCAGCATCGCGAGCTCGGCCGCAGCTACCGACGCGGCATTCGCAACGGCCTGCTGAAGATCCTCTCGAAGATGGGCATCAGCACGGTCGCCAGCTACCGCGGCGCGGCCCTGTTCGAGATCGTCGGCCTGTCGAACGACGTGGTCGAACGCTGCTTCGCCGGCACGCCCAGCCGCGTCGGCGGCCCGGGCTTCGCAGAGATCGAAGCCGACCAGCAGCAGCTGGCCGAGCGCGCCTGGAACACCGGCTTCGGCGTGGAGGCGGGCGGCCTGTTCAAGTACATGCACGGCGGCGAGTACCACGCCTTCAACCCGGACGTGGTCGGCGCCCTGCAGGTCGCGACGCTTACCGGCGAGCACGAGGACTGGCTGAAGTACGCGAAGCTGGTCAACGAGCGCGAGCCGTCCATGCTGCGCGACCTGCTGGAACCCGACTTCGAGCACGCCACGTCGATCCCGCTGGACGAGGTCGAACCGGCCTCGGCGATGTTCAAGGCCTTCGACTCGGCCGGCATGAGCCTGGGCGCGCTTTCGCCCGAGGCCCACGAAGCGCTGGCGATCGCGATGAACCGCCTCGGCGGGCGCAGCAACTCAGGCGAGGGCGGTGAGGATCCGGTGCGCTTCGGCACCGAAAAGATGTCGCGGATCAAGCAGATCGCATCGGGGCGCTTCGGCGTGACGCCCGAGTATCTGGTCAATGCCGACGTGCTGCAGATCAAGGTGGCGCAGGGCGCCAAGCCCGGCGAGGGCGGCCAGCTGCCCGGCCACAAGGTCAACGAGCTGATCGCGCGCCTGCGTTACGCCAAGCCCGGCATCGGCCTGATCAGTCCGCCGCCACACCACGACATCTACTCGATCGAAGACCTGGCCCAGCTGATCTACGACCTGAAGCAGATCAACCCGACCGCGCTGGTGTCGGTGAAGCTGGTCAGCCATGCCGGCGTCGGCACGATTGCTGCCGGCGTCGCCAAGGCCGGCGCCGATCTCATCACGGTCAGCGGCTACGACGGCGGCACCGGCGCCAGCCCGCTCACCTCGATCAAGTACGCCGGCGGGCCGTGGGAGCTGGGCTTGACCGAAGCGCACCACGCGCTGCGTGCGAACGGCCTGCGCGAGCGCATCATCCTGCAGACCGACGGCGGCCTGAAGACCGGCCTGGACGTGCTGAAGGCCGCGCTGCTCGGCGCCGACAGCTTCGGCTTCGGCACCGCGCCGATGATCGCGCTGGGCTGCAAGTACCTGCGCATCTGCCACTTGAACAACTGCGCCACCGGCGTGGCCACCCAGCACCACGTGCTGCGCGCCAAGCACTTCAAGGGCATGCCCGAGCAGGTGATGGCCTACTTCATCGGCGTGGTCGAGGAGCTGCGCGGCTACATGGCGCAGCTGGGCGTGCGCACGCTGGCCGAACTGACCGGCCGCAGCGATCTGCTGCGCCCGCGGCCAAACACCGACGCGCGCCGCCAGCGTATCGACCTGCGGCCGATCTTGGCGCCGCCGCCGAGTCCGCCGGCCGCAGCCTGCGCGCCCGGCAAGCCGACGAAGGATCCAGACGACTTCCATCAGCGCCTGCTCAGCGACATCGGACCGGCGATCGAAGCCGGCAGCGGTGGCCGCTTCAGCTACGCCGTACGCAATGTGCACCGCTCGGTCGGCACCGCGCTGTCGGGCCTGATCGCCCGTCGCCACGGCAATACCGCGATGGCGGCGAACCCGGTGCGGCTGGACCTGTCCGGCAGCATCGGCCAGAGCTTCGGCGCCTTCAATGCCGGTGGCCTTGAGCTGCACCTGACCGGCGAGGCCAACGACTACGTCGGCAAGGGCATGGCCGGCGGCCTGATCACCGTCCGCCCGCCCGATGACGCGCGCTACCTGGCGCGCAAGTCCGCCATCCTGGGCAACACCTGCCTGTACGGCGCGACCGGCGGCGATCTGTTCGCGGCCGGAACAGCAGGGCAGCGCTTCGCCGTGCGCAACTCAGGCGCCACCGCCGTGGTGGAAGGCGCGGGCGACCACTGCTGCGAATACATGACCGGCGGCGTCGTCGCGGTGCTGGGCAGCACGGGCCTGAACTTCGGCGCGGGCATGACCGGCGGCTTCGCCTACGTGCTCGACCTCGACCGCAGCTTCGTCGACCGCTACAACCACGAGCTGATCGACTTGAACCGCATCACCCTGGAAGGCCTGGAGGCGCATCTGCAGCACCTGCGCGGCCTGATCGAGCGCCACCGCGTGCTCACCGGCAGCACGCTCGCCGCCGAAATCCTCGATGACTTCCGCGGCTTCCTGCCGCGCTTCTGGCTGGTCAAGCCCAAGGCCGCCGGCCTCGATTCGCTCATCAACGCACTCCGGAGGGCTGCCTGATGAAGCGCGATCCCATGCATTTCCTGAGCTCCGGCCGGCGCATGCCGGCCGAAGTGCCGGTCAAGCTGCGCATCCTCGACGGCCGCGAGATCTACGGCCAGTACGAAGCCACCGACGCCGCCGACCAAGCCGCGCGCTGCCTCGACTGCGGCAACCCCTACTGCGAGTGGAAGTGTCCGGTCCACAACTACATCCCGAACTGGCTGGAGTTGATCCGCGAGGGGCGTCTGTTCGAGGCCGCCGAGCTCTCGCATTCCACGAACCCACTGCCCGAGATCTGCGGTCGCGTCTGCCCGCAGGATCGCCTCTGCGAAGGCGCCTGCACGCTCAATGACGACTTCGGCGCAGTCACCATCGGCAGCATCGAGAAGTACATCACCGACACCGCACTCGCCCAAGGATGGCGCCCGGATCTGTCCGGCGTGGTGCCTTCCGGCAAGCGCGTGGCGGTGATCGGCGCGGGGCCGGCGGGTCTGGCCTGCGCTGACGTGCTGGCCCGTCAGGGCATCGCCGCCGTGGTGTTCGATCGCCATCCCGAGATCGGTGGCCTCCTGAGCTTCGGCATCCCGCCCTTCAAGTTGGACAAGGAAGTCGTGCGCACCCGCCGGCAGGTGCTGGAGGGCATGGGCATCGAGTTCCGTTTGGGCGTGGACGTCGGCCGCGATGTCAGCTTCGACCAGCTGGTGAATGAATTCGACGCGGTCTTCTTGGGCCTTGGCACCTACACGGCCGTCGACGGCGGCCTGCCGGGGCTGGACCTGGACGGCGTGGTGCCCGCCCTGCCCTATCTGATCAGCAACGGTCGGTATGCGCTGGGCATCGATCCCGAACCGCCGCGCCTGTGGGGCAAGCACGTCGTCGTGCTCGGCGGCGGCGACACCGCCATGGACTGCAATCGCACCGCGATCCGCCAGGGCGCGGCGACCGTCTCCTGCGTCTACCGTCGCGACGAGGACGACATGCCCGGCAGTCGCCGCGAGGTGGGCAAGGCCAAGGAGGAAGGCGTCAACTTCCTGTTCCGCCTGCAGCCCAAGGCCATCCTCGGCGATGACGAGAATCGCGTGCGCGCCGTACAGGTGGTCGAGACGCGTCTCGGCCCGCCCGATGCCAAGGGCCGCCGCCAGTTCGAGGAAATCCCGGGCAGCGAGCGCGAGCTGGCCGCCGATCAGGTGATGGTGGCCTTCGGCTTCACGCCCAGCCCGCCGGAGTGGCTGGGCAAGCATGGCGTTACGCTGCAGAACAACGGCCGCGTGCGCGTGGCCGAAGCCGGCGCCCTGCCCTTCCAGACTGCCAATGCGAAGATCTTCGCCGGCGGCGACATGGTGCGTGGCGCGGACCTCGTCGTTACGGCGGTGTACGAAGGCCGCGAGGCGGCGAAGTCGATCGCCCGCAGCCTGGGGGTGGCGGCGCTCGCCAGTGCCTGAGTAGGTGGAGGAGCGCCCCGCGCGGCTCCGGCGTGCAGGTTGCAGCGTGCGGCGTGTTGGAGGCAACGGTGGGCCAGTGCCCACCCTATACAGCCATGAATGAGCCGATCACCAGTGGCGCCCCGAGCCAATTCCCAAGTCGCGGAGTTCCATACGCTGGGGCCCGGCCCACCATGCACCCGACTCTGGTCTCGGTCTCCTCGCCTACGCCCCAAGTCTTCTTGCAGCAGGAACAAAGCAAGTCGGTCCAAACCGTGTGCAAGGACCTGGGTCCCGCGAGCGTCAGCACCGCGCACGCCTGTCATCACGCGCGTTTACTCCGCCGACTCGGTACACACAAGGGGAATTGCATTAGCGGGAGCGTGGTCGTGCTGAGCACCGGCCTGTGCTCAGCCCCGCTCTTCGTTGCGTGCTCCAGTCTGGGCTGTGCGCAGCAGGCTTCACCCCCCGCCTGAACTCGATCCGCGCCGCCTGTCCGCCCCGGAGCTGCTGTGGACACCGGCTCCGGCCACGCACAGGACTGAAGGGACGACAGCCCGCTTGCACTTACCCGTCCTGCAGCAGCCCCAGTAGCTCATCCACACCAATCGCCGAGGCCTGCGCCTGATCGCCGATGACCTGGTCGATCAGCTCGCGCTTGGCGCCATGCATATCGAGAATCTGCTGCTCGATGCTACCGGCCAGCACCAGCTTGTAGACCGTGACCGGGCGGGTCTGGCCGATGCGGTGGGCGCGGTCGGTGGCCTGCTGTTCCACGGCCGGGTTCCACCAGGGATCGAGGTGGATGACGTAGTCGGCAGCGGTGAGGTTCAAGCCGACGCCGCCGGCCTTGAGGCTGAGCAGGAATACATCGCCCTCGCCGCGCTGAAACGCAGCGACTTCGGCCTCGCGCTTGTTCCCGGGCGTGCTGCCATCCAGGTAGCGATAGGCGATGCCTTCTGCCTCGAGACGCGCGCGCACGATCGCCAGATAGTCGGTGAACTGGCTGAACACCAGGGCGCGATGGCGGTTGTCGATCAGCTCGCTGACCAGCTCGACCAGCTGTTCGAGCTTGGCGCTGCCGAGCTTCAACTCCGGCGCCACCAGATCCGGATGGCAGGCCGCGCGGCGCAGGCGGGTCAGCTCGGCCAGAATCTGGAAGCGCTTGGATTCGCCCGGCACTGCGTCGCTGCCCAGGCGCTCCAGCGCCTGACGGCGCAGCGCGGCCAGCAGCTGGGCCTCGCCTGCCGAAGGCTCGATGCTCTGCACGATCTCGGTGCGCGCCGGCAGCTCGCTGAGCACTTCCGACTTGGTCCGGCGCAGCAGGAAGGGCGCGATCAGGCGCCGCAGAATATCGCGCTGCGGGCCGCGCGGATCGCGCTCCAGCGGCAGCAGAAAGCGCGTACGGAAGGATTCCTCGCTGCCCAGCAAACCCGGGTTCAACACCCGGAACAGGCTCCACAATTCGCCGAGATGATTCTCCAGCGGGGTGCCGGTGCAGGCCATACGGAAGCTCGCCTTCAATCGGCGCACCGCCTGCGCACGCTGGGTGGCCGCGTTCTTGAAGGCCTGCGCTTCGTCCAGCACCAGGCTGGCGAACTCGAGCTCGGCGAAGGCGTCGATGCTCGACACCAGCAGACCGTAGCTCACCACCACCACATCGCCGGCAACAAGGTCCGACAGCGCGGCTTCGCGGTCGCCGTCGCCATAGACGCGAATGTTCAGGCTCGGCGCAAATCGGGTGGCCTCGCTGCGCCAGTTGCCGACCAGGCTGGTCGGCGCCACCACCAGGGCCGGACCTTCGCCCGCGCGCGCCAGCAGTACCGCCAACGCCTGAACCGTCTTGCCCAAGCCCATATCGTCGGCGAGACAGGCGCCGGCGCCCCAGGCAGCCAGGCGCAGCAGAAACTTGTAGCCGTCGACCTGGTAGTCGCGCAATTCCGCCTGCAGCAGGCGCGGCAGTTCGGGCTGCAGAGTGCGCGCGGCGTCCATGCGCTTCAGCTGCGTGCGGAAGGCCGCATCGAGCTGGCTGCTTTCGTCGAGCGCGCCCTCCAGCGCATACGCCGCCACCATCGGCACCTGCACCTGGCCGCGCTCATCGGCAAACGCGCGCAGCACCTGCAGGCGGCGCCGCAGTTCGGCGTCCAGCGCCAGCACGCGGTCGCCGTCCAGGCGCAGATACCGACCCTGGCCCGAAGGCAGGCCACGCAGCACCTCGGCCAAGGCGACCACGCTACCGTCGTTCAAGGTCAGGCCACCGCTGGCGGCAAACCAGTCGCGCTTGGCGGCGACCTTGATCTGCAGCGGGTCCTGTCCGGCAACGCGCGCGACCCGCATCGATTTGCCGGCCTTCCACTCCAGGCCAAGCTCGCTCTGCTCCTGCAGTTGGGCGAGCAGATCCAGGGCATCGTCGGGTGAGTCCACGCGCAGGCTCTCGCCCGGCGGCAGGCCGACCAGTACGGGGACCGCGTCTTCCAGCGCCGCCAGCGCTTGGCGTTCGGCGGCAAAGTCGCGGCGTGCGCGGCAGGCGAGTCCGTTGTTTTCGCCAAGCACCGTCTCGCTGCCCAGTGCAGGAAGGACGAATGGACCGTCTGTGCCCAGCGGGCGCAGGCCGATCCGTACCGACAATCCTTCGCCGGCGGGCTCCAGCTGCGCGATGAGCTGGGTCTGCGCGGTGACGTCCTGCAGCCCCAGCGCCTCCAGGCTGCCTTCAAGGTTCAGCGAACGCCCCAGCCCAGGCAACATCTGGATGAACTGGCTGACGGCTTCGGCGGGCAGGCTCAGGCCTGAGCCGATGATGTTGCCGATCTTGGTCTGGGTCGGGCTGGGCTTGAAGCGCAGCAGCTCGGCGCCGCGCGCGATCAGCAGGGGCTCGGCGCCGCCCGTCAGCGGCGGATCAAGCTTCAGTTCAATGCGGCCGTCGGACAGGCGCCGCGATTCCAACCGCGGCTCCAGGTCACGCACCTGCAGTGGCGCATCTTTCAGGTCGAACACACGCGGGTGGCCAATCAAGGCACTGACCGTGCGCGACTGCGCCGCGAAGTCACCGTAGAAATCGCGGCGCGCCGCGTCGGCCATCATCGCCGACACCAGACGGCGATCCGGGTCGTCGCCGGGGGGCAGGCGCTCCAGCAGATTGGCCACGCCCTGGATGCTGCGCACTTCGCGCCCGGATGACCAGCCGCCCTTCGCGTTCGGTCGCTGTTCGACCAGATTCAGCCGTACTGCGCTCTGTGCGCCCTTGCGCAGCTCGACCTGCACCCTGAGTTGGGAATAGTTCGAGGGCTCGGAGTCGTCGGTGTCTTTGGGCGGGCGCGTCGCCAGCGCCTGGCCAAGCGCGTCGAGCGCCGATTTCCAGCGTGGCGCGGCTTCGATCCAGTGCAGCATCCTGGGCTGCACCTCAGCATTCGGAACGTCGAGCTGCTGATCGATCTGCGCCTGCAGCCAGTGCCAGCCACACTCAGAGGCCTGCACGCGCGCGGCACGAAGCGCTGTTTGCAGTGCAGCGTCCGGGGCCAGGCCCGACCAGCGGCGCAGCAGGCCCGTCCACCAGACATCCGTCGCCGACGCCTGGGTTGACAGCTCGAAGTTCTGCAGCGTGCGGCCCTCCTGGCGCGCCTGGGTGAACTGCTGCCACAGCTCCTGGGCATGTGCGCCGTCGATGGGAGGCATTTCGATCACGCCGCGGGCCAGCTGCTCGCGCCGTTTTGCATCGCGCGGCGCGGTGCCCACGCTCAGGCAGGCCAGATGCAGCAGCCCGAGCAGACCGGTGGGTCGAAAGCGCGGACCATTGGCCTTGCGCATCGCTGCCAGCGAAGTCTCGAAGCCCGGCAGCGCATCGGCAGGCGCCGCGCCCTGCAGCAGCCGTTCGCAGGACCGCAGCGCAGGCGCGATCAGACTGAACTCGACGCCGAGCTCAAGCAGCCGCGCAAGCTCGCCGCGCAGCAGGGCGTGTTCAACCAGCACCAGCAGCAGCGATCCGCGCAGCTCGGAGCGGTCCCGGTACAGCTGCAGCGCTGACTCGAAACTCGCCAAGGCGGCTGGCGGCGGATGCGCCAGCTCCGCCAGCAGCAGCGCGTGGAGCACGGGCCCGGCGAAGGCCGGGGCCATGCCGCGGCAGGCTTCCGCACCGAGCTGCATCATCAACAATGCCAAGGGGCGCCGCAGGGATAGCGCGGCCGTTTCGTCGCTGGTGTAGAAGGCGCCCAGGCTGAATCCCTCGCCGTCGGCGCCGCCCAAGGCCGCCGCCAGCCGAAGCCGGGAGCGCAGCGCGGACTCGTACGGCGATTCGAGTTCGATCAGTGCCTTGCGCTGTGGCCCATGCAGGGCCTGCGCGATCGTCGCCGCGCGTCCGCTCTGCTGCAGGCTTCGAGCAGCCAGCAGACCCAGAGGGGCGGGATGCAGAGGAACGAGGGTGTCGCGCGGTTTGAACGCGATAAAGGCGCTCAGCTCCCCGACCCTGCGGGTGACCTCTGCCGGCTTTGCCGACGCCCAGAAGGGGTCAAGGCCGCACAGCCGCACGGCGTCCTGCAGGGCCGCTCGCGGCACGGGGGAGTCTGTGAGCGCGAGCAGCTCGATCAGCGACCGCTCTGCGGACGGCAGTGCCGCGAAGCGCTCTTCCAGATCGGCCGCGAGATTCGCGACCGCTTTTGACGTCGGCTTGGGCATCGGCGATGTCTGGCCTTGGGTTCGGGTACGGCCGTTCATGCACGGCCGCGCGTCAACCTGCGCCCACGGCGCCGGACACCCCGCACCATGGGAGCTTCGAATTCGTCCGACAGCCCGAGGCGGCCGGCCCGCCAAGTATCCCAGATCGCGGAAAGCACCCGCCGCCCGCCGTCCATGGGTTCATTCGCTCATCGCGGGATCGTGGGGTGATTGCCGCGTACCTGCGCGGCTCACGGGGCGCTCTTCGCCCAAGTCGGTGCGCCGCAGGCGCACCCTATGCGGCCGCTCGGTTCGATTGAGTCTGGGGCATCGCGTCGCGTGCCCTCGTAGGGTGTGCGTGCCGCGCACCGGCAGTTGCGAGGGACGCCTTCGCTGGCCCGAAGCCCGCCGTCAACATGCTTCCCGCAATTTCTGAAAGCGCATGTCTGCACTCGCACGAAGCCGCGAAACCCCACTTCGGTGCGCGCCCCAACGAAGAGGGCCCGCTTGCGCGGGCCCCGTTCGTTCAGCGGTCGAACCCTGGGGAGGGTCGTTGTCGATGCGCCCTTACAGGCTGTAGTACAGCTGGTACTCCAGCGGATGGGTGGCGGCGCGGAACTTGGTGACTTCCTGCATCTTCAGCGCGATGTAGCCGTCGATGAAGTCATCGGTCATGACGCCGCCGGCCTTCAGGAACTCGCGGTCCTTGTCGAGGGCGTCGAGCGCCTGGTCGAGGCTGTGGCAGACGGTCGGGAAGTTCTTCTCTTCTTCCGGCGGCAGGTCGTAGAGATCCTTGTCGCTCGGAGCACCCGGGTCGATCTTGTTCAGGATACCGTCGATACCGGCCATCATCAGCGCGGTGAAGGTCAGGTAGCCCGAGTTCATCGGATCGGGGAAGCGCATCTCGATGCGGCGCGCCTTCGGGTTGCTGACGAAGGGGATGCGGCAGCTGGCCGAGCGGTTGCTGGCCGAGTAGGCCAGCATGACCGGCGCTTCGAAGCCCGGCACCAGACGCTTGTAGCTGTTGGTGGTGGAGTTCGCGAAGGCGTTGATGGCGCGCGCGTGCTTGAACACGCCGCCGATGTACCACAGCGCCATCTGCGAGAGGCCGGCATAGCCCTCGCCGCTGAACAGGTTGGTGCCGCCCTTGGCCAGCGACTGGTGCACGTGCATGCCGCTGCCGTTGTCGCCGACGATCGGCTTGGGCATGAAGGTGGCGGTCTTGCCGTTGCGGTGGGCGACGTTCTTGACGATGTACTTCAGCATCGTCAGCTCGTCGGCCTTCTTGACCAGCGTGTTGAACTTCGCACCGATCTCGCACTGACCCGGGCCGGCGACCTCATGGTGGTGCACCTCGACCTCGATGCCGACCTGCTCCAGCAGTCGGCACATCTCGCCACGGATATCGTGCAGCGAGTCGACCGGAGCGACCGGGAAATAGCCGCCCTTCACGGTCGGACGGTGGCCACTGTTGCCGCCGTCGTACTTGCGGTTGCTGTTCCAGGGCGCCTCCTCGGAGTCGACTTCGAAGGAGGCGCCACTCATCTCGTTCTTGTAGCGAACGGAATCGAAAATGAAGAACTCGGGCTCGGGACCGAAGAAGGCGGTGTCGGCGATGCCGGTCGACTTCAGGTAGGCCTCGGCGCGCTTGGCCACGCCGCGCGGGTCGCGGGTGTAGCCCTGCATGGTCTTGGGGTCGAGGATGTCGCAGATCAGGACGAGCGTCGGATCGGCGGTGAACGGATCGATGAACGCGGTGCTCGGATCCGGCAGCAGGACCATGTCGGACTCGTTGATGCCGCGCCAGCCCGGGATGGAGCTGCCGTCGAACATCTTGCCGTCCTCGAACAGGCCGGGCTCAAGCACGCGGGCCGGGAAGGTGACGTGGTGCTGTACGCCGCGGACATCGGTGAATCGCAGATCGATCCACTCGATCTCGTTGTCCTGGGCCAGCTTCTGAACCTGTTCGAACGACATGAAACGCTCCGCGGGTGGTGGGGACTGCTGCACTTGCAGCAATCATCGTGCCAGCGCCGACAGGTTGCCATGTTTCTGTTTTCTTTGGTTATTCCTGAAGATCCAAAGGCCATTCGCACCGCGGTTGTGCGATTCGGCCAGCAGTTGCATCCACTTGGTGCAGGTGGACGCGAGAGGGGCAAAGTGGCTTCAGTGCGCCTGCACAGGCGCGCGCCGCCGGATCCACGCCACCAGCGACAGCATCACCGGCACCTCGACCAGCACGCCGACGACCGTCGCCAGCGCCGCCCCCGAACCCAGCCCGAACAGGCTGATCGCCACTGCGACCGCGAGCTCGAAGAAGTTGCTGGTGCCGATCAGGGCGGAGGGTCCGGCCACGCAGTGGGGCACCTTGAGCCAGTGATTCAGACCCATCGCAATCGCGGCGATCAGATAGGCCTGGATGACGATCGGCACCGCCAGCAGCAGGATGATCAGCGGCTGGGCGAGGATCTGCCGACCCTGGAAACCAAACAGCAGCACCAGGGTGACCAGCAGGGCAAGCATGGAGACTGGTCCGAGAGTCGCCTGCACGCGCTCGAAGGTCTGCGCCCCCCGCGCAAGTAGCCAGGCCCGCAGCCCCTGCGCGATCAACAGCGGAACCAGGATGTAGAGCCCGACCGACAGCAGCAGGGTGGCCCAGGGCACGCTGATCGCCGACACGCCCAGCAGCAGGGCGACGATGGGCGCGAAGGCGAACACCATCACCGCATCATTCAGCGCGACCTGGCTCAGTGTGAAGTTGGGCTCGCCGTCAACGAGGTTCGACCACACGAACACCATCGCGGTACAGGGCGCCGCGCCCAACAGGATCAGCCCGGCCACGTAGCTGTCGAGCTGGTCGGCGGGCAGCCAGTCGGCGAACAGGCCGTAGATGAAGAGTGCGCCCAGTGCAGCCATGGTGAAGGGCTTGATCAGCCAGTTCACCGCCAGCGTGACCCCGATCGCCCGCGCCTGCTGGCCGACCTCGCGCATGCGAGCGAAGTCGATCTTCATCAGCATCGGGATGATCATCAGCCAGATCAGCACCGCCACCGGCAGGTTGACGTGCTCGACCTCCATCGCTGCCAGGGCCACGAAGGCTGACGGAAACAGTTCACCGAGACCGATACCGGCGACGATGCACAGCGCCACCCACAGCGTCAGGTAGCGGCCGAACAGATCCAGGCCGGGGCGCTGTTCGGGGACGCTTTGCTGCATCACCACGGTCATGCCGGCACGCCCAGCTCGGTCAGCAGGCGCCGCACCCGCGCGGCAATGTCGTCGCGCACCGCGCGGTAGGCCTCATCGTCCATGTGCTTGGGATCGGGCAGTGCCCAATCCTCGCGACGCTCCGCCGGCACCCAGGGGCAGGAATCGCCGCAGCCCATGGTGATCACCGCGTCGAAGTCGATGCCTTCGATCTCGCCCAGCGACTTCGAGCCGTGCCCCGCCAGGTCGTAGCCGAGTTCGGCCATGAAGCGCACGGCCTTCGGATTGATCACGCCCGAGGGTCGGGATCCCGCGCTGTACGCCTCGACGTGCACGCCACCGTGCATGCGCGCAAGCGCTTCGGC
>LNFM01021157.1_pt1 | contig 12363 bp, 12 predicted proteins | sample 596031 | NCBI WGS metagenome assembly LNFM01 (sample SAMN04254537, study PRJNA301005) | activated carbon metagenome | isolation source: dual media filters at the Ann Arbor, Michigan drinking water treatment plant | place: USA: Ann Arbor
GCCATCATCCAGTGCGGCAGCGTGAAGGCCGACAGGCAATCGCCGATCCGCGCCTCGGCCTTGTCGGCAAGCTCGACCCAGCGATCGCCGACGGCGACGCCGTGACGTTCCAGGCGGAACAGCATCGATGCGGCATTCTGGACGTCGATGTACATGTCGGGCATCGCCTGGGTCAGCGGCGAGCCGAGATCGCGAAAGCCGTGATCGTAGAGCGACAGCACCTCGGCGAACTCGCGGCGCTCGAGGTGGAACATCGCGCGGTGCCAGAACAGGTGGTGCTTCAGGTTGTTTGCCCCTTCCCAGTTGGGCTCCAGGCGCTTCAGCCAGTCGATTCCTTCGCTGCGCCGTCCCAGCATCTCCAGGATGTGGGCGACGGCATGAGCGGCCCACAGGTCGCCGGGATCGACCTCGATTGCCAGCCGGCCGGCCCCCTCGGCGAGGACGTAGTTGCCGGCCTCCTCATGCGCGAAGCTGCGGCAGGCCAGTACCATGCCCCAGCCCGGCAACTCGGGGCTCCAATGGGGAAAGACACGCTCGACCTCGGCCTGCATGGTAGCCGGCCGACCGAGCCAGAAGGCGTTGAAATGATGCAGGCGAAGCGCCATCACGTCGTGCGGATGCTCGGCGATGATGGTCTCCCAGACGTCGAGCATGCGCTCGAGATCGCCGTCGATCCAGCGCGCCAGCGCCTCTATATGGCCGGCCTCGCGCGTGGTCGTGCGTTTGGCGTGCTTGCGCGCGTCAGCCAGCGCCTCGGCGGCGGCCGGCAGGTTGGCCTTGTTGTAGCTCAGCATGTTGAAGTAGCCGCGCAGCACGTGCCCCAGGGCGAAGCCGGGATCGGCCTTCAGCGCCGCTGCGAGATGGCGCGCGGCATCGGTGCGGTACTTGAGGTAGGACTGCGTCGCCCGATCGAACGCATCGACCGCCGTTCCCGAATCGGTCGACAGGGTGAGGCCGTGCAGATCCTTGCGCATCGATGGTGCTCCTCTTGCGTCTTTACTCCTCCCCAGCTTCGCTGGGGAGGTGTCAGCGTCATACGCTGACGGAGGGGTCAGAAGCCTCAGTCCCGCTGCTCATGACCCCTCCGTCGGCGATTGCGCCGACACCTCCCCAGCAGCGCTGGGGAGGCGAAGAAGCTCCGTCGGCGATCGAGTCCTACAGCGCGCCCGGCGCCGGACCCTTCGTCGGCTTGGCATTGAGCTTCGGTGGATGGGTGACGATCGACTTGAGATCGGCGCGCGCCTTGCGGAGCTTGCCGAGATCGGGTTTCGGCCGGGCGAGGCCGGGGATGCGCTTGAACGCCTGCTCCATCGCATGCGCGGCGCCCAGCACCTCGCCGTCGCCGCGGAAGCGGCCGATCACCTGCAGGCCGAACGGCATCCTGTTGTGATCGAGGCCGCACGGCAGCGAGACCGCCGGGTTGGTCGCCAGCGAGATCACGTAGACCGATGCCATCCAATGGTAGTAGTTGCGCAGCTTCTTGCCGTTCATCTCCTCGATGTAGAGCTGCTTCCAGGGGAACGGCGAGAAGCCGACGGTCGGCCCCAGGACGAGATCGTAGTCGCGATAGAGTTCCTGGAATTTGCGGAAGATGCGGGTCTGCTCGGCGTGCCCCCAGGCGAAGTCGGCCAGCGTCATGTTCGCGCCGATCTCGTAGTTGGCGCGGATGTTGGGCCCGAGCAGGTCGCGGTTGTTCTCGTAGGCGTCGCGGTAGCGGGCGACGAAGCTCACGGCGCGGATCACGTCGAAGCAGCGATCGGTCTCGCCGAGATCCATGTCGACCTTGTCGAGCGAGCGGAACAGGGGCTTCATCGCCTTGATCTTCTCGCGCATCGTGGAGCGGATGCCCTTCTCGACCGGCGCATTGCCGAAATCCTCGGTCCACGCGACCCTGAGGCTGCCGAGATCGACCGGCCAGGGCTCGGCGAACGCGTCGCCGTCGATCGGGAAGGTGAGCGGATCGGTGTCGTGCTGCCCGATCTGCGTGGCATAGAGCAGGCAGAGGTCGGCCACCGAGCGACCCATCGGTCCCAGCACCGAGATCGGGGTCCAGCCCATGGCACGGCGCTCGACGGCAACCATGCCGGGCGAAGGCCGGAAGCCCACGATGCCGCACCAGGCAGCGGGATTGCGCAGCGAGCCGCCGGTGTCCGAGCCGGTGCAGACCGGCAGCATGTCGGTCGCCAGCGCCACCGCCGAGCCGCCCGACGAGCCGCCGGCATTGAGCGTCGGATTGAACGGATTGCCGGTGGCTCCCCAAACCGGGTTGCGGCTGTTCGAGCCGGCGCCGAACTCGGGCACGTTGGTCTTGCCGACCACGACGGCGCCGGCCGCGCGGACGCGGCCGACCATGACGTTGTCCCAGCTCGGCACGAAGTCGCGATAGAGCGGCGAGCCGTAGGTGGTGAGCAGGTCCTTGGTCTCCTCGAGATCCTTGATGCCGGTCGGCAGGCCGTGCAACAGCGGCAGGTCCTCGCCACGTCGCACCGCGGCTTCGGCCGCCTTGGCCTCCTGGCGCGCCCGCTTGACCGACATGGCGGTGACGGCGTTGACCGCCGGGTTCACTTTCTCGATGCGGGCGAGGCAGGCCTCGAGCAACTCGACCGGCGAAACTTCCTTGGTGCCGATGCGGCGCCGCAGCTCGACGGCAGACAGCTCGACCAGCTCTTCGTTCGACATTGTTCCCCCTTTGTTGGCGCAGAGCTTAGCTCTTTCGGTTTCCGCGGGGGAAGGGCATGGTGGGCCTCGCTCATGGTCTTCTTCTTCCGGACCGCGAGCGTCCCGCTCGCTCAGGTCATGAATCAAGACTCATGAGCGAGCGGGACGCTCGCGGTCCGGAGGAAGAAGACCATGAGCGATGTCGGCAGGAGGAAGAGCATGACACACCCGCTTCGCGACAAGGCGGCAGTGAGCGGCATCGGCGAGACTGCGTATACGCGCGGCACGCCCAAGAGCGGTCTCGCGTTGCAGCTCGAGGCCAGCCTCGCGGCCATCGAGGATGCGGGCCTGAGCCCGCGTGACATCGACGGCGTCGTGCCTTACTTCCCGGGAAGCGGCATCGCCGAGGACTTCGCGGCCAATCTCGGCCTGCCCGATCTTAAGCTCTCGGTCTTCGTGCCGATGGGCGGTGCCAGCTGCGTGGCGGCGATCCAGACTGCCGCCATGGCGGTGGCAACCGGCGTGTGCAATCACGTGCTGATCTCGGTCGGCCGAACCGGCTACTCGGGAGCCCGCGTCAGCACCCGCCTGCAGCAGTTCCCCCAGTTCGCGCTCGCCGCCGAGTTCGAGGCGCCGATCGGCATGTTCGCGCCGGCCCAGCTCTACGCCCAGGGCGCGCGGCGCCACATGGCGCTCTACGGCACGACGGCTCGGCACTTCGCCGAGATCGCCGTGGTGACCCGCCAGCATGCCATCCTGAACGGCAACGTGGTGATGAACAAGCCGCTCACCGTCGAGGAGCATCACGCCTCGCGCATGATCGCCGATCCGTTCCGCCTGTTCGACTGCAGCCTGGAGAGCGACGGCGGGGCGGCCATCATCGTCAGCGCCGCCGACCAGGCGCGCGATCTCAGGAAGCCGCTCGTGACGGTCATGGGCGTGGCCGAGGGCCATCCCGAATCGCCGGCGTCGATCGCCCAGCGGCCGGACCTGCTCGAGTTCGGTCTCGCCAGGGCGGCGCCGCGCGCCTATGCCATGGCCGGTGTCGGCCCGCAGGATATGGACCTCGCGGAAATCTACGACTGCTTCACCTTCACGGTGATCAACCAGCTCGAGTTGCTCGGCTTCTGCAAGAAGGGCGAGGGCGGACCGTTCATCATGGACGGCCGGATCAAGGTAGGCGGGGATCTTCCCCTCAACACCCACGGCGGCCTGTTGAGCCAGGGCCACGTCGTCGGCCTCAATCACGTGATCGAGCTCACCCGCCAGCTGCGTCGCGATGCCGGCAAGGCCACCGGGTACGGCGACATGGGCGACGGGGCGGTGGCGATCCTGCGGAGGGCGGCATGAGCACGACTGCCTCGCCGTCAGTTCCCGAGAGGCCCCTGCCGACGCCGACGCGCGAGAGCCAGCCCTACTGGGATGGCCTGCGCGAGGGCCGCTTCATGCTCCAGCATTGCAGTGCCTGTGGCAGGGTTCGCCACTATCCGCGACCGGTCTGCCCGCACTGCTTCTCGATGGAGAGCGCCTACAAGGAGATGCCGACCGGCGGCATCATCCACAGCTGGACGGTTTGCCATCATCCGTTCAACTTCTACTTCAAGGCCACGGCGCCGTACGTCGTGGCGCTGGTCGACATGGATGCCGGCGTTCGGGTCAATGCGCAGATCAGAGGGATCGCCGAAGGCGATCTCGCGATCGGCAAGCGCGTGCGGCTGGCGTTCGAGCCGGTGACCAAGGATGTGACGCTGCCGTACTTCGTCGCCGGGTAGGAGAAGCGCTGGGTCGCGCTCGTCGAGGAGCAGGGCATCAAAGGCCGAGTGAGGGGCTACAACGCCCTTCGGAAGGTCAGGTTGTAACGGCGGCGGCCGACCAGAGGATGGTTGCCGTCCTCGAGCGCAAGAACGCCGTGGAAGACCAGACGCGACGGGCCGCCCCACACCACGACGTCGCCGTGCGCCAGCGGGACCTTGAGCGGACGGTCGCTGCGCCTGAGGCCACCGAACTGGAAGGTGGCGGGGAGGCCGAGCGACACCGAGACGACGGGATGGCGATAGTCCTGTTCGTCCTTGTCCTGGTGCAGCGACAGCCGCGCCCCGGGCTCGTAGCAGTTCACGAGGCAGGCGTCGGGCACGAAGTCGCCGAATCCTGCCGCCGAGGCGGCATCGCCTGCCAGGGTCGCGAACGCATCGGGCATTGCCGGCCAGGGTTCTCCGGTCGTCGGGTCGCACGGCGCATAGCGATAGCCGGTGCGGTCGGTGACCCAACCGACTTGCCCACAATTGGTCATCGCCACCGACATCTCGAAGCCGCCTGGCGTGATCATGCGGCGGAACGGAGCGCGAGCGGCGATTGCCTCGATGGCGCTCAGCAATGCCGAGTCGGCAGCGAGCGCACGGCCGCGCAGCAACACGGCCTGCTCGCCGATGACGAGACGCTCCTGCGGTTCGAAAAGATCCGACATCGCGGCCCGAGTATGGCGTCTCCCGCATGAAATCCAATCCGCTGGCATGGGGTCAATTCGACGGATCGTCCTCCGGACCCTTTCGGGTCGCCGACAGGAGATAGACAAGACCGCGCCGTTCGATGCGCAATGAGCCAAGGCGGCCGTGGTCCCACTCTCGCCGGCAATCGCCGGGGGCGTCGGAAGCGCCCGCTGCCCGAGCGCGAGGGATGGCCGGCCCCTTGCGTCGTCTACCGATCGGCGCGCATGGTATGGCGTGATGTCGGATCGGAGGACGGCAGGATGAGGATACTGGCAGGCGCCGCCATCGGCCTGGCGATCGGGTTGTCGGGTTCGGTTGCGCTGGCCCAGACGGGGGACGCCGCTCGTGGCCAACGTCTGTTCAATCAGCAATGCCGCGCCTGTCACACGCTGGACAAGGGCGGCGCCAGCACCGCCGGACCCAACCTGCATGGCCTGTTCGGCCGCAAGGCCGGCACGGCGCCCGGGTGGGCGTTCTCCGAGGCGATGATCAACTCGCAGATCGTGTGGAACGCCGCAACATGGTGCCCGGCACGTCGATGGTCTATAATGGAATGAAGCAGCTTGGGCAGCTCGCCGACCTCGTAGCCTATCTCAAGCAGGCGACGCAGTAGAGCTGTCACGCGAGCGCAGATAGACGCTGGCGCCGAGCACCAGCCCGGCGGCGAGGGTGGCGAAGGCCAGCCGATAGGCCTGCTCCGCGTTGCCAAATCCCTCGATGATGTAGCCCATGCTGGCCGGCAGCACCGCGAGGCCGAGGCATTGCGCCATGTTGACGGTGGTGACGCCGCGGCCGGCCAGGCGATCGGGGAACAGCGCGCGACCCTGGGCCACGATCACCGTGCCGAAGGCGCAGAAGAAGCAGAACGCCGTGAGCAGCGCGACCGCAAGGCCGAGCGGCGGTCGCGGCAGCGCCGCGAGCGCGGCGAGCAGCGCCACCGAGAAGGCGACGCCGCCCAGCACCACTTTCTTGCGCGAGCGCAGAAGGCGGTCCATCGGTCCATAGGCCAGGATGCCGAGGATCTGGGCCACGCCCATTGCCAGCAGGACGTTGCCGCGCTGCACGCCGTCGAGCCCGTAGACATCGTGGAGATAGGGCCCGGCCCACACGCCGAGCACGGTCAGCATGGTGGCATAGGCAAAGAAGTGCATGGCCAGCACCGGGCCGAGGCCGCGAGTCGTCCAGACCTCGAGCAAGCCCTCGATGATCTCTCGGACGGTCTCGTGCCGCGCTGCCGGCGCGGGCGCTCCCGGGGGCCGATCGCGCACGAAGACATGGAAGCAGACGGCGACCAGCACGGTGACGGCGGCAAGCCCCAGGAAGCCGTTGCGCCAGCCGATGGTCGCGGCGATCCAGGCGAGGGGCGTGGCCGCTGCCAGGGTGCCGATGTTCGAGGCGGCGAATACCCACGACAGCGCGGTCGCCAAGTCGGCTGGCTTGAACCAGCGCGAGCAAAGGAACACCACCGACATGAAGGACGCGGCGCAGCCGACGCCGACCACGGCGCGCGCGCCGATCAGGTCGACGGCATCTCTCGCCAGGGCAATCCACACGGCGCCGGCGACGGCCAGAAAGGACAGGGTGGTCACCGTACGGCGTGCGCCGTAGCGATCGAACCACATTCCGACCGGCACCTGGACGGCGAACAGGGCAAAGAAGAAGGCACTGCCGGCCCAGCCGAGCTGGCGCGCGGTGAGGTCGAGATCGCGAGTCAGCTCGGGCGCGATCACGCTGTTGGAGACCCGGTAGAACTGGCTGAGGCAGGTAACGGCGATCAGCAGAAGAAGGAGCGGCAATCTCGATGCCATTTGCCGTCCGCCTAGCATGGTGCTGCGGCGCCGTCCTTCGGCGTCGGCCGAAGCATCGTCTCGAGCCGCCGGGAGGTGTCATGTCTGGGAGTGCGCCTATGAGTGGCGCGCTCCCGACCGTGAGATCAGGTGCACCGTGCCGCCGGGCGGCGGATCGGCTATCATGCGGGCATGGTACGCACTCTTGGAATCGTAACGGTCGGGCAGGCGCCGCGCGACGATATCGCGACTCTGTTCGCGGCCCATGCGCCTCCCGGCACGAGGGTCGTGCTGCGAGGCGCCCTCGACGGCCTGTCGGACGAGGAGGTCGACGGGCTCCAGCCGGAGAACGGCGCCGACACGCTCTATACGCGCCTGCGCGGCGTGCGCGATGTGCGGTTGTCGAAGAAGGTGGTCACGGCGCGTTCCTCGACGGCGCTGGCGAGGCTGCGGGACGATGGCTGCGATGTCCTGGTCTATGCCTGCACCGGCGAGTTTCCGCCGATGCCGAACGACGAGGGCGTGCTGTTCCCGTCGCGCGTGCTGAACGGCCTGGCGACAGGCCTTCTGCCGCACGGCCGTCTGGGTCTGCTCGTTCCCCTGGTCGAGCAGTCGGAGAAGCTCGCCTCGAAATGGGCGCGACCCGGCCTCGAGATCGTGGTCGAGGCCCTGGCGCCCAGCGCCGGCGCCGGCGAGGCCGCCGCCGTCGGTCGACGGCTCGCGGCACAGCGGCCCGACCTCGTCGCCATGGACTGCATGAGCTACACGCCCGAGACGAAGGGCTGGATCAAGCAGACGCTCGACGTGCCGGCGCTGCTGGCCATCACGGCGACGGGTCGCGTGCTGCGCGAGATGCTCGACTGAGCCGCGCTTGCAAGCGAAAGGCGACGTGCGCTCATGCGTATTCCGGACCGCGAGCGTCCCGCCCGCTCATGAATTCGAGCGAGCGGGACGCTCGCGGTCCGGAAGACGATGTGCGTAGGCCTGCCTACTTGACGTGCGCGGCCGCCGCCTTGGCGTGGCGGATCGCCAGCACCAGGGAGGCGCCGAGGTCGGCCAGTAGCTTGCCCGTCGCCTCGTCGGTGAGCTTGCCGTCAGCGAAGCGGTTCTGCGCCTGGCCGATCATGACCTCCGGCTTGTTGACCGGCCGGCCGTCGAGGAAGATCAGGATCTGGCGCAGCTGATACTGCGCGCGGGCCGTGCCGAGCACGCCGCCCGACGCACCGAACATGGCGACCGGCTTGGCCGCGAAGGGTTGCGGCGTCGTGCGCGACAGCCAGTCGATGGCGTTCTTCAGCACGCCCGACGGCCCGTAATTGTACTCGGGAGTCGCGAACACGATGCCGTCGGCCTCGAGCATCGCCTTCTGCGCCGCCTGGACCTTGTCGGGAAAACCCTTGACCTGGATGTCGGCGTCGTAGAGCGGCCAGTCGATCTCGATGGTCGACATCGAGACGCCGGCCGGCAGCCGCTCGGCGAAAGCGCTCAGCGCCATGCGGTTGAACGACGCCTTGCGCAGGCTGCCGCAGAAGGCGACGAGTTTGATCGAGTCGGACATTGCGCGGTTTCTCCCCGGTTACTGGCGCCCCGATGACTGGTGCTTTGTCAGCGATGAGGCAGGCGGCTACATAGGTCCGGGCGGCGGAGTTGGCAACGTAATGGCTTTGCGTGACATCACGATAGACGACATCGAATCACTCGCAGTCGGTGCCTGGATTCTGGGCACCGGCGGTGGCGGCAGTCCCTATCTCGGCTTGCTGAACATGCGCACCCTCTACAGGGAAGGCCACCGCTGCCAGCTGATGTCGAGCGACGCGCTGGCGGACGACGATTGGGTGGCGGCGGTGTCGAACATGGGCGCTCCCCTGGTCGGCCAGGAACGGCTGACTGACAGCCGCACCATCGCCCGCGCCGTGGCCCTGATGGAGGAGCATGTCGGCCACCGGTTCCGCGCGATCATGTCGCTCGAGATCGGCGGCGGCAACTCGATCCAGCCGCTGATGGCGGCGGCCCATCTCGGGCGACCGGTGCTCGATTCGGACATGATGGGCCGCGCCTATCCCGAGGCACAGATGACCTCGGTCGCGGTCGGTGATCTCGTGCCATGCCCGCTCACCACCGTCGATGTGCGCGGCCTCGAATCGGTCGTCGAGAAAGTGCCGACCTGGAAGTGGATGGAGCGGGTGAGCCGCAAGATCTGCGTCGAGTACGGCTCGATCGCCTCGACCTGCAAGGCGCCGCGCACCGGCGCCGAGGTCAAGCGCTGGGGCATTCACGGCACGACGACCAAGGCGATCGCCATCGGCCACGCGGTACGCGAGGCGCAGCGCCGCCACGACGATCCGGTTGCCGCCATCCTCGCGGTCGAGCCCGGCAAGGTGCTGTACAAGGGCAAGGTGAGCGACGTCGAGCGGCGGGCCACCGAAGGGTTTCTGCGTGGCCGCACGCGCTTCGACGGCATGGACGAATGGCGCGGCGCCACCCTGGAGCTCGCCTTCCAGAACGAATGGATCGTCGCCTGGCGCGACGGCGAGCCGATCGCCATGTCGCCCGACCTGATTTGCGTGCTCGATTCGGTTTCCGGCGAGGCGGTCGGCACCGAGACGATCCGCTATGGCCAGCGCGTCACCGTGATCGCCCTGCCGCCCCCGCCGGTGTTCCTCTCGCCCAAGGGCCTGCAGCATGTCGGCCCGCGCGCCTTCGGCTACGACATCGCGTTCAAGAGCGTGTTCGCATGAGCCTGCGCGACATCACCATCGACGACATCGAATCGCTCGCCGTCGGCGCCTGGATCCTCGGCACCGGCGGCGGCGGCAATCCCTATCTGCCGCTGCTCAACATGCGGGCGCTCTATCGCGACGGCCATCGCGTGCAGCTGATGGACGCGGCCGACCTCGGCGACGAGGATCGGGTCGGCGTGGTCGCCAACATGGGCGCGCCGCTGGTCGGCCAGGAGCGCCTGACCGACAGCCTGACACTCGCGCGCGCGGTGTCGCTGATGGAGGAGCATACCGGCTATCGCTTCGCAGCCCTCATGAGCATGGAGATCGGCGGCGCCAACGGCGTGCGTCCCCTGATGGCGGCCGCGCATCTCAAGCGCCCGATCGTCGATTCCGACACGATGGGCCGGGCCTATCCGGAAGCGCAGATGACGTCGGCGGCGGTGGGCGGGCTCACGCCCTGGCCGCTGACCGCGGTCGATGTGCGCGGCCTCGAATCGGTGGTCGGCAAGGTGCCGACCTGGAGGTGGGCCGAGCGGGTCGTGCGCAAGATCTGTGTCGAGTACGGCTCGGTGGCCGCCACCTGCCAGCCGCCGCGCACCGGCGCCGAGGTCAAGCAGTGGGGGATCCACGGCACCACGACCAAGGCCATGGCGATCGGCCGGGCGGTGCGCGAGGCGCAGCGCCGCCACGACGATCCGATCGCCGCCATTCTCGGTATCGAGCCCGGCAAGCTGCTCTACAAAGGCAAGGTGGTCGACGTGGCACGGCGCGCGACAGAGGGATTCCTGCGCGGCGTTGCCCGCCTCGATGGCCTGGATGATTGGCGCGATGCGACCATGACCATCAATTTCCAGAACGAATGGATCGTGGCGTTCATCGACGGAAAGCCGATCGCCATGTCGCCCGACCTGATCTGCGTGCTCGACTCGGGGTCGGGCGAGGCGGTCGGCAGCGAGACCATCCGCTACGGCCAGCGCGTTACCGTGATCGCCCTGCCGCCGCCGGCCGTCTTCCTGTCGCCCAGCGGCCTCGATCATGTCGGCCCACGCGCGTTCGGCTACGACCTCGACTTCAGGAGCGTTTTTTCCTCATGAGACGAATTGGCATCGATGTCGGCGGCACCAACACCGACGCTGTCCTGATCGAGCAAGGCAAGGTGGTTCGCGCGGTCAAGGCGCCGACCAGCGAGGATGTCACCAGCGGCATCCTCGATTCGCTACAGCGGCTCGGCGCGACCGGCCTGCTGAAGAGCGGGCGCATCGACGGCGTGATGATCGGCACCACGCATTTCATCAACGCCGTGGTCCAGCGCCGCCATCTGACGAAGGTCGCGGCGCTCAGGCTCGGCATGCCTGCCTCGGCGTCGTTGCCGCCGTTCTGCGATTGGCCCGAGGATCTCGCGCAACTGGTTCGCGGCGGCGTGTGGATGGTCGAAGGCGGCCACGAGTACGACGGCCGGCTGTTCATGCCGCTCGACGAGGCGGCCGTGGTCCGGGCTGCACAGGAGATGAGGTCGGCGGGCCTGAAATCGGTCGCCATCTCGTCGATCTTCTCGCCGCTCGACCCGAGCCACGAGAAGCGCGCGGCCGAGCTGGTGGCCGGGATCGTTCCCGAGGCCTCGATCACCTGCTCGTCGGACCTAGGGCGGATCGGGCTTCTGGAGCGGGAGAATGCCGGGCTGCTGAATGCCGCGCTGGCCGATCTGGCGCGCGACGCCATCACCGCCTTTGAGCAGGCAATCGGCGACTCCGGCATCGCCGCGCCCCTGTTCATCACCCAGAACGATGGAACCGTCGCCGAAGCGGGACAGGCGCGGCGCCTGCCTGTCTATTCCTTCGCCTCGGGCGCGACAAACTCCATGCGGGGCGCCGCCTATCTGTCGGGCCTGTCCGACGCGATGGTGATCGATGTCGGTGGCACCACCACCGATGTCGGCCAGTTGCGCAACGGCTTCCCGCGCGAGGCGAACTCGGTGGTCAAGGTCGGCGGCGTCCGCACGCTGTTTCGCATGCCCGACCTGCTGTCGATCGGCCTGGGCGGCGGCAGCCACGTCGTGCTCGACCCGCTCGCGGTGGGCCCGCTCTCGGTCGGCTATCGGCTGCTGAAGGACGGCATCGCCTTCGGCGGCAGCCAGCTCACGACGACCGACGTCGCCGTCGCGTCGGGCGTGCTCGACCTCGGCGACAGAGGGAAGGTCGCCCACCTCGACGGGGAATCCTGTCGCAAGGTGTTCGCTGAAGCCGCCCGAATGGTCGAGGAAGCGATCGATCGCATGAAGACCGAAGCGGGCGACGTTCCACTGATCGCGGTCGGCGGTGGCGCCTTCCTGATTCCCGATCGGGTGCCGGGCGTCTCTCGCGTGATCCATGTCGAGCACGGCGACTGCGCCAATGCCGTCGGCGCGGCCATCGCCCAGGTGTCCGGCGAGTGCGATCAGATCTTCAAGGACATGACGCGGCTCGATGCCATCGACGCCGCCCGCACGATCGCCAACGATCGCGCCGTTGCCGCCGGCGCCGACCGCAAGACGCTCGCCACCATCGACAGCGAGGACATGCCGCTCGCCTATCTGCCCGGCAACTCGGTCCGTGTGCGCGTCCGCGTGGTCGGCGACGTGGCGGCCGGCTGAGCCGACTGCGGACTCATAGTCGGGAGCGCGCCACTGGTGGCGGAGTAAACTCCGCCAAAGTGGGCGCTCTCCTTGTCGAT
>LNFM01011132.1_pt1 | contig 12361 bp, 8 predicted proteins | sample 596031 | NCBI WGS metagenome assembly LNFM01 (sample SAMN04254537, study PRJNA301005) | activated carbon metagenome | isolation source: dual media filters at the Ann Arbor, Michigan drinking water treatment plant | place: USA: Ann Arbor
CGCCGCCGCGCGCGCGCGCGTGACCTCGGCCCGGCGTGCGTTGACCGCCGCGCGGGCTGCGCGCAGGGCTGCATTGGCGGCGTCGAGCGCTGCCTGTGAAGCAAACTCGCGGGCAAAGAGTGTCGCCACCCGCCTCTGCTCACTCTGCGCCAGCTGCAAATCCGCTTCACTGGCGGCAAGTGCTGCTTGCGCCGCGGCCACGGCTGCGCTGGCCTCCGCGGCGACGCGCGCGTCCAGCAATGCTGGATCCGCCGGCAGGATAGAGGCGACCACTTGCCCGCGCTCGACCGCGTCGCCTGGCTCAAGCTCAATGCGCTGCAGCTCGCCACTGACGGGAGCGGCGATCACAAAGACATCGTGGATGCGTGTCCGCGCTTCGTCGACAACCTCGCTGCGCACGGCGCCGCGGTCGATGATGGCGATTTCCACGCTCATCGGCCGAGGCCACGCCAGCCACACCAACAGGAGCGCAACCACAATGCCTGCCCCCAACCAAACGCGCTGCGCGACGGTGAGCTTGAGTGGCGCTTGCGCCCACGAAATCAGATCTGTGCGGGAGGGCAGGCGCATGAAATCAGTCTCTGGCTTTGAGGACGGCGATCATATCGAGTTTGTCGATGCTGGCGCGCACGGCCATCGCGGCGGTCGCTACGCATCCTAGCGTGAACGCGATGGCGAAGGCGTAGCCGGCCGGATTGAATACGAATGGGAAGGCGTACATGTCGGTCTGAAACAGCTGCATCAGCCAGACCGATAGAAGGGTACCGAGCGCGAGGCCCGCGGGGATGGCGATGAGCGCGAGCGCCATAAGTTCGCCGACAAGAATGTAAGAGACTTCGAGACGGGTGAAACCGAGGACGCGCAGCGTCGCCAGATCGCGCTCCTGTTCGGCCAGAGTTATGCGCGCAGCCGAGAAGGCGACGCCGCCCGCCATGATCGCAGCGAAGGCGGCGTAGATGAAGTTCATGACGCCCACACCTTGCTCGAACTCGTTGCGCATCGACGCTTCGGCCTGACCGACGAAGCTGACGCCGGCTATGCCTGGAATTTCCGTGATCTCGCGATTGAAGGCCTCGTAGCGCGATGTGTCCATGCGCAGATGTGCGCCGCTGACGCGGGCCGGCTCGCGCATCAGTCTCGAGAGCGCGGCGATTTCCATGTAAGCGGATGACCCAATCATCGGCTCGACGATCGCGGTCACCCGCACATTCGTCGCGATGCGCCGGCCGCGTGTCTGCTCCAGTCGGATTTCATCGCCCGGCTCAGCGCCGAGCTTTTCCGCTAGCGCGCGCGCCAAGGCGATGCCGCTCGTTGGCGGCGCCATCACTGTTTGACCTCTGCCCACGATTTGGCTGAGGCGCGCTTGTTGCGGCACACCGAAGACGGCCTCGTGCACGGTGCGGCCATTATGGCGCAAGACGACGTCGTCGAGCCGGAAAGGCTCGGCGTAGAGTACGCCGGGAAGCCGTTCGACTTGATGGAGGACTGTGCTATCGCGCGCCTCGGTGAAGGTGAGCGTCACATCTTGGCGATTGGCGACGCCGAAATTGACGTCGAGCAGATAGTCCATTTCCGCAGGCATGGTGCGCGCGACCACAAGCAGCGCGATTGCGAAAGCGACACCCAGCGCGGTGGTCCCGGCGCGGCGGGGAAAACGCACGATGCGGCGCATGATGATCCGCGACTTGGCGTCGAGGCTGGCTTCAAAGCGGGAAAGCATGGGGCCAGCTGAGAAAAAGGTGGTCGGCCGTGGTGGCGTCAGCGCTTCGGCCGGAGATAGCCGCGCGGCCTTCAGTACTGAAAAGATGCAGCCCGTGAGCGCCGCCCCGAAACCCGCGGCCCACGCGCCGAGGAAAGTCGCGGGCGAGGCGGAGAACTCAAGCGTCGGGAAATGATAATAGTCACGGTAAAGGTCGGCGACTGACCTGCCGAGCGCAATGCCGGCCGCCGAGCCAATAAAGGCGCCGAGCGCGGCGAAGATGAGCGCACTCTTGGCGTAGTGCCACGCAACCGCTGCATTGGAATAGCCGAACGCCTTCAGCAGGCCGATATTGGAGCGCTCAGTCGCGATCACGCGGCCAAGCGCGATGTTTACTAAAAACGCCGCCGTGATCAAAAACAGCGCCGGCAGAAAGATCGCCATGGTGGAGAGCTGGCGAAGTTCTTCGCTGAGGAAGCGGTCCGACACCATGCGGTCGCGGCCATACGCGCCGATGCCGCCATAAGGCTCGAGAATGCGATCGATGACGGCGATCGTCTCGGCTTGACTGGCGTGGCGGCCAAGCAGGAACACCGCGTCGTTGAAGGCGCCGTCGAGATCATAGGCGCGCGCCAGCGCTTCACGGTTCATCCAGATTACGCCGAAACGCTTGGCTTGCCGAAAGAGTTCGCCGGGCGCTGCGACGAAAACAAACTCAGGCGAGTTGGCGATGCCGACAATCCGCAAGCTCTGTCGCCGCCCGTGAATTGTGGCGTCCAGTGTGTCGCTGGGCCGGAGGTTGTTGGCATCGGCGAAGGCTTGGCTCAGCACTATCTCATCGGCGCGTGCCGGATCCGGCCAGCGCCCGCGGGCGAGCGTCAGGTCATTGATGCGAGGCCTTCCTGCGATCGGGAGCGAGACAAGACGCGCCGAAGGCGGTTCAGATGCGCCGGGGAGATCGAGCAGCGCAATGCCGCTGACGCGCGTCTCTACCGTCTGCACGCCGGGCGCTGCCGCAAGCTCACGCGCCACGCGTTCTGGCGCGCGCACGGCGGACGCCGCCAAGTCGGCCATGTTCCGTTCACTGTAATAGGTTGCGCGTGTGCGCTCCATCGAGCCGCGCATGCCCACAGCCATGACCATGACCGAGAGCCCGCACCCGAGCACGAGCGCCACACCCAGCGCATGAACGCGCATGCGCCAGACGTCACGAAAGAGCTTCTTGTCCAGCGCGCGCATTGCTCACCACACCAGATCTGAAGGTGGAACGCGGTCGGCATTGGTCTCGACGCTGCGGACGCGTCCGTCGCCAAAGCGAATGACGCGCGCGCCCATGCGCGCTACATCGGCATTGTGGGTGACGATCAAGGTTGTCGAACCGTAGCGTTCGTTCACTTCTTGTAGCGCTTCGAGCACCCGGACTCCGGTCTTGACGTCTAGCGCACCTGTGGGTTCGTCGCACAAGAGCACGGCCGGCCTTTTGGCGATGGCGCGCGCGACCGCGACACGCTGTTGTTCGCCGCCAGACAATTGCGATGGAAAGTGATCGAGGCGTTGCCCGAGACCAACGAGGTCAAGCGCCTCGGCGGCTTCCAGCGGATCGTCGGTGATCTCGCTAACGAGTTCGACGTTCTCACGCGCCGTGAGGCTTGGAATGAGATTGTAGAATTGGAAAATGAAGCCGACGTGCTTGCGGCGATACTGCGTCAGCGCTTGTTCGCTTTGTCCGGTGAGGGGGGCGCCGCGGAAGTGGATCGCGCCCGCGCTCGGACGATCCAAACCGCCCAGAATATTGAGAAGGGTGGACTTGCCGGAGCCTGATGGGCCCAAGAGCACGATCAATTCGCCGCTGGTGATGTCTAGGTCGACATCAATGAGCGCGCGAACCGCTGTTTCGCCCGCGCCATAGGTCCTGCAAATGCCGCGCAGGGCGAAAAGCGGCGCAGGCTGATCCGACGGCGCGACGTTGATCATGAGGTTTCATGCCCAGTTTGGTCAGACCATCCTTGATCAGGCTCAAGTGACACTGCTTGGTGCTCTGCTCTGGTGTCCTTTCTCTTTCGCGATTTTTGGATGATAGGGGGCGTTGGCGTGGACCCTTCCGGGATGACCCTGCGCGGGCGTGATCTCACTGAGAGAGCGGGATAACCTGTCCGGTGACCGAAGACAGCCTCACGGGCCTAAGCGCGGCGCAAGCCCGGCAATCGCTTGACCAATGGGGCGCGAACGAACTGCCGAGCCCAGGGCGTCGAGGGCTTGCTAAGATTGCTGTCGAGACCTTGCGTGAGCCGATGTTCATGCTGCTGCTCGCAGCGGCGGGGCTCTATCTCTTTCTCGGTAGCCTTGGCGAGGGCGTCTTTCTGCTGCTCGGCGCATGCGCGGCGATTGCGCTTGTTGTCGCACAAGAGGCGCGCAGTGAGCGGGCGCTATCGGCACTACGCGACCTCGCGCAGCCTCACGCCCGTATCGTGCGCGATGGCGTTCAGCGAAAGCTGGCGTCGCGCGAAATTGTGCCCGGCGACATCATGCTGGTCGGCGAAGGCGATCGCATCTGCGCCGATGCCGTGCTGATCGCCGGCGACATTCTAAGCGTCGATGAATCGTCTCTGACCGGAGAGTCCGCCCCAGTTTCCAAGCGCTTGGCCCTTGCTGGCGAGGTCTTTGCCGAAGTCTCCGCGCCTCCGCACGAAGCGTCGCCGCTCTTATTCTCAGGAACGTTGGTTGTGCGTGGCCAAGCCGTAGCGCGGGTGACCCACACAGGCGTGCGCTCGGCGCTTGGACGCATTGGCCGCTCGCTCGCCGAGATAGATCAGCAACCTACGCCGTTGCAGCGGACCGCAGGCAAACTTGTTGGCCTATTGGGTCTCTTTGCGCTCGCTTTCTGTGGCTTGGTGGTGCTCGCCTTCGGTGTTTTCCGCGGCGACTGGGTCGCCGGCGCGCTTGCTGGAATAACGACGGCGATTGCGTTGGTGCCGGAAGAGTTTCCGATGGTGCTCGCCGTCTTTTTGGCGTTGGGCGCTTGGCGGCTCGCGACCCACAAAGTGCTCGTGCGGCGGAGCGCTGTCATCGAGACGCTGGGCGGGGCGACGGTTTTGTGTGTCGATAAGACCGGCACCTTGACCCAGAATCACATGCGGCTCGTACGTGTTTGGACAAAAAGCGGCGTTGCCGATGTAGACGCGGCGATGGGAGAGGAGGGGCGCGCGCTCGTCGCTTGCGCCGCCCTCGCGTCAAGTGTGCGGCCAATAGATCCGATGGATCTCGGCATTCATGAAGCGGCGACAGCGATCGGAGTGCCTGTCGCCGTTGGCGAGATCGAGCAGAGCTGGCCGCTTCGCCCCGAAACCATGGCGGTGACGCAGCTTTGGCGTGATGGCGAGGAGCGCGTGGCGGCCGCAAAGGGCGCGCCGGAAGCCGTGTTTCGTTTGTGCGGCCTCCACGATGCGACGATCACCCGACTGCATGAGATTATCGAAGCTTTCGCGAAGGATGGATTGCGCGTCCTCGGCGTCGCCAGATGGCGCGGCGGGACCACGTTTCCGGGGACCCCGGAGAGCGCTTCATTCGAGTTTGTAGGTCTCATCGGATTTCTCGACCCGCTGCGTGAAGATGTGCCCGGTGCGTTGGAAGAGGCGCGCAGCGCCGGCATTCAAGTCATCATGATCACTGGCGATCATCCGGCAACTGCGCTGGCGATCGCGTCCGCGGCCGGTATCGACGTCGCAAGCGGCGTAACGACGGGCACTGCGCTGGCAGAGCTTCCGTTTCCCTCCTTGCGCCAACACATGCGGCAGGGCCGTGTGTTTGCACGCATTGCCCCAGATCAAAAACTGCTCATCGTCGAAGCGCTCAGAGCCAATGACGAAGTCGTGGCGATGACAGGCGATGGCGTAAACGACGCGCCCGCGCTTGAGGCAGCTCATATCGGGATTGCGATGGGCCGAAAAGGCACCGATGTCGCGCGTGAAGCGGCCGACCTTGTGCTTCTCGATGACGGCTTTGCGTCAATCGTGGGCGGCGTGCGCATGGGTCGGCGTATCTTCGCCAATCTACGCAAGGCCTTAATCTACATCACTGCGATCCATGTCCCGATTGCCGGGCTCGCGCTCTTGCCGATCCTGCTTGGATTGCCGCAGCTTTTGTTTCCGATGCACGTGGTTTTGCTGGAACTCGCGATTGACCCGACTTGTGCTCTCGCCTTTGAAGGCGAACGCAGCAGCCGATGCGCCATGAAACGCCCGCCGCGCAAGCCCGACGAAGCGTTGTTTGGCCCGAGGCAATTGCTCACCGCTGCTTTGCAGGGTCTCGTCATTTTGGGCGCCGTCCTGGCGCTCTACGTCTACGCTGTGGTTACTCTGACCGTCGAGCAGGCGCGCGGGGCGGCTTTCATTGCGCTCGTTGTCGCCAATCTTACTCTGGCGCTGGTGGACGCGGTCGGCGCGGAAGGACGCATCCTCGATCCTGAGCGGCGCATTTACTGGATCATCGCCGGCGTGCTGATGGTCGTGCTGGCCATGGTAGTCGCGAGCCCCTGGTTAGCGGGGATATTTCACTTGGCGGCGCCGAGCACGCAGTATGTGCTGTTGGCCCTTGGCGTTGGTTTGGTCAGCGGCGCCTGGCATTGGCCATTGCTGCGCTTCGGGGCATGGAGGAGGCGCACGTGAAGCTCACATTTCGAAGTCTTGGCGGGGCCGAGACCGTCACCGGATCGAAGCACTTGATCGATGCCGATGGCACGCGCGTTCTGGTCGATTGTGGTCTGTTTCAGGGATTGAAGCACCTGCGTGAGCGCAATTGGGCGCGGCTCGCCGTGCCGCCGGATTCAATCGATGCGGTCATCCTCACGCACGCACATTTGGATCACAGTGGCTATCTGCCCAAGCTGGTGCGCGACGGGTTTCGCGGCGTTGCCCATTGCACCGATGCGACCGCAGCTCTTTGCGACATTCTCCTGAAGGATAGCGCCCAGATCGCCGAGAAGGATGCCGACTACGCCAATCGCAAGGGCTTCTCCAAGCACGAGCCGGCGTTGCCGCTTTACACAATGCGCGATGCAGAGCGGGCGCTGACGCACTTGAAGCCAATGCCCTTTGACTCAGAATTCGGGATCGCTCGCGATTGTGGTCTGACGTTCCGGCGCGCGGGGCATATTCTTGGCGCTGCCACCGCGGAGGTGAAAATCGGCGGGATGACGCTGGCGTTCTCCGGCGATCTCGGCCGCTACAACGATGCGGTCATGTGCGATCCCGAGCCTGTCGCGCATGCGGACTATGTGATCGTTGAATCCACTTACGGCGACAGAACGCACGATAAGGGCGACCCCTTGGCGGAACTCGGCGATATCATCGAGCGCACGGTGGAGCGCGGTGGCACCGTAGTTATTCCCGCATTCGCCGTGGGGCGTGTGCAGAGTCTGCTTTATCATTTGTGGTTGCTCAAGCGCACCGGACGATTGAGGGCGACGCCAGTGTTTCTAGACAGCCCTATGGCGATCAGCGCCACCGAGTTGCTGCATGCCCATCCCGATGATCACAAGCTGGACGCTGAAGCCGTCGCAGGCTCCTGCGCGGTCGCCACCTACACGCGTGATGTGGAAGCCTCCAAGGCAATCACATCCAACCCAATGCCCAAGGTCGTGATCGCAGGCAGCGGCATGGCGACCGGCGGGCGGATCGTGCACCATATTCGTACCTTTGCGCCGGATCCTCGAAGCACCATCCTGTTTGCGGGCTACCAAGCTCTGGGTACGCGCGGCGCGCGTCTGCTGGCAGGGGAGACGGAGCTCAAAATGTTCGGCGAATGGATTCCGGTCCGCGCTGAGATCGCCAACCTGCCTCAGCTTTCAGCTCACGCCGACGCCGATGAAATCATGCGATGGCTGAGAGGCTTCGAGCAGGCGCCGCGCCGTCTGTTCATCGTTCATGGCGAGCCCGCGGCGTCGGAGGCGCTGCGCACTCGTGTGGAGCGTGAGCTGAACTGGAAGGCGAGCGTGGTGGACGCGCTTTTTGGCTACGATCTCTCATGAACACGGATGCGCATCCGCTCCGCGCGCGACGCCTCCTGCTGCTGACGCAGCATGAGGCGATCGTGCTGATGCGCACCGATTGCCACGTGTGCAAATCAGAGGGACTTGCCGCGCGCGCGCGTGTGCTGGTGCGGGCCGGGACACGCGAGGTGATCGCGACGCTTTATCAGATCGAGAACGAGTGGCTGCATCCCGACGAGGTCGGACTTTCTGAAGCGGCGTGGCAGCGGCTGGGCCTAAAGGCAGGCGACGTGATCGACGTCGAGAACGCGCCGACGGTGGAATCACTCGCCGATGTGCGACGTCGAATTTATGGCGGCCGTTTAGATGCACGCGCCTTTGGCGAGATCATCACGGACATCGTCGCCGGCCGCTATGCGGACATCCATCTCGCCACTTTCGTTGCGGCCTGTTCTGCCTTTCCGCTGGATGTTGAGGAGATAACTCATCTCACCGGGGCGATGGCTGACGCCGGTGATCGACTTTCGTGGGGTTCGCCAGTTGTCAGCGACAAACATTGCGTTGGTGGTTTGCCGGGGAACCGCACAACCCCGATCGTTGTCGCGATCGCCGCGAGTTGCGGGCTGATCATGCCCAAGACATCCTCGCGCGCCATCACTTCGCCATCGGGAACGGCTGATGCAATGGAAACGCTCGCGCCTGTTGACCTCGATGTCACGGCCATGCGGCTTGTGGTCGAGGCTGAAGGTGGGTGCATTGCGTGGGGCGGCGCAGTAAAGCTCTCGCCTGCGGATGATGTGCTTATCCGCGTCGAGCGGGCGCTTGAGATCGACACTGAAGGCCAATTGATCGCATCGGTCTTGTCAAAGAAGATCGCCGCCGGCGCCACCCATGTTGTTTTGGATCTTCCGGTTGGACCCACCGCAAAGGTCCGCACAGAGCGCGCCGCAGAAAAACTCACCGCGCACATTTCCGCGGTTGCGTCATCGTTCGGCTTAAAGACACATGTTCTGCGAACCGATGGCTCGCAGCCGGTGGGACGCGGCATTGGGCCGGCGCTGGAAGCGCGTGATGTTTTGGCGGTGCTGAAGGGCGAGCCAGAGGCGCCGCAAGATTTGCGCATGCGCGCTCTAGCGATCGCTGCAGCAGTGCTGGAGCTCTCTGGCGTCGCGCCCGTAGCGCAAGGAGCTGCTCTCGCGGAGGAGACGCTCGCAAGCGGGCGTGCATGGACCAAATTCCAGCGAATCTGTGCCGCCCAGGGCGGCATGCGCGAGCCGCCGATCGCGCCATTGACGCGTGCTCTGGCCGCCCCTCATTCGGGTATCGTGACACACATCAACAACCGAAAGATCTCTCGACTCGCCAAATTGGCGGGCGCGCCGGACGATAAGGCGGCTGGCGTAGAACTTCTGGCGCGCCTTGGCGATCAAGTGACGGCCGGAGCGCCACTCGTGATCGTGCACGCCGAGGCGCCGGGCGAATTGGATTATGCATTGGCGTTCGCCGCCGCCAATACGGACATGTTCGAAATAGAGGCTTGAGCGCGATGCGTGTGATCTTGCCGATGCCGGGCAACGAGGCGATGGCGGGTGCGCTTTCGGAGCGTCTTGACGCTGAATTAGGTGTTCTCGAGTGGCGGCGCTTTCCCGACTCTGAAGCCTATGTTCGCATTGCAAGCGAGGTGCGGGGAAAGCGCGTCCATATCGTTTGCACATTGGCAAATCCGGATCCGCAAATGCTGACGCTGGTCTTTGCGGCGGCCGCCGCTCGTGAGTGCGGCGCAGAGAGCGTGCATCTGGTTGCGCCTTATCTTGCCTATATGCGTCAGGATAGGCGCTTTAATGCTGGCGAGGCGCTGTCGGCGACACACTTTGCGCGCCTGCTCTCGCAGAACTTCGATAGCCTGGTGACCATCGATCCGCATCTTCATCGCATAAGCAGTCTGGACGCGTTATTCTCGATTCCCACGCATGTAGGCGCCGCTGCGCCGCTCCTTGGCGAGTGGATTGCGCAGAACGTCGACGCACCTTTGGTTATCGGGCCGGATCAAGAAAGCGAACAATGGGCAGCGGAGGTCGCGAGAAGCGCGGGCGCGCCACATGTGGTCGCGAGCAAACTGAGGATCGGTGATGAACAAGTGCGCGTCGAACTGCCAGACTTGACAGCGTGGAGCGGCCGGCGGCCAGTATTGACCGACGACATAGTCTCTTCCGGGCGGACCATGATTGAAGCATCTCGTGTGTTGGCGGCGCGCGGAATGGCAAAGCCCTATTGCCTGGCCATCCACGCCGTTTTCGCTCCAGGCGCCTTCGATCAACTCGCCGAGTTGTCCGAGCGCGTGGTGACGACCGATACGATCGCTCATCCATCCAACGCCATCTCTATCGCGGACATGCTGGCGAGATTGATCGCATCCTAGCGTGGTTCATGGGGCGCCTGGCGACGATGAGAGCACCCCCGGGGATGACTAATGGCCGAGGCAGTTGTTGACCTCCAGGGCGGCGCCTCAATCGAGCTCCGGCTTGAGGAGCTCAGCCGACTCTTCGATCCATTTGACCCATTTCCGATCCCGACGCGCGATCTCGCCAGGAGTGCCGAAGATTTCATAGTCGGCTGGGCCCGAGAGCTGCCGAGAGGCCAGGCATTCCGCATCGTCGTTCATCTGTCGCGGGGCGAGGCGCAGAGCGCCGCCGCGGCGGGACTAGCGGACGCGCTGCGGCGCCACTTCACCTATCGCGCCGAGCGCATGAGAGGTGATCTCCACGAGATGTTTCGCATTGGACGCCTGTCGCTGCTTATCGGTTTGGCGGTGTTGGGCGGTTGCGTGTTGGGTGGAAGATTGGTTAGCGGTGTGTTCGGGCCTGGTGACGTCTCGAGCTTCTTTGCCGAGGGGCTCATTATCCTCGGCTGGGTCGCGAACTGGCGTCCGATCGAGATATTCCTCTACGATTGGTGGCCGCTGGCGCAAAGGCGACAATTGTATCTGCGCCTTGCCGAGGCAAAAGTGGAGGTTCGGTCGCTGCGCGAGGAAGAGGTCTAGCCGCCGGTCGTGACCACGCGTCTGCCTCGATTTCGAGCCCATTATCCTGCCCGCTCAGTCTCAGCGGGCGCTCCTGCACTCCGTCAGCGGCGGTGTAAAGCTGGACGCGACGATGGCGGAAGGTTGCGGCGCGTCTAGGGCCGCAATCAAAGCGGCGTCGCGTCCGTAAATATCATCCGCATATAGAACTGTGGGGTCGTCGGCGCTGAAGGCGGTGATGTAGAGAACATACACCGGAAGCGGCGTCTCAAGCGGCAGCGATCTTGTCTGACCGGTGTCGACCTCCGCTTGCAGTGAAGACGCCGCGTAAGCCGGCGTCAACACTGCCGCCGCGAGATCGAGCGCGTCCTCCACGCGGACGCAACCATGGCTGAGCGCACGCTGCTCTCGTGCGAATAGAGCGTGATTGGGCGTGTCGTGAAGATAGATGTCATAAGGATTGGGCATCTCGAATTTGACCCGTCCCAACGCATTGAGCGCGCCGGCGCGTTGGCGCACCTGATAGGGAAAAGGCCGCGCACTCCAATCAACAGATGCGGAATCTACGATCGCGCCCGCTGCATCGATCGCATCATAGCCGCCACGTGACGCGGCAGTTGGGTCACGTGCAAATAGGGGCAGAAGCTCGTTGCTCAGAATGCTGCGCGGCGGCGTCCATGTCGGATTCAAAGTGACCGCGTTGATGTCTGCTGTGAAGGACGGCGTCTGCCGCGTTCGAGCGCCAACAATCGCGTTGTGGATGCGAGAGGGTGCGGATGCCTGGCGCAAGATCACCTGGAACTGGGCGATGCGCACCTCGATGCGGGGACTTGGCAGATCGCGCGGCAGCCAGCGCCATCGTTCGAGGCTCGCGCGCAGGCTTGCGATCCGGGCCTCGCGGACAAGGCCGGATGGGTCGAGCGTACCTAGCGGCTCTGCGTGCACCCGCCCCAACTCAGCACGAAGCGCCGCGTATTCGCTGGTCTGGGGGAGAAGCATTGTAAGCGCGCGCACAGAACCGGCATCGTCGCGGGCCGCGTTGAGCAGTGACGAGATGTCCGGAAGGGCCGAACGGGGTATCCGCCATTGCAGATCGGCGCGTGCGGGATCGACCGCGCCTTGCGCGAACGTCTGCGCAAGGTCGATAAAGAGCGTGTCAGCAGCGCGATCGAAAGCGGCAGCGTCGGCCGCGCTGGTCGTCGAACGTTCTTGAAGCCCCGCAATCTCCGAGGCAGCGCTTTCGTATGAAGCGAGCCCCTCGGCCCGCGCCAATGCAGAGATCTCGATAAGCGCGTCAACGGCGTCGGCCGACCACAAGGGCTGGCTGATACTTGCCGCAGGCATGTTGGGCGCCCCGGGCGGCGCGATGGTGCACGCGGCGGCGGCTAAGGCGGCGCAAAATACCAAGACACGATGCAACATTTGGGAACTCGCGGGACACGACACTTTCAGCGTGACGCGGTTTCCATACACCAAGTTGATCTCTCTCAAATGGCGGTCGTCGCGCGGCAGAGCGGGCGCTCGCTGTGGCTGGAGCAGCCAGCGCTTTGCCAGCAGCAAACGCGCCTAGTTCCGCACGCTCGTCGCAACGCAGCTGCTCTGTGCCGTTCGCCTCGCCTTGACCCCCGCAAGACGAGCACGAGCAACCAATCGGACT
>LNFM01011136.1_pt1 | contig 12359 bp, 10 predicted proteins | sample 596031 | NCBI WGS metagenome assembly LNFM01 (sample SAMN04254537, study PRJNA301005) | activated carbon metagenome | isolation source: dual media filters at the Ann Arbor, Michigan drinking water treatment plant | place: USA: Ann Arbor
AGGATTGAGGCGACCAGCTCCCGCGCACTCTCGGCCGACAACTCGATGGCGACGCGTTCTTTTGCGCCGTCGGCATGGCAGACGAAATCGATCGCCAGCGCATGGTCGAGTGGCGCGTGATAGGGATGATCGAAATACACGTTGGCGGTATCGACGCGCATCCACCCCGACGGCCCCTTGGCGCTACCGGCGATGCGAACCTTGTGCGTTATGTACGAGCACATGACATTTGCCCTCGATCTTGGCACCTTTGATTGGGAGCCAGGGGGAAGCCCCTGGTTGGAGATCTCGATGGGCGATTAGCCCATCGGGCGATCGTGTCATCGAGCGAGATGCTTGTTGTAGAACGCCATCACCTTCGTCCACCCATCGGCGGCCTGCTAGGGCCTATACGCCACGCGCGATGCATTGAAGAAAGCATGCCCCGCTCCGTCGTAGCGATGGAACTCGTACGACTTGCCGTCCTTCTTCAGTCGCTCTTCCAGCCGGTCGACATGATCGCGATTGGGGTTCTGGTCGTCGTTGCCGAAAAGGCCGAGAACGGGGCACGCGAGTTCACCCGTCATCTCGATTGGCGGCACCGGCCGCAGCGGCGTGATGAGCTTGGGATCATCGACGACGATGTTGCCGCCCCAGCAGTCGACACAGGCGTTGATCTCCGTGCCCAGCTTGCAAGCGACGAGATAGGCGTGGCGTCCGCCCGAGCAGAAGCCGATCACGCCCACCTTGCCATTGGACTCGGGCCGCGCTCGAAGAAATGCTGCAGCGCCGGACACATCGCCGACGACCTGGGCGTCCGATACACCACCCTTGTCACGAGCACGCGCGGCCGCGTCGTCGGGAGTTCCGCCCTCGCGGAAGTAGAGATGCGGCGCGACCGTCGCGAACCCGTGTAGCGCCAGCTTGCGCGCGGCTTCCGTGATCCACTCGTCCCAGCCGGGCATGTGGTGGACGAGGACGACGCCGGGATACCTTCCAGACGCGGTTGGCCGCGCATAGTATGCTTCTCCCGCGTCGCCGTTGTGGCCCCTGAACTCGAGCGTTTCGGCGATCGTGCCGCGATAAGGCATGGTGTGTCTCCGTCTGGGTATGGGTCGGAACAAAGGGGAGGGCCGCTTTATAGCAGCCCCGCTCGAAGGCGCGAACGGGTCACGTTCCCGGAGCTTACTTTCTGGGGGTGCGGCAACCCTTTGCTTCCTCGGCGGTCCGCACGACGCAGGTTGCGCCGAGCCCTTCCGCGCGGGGTGTGACGATGACCGTCAAGAACGTCTCGGGGGCGGGAAACTTCTCCGCGATGAAGCGGTTGAGTGCGGCCCGATCGGTGCCGCCGACACGCGCCTCGTAGGTGTAGATCTCGGAGATGTCGCGGCTGGCGAGCTGCATGCCGATCACGATACCGTTGGCGCGCGCGGGATCGTCGAGCGCGTCACGGAAACCCGTGACCATCCGCGATGTCGTGGCGCTCAGCTCCGCTTGCGTGACGCCTTCACTCCGCCACATCGTATAGACGGCCTTCAATGCCTCGACGGAGGCCTTGACCTGCCCGTTGTCGACGGCGGATCGCAGCGAAACGAGCCTCTTGCCCGGACCGACGAGCATCAAACCCGCACTCGCGCCGTAGGTTGATCCGAGGCTTGCACGCACACCCTGCCAGAGCCGGCCGTTGCTGCCGCTGAGCACGGCCGTTGCAATCTGGGCCGTTTCGACGTCACGGCCCACGCGGATGCCGGTCACTCCCACGAGTAGCACGGTACTCTGTGGCGTATCGTGTTCGACGACGATTGTACCGCCGTCGATCGCTACCTCCGGCCAGTCACGCGGCTTCAAAGGCGCCAGAACGGGCACGTCTCCGAATGCGTTGTCGATGATGCCTGCTGCTTCGTGCCGGCTAATCCGTCCCGACGCGGCAAGTCTCAGCCGCGAGCGGTCGAGCGACGCCTGCCGCCAGGCAGCGAGGTCGTCGCGATCGATCCGCTCGAAGCGTTTCGGATCGAAGCCACGTGTGATCGAATGATCGCCGAGTGTGAACCACATGGCGGCCCGCTCCGCGATCGTCTCGGCGCGTAAGGCAGCTTGGGCATCGCCCCCGCTGGCGCGCTGCTTGAGGCGCTCCAATAATCGTTCGCTCGGCCGGGCGCTCTTCAAGGCAGATGCGAGGATGGCCATGGATGCCGCCAGCGTCGCCGTCGGCGCACGCACGTTTCCCTGGGTGGAGTACGGGGCGAATGAGATAGACGCGGTCGCCGTTAGGTCTTTGAGGCGTTCGACGAACTCGGTCTGGCCCGCGCCGTCCGCGCCTTGCATCACGAGCGACGCGCCGAGGCTGCTGAAGCCTTCCTTCCCCGGCGTGGTCACACCCCAGATATCGCGCATGCCGAAACTGATCGCGGCGAAGGGCGTGGATGGCGCTTCACGGTGGTGGAACAGGAGACCCTTGGGCGTCTTCACGGTTTCGAATCGCAACAGCGGCGGTGTGTCCGCACGCACGGTACCCGCCGCCAGGGCGCACGAAAGGGCAGCGAACCCGATACCGATGATGCGTCGGCGCGATGTGGAAAGGTCTCTGATCCTCATGGGGCGTCGATCCTGCCGGCAGAATATTGGGGCAGCGTTTCTGCAGGCGTTGGCATCACACCGCCGGTCGAGCCTCGTGGGCCGCCAGCGATCGCCGACGCTCCTGGCAGCATGATGCCGGCGACCTCGCGGCCCGGCCCTGACACGAGCGAGAGCAGGCGGTTGACGCTGGCGGCTGTTACCTTTTCGAGCTGGCTTCCCTGTTGGTGCCAGTTGTCGTGGTCGTGGTGCGCTGACAGCCAGTTCGTCAGCGCCTGCGCATAGAGCGCTGGCTGCTGTGCGAGCAGCGCACGCTCGTTTCGTAGCCGCATCTTCAGCCGGTCGACGATCTGCTCCGAAAGCCCCTTCCGCGCGAGGTCCGCGATGTAGACGCGCGCGGCCCCGATCGCCTTTTCCGGATCCACGCCACTCGCCGGCACACCCGTGAACGAGATTTTGAACGTCCCCGCACGCACGCGGCCCAGGGACAGACGGGCATCCGTCACGAAGTTGTCGCGCTCGATCAGGATTTCGCTGGGACTGTCGGCGAGGCGACTGGCCAGGAAGCCACCGAGGACGTTCAGCGCGGCGTCGTTCTCTTTCCGCATATCCTCTCTTTCGTCGAAGGTGACGATCCGTTCCAGATAGAGGCCCGTCTGCCGCGCATCGTTTTCGGTAGCTCGCAGCAACTGGCTGCTGGCATCGTAGAGGCGCGGCTGCTTCCAGCTATGCGGCGGGATGGACTTTTCCGGTAGCGACGAGATGTGGCGCGCGACGAGGGGTTCCACGCTCGCTTTGTTGATCGGCCCGTGCAGAACGATCTCCACGTTGTTGCGGGCATACCAGCGATCGTGGAACGCCTTTGCGGCTTCCGGCGTGAACGCCTTGATCGTCTCGGGCGAACCGATCACGCGCTGGCCGAGCGGTTCGCCCGGCATCAGCGCCAGATTGATCGCGACACCGAAGCGGGCCAACGGATTGCGGCCTGTGTTCTGCTGGTACTCCTGCAGCACGACGTTGCGCTCGCGCTCCGCTTGGCTTCGCTCCACGCGGACCTCGCTCAACATGCCCGCGAAGTAGCCGATGAGCTTGTCGAGGTTCTGCGGGTTGCTGTCGGGCTTCGAGGGAAAGCGCTGGAAATAGACGGTGGTGCGATGCGTCGTCCAGCCGTTGCCTGAACCATCGGGGAAGAATGCGACCTTGGCCTTGTGATCGTTGTCGCGGTTGATGAACAGCAGGTGCTCGAGATAGTGCGCTATACCCAGGCACTGGCCATCCGGTTCGTCCGCGCAACCCGCCTTGACGATCAGCCATCCGGTGATCGAGCGCGCGTTCGGATCGGGAACCAAGATCACGTTGTCTGCCATGCGGATGTCGGGTCCGGCAGGCTTATTGGCAGTGGCGGGTTGAGCGCACGGCGGTTCTGTGGCGAGGAACGAGGCGAGCCCAGCGATAGACGTAACCAGCAACGTCCTCCTGAAGGCCTGGCGGAAGTTCATGGAATGCTCCCGTCGCATGAGTTTTGGCTCCGGTCGAAGGCTTGGCAGGCGGGTAGGTCACATCGACAGAAGCTCTTCGAGCCAGGATGGCACGCCGGCAAGGTCGGAGAACCGCTTGAACTTCGGCCCACCGTCGAACGAAATATCGGCGTTCCCGATCAACCCCAAGGCGCTGAGACCGGCAGCATGGCCCGCGAGCATATCGACCGCCCTGTCGCCGAGCATGATGGACGCCTCCAGATCGATAGCCAGATCGTCGCGCGCCGCCAGCAGCATTCCCGGGCGCGGCTTTCGCCAGGGGTGGTCCGCTGCACGATAACGGGCCTCGATGGCCTCGGGATGAAAGGGGCAATGATATACAGCAGTCAACGCCGCCCCTTCGCGCTCGAACCGCTCCCGCATGAAAGCCGTGACCGAATGGAAGTCGTCCTCGGTATACTTCCCGAGCCCTATGCCGGTTTGGTTCGTGACAACCACCAGAGGCATGCCGAGCCGAATGGCAGTGCGTGCGACGTCGAAGATGCCGGGCATCCAATCGAAGTCTTCGCGACGGCTGACGAAGCCACGGTCGACGTTGATGACGCCGTCGCGGTCGAGAAGCAGAGCTGGTCGCGGGAGCATAGGCATGGGGTTCGCGGAGGTGATGACAGCCTGCGAGCGAAGTCAAGGGAGGCTGGCTTTTTTTGGACTTCGTGGCCGATGGCGCGCCCAATACCCGGCGCGACCTATGGCGCGGACCAGAGCCCTTGCAATTCGCCGCACGCCGCGTCCTGATGCGCGCCGAGACATGAGCCCTAATCGGCGAGGGAGCACGCGCCATGACCGCCTTCACGACCGAACATAAGCTTCTGCGCGAAAGCGTCCGCAAATTGATGGCCACACACGCCACCCGCGACTACGTACGCGGAAAGGACAAGGCCAAGGCATACCCTTACGAACTCTACGATGAGTGGGTTAAGGCCGGTATGCTCGGCGCTGCAATCCCGGAGCAGTACGGTGGCATGGGCGGCAACGCCATCGACCTCGCGATCTGCGTCGAGGAGATCGCCTACGTCAGCGCCGACTTCCAGATGTGCTACGGCGGCTCGATGTTCTGCGCCCTCGCCCTGCTGATGAAGGGCAGCGAAGCGCAGAAGGAATACTGGCTGCCCAAGATCGTATCGGGCGAGCGTCGCTTTTCGATCTCCATGTCCGAACCCGAGGCCGGCTCGGACGTCGGCGCCCTTCGGACGAAAGCCGAGCGCCAGGGCGATGGCTACGTCGTCAACGGGCAGAAGCTCTGGAACACGGCCGCTGGCGCGCGCGAGAACACGATGTTCGTCTATGTAAAGACAGACCCGTCGGCGCACTACCGCAAAGGCATCTCGCTGATCCTCGTCGATAACGATACGCCCGGCGTGAAGCTCAATAAGCTCGACATGCTCGGACGTCACTGCGCTGGCACCTACGAGGTGTTCTTCACCGACGCGAAAGTATCTGACGACCGCCTCGTCGGGGGAGAGAACAAGGGCTGGGAGTGCGTCCTGTCGGGCCTGCAGATCGAGCGCGTGGTGTCGTCTGCCGGCAACTGCGGCTCAGCGCAGGGCGTGGTCGACATGGCCACGGCCTGGGCCAAGGAGAGGAAGCAGTTCGGCCGTCCGATCGGAACGAACCAGTCGATTGCACACATGATCGCCGACATGCAGACCGACGTTGCGGCAGCGAAGGCGCTCACTTATCAGGCGGCGTTCAAGGTCGCGGCCGGCGAGGATGCGCTGGCCGAGATCACGATGGCAAAGCTGTTCTCCTCGGAAACTTACGCCAAGGTCGCCAACATGGGCATGCAGATCATGGGAGGCTATGGCTACTCGATGGAATTCGACATGCAGCGCCACTATCGCGATTGCCGGTCCTCCACGGTCGCTGCCGGCTCCTCGCAGATCCAGCGCAATCTGATCGCCGGTCTGATGGGCTTGAAGGTGCAATAAGTGCCGCTTCGCGACCACCGGTGGGCGCGCTGGCCGTCGGGACGGCTCGCTGCTGCAGTGCTTTTGAGCATTGCCGTCATTGATTGCGCGCGCGCGGACACGATGGTCGTACCGCCCGAGATCGAAGGATTGTGGCGGCCGCGTGGGCCGTCTCGGGCGGAAGGCGCCTTGCAGCTTTCTTCCGGCGGCGCAAGCATCGATGGTCCCGACGGTGTCACGAGGTGCCGGCTCGTCGGCCTGCGCCAGTTGACCCGCTCCCGATGGTATCTCGACTTTGATTGCAGCGACGACGGCTTGCTCCAACTCGACATCAACCGGATCACCGGGGACCTGCTCCTGGGCGCTCGACGCCCGCTCGGCGAGGCCGAATTCTTCGAAAAGGCCATCCGTTGAACGGCGTATCGTGTGCGATCGGTACGCTTAGCGAGAAGAATTTTACCAGGAAGCCGCTGTTGCACTTAACCAACCTCTAACGACGCCGACGTATGGTGTCAGGATCGAGTGCGCCCGCAAGAGCGCGCTGAGGCCGTGGCGTCGGAGTAGCGTATGCGTATCGTGGTGACGGGCGGGGCTGGCTTTATCGGCTCGGCCGTGAGCAGGAAACTCGTCGCGGAGTGCGGAGCGACCGTGCTCAATCTCGACAAGCTCACTGCGACCTCGAGCCTGGCCTCACTCGCGCCTGTGTCCCGCAGCCCTCGCTATTCTTTCCGCCGCGCCGACGTCTGCGATCGCGAGCGTATGTCGGCGCTGCTCCAGGCGTTCTCGCCGGACGCCATCGTGCACGCCGCATTCGAGCGCCAACGGGGTGCGGACGCAACTTCATCCCAAGCCACGATCGAGACCAACGTGCTCGGCACCTGGCGTATGCTGGATGCCGCCCGCGACTACTGGTCGACGCTGCCGTTCCACCGGCAGGAGAAGTTCCGCTTTCTCAGCGTCTCCTCTGTAGCTGGTCGGGATACGGCTGCGACCGCGAGCCGATCGGGCGCCGACGACCTCGTATCCGCCTGGCACAAGAGCTACGGTTTGCCGACCATCGTTTCGAAGGCTGTCGACACGTTTGGCCCCTATCAGTTCACCGGGCATCCCGTGGCATCGGCCGTGATCGCCGCGATCGACGGCGACGACGACCGGGAAAAAACTTGTGAGCCCCATACTGGTGAACTCAGCGACTGGCTCTACGTCGAAGATCACGTCGCAGCACTTCTCTCGATGTTGGCGAAGGGCACGCCGGGCGCGACATATTCGGTCGCAGGCCGCGGCCGCATGAACCGTGCTGTCATGTGCGCGCGCGTCCATCAACTCGTCGCCCGTCACGGCGGGCGCTCTGGCGCCGCTCTGCGACTTGCCTCACAATCGATCGTTGAAGCCGCAGCTTTGGTCGCCGGCACGGAACAGACCATCACGGCACGATTGGCGCACGACACAGGCTGGTCCGCCGATACCGCCGCCGAGCAGGCTCTGTCCCAAACCGTGCGTTGGTATCTGGCGAACGAAGCGTGGTGGCGCCCGCTCCAGGCGGCAGCCGCTGCGACCGGCGACTTCGGCCTGTTGCGCATCGCCTGAACCCTATCGGGCGATGGCCGTCCCATAACCTTCCTTGCCGCAATTGTGGCACGGACCCGACGTACGATCGATCTCCGTCTTGGAGGGTCTGTCGATGCGAGCCTGCCTCTTCCCGTCTCTTGCGTTGGCAACGCTGTCGGCGATCGCCCTCCCGGCAGCGGCACAACGCGGCTGGATGCAGGAAGACGAGATCCGCAGTGAGCTGACCAGCGTCCGGCTGACGGGCCTCTATCCATCGAATGTTGCGTGGACAGAAGATATCAAGCCCGACGGCTCGACCGATTACGTCGAAGCCGCCGATCGCAGGCCCGGCACCTGGACAATAAGTGGCGAACTCTACTGTTTCGTCTACGCGATGCCGCATCAGGGCGGTTGCTTCCGGGTCGTGAAGCAGAGCGCCAATTGCTATGAACTCTACACGGCGAGTATCGGGGGGATTGCGCCGTCACCTCCGCCGCCGGCGAGCGCGATGTCCTGGAACGGCCGGATGTGGCGCGATGCCGACCGCGGCACATGCGACGAGAAGCCCATTTCCTGAACGCCGGCTGATTTATCCACAGGCTCGCGCTTGATTGGGATCACGCGCCGTCGCATGAGACGCTGGCAAAGACGTGTCGTCCGAAATGATCGCGCTGTCATCGCGAGGGGTTATACGATTGGCGCTCTATCTAGGTCGCAGAGGGTAGGCCATGCATCGCAACAAGCCGGTTGGAAACGTCGCCGCCGTTCCCTGCACGTCTGGCGGAGGTTCAACTGGCCCCTACGGCCGAACGCTTTCTGGATGGTCATCTGGCCGCATCTCCGCGCCGTCGAAGTCGGCGGAGCGCATCTCGGCTACGATCGGCGCTATCGGCGTCGTCGCGCTGACGGTCATGGCGATCGAACAGTCCTGGGAAGCGCCGATGCCAGCGACACCCGCGTCCGGGCCCTCTGGCGCGACCGCGATCACGACCGCCGCCACCGGCACAACAACAGCGCCCACGCCCCCGCCAGAGCGTGAAATCCTCATCGGCGGTTATCTCGGCACGACCTACACCTACCCGAGCACAGTCACGATCAAGAACCCTGGCCGTACCGACATGACCGTCAGCGGCTTCGAATGGGAGGCGAAGCCCTTCAAGAGCCCGCTCTACTATGGTCTGCGATTGACGCAGTGGCCAGCCGCCTCGCGCGTCGGCACCATGCTCGATTTCACCCACTCCAAGGCCATCGCACGCTTCGACGATACAGCGACGTTCACCGGCACGCTGGAAGGCAAGCCGTTGCCCGCCCGCGCCAAAGTCGGCGACGTTTTCAAGCATCTCGAGTTCAGCCACGGCCACAATATGCTGACGCTGAATGCCTTGACGCGCCTCGGCAGCTTCCGCCTGCAGCCCTACGTCGGTGCTGGCGCGGGCATCTCCCTGCCCCACACCGAGATCGGCTATCGCGGTGAGACGGGGCGCACCTACGAATATCAGTTCGCCGGTTTCGTCGGACAGGCGCTCGCCGGCCTGGAGGTCCGCATCGGCAATACCAGGGTGTTCGTCGAGTACAAGCTGACCTACGCGCCCTACGATGTGCCATTGTCCGGCGTGATCAACGGCTGGCTCCTGTTTACGGACCTGTGGCGTCAGACAAAGGCATGGGCGATGGGTGAAGCCCCTCCTGGAGGCCGCCTGACGACGCCGCTTTTGAGCCATCATGCTATCGGCGGTGCCATGGTCCATGTAACGGGGGCGAAGCCTGCAATGCCGGCCAATTAGGACATCTGTGTCGATCGGCGCTCCAATGTGCGACCCGACGTTCCCGGTTCAAGCTCGTGATCGCCAGGGGCACGTTTTGACGCGACAGACTTGCCGGCGCGTTGATCGCGGTGCGGAATCATGAATTCCGCGGGCAAAAACTCGTCGTCGCAACACGCGACCGGGAGATGATCGACGATCAAACAGCGGACTGCACGCGTTTGCTCGCACATGGCCGGGCGGTTTCGGTTTGCCGGGCAAAGATTGGGCGCTCGCAACACCTCTAGAACCGCTTGAGCAGCCTCTCGATGTAATCGAGCTCTAACGTCGGGCGAAGCGGATCGCTGAGCCGTTTGCGCAGCTCTTCGAGAATTTCGCGCGCGCGCTGGGTGTCGATCTCGTCGGGTACCTTGACGCTGGTGCCGAAGTCGGGCCCTTCCGAACGCTGCGGCCGCCCCAGCGGATCGCGTGGTACTTCGCCGGCCGGCCCCTGGCCCACCTGCGGCCCCATCTGGCGCATCATCTGCTCGGCCATTTCGCGCGCACCCTGGCGCAACTGCTCGAGCGCGCGCCCCTGCTCTCGCGTCGCCTGATCGAGATCACCGCGTTCGAGCGCCCGCTCGGCGTTTTCCATCGCTTCTGCAGCACCGTTGAACTGTTCCGGCGCGCGCTGACCGAACCGACGCATGCCGTCGCGCATCCGGCCGAGATCGTCGCGAAGCTGACCTTGCCGCTGACCGAGCGCCCCACCGCGGCCTTGTCCCTGCTGCTGACCTTGACCCTGCTGCCCCTGCCCGGGTTGCTGGCCTTGACCTTGTTGGCCCTGACCCTGCTGACCTTGTTGTCCGGGCTGCTGTCCGCGCTGGGCGTTGTACGTATCGTCCATCAGTTGCTGTTCGCGGCGGATGATGTCGCCCATCTGATCGAGCATCTGCATCATCTGTTGGCCCTGGCCGGGCTGCATCTGCCCCATCTGGCCTTGCTGGCCGCGTTGCAGCCGGTCGAGGAGGTCGCGCAACTGGCTCAACATTTCCTGCGCGTTGTCGCGCGAGCCGTTGCGCATCATGTTCTCGAGCTGGTTCATCATCCGGTCGAGATCCTGCTGGCTCATCGACTGCATGTTGTCCATCTGGCTCTGATCCATCGGGGGCGCCTCCTGCCCCTGGCGCGCCATCTCCTGCAGATACTCGTTGAGCGCCTGCCGCAGCTCCTGCATCAACTGCTGCAACTGCTCGTCGGATGAGCCTTCCTGAAGCGCACGCGACAGCTGATCCTGGAGTTCGCGCAAGCGGCGCTGGGCATCGCTGAGCGAACGCCCGTCTTCGATGCGGAGCGCGATGTGCCAGAGCTGCGCCTTCACACTGTTGAGGCCTACCCGCGACGGATCGCGCCGCAAACGGTGGTAAGCACTGCGCAGTCCGAGATAGACCGCGCTGTCCTGCGAGAACTGGGCCGGCTCATAAGTCAGCGCATCGAGTCCCCGCAGCACCTGACCGCGATAGCGGCTGTCGGTCATCAACAGGCGGCGCTGTTCGATCACGGCCTTCGCAAGCGGCCGGCGGAACTGCCGCTCTGGCACCGTCATCTCGATCATCTGGCTGCGGCCGATATTGCCGGCGTGGTCCTTGGCGACTAGCATGAATGTCGCACGTCGCCCCGCCCATGGATGCGAGGCGAGTTCGTGGAAACTGTTGGCCTCCGCGTCTTTCGTCCGCGGCGGACGCAGTGTTAAAACCGGCGGGCGCTCTCCGGGCTTCCGCGGCCCGCGAAGCTTGGTCTCATCGCGCGCCCATGCGGTTCGGGGATCGCCACGGTCCGGCTTCTTCAGCAGGAAGCGCGCCTCGGCGCTCGCGATGCCATAGTCGTCTTCCATCTTGTAGAAATTCTTCATCGACCCGCGCCGCGAGATCTCCGGGGGCCGCGTCATTGTGATGACCGGTGGCTTGTCTGGGATCACTTGGAACGTCCAGCGCGCAAGCTCCGAACCATTGCCGAGTGCGCGCGCCTGACCGGATTGCTTGATGGTGAAGCGCACCTCGGAGACGTCACTGCTCTCGCCGTTGCCTAGGTTCGATTGAGCCCCGCTGCTCGGAGCGCTTCCTTGTCCACCCGGCCCCTGCGGCGGCGTCTGCGCCACGGGCTTCTGGACCACCGTCAAACCCTTTTCCGGACGGAACTCGAGTTCGAGTCGGATCGCATTCTTTCCGCTCGAGCGTGCGATGATGACGCTGTTCTCGGGGATCTCGATCGCCTTGCCGTCGCTGCCGGCCAGAAGGATGCCACCGCGCGCGCCGTCGGCGAGCAGGACTGGCGGACGCGCGGTATAGGCCGGTGGGGTCACCCAAGCATCGAGCCGAGCTTCAGCAGCCGTGATCGGAGGACCGAAACGGAACGCCGCCGAAAGCCGGTCCCGTGCGCCGTCACCGACGAGGCCGAGCAGCGCTACGACGCCGAGCATCAATACCGCGCGCACCGCGAAGGGATCGCGTCTGTCGGTGCGCGGGCGAGGCCGCCCGACGGCGAGGCGGCGGATCTGGTCCGCTAGCCGCGCCCGATGCGCACGCCAGATCGCGCCCGTGCTCGCGTCGTCCTTGTTGATCGTCAGCGTATCTTCGTAGGAGGTCGCGGGCCTGTGCGGCAATCCGCTTCCGAGTTCCATTCGGCGGATGGCTTCCTGCCGCGTCGGCCAAGGCGCGCGTACGGCGAAAAGGATCGCACCCGCTATCGCGAGACCGAAAGTGCCGAGCCCGATCTTGTGGGCGATGATTCCGAAGATGTCCCAAAGTCCGGCAAGGGATACGACCAGAAAGAGCGAGACGATACCGACCACCAGCCAGAGCCGGGGCCACATCGCTTCGAGGAACATAGCTAGCCGGCTCAAGCGTACTTTACGCTCGAACGCCTTCGCATCAGGTGAAACCGGGGTCACATTCTGGGCCATGTACCCGACCTTATCAGCACAGATGCTGCCGATGCATCACCAAATTCCGCCGTCTGGCAAGAATATTGGGGCTTGGATCGACGCGCTCTCATGGGAAGTGGTTACGGTC
>LNFM01011138.1_pt1 | contig 12358 bp, 10 predicted proteins | sample 596031 | NCBI WGS metagenome assembly LNFM01 (sample SAMN04254537, study PRJNA301005) | activated carbon metagenome | isolation source: dual media filters at the Ann Arbor, Michigan drinking water treatment plant | place: USA: Ann Arbor
AGCAGGCCGAGGACCTGATGGTCGAATTCTGGAAGTCGGACATGCCGGCTGAAGAAGCCCACACCAAGTGGGTCGAGATCCTGAAGTCCGGTCTCTGACCATAGCTTGACGGAAAGGGCCGCCCGGTCATCGGGCGGCCCTTTCTGCACTCAAGGCCAAGGGGGGAATGCATGTCCGGGCAGCCAAAGCGCCTGTTGCGCAACTTGAATGCGAAAATCGCCGCCATTCCGATGATCCTGACCACGCTGGTGGTGTTCGTCGGCGGCACGATCTGGACCGTGGTCTATTCCTTCACCGATTCCAAGCTTTTGCCGCGAATGCGGTGGGTCGGCCTCGATCAGTACGAGCGGCTCTGGTCGAACAGCCGCTGGCTGGTCTCGATCGAAAACCTGATGTTCTACGGGGTGATGTCGCTGGTTTTCACCATCACCATGGGCTTTTTACTAGCCGTGCTGATGGATCAGAAGATCCGCTACGAAGACACCTTCCGCACCATCATGCTCTATCCTTTCGCGCTGTCGTTCATCGTGACCGGCCTTGTCTGGCAGTGGATCCTGAACCCGCAGTTCGGGGTGCAGGAGATCGTGCGCAGCTGGGGCTGGGAGAGCTTCAATTTCGACCCGCTGAACAACCCCGACACGGTGCTTTATGGGCTCTTGATCGCCGGCCTCTGGCAGGGCACGGGGTTCGTGATGTGCCTGATGCTGGCGGGTCTGCGCGGCATTGACGAAGATATCTGGAAGGCCGCCCGCGTCGATGGCATCCCCACCTGGAAGACGTATCTTGTTGTCGTCGTGCCGATGATGCGGCCGGTGTTCATCACCACGCTCGTCATCGTCGCCGCAGGCATCATCAAGCTTTACGACCTCGTGGTGGCGCAGACCTCCGGTGGTCCGGGCGGCAACGCCAGCCAGGTGCCGGCGATGTATGTCTACGACTACATGTTCCAGGCGCAAAACCTTGGTCAGGGCTTCGCGGCCTCGACCATGATGCTGGTCTCGGTGCTGATCGTGCTGATCCCTTGGGCTTACCTTGAATTCGGAGGCAAGAAGCATGGCTGAAACCTTTGCCGGGGCCGCTTCGCCCGCCCGCACGAACCTTCACACCGACGCGATGACCGGCCCCCGCGGCACCAAACCGCGCCGCCGCCTGTCTGGCCGCAACATAATGCTTTACGGCACGCTGATCGTGGTCTGCCTGTATTATATCCTGCCCTTGTGGGTGATGGTGATGACCTCGCTCAAGGGAATGCCCGAGGTGCGCCTCGGCAATATCTTCGCGCCGCCGGTGGAAATCACCTTCCAGCCCTGGGTCAAGGCGTGGTCCGAGGCCTGCACCGGCCTCAACTGCGACGGTCTCTCGCGCGGCTTCTGGAACTCGGTCATCATCACCGTGCCTTCGGTGATCCTGTCGATCCTCGTCGCAAGCGTAAACGGCTACGCGCTGGTCAACTGGCGGTTCAAGGGGTCGGACCTGTTCTTCACCATCCTGATCTTCGGCTCGTTCATCCCCTATCAGGTGATGCTTTATCCGATCGTGATCCTGCTGCGGGAAATGGGCATATATGGCACGCTTTGGGGGCTGGTGCTGGTGCATACGATCTTCGGCATGCCGATCCTGACGCTGCTGTTCCGCAACTATTTCTCCACCATCCCGGAGGAGCTTTTCAAGGCCGCAAGGGTGGACGGGGCAGGATTCTGGGCGATCTACCTGCGGATCATGCTGCCGATGAGCCTGCCGATCTTTGTCGTGGCGCTGATCCTGCAAGTCACTGGCATCTGGAACGATTTTCTCTTCGGTGTGGTCTACACCAAGCCCGACCTTTACCCGATGACGGTGCAGTTGAACAACATCGTCAACTCGGTGCAGGGGGTGAAGGAATACAACGTCAACATGGCGGCAACGCTGCTGACGGGGCTGGTCCCTCTGTTTATCTACTTCCTTTCCGGGAAGCTTTTCGTTCGCGGCATCGCCGCCGGTGCCGTGAAGGGCTGACACATGACGCAATCCATCTCCGTTAAAGACCTGACGCTCAACTTCGGCTCGGTTTCGGTCCTGCAAAAGATGAACCTCGACGTGAGCGAGGGAGAGTTCATAGTCCTCCTCGGGCCGTCGGGCTGCGGGAAATCGACGCTTCTGAACTGCCTCGCCGGGCTTCTCGACATCACCGACGGGCAGATCTGGATCAAGGGCAAGAACGTCACCTGGGCCGAACCGTCTGAGCGCGGCATCGGCATGGTGTTCCAGTCCTACGCGCTCTACCCGCAGATGACTGTGCGGGGAAACCTGTCGTTCGGGTTGAAGAACGCCAAGATGCCAACGGCCGAGATCGAAAAGCGCGTGGCGCGGGCGGCTGAAATCCTGCAGATCGGCCCGCTTCTGGACCGCAAGCCGGGGGCGCTTTCTGGTGGTCAGCGCCAGCGTGTCGCCATCGGCAGGGCGCTGGTGCGAGATGTCGACGTGTTCCTGTTCGACGAGCCTTTGTCCAACCTCGACGCCAAGTTGCGCAGCGAACTTCGTGTGGAAATCAAGCGTCTGCACGAACGGCTGAAGAACACCATGGTCTACGTCACACATGACCAGATCGAGGCGCTCACACTGGCCGACCGCATCGCCGTGATGAAGGGCGGGGTGATCCAGCAACTGGCCGACCCGCAGACCATCTATAACCGCCCGTCGAACCTGTTCGTGGCCGGTTTCATCGGCAGCCCTGCGATGAACATGCTGCCCGGCAAGACGATCGAGGGCGGCAAGGCCTTCCAGTTCGGCGCAACCCGGATCGACCTCGCGGGTTACGAAGGCGGTGCGATCCTCGAGCGGGACAATGCCATCCTTGGCGTGCGGCCCGAACACATCACCATCCGCACCGAGCCGGTTCCGGGACGCACGATCCCCGCCGAAGTGGAAATCGACGAACATCTCGGTGCCGACAGCCTGCTGTGGCTGAAGGCGGAGGGGCGCGAGATGTGCGTCCGCATCCCGGTGGAGGGGCGCTTGCCGGCAGGGACCAAGGTTCACCTGTTGCTCGACATGGTGAAAGCCTCGCTCTTTGACGCAAAGACGGAACAAAGGATCTAAGGAATGCTCGACCTGGCGGGTGTCTGGACGCTTTCGGATGAAGGCGGTGAGCACATCGTTTCAATGGCCCTGCCCGGAGACGGCATCACGGCGCTTCATGCTGCCGGGGTGATCCCCGACCCGTACTGGGGCCGCAACGAATATGACTGCCGTTGGGTCAGCCAGCGCGACTGGGTGGCGCGGCGCAGCTTTGATCATCCCGGCGGAGCCTTCGACCTCGTGATCGAGGGCTTGGATACCGTGGCCGAGGTTTGGCTGAACGGCGCGCCCGTTCTGCAAGCCGCCAATGTGCACCGCCGCTTCCGCGTCGATGTGACGGGCCAGCTTCGGCCGGGTGCCAACCAGATCGAGATCCGGTTTCGCAGCCCGGTGCAGGCAGCCGCCGAACGGCAGGCTCAGATGCCCTTCCCAATTCCCTATCAAGAGGTGAACGGCCCGATCCCCAACGCCAACATGCTGCGCAAGCAGCAGTGCGATTTCGGCTGGGATTGGAACATTGCCCTTGGCCAGTTCGGCGTTTCCGGCAGAATATCACTGGAACCCAAAGGGCCGCGCATTGCCGATATCGTGGTCAGCCAGTGCCACCACGACGGCGTGGCCGAGGTGGCGCTTGCCATTCATGCGGATGGGGCAGGCGAGGTGACCGCCACACTCTGCGGCGCGACGCAAACCGCGCGCGTCGTGAACGGCGTGGCGCGGATGATCCTGACGATAGCCAACCCGGTCCTGTGGTGGCCAGCGGGGCAGGGCGCGCAGGTGTTGCATGACCTGACCGTCACCGGCGGCGGCGCAACCGCAACGCGCCGCATCGGCCTGCGCGCCATGCACCTCAAATCCGAGCCTGATGCGGCGGGCCGGTCCTTCGGGGTCGAGGTCAATGGCCGTGCCGTCTTTGCCCGCGGGGCGAACTGGATTCCCGCCGATGCCCTGAACGGACGGATCACCGTCGAAGGCGTGCGTGGCCTGCTGCAATCGGCGGTCGACGCCAACATGAACATGATCCGCATCTGGGGCGGCGGGCGCTATGAACCGGATTGGTTCTACGACCTCTGCGACGAAATGGGCCTGATGGTCTGGCAGGATTTCATGTTCGCCTGCCACCTCTACCCCTCCACCCCCGAGTTCCTTGCCGAAGTAGATGCCGAGGTTCGCGACGTTGTCGCCCGCATCAACCACCACGCCTGCCTCGCCGTCTGGTGCGGCGACAATGAGCTTATCGGCGCGTTGACGTGGTTTCCCGAAAGCCGCAAGGACCGCGACCGCTATCTCGTCAACTACGACCGCCTGAACCGCACGGTCGAAGCCGCGCTGCACTCCGTCCTGCCCGGTGCGAACTGGTGGCCATCCTCGCCAAGCCCCGGCCCGCTGGCGTTCGGCGACGCGTGGCACGATGACAGCTCCGGCGACATGCACTTCTGGTCCGTCTGGCACGAGGGGCGCGACTTCGACCATTACCGCGACGTAAGCCCCCGTTTCTGCTCGGAGTTCGGCTTCCAGTCCTATCCGTCGATGTCGGCTATCCGCCGCTTTGCCGACCCGGCCGATTTCAACATCGCCGCCCCGGTGATGGAAAGCCACCAGAAGAACGCCGGCGGCAACGCACGAATTGCCGAAACGATGTTCCGCTACTTCCGCTTTCCGGTCGATTTCGAAAGCTTTGTCTACCTTTCCCAAGTCCAGCAGGGGGTGGCGATCAAGACCGCCGTGACGCACTGGCGCAGCCTGAAACCGCATTGTCAGGGCACGCTTTACTGGCAGTTGAACGACACATGGCCGGTGTGCAGTTGGGCCAGCCTTGACCACGGCGGCAACTGGAAGCTCTTGCACCACATGGCCCGTCGTTTCTATGCCCCGGTTCTCGTGACGGCGGTGCCAGTGACCGGAGCAATCGAACTGCGCGCCGTGAATGACGGGGCCGGGGCGGTGTCGCTGGAGGTGACGGCAAACGCGGTCTCGATGTCGGGCAAGGTCCGCCCGCTGGGGGTTCATCGGGCCGAGGTTTCCGCCGACAGCGCGCTTGTCGTGGCAACATTGCCAGCGGGAACACTGTCCGAGGACGAAATCCTCGCCTTCACTTGGCGCACGCCCGGCGCGCCCGATCAGGGCGACATCCACGCACCGAAGCCGTGGAAGGCCTATGATCTTCCTGCCACGAGGCTGAGCCAGTCCGTTATGCCGGCCGGCACCGACTGGCAGATTACGGTCGCAACCGACGCCCCCGCCTTCTTCGTAGCGCTGGAGGCGGATCAACCCGGCCGGTTCTCGAACAACGCTTTCGCGCTCTTTCCGGGTCATCCCGCCACGGTGACCTTCACCCCCGATCGCCCCGGCCAAGCGCCGCGCTTCACCCTTCGCGACCTTCGCGCCGCGACCTACGGCCAGACCTGAAAGGACCAAGGACATGCCGTCTTATCAACTTTACTCATCGCGGAACTTCCCGCCGCTGACCGATACGCTGACCATGCTGGCGCGCCTCGGCTATGACGACGTCGAAGGCTTTGGCGGGCTTTACGCCGATGACGCGAAACTGGCCGAACTGGCCGCTGGCCTCAAGGCGACGGGCCTCAAGATGCCGACCGGCCACTTCGGCATCGACATGCTCGAAAAGCAGCCCGACCACGTTCTAAAGATCGCCCAAACACTTGGCATCAAGCATATCTACTGCCCGCATCTGATGCCCGACCAGCGTCCGACCGACGGCCCCGGTTGGCGCGCTTTCGGCGCACGGCTTGAGGCGGCAGGCCGCCCTTACAAGGCCGCAGGCATCGGTTTTGGCTGGCACAACCATGATTTCGAGTTTGTGCCGACCGCCGACGGCGCCATTCCGCAGGCCGAAATCATGGCTGGTGGACCGACCCTCGAATGGGAGATCGACGTCGCATGGGTCATCCGTGGCGGAGCAGATCCGGTGCAATGGATCCGCCGCTACGGCCCCCGCATCACTGCCGCCCACGTCAAGGATATCGCCCCGGCAGGCGAGAACACCGATGAGGACGGTTGGGCCGATGTCGGCCACGGCACCGTCGACTGGCCAAGCCTGATCGCCGCCCTGCGCGCCGTCGGCTGCAAGCACTTCGTAATGGAACATGACAACCCGTCCGACCACGCCCGCTTTGCCAAGCGGTCGATCCTGGCGCTGCGGACGAATTGAGGGACATGATGGCAAACCTTGGTATCGGCATCATCGGATGCGGCAATATCTCCACCTCCTACCTGCGCCTCGCGCCCCTGTTCAAAGGGCTGGAGGTGCGCGCGGTTGCGGACATGAACATGGACGCGGCAAAGGCCCGCGCCGAAGAGTTCAACACGAAGGCGCAGTCGGTCGATGACCTTCTGGCCAACCCGGCGGTGGATGTGGTCATCAACCTGACCATCCCCGACGCGCATTACGCCGTGACGAAGCGCATCCTCGAGGCAGGCAAGCACGCCTATTCCGAAAAGCCGCTGGTCCTGACGCTGGAACAGGGCGTCACCCTGCGCGATCTGGCAAAGTCCAAAGGCCTCGCCGTTGGCTGCGCGCCCGACACCTTCCTTGGCGGTGCGCATCAGCAGGCCCGCGCCGTCCTTGACGAAGGCCGCGTCGGCACGATCACCGCAGGCTGCGCCGCTGTCTTGAACCACGGCATGGAACACTGGCACCCGAACCCCGACTTCTTCTTCCTGCCGGGCGCCGGGCCGATGCTGGATCTCGGGCCCTACTACATCGCCAACCTGATCAACTTTCTCGGTCCGGTGCGCCGGGTTGGGGCGCTCACTTCCTCCGCCGTGCCGGAGCGCACCATCTCCAACGGCCCGCGCAATGGCGAGACGGTTCCGGTCAAGACGCCGACCAACATCCACGCGCTTCTGGAGTTTCACAGTGGCGCGACGATCAACCTTTCCACATCGTGGGACGTCTGGCACCACAAGCGCAACCACTTCGAGCTTTACGGCACCGAAGGCACCCTTTACGTCCCGGACCCGAACTTCTTTGGCGGCACGGTCGAGATCGGTGGCAAGGATGGGAGCCTGACCGCGCTGGAGCCGTGGGATCATCCGTTCGGCAAGGTGAACCAGAACCACAACGGGCGCGACCTCGCGAACTACCGCACCGCTGGCCTCGCCGACATGGTCGCCGCCTTGCAAGGCGGGCGGGATCCGCGCTGTTCGCTGGAACGTACCCTGCACGGGGTCGAGGTGATGACCGCTTGCCTGAAATCAGGCGAGACCGGTGGCTTCGTAACCCTGACCACGACCTGCACCCGCCCCGCCGCCCTTTCACCCGACGAGGCGCGCGCGCTCCTCGTCTGAGGCGCTGCCCAAGACAGGCCCGCCCCGGCCCCACTCCCTGCCGGCGGCGGGCCAATCGGGCGGGCTGACACCACGTCAGCCCGCCCGTTCAAATCCTTGAGGATGCCATGCTCGAAAATCCCGTCATTCGCGGTTTCAATGCCGACCCGTCATTCTGCCGCGTGGGGATCGATTACTACATCGCGACCTCGACCTTCGAATGGTATCCGGGCGTTCAGATCCACCACTCTCGCGATCTGGTGAACTGGACGCTGGTTGCCCGGCCACTGAACCGCGCCAGCCAGCTTGACATGCGTGGCAATCCCGACAGTTGCGGCATCTGGGCACCCTGCCTGTCTTACGCGGACGGCAAGTTCTGGCTTGTCTACACCGATGTCAAACGGCTCGACGGCGCGTTCAAGGATGCGCACAACTACATCGTCACCTGCGACACCATCGATGGTGACTGGTCGGACCCGACCTATGTCACATCGTCCGGCTTCGACCCATCGCTCTTTCACGACAGCGACGGGCGCAAATACTTCGTCAACATGCGCTGGAACCACCGCGGCAAAGGCACCGGCCTGAACCCGGCGAACGATCTCTTTGACGGCATCGAATTGCAGGAATGGCATCCCGAACGCGGCCTTCTTGGCGAGGTGACGACGATCTACACCGGCACCGATCTTGGCCTTACCGAAGCGCCGCATCTCTTCCGCCGTGGCGATTATTACTACCTGACAACCGCCGAAGGTGGCACCGGCTACGATCACGCGGTGACGCTTGCCAGATCTTTTGCCATACGCGGGCCATACGAAACGCACCCTGAAAGCCATATCATAACGGCGCGGTTTTCACCCGGTAATCCGATCCAGCGGATGGGTCACGGCCAATACGTCGAAGGCCACGACGGGCGGCACTGGCACAGCTACCTTTGCGGGCGCCCGCAGCAAGGACCGCACGGTCTTTTCTGCGCCACGGGCCGTGAAACGGGCTTGGCGGAAATGGTCTGGCGCGATGACTGGCTCTGGCTGAAGGACGGTGGCCAACTTCCGCCCACAACCATCGACCTGCCCGCCACGCGCACTCCCCCCTCTGCGGTGGAGCATGATTTCACCGGCCCGACCTTGCCGCCGGATTTTCAATGGCTCCGCACCCCGCACCCCGAACGTCTGTTTAGAATGACCGGCAGCGCCTTGCGCCTGACCGGCCGCGAAAGCCTTGGGTCCTGGTTCGAGCAAACCCTCGTCGCGCGGCGACAAGAAGAACCAGCGTATGAAGCCGAGGCCGATTTTCTTGCTGACCCGCCTAACTGGCAACGTGCGGTTGGCCTCATAACCTATTATAATCGCCATAAATTCCACGCAGCACTGATCACGCGGGAGGCTGGCGAACGGGTGGTGACGCTGGTGTCGTGCGAAGGCGATTGGCCCGGCGAAGCCCTGACCTTTCATGGCCAGTTCCCGGTTGCCGACGGCAAGGTCACCATCGGCGTTACGGTTGATCGCGCCACGCAGCGGTTCACGGTGAACGGTGCCGCCGTTGGTCCGACCCTTGATGCTTCGCTTGTTTCCGATGAAGGCGGCAGGGGCGAACACGCGTCTTTCACGGGCGCTTTCGTGGGTGTCGTGGCGCATGATCTGACCGGGCAGGGCTGGACTGCGGATGTCACGCGCTTCCGCTACGCTGACAGGATTTGATCACATCTTGATTGCTGGGGTTTTGCCGTCATAAAGGGGCAAGCGAGAGGAGCCCCGATGGACGCCGAAAACCGCAAGATACCAAGCCACGAAGTGACCTACGCCCGCCTGCGTGACATGGTGCTTTTTGGCCATCTTGAGCCGGGACAACCGGTTACAATTCAAGGGCTTGTAAGCGATCTTGGTGCCGGCATGACGCCGGTGCGTGAAGCGATCCGCCGGCTGATGGCCGAAGGCGCGCTCTTGCCGCAAGGCAACCGCCGCGTGGCCGTGCCACAGCTTTCCGCCGACATGCTGGATCAGGTCGCCTTCGCCCGCCTGGCGATCGAACCGAAGCTTGCCGAGCTTGCCGGACCCCGCCTGTCGCCCGAACGGATCGACCGTCTCGAGGCAATCGATGGTGCCGTGAACCGGGCAATCGACGCCGGAAAACTTCCCGATTATCTTGCCGCCAACCACGCCTTCCACTTCGCCCTCTATGAAGCTGCCGAGGCGCCGGTGCTATATGATATGGCGCGTTCGCTCTGGCTGCGCGCCGGCCCGTCCCTGCGCGCGGTCATTGCGCGCTACGGGCGCGAGGTCGCCCCCGACCTGCACCGCGAGGCGCTTGCAGCAATGCGCGCAGGCGACGCCAAAGCGCTGGCCGCCGCCATCGAGCGGGACATCCAGCAGGGCGTGGACCATGTCCGTCAGGCCCTTGCCGAGGGGGGCTGACTTGCCGGGGAAATTTGATCAAATTTCTTGAACACCGCCTCGTTTGATCATATTCTGCCCTGAAGCCGGGCAAGGACGCCCCGCCGATTCCTGAAGGGGCCTGCCATGAACAAGATCACCAACCACATGCCCACCGCCGAATTGCAGGCGTTGGACGCGGCTCATCACATGCACCCCTTCACTGAAAACGCCGCCCTTGCGAAAAAGGGTGTGCGGATCATGAAATCGGCAAAGGGCGTGTGGCTGACGGATACCGAAGGCCACAAGATCATCGACGGCATGGCGGGCCTTTGGTGCGTGAACATCGGTTACGGCCGCAAGGAACTGGCCGAGGTCGCGGCGCGGCAGATGGAGGAATTAGCCTATTACAACACCTTCTTCCAGACCAGCCACGTGCCGGCCATCGCGCTTGCCGCCAAGATCGCCGAGATCGCGCCAAAGGGGATGAACCACGTTTTCTTCGCAGGTTCGGGGTCGGAAGCCAACGACACCAACATCCGGATGGTGCGGCGCTACTGGGATATCAAGGGCCAGCCGGAAAAGCGGATCATCATCGCGCGGAAGAACGGCTACCACGGCTCGACCATGGGAGGCGGCAGCCTTGGCGGGATGTCGGGCATCCACAAGCACGGCGGGATGATCGCAGGGATCGTGCATATCGGCCAGCCTGACTGGTGGTCGGAGGGCGGCGACCATACACCCGAGGAATTCGGGCTGGCGCGGGCGAAAGAGCTGGAGACGATGATCCTGCAGCTTGGCGTCGAAAACGTCGCGGCCTTCATCGGTGAGCCTGTGCAGGGGGCAGGGGGTGTGATCATTCCGCCGTCGACCTATTGGCCGGAAATCCAGCGGATCTGCGACAAGTATGGCATCCTAATGATCGCTGACGAGGTGATCACCGGGTTCGGGCGGACCGGCAACTGGTTCGGGTCGGAGACGTTCGGGATCAAGCCGCATATCATGACGATCGCGAAGGGGCTGTCGTCGGGGTATCAGCCGATCGGCGGGTCGATCGTGTGCGACGAGGTGGCCGAGGTGATCGGCAGCCACGGCGACTTCAACCACGGCTATACCTATTCGGGGCATCCGGTGGCGGCGGCGGTGGCGCTGGAGAACCTCCGGATCATCCAGGAGGAGGGCATCATCGAGCATGTCCGCAACGTGGCGCACCCTTACCTGAAGGAGCGTTGGGAGGCGCTGACCGAGCATCCGATGGTGGGCGAGGCGAAGCTGGTGGGGCTGATGGGGTCGATCGCGCTGACGCCGGACAAGGCCAGCCGGGCGAAGTTCGCGTCCGAGGATGGCAAGGTCGGCTATCTGTGCCGGGAGCGGTGCTTTGCCAACGATCTTATCATGCGGCATGTGGGGGACCGGATGATCATCTCGCCGCCCCTGGTGATCACGCCGGAGGAGATCGATATCCTGATCGAGCGGGCGAAGAAGAGCCTCGATGAGTGCTATCATGGGCTGAAGCGGGACGGGTTGTTCGTCGCGCGGGGATAGTGTCCACGGTGGGACAAATTTCCATCCCAATCATTCCAATGGCTTGGCCGTGGACGTTAAGGGGTTGTTAACCTCTTGACGCGTGCGTCACTGGCCCCCGGTCGCTGCCTCGTTGCCGGGCTTCGGATGGAGATTGCCTTTGCGCTTTTTCCAGCCGAAGGCCAAGGTGGGCCGACACGGGAAGCGCGGTTGGGCATGGAGCGCGACAGGCATGTGCTGGGGCGTCGAGGCAACGGCTGGCATGATTGTCGCGGGCGCAGCTGCCGCCAGGGTCAGTTTCCGGCGCGGCGATACGGCGGTCATTCCGCTGACCTTCCTGTTCTTCGCCGCAATGGAAGTGCTGCAACTGATCGGTTACCTGGTCATCGACCAATGTGGCACGCCGGTGAACCAAACTGTCACGGCGCTTGCGATGGTGCACATCGCCGTTCAACCGGTCGTGATAAACGCTTTTCTGTTGGCCTTGCTGCGGCCGGACCTGAGTGTTCGTCACCGTCGGCAAGTGATGCTGTGGGCCTGCATCGCATCTGTGCTGATGCTGGTGCAGATGCTGCCCTGGTGGGGTTTTGAGCCGTGCAAGATCGGTTGGCCGTTGTGCGGCGATGTGCTTTGCACCGTCTCGGGCAATTGGCACCTTGGCTGGACGCTGCCCTATACGGACATCTTCAGCGCGCCGGACCGCTGGCTTGGCACGAACTTCGGCTTTCCGGCCTATGTGCTGGCGGTCTTTGTGCTGCCCTTGTTCTACGGTCTTTGGCGGTTTGTCCTGTTTCATGCGCTGGTCGGACCGGTCGCCTCGAACCTTCTGACAGATGACCCCAACGAGGCGCCGGCAATCTGGTGTCTGGTAGCGATCCTGATCATCGGGGTGGCCTTGGTGCCGGGGGCGCGCCGCCTGTTCGGCGCGCGTGGCGCTGCCCCGGCTTGAGTTTGCCGCCTGACCCTCCTAAACCTTCTTGGACAAAGGAAGGACCGCATCTCATGCATATCCACAGCGATCTGGCCGATACGATCGGCAACACCCCGCTTCTGAAGCTGAAGAAGGCGTCGGAGATGACGGGATGCACGATCCTCGGGAAATGCGAGTTCATGAA
>LNFM01011139.1_pt1 | contig 12358 bp, 9 predicted proteins | sample 596031 | NCBI WGS metagenome assembly LNFM01 (sample SAMN04254537, study PRJNA301005) | activated carbon metagenome | isolation source: dual media filters at the Ann Arbor, Michigan drinking water treatment plant | place: USA: Ann Arbor
TCGATCGTCTTGCGCCATCCTTCTCCGCCCCCCCCTGACGGCAGTTCGCCGATCCGGATCTCACCGTGCCGTCGCAGTTTTCCCGCACCACCAATTCGCTTGCCAGCGACACCTCGCATTGGGCGCTCGCCGCATGGACGCTGGGCGTCCTGTTGCTCGCGGCATGGCTCACATGGTTCACCCTTGCCCGGGTGACGGTCTACGAAATCTCCAGCAAGGCTCGAATCGAAGTTCAGCAAGCCGCCCATGCGGTCGTCTCCGTCATTCCCGGTCGAATCGCGACGACGCGTCTCGTGATCGGTCAGGAGGTCCGTGCCGGTGACATTCTTGTCGAACTCGACGTGAGCAGCGAACAATTGCGTCGGACCGAGGAAGAAACCCGTCTCGCCGCGATTCCCGTAAAGATCCACTCCTTGCGCGCCGAGATCGCACTCCTCGAATCTGCCAAGGGCGAGGACGAACATGCGGCATCCGCGGCAGCGGACGGTGCCCGCCAGCGTATTGCCGAAGCTGCCGCAGCCGTCGACTTTGCCAGGAGCAACGAGTTGCGCCTCAAGGCAGAGTCCGATGCCGGCGGTGTCGCGCGCGTCGAAGCACTTCGAGCGATGAGCGAAATGCAGAAGCTCAGCGCCTCGCGCGAAGCTCTCGCCGCGGACGTTCGCAAGCTCGAAGCAGAGGCCAGGACACGTGTGCGCCAGCAGCAGGCTCAGATCGAAGGCCTGCGCCGCGCCCTCGCGACCCTGGACAACGAAGCCGACATGGGTCGCGCCACCATCGCGCGGCTGACGGCGGAAATCGACAAGCACATCATTCGGGCCCCGGTTGCCGGTCGTCTGGGGGAGATTGCGCCGCTGCGCACCGGGGGCTACGTCGCTGAAGGACAGAAACTCGCCACTGTCGTTCCCAGCGGCGACGTTCAGATTCTCGCCGACTTCGATCCGATCTCCGCCCTGGGGCGGCTGAGTCCGGGCCAGCGGGCTCGCATGCGGCTCAAGGGGTTTCCGTGGGCGCAGTACGGCACGATCTCGGCGACGGTGAGCCGGGTGGCGAGCGAGATTCGTGACGATCTCGTTCGGGTGGAACTCGAAGTCGACACGGCGACCTTGCCGAGCGCTTTGATGCGGCACGGTCTCGCTGGAACGGTCGAAGTCGGGGTCGAGGAGACTTCCCCGGCCATCCTGGTATTGCGCGCTGCGGGGCAAGCCCTCACGCGTACACCTGCGTCTGCGTCCGAGGCTCGGTCGGACACCGAACGCAAGCCATGACATCGGTATCGATGCCGCGCCGTCGCCGGCAGCGCTGGTTTGCCCCCGAGGTGGTTCAGACGTCTTCAATGGACTGCGGACCGGCCACCCTCAAGTGCCTGCTCGAGGGATACGGCATCCCCGTGGGGTACGGACGTCTGCGCGAGGCATGCCAGACCGATATCGACGGCACCTCCATCGACATGCTCGAAGAGGTAGCCAATCAACTCGGCGTCGCTGTAGAGCAGATTTCGATCCCCGTCGACCACGCCTTCCTGCCTTCGGCGGCCGCCCTGCCCGCGCTCATCGTTACTCGACATCGTGACAGCTCGCTCCATTTCGTGATCGTATGGCGCCGCCATGGCCAGTGGCTGCAGGTGATGGATCCAACGATCGGGCGCCGATGGGTTCACTGCCGGGACTTCAGTGAAGAAATCTATCGGCACACGCAGAGCGTGAGCGGCGACGAATGGCGCATCTGGGCCGAGTCCGACGATGGTCTCGGCCCGCTGCGGCAACGGCTCGTCGTTGCGGCGGGATCCGAATCCCACGCGCGCTCGTTGATCGACAAGGCGCTGGCGATTCCCGGGTGGTTCGGCCTCGCGACGCTCGATGCAGCGCTCAGACTCGTTCAGTCGATGATCACGGCGGGTGGAATTCAGCGGGGCCGACAAGCATCGAGAATGCTCGAGGCGCTCTTCGATCGCACCTGCCGAGCAACCGCCGGCAAGCAGGCAGCCGACGAAGCCGTTGACATCTACGCGCTGATTTCGCCGCACTATTGGTCCGTGACTCCAGACCCGACCACCACGGACCCCGCACACCCAAAGCTGCAGCTGCATGGTGCCGTGATGCTGCGCGTATTGCCATCGCAGTTCGCATCGGGCGTTGCAGTCGCTGTTGGCCGCGATCATGATCTCTCGCCGGAGCTTGTCGCAGCCTTGCGCGAACAGCGCCCCCACCCACTTCGCACTCTATGGCAATACCTGAAGTATGACGGGGTGCTTGCGCCCCTCGCGCTGGCCGGGGCGATCGTCCTGGCTGCCGGCGCGATTCTCGTCGAATCGCTGCTCTTCCGCGGTCTCTTCGACATGGCGCAGATCCTCACGCAGCCGATGCAGCGATTGGGGGCCGTGCTCGCGCTTCTCGCCTTCGCCGCGGTGCTGTTGCTGATCCAGTTTCCGATCATTCTGGAGACCGCGCGTTATGGCAGACATCTCGAAGCGCGGCTGCGCATGGCGCTGTTGAGCAAACTGCCCCGCCTCTCGGACCGATACTTCCACAGTCGACCCGTCTCGGACATGGCAGAACGCAGCCATAGCCTGCAGATGATCCGTGCGGTACCGGCCATGGGCCTGCAGCTCGTTCAGGCTGCGAGCGAGCTCGTGCTCACGCTGGTCGGAATCGCACTGATCGATCTTCAAAGCGTTGGACTGGCGGCAGCCATCGCCGCCGTTGCGATCGTATTCTCCGCCGCAGCCCAACCGATGATCAACGAGCGCGACTTGCGCGTTCGCAATCATGCGGGCGCGATGATCGGATCGTATCTCGACGCACTACTCGGCCTCGTGCCGATCAGAACCCATGCCGCGCAGACTGCGATGAGCCGACAGCATGAAGGTCTGCTCGTCGAGTGGGCCCGATCGTCTCGTGGCCTGATTCGCATGTCGCTGCTCTCGGGTGCGACGCAGAGCCTCACTTGCACGGCGCTCGCAGGCTGGCTGCTCGTCGATCATTTCCAGCGCACCGGCGGCGTCAGCGGCGCCGATCTCCTGCTTGTGTACTGGGTCCTCAAGATGCCCGCCATCGGACGCTCCATTACGAGCCTGGCATTGTCCTATCCGGCCCAACGCAACGTGCTCCTGCGATTGCTGGAGCCTTTGTCAGCACCCGAGCAGCACGACGCACAGGACAAGGAACGCCATCACGCCGTTGCCGGTACGTCGCATGCCGTTGCTGCCGTTCGAGAGACGCCGCGACCAGATGTCGAGTCGAACCTTCGCCCGCTCGGTGCCCGCATCGAGATCACCGGCGGCGAGGTGATCGCTGCTGGCCATAAGATACTGCGCAGTCTCCATCTCGGCATCGCACCCGGGGAGCACGTTGCCATCGTGGGACGCTCGGGCGCCGGCAAGTCGACCCTGCTCGGATTGCTGCTGGGCTGGCACCGATTGTCGGCAGGACTGATGAGCGTCGACGGCAAGCCGCTTCTGGCATCCGAACTCGATCTGCTGCGACGCCGGACCGCGTGGGTCGACCCGGCGATACAACTCTGGAACCAGTCCTTCCTCGACAACCTCAACTATGCCTGCGAGTTCGACGAACTTCACAAGGTCGGAAGCATCGTCGATGCGACCGGACTGCGCGGTGTGCTCGCGAAACTTCCCCAGGGGCTGCAAACCCTTCTTGGCGAAGGCGGCGGCCTCCTCTCGGGCGGCGAGGGGCAGCGTATCCGTCTGGCGAGGGCGCTGATGCAGCCCGACCTAAGCCTTGCGCTGCTGGACGAACCGTTCCGCGGCATGGACCGGGGACAGCGTGCCTCGCTGCTCGACGAGGTCCGCACCTGGTGGACGGGCGTAACCCTACTCTGCGTGACCCACGACGTGGGCGAGACGCTCCGCTTCGATCGCGTACTAGTCGTCGAAGACGGACACATCATCGAAGACGGTCCACCCGCGGAACTTGCCTCGCGCGCGACCCGCTATCGGCAGCTCCTGGATGCGGAAGACGAAGTCCGGGAAAGCATGTGGCACGGCGCGCAATGGAGACGCCTGCGGTTGATCGAAGGTCGCATCGAGAGCCCGGGGCAATGAGCCGCCACAGGAAAATGACGCATGGCGACCTGAATGTCCTCGAAGTCGGCTGGCCACTTGCAGAATTGGGCGCGGGCATGCAGGCGCTGGCCCGGCGCAGCGGACTCGACCCTGGAGCCGGTGAGCCCTTGCACATGCCACCCTCGTCCACGATGTCCGGCGCGGAGTTGTCACGCTGGGTCGAGTGGGCGGGTCGAAAGCTTGCCATCGAAGCCGAACCGATCCAGGTCACCTTCGCCGATTTCGATACGTGCGCACGCAACGCGAGTCCTGCCATCGTACAGATCGACTCGGATCGCGGCCCCCTGTTCCTTCTGCTTATTGGGGCCTCGAAACAGCATGTCCGGCTGCTCGGTCCGGACCAGAACGCACATCGATGTTCGGTCAGGGACTTTAAGGATGCACTGAGCCGCAGGCATGAACAGCCGCTTCGCGAAGAGATCGACCGAGTGCTCGACCTTGCCGCGCTCGACACCGACGAACGACCACGAGTGCGTGCGGCTCTCGTCGTGCAGCGCCTCTCGGACAAACCGATTGCCGCATGCTGGATGCTGCGGGCGGCACCCACGTCCAATTTTTGGAAGCAGCTCGTTCACGCCCGGCTGCCCTACCGGTTAACGGCGATGCTGGCGGTATTCGCAGCGATCTATGGTCTCGAGATCTTCGGCTGGGGACTGATCGGCGAAGCAGCACTGAGCGGCCGTCTCGACCTGGGCTGGATGGGCGGCTGGATACTGCTCCTGCTCACGCTCGTTCCACTCGGCCTGCTCGGAGGATGGCTGAACTCGACGCTCGCGCTCGACGCAGGTCGGATCCTCAAGCGACGCCTGATGGCCGGCGCCTTGCGCATCGGGCTCGACAAGATGCGGCACCAGGGGGCCGGACAGCTACTCAGCCGCGTCATGGAATCGCAAGCGCTCGACGCGCTGGCGCTCAACGGCGGTTTGTCGGTCATCGTCGCACTGGTTGAACTTGCGTTCTCAGCCTGGGTGCTTGCAATCGGCGCGGGAGGATTTCTGCACCTCGTCAGTCTTGCGATCTGGCTGATCGTGACGCTGGCGCTTGGCTGGAGCTACGTGCGCCGGATGCAGGCATGGACCTTCATGCGCCTCGAAATGACGCACGGTCTGATAGAACGCATGGTCGGTCACCGCACGCTGCTCGCCCAGGAATGGCCCAACCGACGCGATGCACAGGACGACCAGACGGTACAGCATTACCTGCAGCTATCGCGACGCATGGATGTCGCGGGGGTCCGACTGTTCGCTGGCGTGCCCGGTGGCTGGGGGCTCATCGGCCTGGCCGGCCTGGCGCCGGGATTCGTCTCCGGAATTGCGACGCCGGCGAGCATCGCAATCGCATTTGGCGGACTGTTGCTCTCCACACGGGCTTTCGGCGGAATCGCAGGCGGCATGTCGTCGCTGGCAAGCGCCTTCATCGCCTGGACGCAGGCCGCTCCGATGTTCCGCGCGGGCACCGACATGGTAAAAGAGCCGCCTTTTCTCACGGCAGATCAGGTTGCGCACACCGCGAACGACGGAACGAAAGCCAACGTGGTCGATGCGCTCGATCTCGTGTTTCGGCACGGTCCGCAGGGAGCGCCTGTGCTCAACGGCATCGACCTCACGATCGCACACGGCGAGCGCGTTCTCCTCGAAGGACCCTCGGGGGGTGGCAAATCCAGCCTTGCCTCGTTGCTCGTCGGACTGCGCCGTCCCAATGCCGGTCTCTTGCTCTTGAACGGCTTGGATAGACACACGCTGGGTACCCAATGGCAACGCGTGGCTACCGAAGCGCCGCAGTTCCACGAGAACCACGTGTTCGGCGCCACGCTCGGGTTCAATCTCCTGATGGGCCGCAACTGGCCGGCGGAGGAACACGAATTGGCCGCCGCGAAATCACTGTGCGAGGACCTCGGCCTTGGCGACCTGATCGCACGCATGCCCTCGGGAATGATGCAGATGGTCGGGGAGACAGGATGGCAGCTTTCACACGGCGAACGCAGCCGGCTCTTCCTGGCCCGCGCACTCATGCAGGATGCACAACTGACCATCATGGACGAAAGCTTTGCCGCACTCGACCCCGAGACGCTGAAGCAATGCCTGAGCTGCGTGTTTGCTCGGGCGCGGACGCTGATGGTAATCGCACATCCGTAGCGTACGCCGCGCCTGACTCTAGCGTGCGCACGCCCAAGCGGCCATGGCGAGCATGGTCCGCGTGGATAGATGCCTGAGGACTCGTTCCGCGACGCCGGAGGCCTGACCTTCCTGGGGCGGTTGCGGGCTCAGCGCTCCGGCCGGGAGAGTCCGTGCTTCTCGATTCGATATCGGAGCGTATCGCGACTGATCCCGAGAACTCGCGCGGCCTGCGTCACGTTCCAGTCGGTGCGCTCCAAGGCCTGGAGTACGGCGGCGCGTTCAATCTGGGGGAGATCGAGCGTGTCGCCCCCGGACACACCTGCGTCCGACGCCTGATCGAACGCGACGGCGGTCAGACCGAGATCTTCTACATCGACCATGTTCGATCGCGCGAGCAGCACGCACTGTTCGACCGTGTTGCGCAACTCCCGCACGTTCCCCGGCCAGCCATGCTTTTCAATGGCGTGGTAGGCCTGCTCCGTATAGGCGAGACCAGCCTTGCCATACCGGCGAGCAAACTGGACGAGGAAGTGATCGGCGAGCAGGCGTGCGTCACCTGCTCGCGCGCGCAGGGGCGGTACCTGGAGACTGATGACGCGCAGCCGATACATGAGATCAGCGCGAAAGCGTCCGTCACGCACGAACTGTTCGAGGTCGCGATTCGTCGCAGTGATCACGCGGACGTCGACGCGTCGTTCGTTGACGGCGCCCAGACGACGGATGCGCTGATCCTCCAACACTTTGAGCAGCTTCGCCTGCGTCGAGGCATCGGCCTCCGCGATCTCGTCGAGAAACAGGGTTCCGCCGTCTGCGGCCTCGATCAATCCGGTCTTGCGTTCGCGTGCATCGGTAAACGCCCCCCGCTCGAACCCGAACAGTTCGGCCTCGAGCAGGTTCGCCGGAATCGCTGCGCAGTTCACCTCGACGAAAGGTGCGTCTCGGCGCCGACTCTCGGCGTGACATGCCCGTGCGACCAGTTCCTTACCCGTGCCCGTTTCACCATTGATGAGGATGCTCGGCGCCGGCCCGCCGGTATCGTTTACTTCGGCCAGCATCACCCGGCGGATGCGATCCTTCAACGCGGCAATCTGCGGCGACTCGCCGAGAATCTGTTCGAGACCCTTTGCATCCTTGGCCTGGTAGTACGCCAGGGCGTTTCGCATGCGACCTTCGCCAGCGACCTTGTCCAGGACTCGCCTCAGATCTGAAAGGGGTACAGGCTTGGAAAGAAAATCCACGGCACCCGCCTTCATCGCTTCGACAGCGATCTGGACGTTGCCTTGACCGGTCAACATGACGATGCGCGCATTCGGATCGCGCTCGCGCATTGTTGCAATGGCAGCAAGACCGTCCATGCCGGGGAGCTGAAAGTCGATCACGACCACGTGCGGAGCGACTTCGGCGAGTCGCCTGAGGCCTTCTTCGGCTGTGCCGGCAAGCGTGACGTCCCATGCATAGCGCTCGAGAAAGCGCTGGACGTTGCGAGCAAAGATTTCTTCGTCTTCGATGAGGAGCAGACTCGGCATCGCGTTACACCGATGGCAATTCGAGGACGACGGTGGTACCAGACCCCACAGCACTCTGGATTCGGATGTTACCGCCGATGCGCTCGACGGTTCGTTTGGCCAGCGCGAGACCCAGCCCGAGCCCTTCCTTCTTCGTCGTAAAGAACGGCTTGAACACGGTTTCTATCAAATCCGCAGGAATACCCTGCCCTGTATCGGCGATGCTGATTCGGATCCGATCTTGGGATGCGCGCTCGACGGTACCTGTGACGCGCCCACCCGCGGGCGTCGCATCGATGGCGTTCGAAATCACGCTATGCAGCACCTGTGCGAATACGACGGAATCCCCCAGAACACGCGATTGACCCGTGAGCACGCTGGCGGTGCCCGCGATGCCCCGCTGTCGGAAATCTCGCGCGCGTTCCTCGAACTCGGACATGACGATCGAGCCGATATCGACCGCGGCGCTGGCCTGGGGCTCAGCCCGCGTGAAGCGCAGCAGTTCGCGTATCCATGCCTCGATGCGATCCACGGCGCGGATGATATCGCGAGCCTGCTCGCCTCGCCCCTCGCCCTCCAGGTCGATCCATAGCTCGGCGGACGAGCGGATGGACGCGAGCGGATTGCGAATGTTGTGTGCCATCGACGAGGTGAGTTCACCGGCAGCCGCCATCGTCTCGGCGTCGACGAGACGCTCCTGCTGTCGATGTATGGTTCTATCGGCGCGATGGACGATCCAGAAGAGCGTGGCATACAGGATGACCGCGCCGAGTCCCGCTGCAGCCCAAACCTGTCGATGCCCCGCGCGAATCGCCTCGGTGAGCGCCACCGGTGCCTTGTAGATCTCCACGACCCCCACGGTCAAACCGTCCTTCAAGCGCTTGACCGGAACATACGTTTCGATAAAGAACTCGCTGTCTGCGGGGAGACCAACGTGTTCGGGCTTGCTTCGGACCTCGGCCGTGATCCGACCGGATTCGACCACGAGATCGCCTCGCAGCGCCTCGTCCAACTCATGATTATGGGAAAAGCGACGACCGATGATCGACTTGTCCGTTGACCAGAGGACCGTGCCCTCGGTCGAATACACGTTCATGCGAAGAACATCCGGCATGGCGGTGAAGTGAGCAATCGAGCCTCGGAAGCGTTCGGCAAGCGCCGTGTTCGACGGATCCAGAAGGAAATCCATCGATTCGTCCGCCTGCAATACGTTCTGCGTGAAATCGCGCGTGACCTGAGCTTCGCGCTCCAGCAGGTACTTGCTCAGGAAGCTGGATATGAGCAATGCGTTGCCTGCAGCGAATGCAGTCACGAGGACGAGACTTGCGATGCTGAACCAGCGCAGCAACTTGAATGAAGGCCCCGTTTGTGCGGAAGAGTTGATCATGTCGCGACGGACGTGTGCGGGAGATTGCGCATCGTAGTGCAAATTCGCATTCGCTGACAGTTCCGCACAGGGATGCAATTCTTGGTGCTCTAGCGCTCGAAATAACGTCTTCGATCCGATTCTCATACCCGACCGCAAGGCAAGGCCCATGCCAGTGTCGATTGGTCAGCGAATGGAGGCCACACCTCCGCAAGCACTCCGTTCGCCGCCAAAGAGGGCGACTACACACCCCCGTTGGGTGGGGCAGATGACCCGAGACGATTGAATCGGCCCGATCGTCACGTCGAGCCGAGCGTTCGGCCACCGAGAGTTACCACGACCGGCCAGGCCTTCATATCGTTGCATACGAACCGTTGCGCTCTCGTACTTCGCCGCGTGGAATTCGTCGCAGTTGCTCCGTGCAATACCCTCGTTGGCATCTCCGAACAGGGGTACGCGCAACGGGCTGGATCCGGCGCGCTTGCGTCGCAAATGCAACCAGCTGCTTGCCATAGGTCCCCCCAGTGAATACGAAGCCTAAGGAAGCATGGCGGCCGCTGCGGCAAGCATCGGCCACGGGGGCATGATCTCGAACGGGATCGCTCATGCGCATCACACCGTTGCTTCGAAGGCATCGATGATGCCTTGCGCAACGACTGCTTCGCCAAGGCAGGCGTGAAGTCGCGTGAATTCGTCATACCGTCGGAGTATTCGATCGACAGCCCGCACATTCATCAACGGGGGACGACGCCGAAACTCTCGTGCCCATCGAGCCACCCGAACTACGCTATCGCCTGAGACACGTGCCTTACCCCAACTTCGCACGACCACGCACCGCCCGCATCGCCCCTCCGATGCAATTACTATTCATCCGCCTCCTCTCTCGATGACCCTATGGGCCCCGCTCTGTTGCTCAGGGGCCACCACCGAATTGCCCGACAATCTCGATGACGTGCGCGTGAAGATCGAGGCCGAGCATCTCACCGATCTCACCGGAAGCCGCGAATACGCCCACCACAGCATCCGCGCCGTCCTGACGAACGCGAAGGGCTCCGACATCGAGCGTTCCGACGTAAAGATCGAAGTCAACGGCATGCCCATGCGGCTTCGCGTCGGACAAGGCAACTTCCACGACCGCCACCCCTACTACATGCTCGATGGGGACGATAGCCTCGAGCTCAACCCCGGCACCGACAATCGCTTCGTGCTCATCCTTCCGGACGGCACACGCCACGATATCGGCACGATGCGCCCCCCAGTCGCGCTCTCGCCCGAACAGTTCGACTTCCCGAAATAGCCGCCGCCCTCGGCCTCTGTCACTTTCGCTCGGCGGAACCTCGCCGAACCCGTACAGCTTCGAATCGGTCGTACGGAACAGCGCCGTGATGCGGATGGCAATTCCGTCATCGAGGGTTCCGGACCCAACGATCCCGAAGCATTGCGCCGCACGATCGGGCCGGGGACGTTTCGCCGACAGACCGACCGTCTCGTCGTCCCGGAGCAATTGCTCATATCGACACCGGATCGAAAGCTGCTCTCGCTGCTGGCCGAAATCATGGTCGCCAGACAAAGCCGCACGTCATCTTCGTTTTCTAGGCGAAGCTCCATGCGGGCAGTGCATCGCATTCAACTCGAAATACAGTTTGCGGCGATCGACTGAAGCGGCGCGATGAGCTGACCGGCGTCGGACTTGCGCCGGCCCGGCGGTTACAGCCCAGATCAGCGTGGCTTGCTCGCGCCCTTCGGGGTGTAAGGACGCATGGCGGTTTCCAGCAGGTCGCCGATGCGAAGTACACGCGCGTACTGAGTGTAGGTCTGCTCGGTCGAACCGTCCCCCATGTGCATCTCGGGCTCCGCGCCGTGGCGGATCAGCAGCGGCAACAGGGCCTTGCCGAATGCGCGTTCCGCCGGCGTAGCAGGCAGACCGCTGGATAGTGCGAGTGCCCAGTACAACGGCGTATTGCCAGATGCGTTCTTTACGTTCGGATTCGCTCCCGCCTCCAGCAGGCTCTTCACCTCCGTGATGTCACGCTTCGCCGTTGCTTCGTTCAGTGGATCCCAGGCGTAGCGCCCACGCAGTCAATCCGCCTGCGTACCGCCGAGCATCGTCACCAGACGCTGCTTGCTGCCCTCGTCATAGAACGCGAACGGATGAGTATCGATGGCAATGTCGAGCGGAGTGCGTCCTCGCTGGTCTCTTGCCTTCGGATCTGCGCCGCGCTCGATCAACCACGCCATCACGTCGTGACGTGCACCATAGGCGGCGAGATGCAGCGGCGCCTGCCCATGACGGCTCGCCTGTGTGGCGTTTGCCTTGAACCGGTGCAGATACGCCATGGCCGAAATATTGCCGGTATGAGACGCACGGCCCAATGGCGTGATGCCGTCGTCGTCCCCGGCATGGATGTCGGAACCATTGCGCACGAACCACTCCAAGGCAAACAGCAACTGCGGCACCTCTGCTGCACGATACAGCATGGAGCCACCGCGTGCGTCCCGGTACGACAACAATCCCGGAGTTGGACTCGCCAACAGCATTTTGACCAGTTCGACGTGCTTGTTCGACATCGCCCAAACCAGACCATCGTCCGGCATGACGGAACCATGCTTGATCAGCAGCTGGATCAGCGGCAGGTTCGTCGGATCCATTGCTGCGCGCAGCGGAAGCGCGCCGTCCTTCCCGGCGATCGCCACGGAGGCGCCCCTGACAAGCAGCAGGTCGACCACCGCAAGAAGGCGCCGCGGGTCACTGTGGTTGTAATGCGCGTGACGCAACGCCAGCAGCAACGGCGTGTAACCATCATGGTTCAGCGCGTTGACGTCAGCTCCACGGGCGATCAGCAGGCGGATGACATCGAGATCCCCTCGAGAATTCACCGCGACGTGCAGGGCCGAGCCGCCAAGTACGTCGCGAGCGTCGAGATTGGGGCCAGCCCGATCAGCGCGCGGATCCTTGCCTGATCCGGGTGTTAAAGCGCGATGCGCAGTATTTCCTCTCGCTGCGTCCAGGGCGGTGTGGATTGTGCTGAAGCGTCGTTCATCGTGCTTACCAGCATGCCCCAGAAGACGACGAACACCGAAAGCGCGAGCGCGCAACGATGTGCGGGATAGGGCATGACGCACTCCCTGATGATGGCGAGTTCGTGTTAGCGATGAGACCCGAATTCAACTGGTGCCGGCTGCAGGAATCGAACCCGCGACCTTCTGATTACAAATCGCCAAAACGGCGCTGATCGGCATTGATTAGAACTCCTCGCTTTTCGTAAGTCACTGATCCTGTTCAAATCACCAT
>LNFM01011140.1_pt1 | contig 12358 bp, 7 predicted proteins | sample 596031 | NCBI WGS metagenome assembly LNFM01 (sample SAMN04254537, study PRJNA301005) | activated carbon metagenome | isolation source: dual media filters at the Ann Arbor, Michigan drinking water treatment plant | place: USA: Ann Arbor
GGCACCAGCAGCAGCCAGGGCAGCGCCGATGGCATCCATGCCACCGCCCCTGCCGCCAGCACCACCACCCCCAGGCCCATGGGCGCGAAACGCGCGGCTGCATCTCGCCACGCGACGTCGTTCGCCTCGCGCGGCGGCGATTTCCACTCGAGCCGGACGCCGGTGACGGCACCGGCGACGAACAGCGTGTGCGCCACCATGCGCAACGGTGCCTGCAGGACGGACAGGACCGCCTCGAGCAGTGATCCGGCGACCAGCTTGCGGGTACCGCCGAAGAAGCGCTGCTCGTCGCGAATCACGATGGCCAGGACGCCGAGCACCCTGGGCAGGGCGAGCAAGGCGAAGGTCCCGATCCAGAGCAGCCACAGCGCGGCCCCGGCATGCGCACCTGCCGCCGGCGCCAGCGGCCCGGCGCCGGTCATCGAGGCGGCGATGCCGACCGCCATGTAGACCAGCCACAGGGGCGCGGACAGATACGCCATCGCCCCCGTCAGCAGCATGCCGCGATGGACGGCATGCAGGCCCGGCTCCAGGATCAGCCGGGCGTTCTGCAGGTTGCCCTGGCACCAGCGCCGGTCACGCTGCAGTTCGGCGAGCAGGTGGGGCGGCGACTGCTCGTAACTGCCCGCGAGATCGTGCACCAGCCAGACGCGGTAGCCGGCCCGGCGCATCAGCGCCGCCTCGACGAAGTCGTGCGACAGGATCTCGCCCTGCAGGAGGCCGCGCCCGCGGATGGTGGCGAGCGCGCAATGGCGCATGAAGGGTTCGACACGGATGATCGCGTTGTGGCCCCAGTAGTGCGCCTCGCCGAGCTGCCAGTACTTCATGCCGGCGGTGAACAGCCGGCCGGCCACGCGCGATGCGAACTGCTGCGCACGCGCATGCACGGTGCCCAGCCCGCAGGCCTGCGGCGCGGTCTGCAGGATCCCGGCGGTCGGATGCGCCTCCATCAGCCGCACCAGCGTCGACACGCAGTCGCCGCTCATCACGCTGTCGGCATCGAGCACCACCATGTAGCGGTAGTCGCGCCCCCAGCGCCGGCAGAAATCGGCGACGTTGCCGGCCTTGCGCCGTGTGCGCACCTTCCGCCAGCGGTAGTGGATGCGCACGCCGCTGCTGCCGGCGGCTTCGCGCAACGCGCCCCAGGCCGCGTGTTCGGCCGATCGTGCGTCCGGGTCCGAACTGTCGGAGAGGATGTAGAGATCGAAGGTGTCGCGGTCGCTGCCGGCCATCAGCGATTCCCAGGTCGCGCGCAGGCCGGAGAACACGGTCGTCGCGTCCTCGTTGCAGATCGGCATCACGACCGCGGTGCGGGCGCCGGCGTCGAGCGCGCCGCGCCAGGCGCTGCGCCGGGACAGCGCATGGACATCGCCGCGCATCAGCACGACGAAGCCCATCACTGCGGTGATGCAGCCGGCCGCGACCCATGCGAACAGCAGCGAGAACAGGCCGACCTGCAGCCCTTGCAGCCAGGGATGCGGCGACGCGTCCGGCTGCAAGCCATCCATCACGCCCCCGGCGAGCGCCGCGCTGCAGGCGATCAGCAGCAGCAGCACGCGGCGCCGCGCGTGCGCGACGGCATCGAGCGGATCGGTCTTGTCTGCCAGGGGGCCCGCGGCCGGGCGCGGTGGCGCATCGCGCCCGGCCAGGCGCGTGGCCAGGCCGCGCAACCCCGACCAGGGCACCGGCACCATCGCGCCGCGATGGATCGGCGGCATGGGCGGCGCTGCCCCGGTCGGGTCAGCGCTGGCGCGGCCGCAAAGCCGGTTCACCGGGGAGGTATCAGGTTGCTCCATGTCTCGCTCAATGTGTGGTTGCCGTGTCGGAGGTAGCCGCGCAGTTCGACCGGCTGCGCGGCGTTGCGCTGGCGCACGCGCACGGCCATGCGCCAGGCGCCGGTGGCGTCGTTGCGGTAGGCGTTCGCGTGCAGCAGTTCGCCGTTGCCGTCGGTGCTCACCACGGCTTCGACCTGCGCGCCCACTGGCAGGCCGTCGATGGCAGGGCCGGCGAAGTCGACGATGAACTGGTGTTCGTCATCGGCCAGGCGGTCGAAGCCCCGGCCCGTCCGGGTCTGCGCGACCCAGGCACCGGGCGGACGCTGCTGCTGCGCGCCCTGCCAGCGCATCGTGTAGGCGAAATCGATCGGACGGCCGGGTGCCGGCACGCGCGCCGGCACCCAGTACGCGACCACGTTGTCGTGTGTCTCGTCCGGCGTCGGCAGTTGCAGCAGTTCGACGCGGCCCGGGCCCCAGTCGCCGATCGGCTCGATCCACAGGCTGGGCCGCAGTTCGTAGCGCGCCTCCACATCCTCGTAGCTGTCGAAGCGGCGATCGCGCTGCATCAGGCCGAAGCCGCGCAGCCGGCTGGCCTCGAACGAGGTGACCAGCGGCCGCGACGGATTCACCAGGGGACGCCAGATCCATTCGCCGCTGTCGGTGGCGAGCATCAACCCGTCCGAGTCGTGTACCTCGGGCCGGAAGTCGGTGCGGTGCGGCTGGTTCTCGCCGAACATGAACATGCTGGTCAGCGGCGCGATGCCGAGCGTGGCGACGCTGCGCCGCAGGTACAGGCGCGATCGCACCTCGACCACCGTCTCGCTGCCGGGCCGGACCTCGAAGCGGTAGGCACCGGTCATCGACGGCGAATCGAGCAACGCATGCACGACCAGCGTCGTGGCGCCGGGCAACGGGCGCTCGAGCCAGAACTCGGTGAAGCGCGGGAACTCCTCGCGCGGGGCACCGGCCGTATCCACCGCAAGGCCGCGCGCCGACAGGCCATAGCGCTGGCCCGCGCCGAGTGCCCGCAGGTAGCTCGCGCCGAGGAACACGATCACCTCGTCGCGGTAGCGCGGGTCGTTCAGCGGGAAGTGCACGCGGAAGCCGGCATGTCCGAGCGCCGCTGCCCCCTGTCCGTCGCCGAGCGCATCGGCCGGGAGTGCGTTGCCGCCGTAGTCGAAGTCGGCGCGATCGAAGCGCACCTCGCGCACGTCACCCTGCGGCGACACCTCGTTGATGCGCACCGGCTCCAGGTTGAACTTGCCGAGGTGGAAGAACATCACCTCGAACGGCAGTCCGCGATCGCGCCAGAGCGCACGGTCGGGCCGGAAGCGGATGTCCCGGTACTGGTCGTAGCTGAGTGCCTTCAGTGCCGGCGATGCCACCTGCGCCGGCGGCACGTGCGGGGCGAGGGCCAGCTGGCCGGCACGCGCCGCGACATCCTCGAAGCCGAACCGGGCCGGCGGCGTTGCAGCGGCGGCGGCGGCTGCGGTGGCGCCCGAGGCCAGCGTGCAGGCAAGACCCAGCGCGAGTGCGAACAGCGCACGGCAGGGCCCGGCCAGGGTGGGGCGTCGGTGGCGGGGCAGGGAGGACAGGAAGGTGGCCATGCCAGTCCCTTCCGCAATCGACGTGCCACTTCGCAAACAATCGATTAATCAATGGCTTGCACCGCCCGTGGTGGACTGCGGGCCGCGTTTTCCCAGGCGGGCTCCGGGAAGCGTCGGGCTGCGGCGACAACCTGTGCCCGCCTGCCCGCAAGTCATTGATTGCGCGTCGTTCAGGGCTGTCGCTGATCGGCGACAGACGATCCAGCGACAGACGATCCAGCGACGGACGATCCAGCGACGGACGATCCAGCGCCCGGTGAACCGGCAACGGGCGGTTCTGCCCGGAACTGTCCGGGGACCAGGCCGTGTTTCTGCAGCAGCCGGTAGAACTCGGTGCGGTTCCGGTCGGCGAGGCGGGCCGCATCGGCGACCTGGCCATCGGTCATCTTCAGCAGGCCGACCAGGTAGTCGCGCTCGAACCGCTGCCGGGCCTCGGCATAGGTCATCACCTCGCCTCCGGGGATGCGCAGCGCGCGCTGCACCAGCGCCAGCGGAATGATCGCGGTGGTCGACAGTGCACTCACCTGCTCGACCACGTTGTGCAGCTGGCGCACGTTGCCCGGCCACGCGGCGGCCGCCAGCACCTTCATCGCATCGGGCGCGAAGCCCTTCGCCGGCTTGCCGTACTTCTTCGCCAGCCGGGCCAGGAAGTGCGTGGCCAGCAGCGGGATGTCCTCGCGCCGCTCCGCCAGCGCGGGCAAGGCGAGCGACACCACGTTGAGGCGGTAGTAGAGGTCTTCGCGGAACTGGCCCTCGGCCATGGCCTGGTCGAGGTCGCGATGGGTGGCCGACATGATGCGCACATCGACCGGGATCGACTGCGTCGCGCCGACCGGCCGCACCACCCGCTCCTCCAGCACGCGCAGCAGCTTCACCTGCAACGGCAGCGGCATGTCGCCGACCTCGTCGAGGAACAGGCTGCCACCGTTCGCCGCCTGGAACAGGCCGCGGTTCGCGTTGACGGCGCCGGTGAACGCGCCCTTCACATGGCCGAACAGCTCGGACTCCAGCAGGTTCTCCGGGATCGCCGCGCAGTTCACTGCCACGAACGGACGCGCGGCACGCGGGCTTGCACGGTGGATCGCACGGGCGAACAGTTCCTTGCCGCTGCCGCTCTCGCCGCGGATCATCACGCTGGCATCCGATGCCGCGACCAGGCGCGCTTCCGCGAGCAGTTCGGCCATGCGTGTCGAACGGCTGATGATCTCTTCGCGCCAGGCATCGGCGTCCCGGCGCGGCGGACCGGCCGGTGCACTCAGGGCCAGCGCCTGCGCGATCGTCTCGAGCAGGGCCTTGCCGTCGAACGGCTTGGTCAGGTAGGTGTAGACGCCGCGCGCGGTCGCCTCCACCGCATCGGGGATGGTGCCATGCGCGGTGAGCAGGATCACCGGCAGCGACGGGTGCTTCGCGCGGATCTGGTCGAACAGCGCAAGCCCGTCCTTGCCCGGCAGCTGCACGTCGCTCAGCACCAGTTGCGGCCGCTCCATCGCGACCCGGGCCAGTGCTTCCTCTGCCGAGGCGGCGGTCGATACTCGATAGCCGGCGGCACCCAGTCGCATCGACAGCAGCCGCAGCATGTCCGGATCATCGTCGACCAGCAGGACCACGGGACGCGCACCCGGTGCCACGTCCGCCGACAGTGCCTCGCCGGCGCGCGCGCCGCTCATGGCGCACCCTTGCCTGCAGGCTGCCCGGGCGCCGCCGGCGCCTGCCGCCCGCTCAGGCTGCGCTCGATCGCGCGCAGGGCCTCGAGCTTCTCGTTGAGCTGCTCCATCCGCCGCTGGGTGTCGCGCTGCGTGTCGCGCAACTGCTGTGAGGTCTTCTCGAGCTGCTCTTCGATCCGGCGCTGCTCCAGGTAGCGCGCGGCCAGCAACCGCGCGAACGGATGCCAGGCTTCGGCCTCCTGCGAACGATCCCGCTGCACCTGCTCGAGCAGGGCGATCGCACGGGCGAGGTCACCGGGCCCGCGCGTGGACCCGAGCGCGCTGGCCAGCTCCATCGCAAGCCGCACCGAGGAGGACCCATCGCCCAGGCGCGCCACCTCGGCACCGAGTTCGGCCGCTGCCATCCGCCACAGGCGATCGTGGTAGGCGAGCAGGTGGCGTGCGGCGACGTCGACCGGATCCAGCGTCTGTACGTAGACGACCGACGGCGGCGGCGGCGGCACCGGGGATGCGGGCGGCGCGGGCGGGATGGTCACCGACACGCGCGGCGGCGGACGCGGGTCCGGCGTCGCGCAGCCGGCCGCCGCCAGCACGGCCAGCAGCACGAGCAGCGCCGGCCCGCGTCCGTGGCACGATCGGGTCCTCATGCGGCCGTCACGTCCGGCAGTTCGATCCGGAAGTGCGCACCGCGCATGTCGACCGCGTCGGGCGCGAGCAGTTCCACGTGTCCGCCGTGCGCCTCGATGTTGTGGCGAACCAGCGACAGCCCGATGCCCGTCCCGTGCAGCACCCCGTCCGGCTGGCGCACGCCGCGGTAGAACGGCTCGAACACGCGCTCGCGATCGGACGTTGCAAGGCCAGGGCCTTCATCGCGGATCGACAGGCAGGCGAGCCCGGACCGCCGCTCGATCACGACCGATATGCAGCCTCCCTCCGGGCTGAACCGGATGGCGTTCGACAGCAGGTTGCCCAGCGCGGTACCCAGCTTCTCCGGATCTGCAGACACGACGAGCGGACCTCCTTCGACCTGCACTCGCAACCGCCGCGCCTGCCACTGCAGCCGCTGCGCCTCCACCTGCGCACGCATCAGGGCCTGCAGGTCGACCGGCCGGCGCATCAGGCGGCGCGCCTCGAACGCGGCCGAATTGAAGCGCAGCAGCTGCTCGATCTGTCCCTGGAGGACGGCAGTGTTGTGGCTGAGGATGCGCGCCACCTCCCGCTGGTCGGCGCTGAGCGTACCCGCCACGCCGTCCTCCAGCAGGGCCACGCCTTCGCGCAACGCGGCCAGTGGCGTCTTCAGTTCGTGCGACACATGGCGCAGGAAACGCGCGCGATCCTCGTCCAGTTCGTTCAGCCGCAGGCGCAACCACTCGAGCCGGCGACCGAGCGAGGCCAGGTCGCCCGGGCCGTCGATCTCGACCGGCGCGTCGAGGCGGTTCTCGCCGAGCCCGACGATCGCGCGCTCCAGGCGCTTGAGCGGTCGTGTGAGCCAGTAGCCGAAGACCAGCGCCAGCACCACCGCCAGCGCCAGCGCGATCAGCGTCTGCCGTGCCAGCCCGAGGCGGCGTGCCTCGAGTTGCGCCTGCAGGAAGCGGTTGCGGTCCTCGCTCTGGCGGCGCACGACCTCCGCGATCGTGGCATTGACGCCATTGAGTTCGCTGAACTGCACCGCCAGGGCCTGCTCGCGCTGCCGGCGTGTCGCCTTCGGGCCTGCGAGCTGGACCTCGATATCGGATGCATGGCCCCGCCAGCGCGCCGCGAGCGCAGGGTCCAGCTTCTCGGCCAGTACCGCTTCGAACACCCGGGCCGCCTCGTCGGCGGCCTCGCGATAGCCGCGCAGCAATGCCGGGTCCTCGAGCACCATGAATTGGCGCGCCGCGCGCTCCATCGTGAGGCTGCGCTCGGCCAGCTGCTGGGTGGCGGCATTGAGCTGCACACCGCGTTCGCTCGCCTCGCGGCCTTCCTCCATCAGGCGATCGAGCGTGTACAGGCCGCCAAGCGAGGCTGCCGCCAGGAAGCCGGCGATCAGCAGGAAGGCAACCAGCAGCAGTTGCCGGAACGATGCACGGCGGAGGGTGGCCATCGGCCTCGAGTATCGGTGCGGGGTCGACGCGCGGAGGAGCCCGGCGTGGCGGAGAGCGCCACGCAAGCCGCGCGCCCGAGCAAAGCGGCGCCGCCTCGGGCATCATGCGACCCACCGCCATGAGCGACACGATCCCGACCGTCCCGCAACCGCCCACCGCTGCGCCAGGCAACGCCCTGCCGCCGGAGGGACTGCCGTACGACGCGTTCCTCAGCTATTCGCATGCCGACGCCGCGCAGGCGCAATCGCTGGTGCGGGAACTGCAGGCACGAGACCTCGCGGTGTGGATCGACCATGAACGGATCGAACCGGGCGACCTGTTCGTGCAGGTGCTCGAGAAGGGCATGCAGGCCTCGCGCAACGTGCTGCTGCTGGTGTCCGCCCGATCCCAGGCATCGAACTGGGTGGCGGAGGAGTATGCGAATGCGCTCAACCTGATCAACGGGCGGCCCGGGGACACGCCGGCACGCCGGCTGGTCCCGGTGCTGATCGATGCCGCGGAACCGTCGGGCTTCCTGGCGAGCCGCCAGTGCGTCGACCTGCGCGACCCGGCGCAGCGGGGCGCGAACCTGGACCGGCTCGCAGCCGCCTTGCGCAAGGGCGCTGCCGGCAAGGCCCGGACGGCGCCCGCCAGCCCTGCACCGGCGCGGGTGCAGCCGCAGGGACCCGCAGTCGCGCCCGACGCTGGCGGCATCGACGAAGTGCAGTACCTCACCCGCTACATCGACCGCCTGCGCGACAGCAGCGCGCGCATCCGCCGCGCACGCAACTGGTCGCCCGCCGTCGGCGCCGCAGTGACGCTGCCCGCCTTCTGGTTCCTGGGCGAGCAGTTCGCGCTGCAGACGCTGGGTGCGGTATCCGGCGCTGCGGTGACCGGGCTGGTCGGCTGGGGCTCCACCGCCTACTGGCTGGCCGGCGCCGAACGCAAGGTCGAGACGCTGCTCAACCTGCGCGACGGCATCGAGCTGTGCCGGCTGCGTGCGGCGCCGATGTGCGAGGTGCTCGAGCGACGCTTCTGGTCGCTGGTGGATGGCTCGTCGCAGGTTGCCCCGCCGGAGGCCACATGACCCTGCCGCCGCACGACATCAACGGCGACGACAGCAACGGCGACGACGGCAACAACGACGGCGCCCTGCGCATGGCGATCGTCGACAAGGTCCAGCGGCTGGAGGAACTGCAGGCGCAGGAGGACCAGGCACGCAGGCGCTCCGTGCTGCGCACCTGGCTGTTCGTCGCGCTGGCCGGCATCGTGCTGTCTGCGATCGTCGCGGTGCTCGGCGGGAACATCGCCGCGAAGCGCACCGAACTCGCCGGGCTGCAGCGCCAGGCGATCGACGAGAAGGAGAACCTGGACCGCCTCGAGGCGCGCGTCGCGGAACTGAAGCAGCGCGAGCAGGCGCTGAACAGCGCGCTGAGCCAGCTGCCCCGGGCGCAGCTCGAGGCCGCGGTGGACAGCGCCTGGAGCGGCCAGAACCCGCCGGCCCTCTGGGTGCCGCGCGCCTACCTGCAGATCGTCGAAGCCGAAGACCGCTCCTGGGCAGACGATGTCGCGCGCCGGCTGCGCGAGCAGGGGGTGATCGTGCCCGGCGTGGAACTGGTCCCTGCCGCGCGCGCGCTCAGGCGAACCGACGTCCGCTACTACCGCAAGGCGGACGAGAAGGCGGCGCAGGCGATCGTCGACCGCCTGGCCGCGATGGGCGTGCCCGCGGTACTCAACTATCTGTCCCGGCTCGAGGACAGCAACACCGTGCGTCCGAACAATTTCGAGATCTGGTTCGCCGCCGGGGCGCGGGAGCTGCCGCTGCGCTGATCGCACGGCCGGACGGCCGGACGGCAACAGATACGCACACGGGTTCAAGCCGCAGGCATGGACGGTCGTTAATCCAGACATCCCCGTTCCCCTGCAGGCACTGCCATGAAGCAGTTCAGAAAGTACCTTGCGCAGGCGCGCATCCGGCGCCGTGCGCTCGCGGTGCTCGGCATCGTCCTCGCGATCGGCGCCGGCGTATCCGCGATCGACAACCTCGCCCAACGCGAGGACGCCGCGCGCAAGGTGCCGGAGGCCCTGCAGTTCGAGCGCGCGCCCGACGCATGGCTCACCCATCCGCAACCACCCTCCGCGCTGCGCCTTGCGCTGGACGAGGGCCTGCTCGCCACGGTCGGCATCGCCACCACCCCACCCGGCCTGGTGCTGTACACCCTGTCCGATGGACGCAAGGCGAGCACCACGCTGCCGGGCTGCAGCGCGACCGGCTGCACCGGCAGCGTGTTCGAGCGGCTGGAGAACGGCAGCGCCACTGCCGGCTTCCCGCTGGTGCGCATCGAGGTGGACAGCCGCACCCGCAGCCGGCGCGCGCTGGACGCCGCACGCGCGATGCTGCCGTCGTTCGCCCTGCTCGGCATCATCATCGCCGCGCTGCTGGTCAGCATCCGGCTGCAGGCCGGTACCGGTACCGCGTCAGCCGGGCTCGCGACCCGTCCCGAGACCGGCTTCGACGACGCGATCGGCAACCACGAGGCGAAGGCGGCGCTGCGCCGGGTCCAGGCCTTCCTGCGCGATGCGTCCAAGTACGCGAAGCTGGGTGCGTCCGCACCGCGCGGCGTGCTGCTGGTCGGGCCGCCGGGCACCGGCAAGACCCTGCTCGCGAAGGCACTGGCCGGCGAGAGCGGCGCACACTTCATCGCGGTCGACGGCTCCTACTTCACCGCGCCGTTCTTCGGCGCCGGCGTGCAGAAGGTGAAGACGCTGTTCCGGCAGGCGCGCAGCCATGCCCCCTGCGTGCTGTTCATCGACGAGGTGGACGGCATCGGCCGGCGCACCCGCAACGGGGAAAGCGGCCCGGGCAGCGGCGCCGAATCGGAGCTGAACCGGATCATCAACCGCATCCTGGTCGAGATGGACGGCTTCGATGCGCTCGACAACGTGGTGGTGGTCGGGGCGACCAACCACGAGGACAACCTCGACCCGGCGATGCGCCGGCCCGGCCGCTTCGACACGGTGGTGCGGCTCACGCTGCCGGCACTGCCCGACCGCAAGGCGCTGTTCGACCTGTACATCGGGCGCACGGCGCACGACGGCTGTTCGGACACCGCCGCCCTCGCCCGCATGACCGCGGGCGTATCGCCGGCCGACATCGCGAACATCGTGAACAAGGCCGCGGCCAGCGCGGCGGAAGCGGGTGCGGACGCGGTGGCTGCCGTCCACCTGCTGTCGGCGATCGAAGCCCACCACCTCGGTGGCGAGGTGTCCGCCCATCGCGGCCTGCTCACCGAGGACACGCGCCAGCGCCTCGCCTACCATGAAGCCGGCCATGCACTGGTCGGCCACTGCCTCGGTGCCGGCCAGGTGGAGCGCGTGACGATCGAACCGCGCGGCATCGCGCTCGGCGTCACCCACATCACGCGCGACAGCGAAGACCCGATCTACGACCAGGCCGAACTCGGCAGCCGGCTGGCGATGATGCTCGGCGGGCGCGAGGCGGAACTGCTGGTCCAGGGCAGCGTGTCCAGCGGTGCCTCGGACGACCTCAAGCGCGCATCGGCGCTGGCGGTCGACATGGTGGGCACGCTCGGCTTCTCGCGCACCTTCGGCCTGCTCAGCGTGACCGGCGTGCCGAAGGACCTGCTCGGGCCGGACGTGCAGGCCGGCCTGCTGACCGAGGCGCGTGCGCTGCTGGAAGAGGCACAGGCGCGCTGCCGTGCAGTGCTGGTCGAACGACGTGAAGCGCTCGACGCAGTGGCGTCGGCGCTGCTGCAGATGGAGGTGCTGAGCGGCGAGGACTTCCGCAGCCTGCTGGAGGAACCCGCGGCAGCCTGAGCGACGCCGCGGTGCCTGCTCAGCGCCCGCCGCGTCGCCGCCGGACCGCGAACAACCCGATGCCTGCGAAGGCGACCAGCGTCGGCATCAGCGCGATGTTCACCACCTTCGTCACGAGTTCCAGTCGATCGGTCTCCAGGCGCAGCGTGCGGCGAAGTTCCTTCAGCTGTGCCTTGGTCTCGGTCGACTTGCGCTGGAACGCATCGATCTCGGCCTGCTGCTCGGCAGTGGGCGTGAACGCCGAGCCGGGGCTGCGCGCCCGCTGCAGCTTCTGCAGGCGGTCCTGGGTCTGGATCAGGTCGTCCTCGAGTTCCTTGATGGCGCCGAGGTATTCCTGCTGCGCACGCTCGGCGATCTCCAGCGGCACGGTGAGCGGCCGCGAGAACGCGGCGCGGCTGCGCAGGGCGCCGAGCTGGCTGTCGCCGGCGAACGCCTCGACCAGGCTCTGCAGGAAGTCGAGGTTGCCGTTGATCGGCACCCGCACCTGCTGGCCGAACGCCTCCTGGATCTGCACCACCACGCCATCGGCCAGCATGTCGATGTCGGACACCAGCACCACCTGTGCATCGGCGGCTGCCTTCGCCAGGTGCGCGGCCGGATCGGCCGGCGGCTGTGGCGCCGGGGCGGCACCTGGTCCGGCGGAAGGATCCGCGTGCGCACCCTCGCGCTGGAGCCCTGCCAGGGCCTCGTCCGGCTTCGGCGGACCGTCGGGGAACGCGGTCGGAAAGCGGCCGGTCAGGCGCAGCGCGAGCGGGTTCGCCTTGCCCGAAGGCTGGAAGCCGCGCGCGGCCGCCTCGCCGGTGAGCGTCGCGATGATCGGGTCGATCAGCATCGAGTTGGGCGAGGTGCGCGCCAGCACCGTCGCCGTCAGGCCCGGAACCGCCTTGCCTTCGACCGGTTCGAACCAGCCCGGGAACGGGATCGTCAACGCACCCACCTGGCCGATGACCAGGTCTTCCTTGTTCAGCGCATCGCCCTGCACGTTGAGCAGCGTCGGCATCACCCGGCCGTTCTGGTTGCTGGCCAGCGTGAGGTCGCCGGCGATCTTGCCGGTGGGCATCGAATAGCCCCAGGCCGCGAGCAGCTTCTGCAACGTCGATTCGCTCGCCGTGTTGCCGGACAGCGGGTTCTCGAGGTTGCGCTGCTGGTCGAAGTAGGCATACGGATCGAGGAAGGCGATCAACCGGCCGCCGCGCATCACGAACTGGTCGATCGCGTACTCGCCGGCCTCGGTGATCTCGCGCGGGTGGATCACCAGCAGCACCTTCACGTCGTCCGGGATCCGCGTGCTCTCCATCGGCACAGGGCGCACGTCGAAGTTGCGCTGCAGTTCCTGGATCGCGATCCACGGACCGGTCGGCAGGCGGCCGAGCATCAGTTCCACCGGGCGGCCGAACACCGGGATCGCGCTC
>LNFM01025544.1_pt1 | contig 12358 bp, 13 predicted proteins | sample 596031 | NCBI WGS metagenome assembly LNFM01 (sample SAMN04254537, study PRJNA301005) | activated carbon metagenome | isolation source: dual media filters at the Ann Arbor, Michigan drinking water treatment plant | place: USA: Ann Arbor
GTGCCATGGGCATTGCGGTGTTCTCCGGCATGTTGGGCGTGACGCTGTTCGGCATCTTCCTCACCCCCGTGTTTTATGCGCTCTTGCGCAGCCGGCGCAGAGCGCGCCACAGCGGTGCCGCACCCCATGTGGCCGCGCAGGGAGCCAGCCATGAATAAACGTTTTGCTTTCTCTGTGTCGCTCACCGCAGCCCTGGCCGGCTGCAGCGCCGTGGGACCCGACTACCAGCGCCCCGCCGCCGTGGCAGACGCGCGCTTCATCAACGCCGGCGCCACCGCCGTGAACACGCAGGCGCCCGCCGCCGACATCGCCACCTTCTGGCGTGGCTTCAACGACGCGCAACTGAGCGCCCTGATCGAGCGCGCCCTGCAAGCCAACGGCGACGTGCGCATTGCACAAGCCCGCCTGCAGGAAGCCCGCGCCAACCAGGGCGAGGCCGATGCCGCCGGCCTGCCCGGTGTGGGCATTGATGCCAGCGCCGAGCGCTCCATTCGCCCCATCACCCAGCAGCCCGGGACCACGCGCAGCGCGCGCACCGGCACGGCGTATGACGCCAGCTTTGTCGCCAACTGGGAGATCGACCTCTTTGGTGGCGTGCGCCGCAGCCGCGAAGCCGCCGCCGCCCGCGTGAGCGCCAGCGAGGCTGGCCTGAACGCAGCCCACACCGCAGTGGCCGCCGAGGTCGCGCGTTACTACCTGGAACTGCGCGGCCTGCAAGAGCGCCTGCGCGTGACCGAGGCCAGTCTGGTCAACCAGCGCGACGCACTCGGCATCACCAACGCCCGCGTGGACAACGGCCGTGGCACGCAGCTCGATCTGGCCCGCGCCCGCGGCCTGGTGGCCAGCACCGAAGCGGCGCTGCCGTCGTTGCAAACCGCCATCGAGCGCGGCGTGTTCCGCCTGGCCACGCTCACCGCGCAAACACCGCGCAGCCTGCTGGCAGAACTCGCCGCACCCGCACCACTGCCCGGCCTGCCCGTGACCGACCTGGCCACGCTGCCCATGGGCACCACCGAGCAGTGGCTGCAACGCCGCCCCGACCTGATGGCCGCCGAACGCGAGCTCGCCGCCGCTACCGCCAACATCGGCGTGGCCACCGCCGCGCTGTACCCGCGCTTGTCGCTCTCGGGCCTGCTGGGCCTGAACGCCGCGCGCATTGGTGATCTGAACGACAGCCAGTCGGCCCGCTTCGCACTGGGCGCCGGCATCAGCTGGACCCCGTTCGACTTCGGCGCCATCCGCTCGCGCATCCGCGCCAGCGAAGCCCGCGCCCAACAAAGCCTCGCCAGCTTCGAGCAGACCGTGGCCGTGGCGCTGGAAGAAACCGAAGGCGCCTTCAGCAGCTACAGCCGCAGCGCACAGCGCCGAAGAAGCTGCCGGCCTCGCCCGCCTGCGCTACGACGCTGGCGTGACCGACTTCCTGGCCGTGCTCGACGCCGAACGCGAGGTGCTCAACACGCGTGACCAGCTGGTGCAAGCCCAGGTGGGCACGGCCACCGCATTGGTGGCCGTGTACCGCGCCCTGGGCGGGGGGTGGACGCCACCGCCTGCCACGGCCACCACGGTGGGGCAGGGCCCTGCGAGCCGATAGCGGGCCGAAACGGAAAACGCATTCCACCGTATCTCGGACCGCTTCGCCCGACTCGGCCTGGCGTCCGACCCCACGTCCATCAAATTCTTTCGGCGCGATTGATTTTTGTGGACAATTGTCTTTGATCAAATATACTTTGATCAGATATTCATGCGGGCACTTTCCCATGACCAAAACCAAGACCGAGTCAGTTACCCCAGAAGATTCCGCCCTGTTCCTCGGCAACCAGCTGTGTTTTGCGCTGTATGCCGCGTCCCTGGCCATGAGCAAGACCTACCGGCCGCTGCTGGCGCCCTTGGGTCTCACCTTTCCTCAGTACGTCGTCATGATGGCGCTTTGGGAGCACAAAAAACTCACGGCTGGCGCACTCGCACAAACGGTGGCACTGGACGCCGGCACATTGGTCCCACTGGTGCGCAAGCTGGTCGCCCAGGGTCTTCTGCAGCGAGAACGCAGCACGGAAGACGAACGCTCCGTGATCATTTCCCTCACGCCCGCAGGCAAAGCGCTGCAGAAGCGGGCGCACGCCGTGTATGCCCAGGCCGCATGCGCAACGCAGTGCTCGCTCCAGCAACGCCAGGCGTTGACCGCTCAGCTCCAGGTATTGCGTGCGGCGCTGACCCAATCCCCCTGAAGAGCAAGGCGCGCAGCGCGTTCCGTGCATAAAGCTGTTTCCACCCCCGCAACCCCCCACCAACCCAGGAGCTTTCATGAAACTGATGGACTACGGCCTCAAGCCAATCGACTTCCAGAACCCCCCTCAAGCCGCATCCGCCCATCCCTCGCGACGCGGATTCGTCATGACCTCCCTGGCGTCGGGGTTCGCCTTGGCATCCAACCCGGTGCTGGCCCAGGCCATCGTCACCGACAGCAAGGGCCTGGTGGCCGGCGAGGTCAGCGTGCCTGTGGCCGACGGCAAGATGCCCGCCTACCGGGCCATGCCCGCAGGGCCTGGCAAGTTTCCGGTGATCCTGGTGGTGCAGGAAATCTTTGGTGTGCACGAGCACATCAAAGACATGTGCCGGCGTTATGCCAAGCAGGGCTACTACGCGATTGCGCCCGAAATGTTTGCACGCCAGGGCGACGTGTCGAAGATGACCGACATCCAGACGATCCTCTCGCAGGTGGTCTCCAAGGTACCCGACGCCCAGGTCTGCGCCGACCTCGATGCCACGCTCGCCTTCGCGCGCGCCAGCGGCAAGGCCGATGCCCAACGAACGGGCCTTGTGGGTTACTGCTGGGGTGGCCGCACGGCATGGGTCTACGCGCGGCACAACAGCAAGCTGAATGCTGCCGTGGCGTACTACGGCTTGCTTGAGGGTCTGAAGACGCCCGAACTGCGCCCCGAAGACCCGATCGACTTTGCGGACCAGATCAAGGTGCCGGTGCTGGGTCTTTATTCCGGCATCGACGCTTTCGTCAAGCAGGAAACCATCGCCAAGATGCGAGGCCTGATCAACAAAGGCGGCAGCGGCTCGGAGATCGTGGTGTTTCCCAACGTCGACCACGGCTTCAACGCCGACTACCGCCCCAGCTACGACACTGAAAAAGCACAAGGTCTGAGGTCTCGGCCGATGCGGCTGCAAGGGCAACCGGGCTGCGGCCCGTTGCAGCCGCAGGCCACGGCGACCGTTCGCCTGGAATGGGTGTCGCCAATCTTTACAACGGCGCGTGATCGGCCGCGGTGAAGAATGGCAAGTGCTTGATTCAAAAGGAGTTCATCAAAAAGTTCTGAAGCTTGCTTGGGGCGGGGCCATCAACATGTCGTCGACACGAAAGACAGCCATGACTCCCAACCGATTTCGCTCCGCTGCCCTGTCGCTGCTGCTGGCCCTGGTGACGGGTCTCGCCTCAGCCGGCCCGATCGTCGCCGCCGGATCAAGTTACTCCGTCTACATTGCCGGCAACCAGAGCGGCAATGTCCTCAACACGGGGCCAGTGCTCTTTGATGCGAACGCTACCGCTTTCAGCCGCGCCGGCCTGTCGCTGAGCCTGAGTGAGGGCCAGGTCGACAACGGCAATGGCAAGCACACAATCACAATCAACATGACGGCCAATGGCGATCTGTTCCCCACGGCCGGCGAAGCTTCTCTTCTGGGCCTTGGGACTCAAGGTACCCCGCTGAGTTTCTTGAATGAGGTGTTCCTGGACTCGGCACGGATCAGCTTTTTCGGCGCCGACGGCAGCATCTACTTCACCACCGCCAATCTCGCCGATGACTATCGCGTGCAGTATTTCAGCGGCGCCTGGGGGGGCTACTTTTCGGAGCCCAACGGCGTTTTCTCCAACGGCAATATTGGCGGGCGCGACACACGGGCCTTCAGATTCACCTTTGAGGTGAGCGAGATTCCTGAGCCGGGCGCCGCATCCCTGGTCGGGCTGGCGCTTCTGGCCCTGGCAGCGAGCCGGCGTTCTGTGCGCCGCGGCAAGCGGAACTGATCCAGCCTCACGGCGAGATCTGGATCGCGCCGCGCACGCCCGGACCAGCCATCGCTGGCTGCTGAACATGCGAGGCCGTCAGCAGCGCGTACGGCGGATGGCCGAGGATCGGCCACCGCCCTGTATCCCTCGCAGAAGTTACGCGCCACCGCGGTCTTGTCGAACTCGTCGGCTGAGTCCTGCTGCGGCGATCTGGCGACATCACCCAGGCCGCGCGGCGAAGGTGATGGCCTGATTCCGGTCTGCAGCAAACGATCAGGCACAACGCAGGCAGCTCATGGTCGTGGCAAGCCGCAGCTATCCCGTTCGCTCCCGGCACGCACGTGTGCCATCGTACAGACCCTCCCGGCGTTTCTTCTTACCGTGGTCTTCTCATTCAACGATGACAAGGACCACCCATGAACATCGAGACCCAGACCACCCCCGAGCTCAAGCACATCGCCGAGCTGATCGAAGACATCGCCACGTCGATGCTCACCACCATCGAGGCCGATGGATCGTTGGCCAGCCGGCCCATGTACGCGCTGGAAATGGACGCCAGTGGCGCTATCTGGTTTTTCACCGACACGCGTTCTTCCAAGGTCGAGCGCCTGGGCGTCGCCAACCTGGCGTTCACCGATCTGGACGACAGCACCTATGTGTCACTCTCGGGGCACGGCGAGATCGTCACCGACCGGGGCCATATCGAACGCCTGTGGTCGCCGTTTGCGCGCCCCTGGTTTCCTGATGGACCGGACTCGCCCAACCTGGCCTTGCTGAAGTTCGTTCCGCATTCGGCCGACTATTGGGACGCACCCAACAGCAAGATGGTGCGCGCTGTGAGCGACCTGGTGTCCATCGTGGCGGGCAAGCCCATCGGCATGGGTGAACACGGCTCGCACGAGGGTTTGTCGGGTGGTGCCTTGCCAGCCGGGAGCCGCGCATGAACAAGTCCGCCCACACCGACCCGGACCAACCCGTTGTGCCCCCTCAACCCGTTGAGCCCGACACCCCCTTTGAGCTGCCGCCTGAAGAAGGCGATGCGCCCCTGAAGTTGCCGCACGAGCGCGACCAGGACACGGGCATGACCAACCACGTGCCCGATCTCGCCATGCTGCAGGCCTACAAAGACCTGGAGCGAGGGCTGGTGGACACCGACATGCGGGCCACGCCCGGGCTCGACGCGGCGCGGCGCGCCGCGGACGTGCCGGGTGCGGGCGGGCAATTGCCCAGGCAGGACGAGAAGAGCGTTCGCCGCGGTTAGGGTGGGTGTGGGGAGGCCCGCCACACAACGGTGGCAGAATCCGCGCTCCCCATGAGCCGGCGCTTCCGCTCAAACCTCGGGGGCCAACTCGCTTCTGCTCCCCATGACTCCACCGCTCCACGGCACGCTCGGCATTGATTTCGGCACCTCCAATTCGGCCATGGCCTGGGCCGATGTGCGGGGCACGGCGCGTCTGATTCCGCTGGAGGGCACGGCGGTTTCCATGCCCACGGCGGTGTTCTACAACTCGGAAGACAGCACCACGCATTTCGGCCGCGACGCGGTGGCGCAGTACCTCGCCGGCACCGAGGGCCGGCTCATGCGCTCGCTCAAGAGCCTGCTGGGCAGCCCGCTGCTGCTGGAGACCACGGTGGTCAACCACCAGCAGATCAGTTTTCAGGACATCGTGGCGACCTTTCTGGCCGCGCTGCGCGAGCGCGCGGCGCAGACGCTGGGCGTGGCGCCCACCAAGGTGGTGATGGGCCGGCCGGTGCATTTTGTGGACGACGACCTGGAGCGCGACGCGCTCGCGCAAGACTCCTTGCTGCAGGCCGCGCAGGCGGTGGGCTTTCGGCAGGTGTCGTTCCAGCTGGAGCCGATTGCCGCCGCGCTGGACTACGAGCGCCGCCTGGACGTTGAGCGCGTGGTGCTGGTGGTCGATCTGGGCGGCGGCACGTCGGACTTCACCGTGGTGCGCCTCGGCCCGCAGCGCATGAAGCTGGCCGACCGCGCGGGCGATGTGCTGGCCACCACCGGTGTGCACATCGGCGGCACCGACTTCGACCAGAAGCTCAGCCTGGAACAGGTGATGCCCCTGCTGGGCTACAAGCACCTGGGGCCGCAGCAGCGCGAGGTGCCCAGCCGCGTGTTTTTTGACCTCTCCACCTGGCATCTGATCCAGTGGCTCTACCAGCCGCGCGCGCTCAGCCAGGCGCAGCAACTGCGCGTGAACTACAGCGATGTGAGCTTGCACGAGCGCCTGATGAAGGTGCTCAAGCACCGCGACGGCCACCGCATCGCCCACGAGGTGGAGCAGGCCAAGATCCGCTGCTCCAACGAAGACGGCGCCACGCAGGTGGATTTGTCGGAGGTGGAGCGGGGCCTGGGTGCCGACATGCACGCCGACGCCATGCGCGACCACCTGGGCACGCTGCTCGCCCGCACCGTGGCCTGCGCCCGCGAATGTGTGCAGCGCGCCGGCCTCACCGACAACACCCTGGACGCGATCTACCTCACCGGCGGCTCGTCGGCCCTGCGGCCGTTCCAGCGTGCCTTGCAGGCCGAGTTCCCCGGTGTGGCCATGGTCGAGGGTGACCTGTTTGGCGGTGTGGCCTCGGGGCTGGCGTACAGCCGGTCTTGAACTTGCCCCCGCGAATCCTGTCAAACGCCGTCTTTCTTTGAACTCAGGAGCCGAACAATGCGCATGTCATGGGGGTGTCTGGCGGCGGTGTCTTTGTTGTCGGCTTGCAGCGGTTACGGGCCGCCCAGGGATGTGGTGGGCGCCACGCGGGAGAGCATCGTGGCCCGCATGGGGCCGCCCGATGTGCAGCGCGCCGTGGAGGGTGGCACGCGGCTGGAATATCCGCGGGGACCGTATGGCCGCCACACGTATTTTGTGTACCTCGACGCCGACGGCCGCGCCACCCGCTTCGAGCAGGTGCTGAGCGAGGCCCGCTTCAACCAGATCAACCCGGGCATGACGCAAGACGCGGTGCTGCTGGCGCTGGGGCGCCCCGGCGAGGTCTGGGGGCTCGGGCGCAACCGGGGCACGGTGTGGAACTACCGCTACGAGAACAACTTCTGCCTGTGGTTCCAGATTGAAATGACGCAAGAGCAGACCGTGCGCTCGGCCGGCTTTGGCGAGCCGCCCGAGTGCAACAGAAACGGCGCCATTCCTTGACGCGTCAGTCGTCGGCAGGTCGCCGGACGCGTCTGCGGGCTCGGTGCGGCCCGTGGCCACGCGGGCGTCCAGCAGGCTGGCCTGACCAGGCTCCCACACATCCCAGCCGGGAGCGCCCAGTGCTTTTTGTATGAATTCCTCGGGCACACCGCGGCCCCGGTAGAAGTCGGCCACCACCTGGCTTGTGGACGACCCAGCCGAGGGCAACCAACCGCCGAGTGGCTGAAGGGGCTGAATCCCCACGCGGGCCTCGGGTGCGAGCAGGCGCCGCTGGCCCGCCACAAACACCAGCGTGCAGGCGCTGTCGCAGGCTTGTGTGATCTGCGTGTTGAGCGCGCGCTGCAGCGCCACGCGCGCCATGCCGTGACCTTCGGTCATCAGCCCACCGGTGCTGTTGATCTCGAGCACGCGCACCTCGGGGTGCTGCGCCAGCGCCTGCATCAGCGCGCGGGTGCTGCCCACGCCCATGTGGCCAGTCACCTGCAAACGGGTCACGTCACCGTTGCCAGACCGCACCGGCGTGATGGTCACCGCGCTGCGGCCTTGCCCGTAGTGCGACCACCAGCCCTGCAGCAGCCCGCCCAGGCTGCCGGTGACGGCCAAGGCCATGGTCAGTGCCACCACCAGGTTGCCCAGCAAGCCCGCCACCGCCAGCCAAGGCGCCACACCTTCGTGCACGCGGCGCGCGCTGGTGCGCACGACCCCCACGATCCAGGCGCCGTTCCACACCAGCGCCCACAGGGTCACGGCCACGGCAGCCCAGAGCCAGGGCAGGTAGCTGTTCTCCACGTCCCAGGTCTTGCTCTCCAGCCAGCTGGCCACGCCGAGCGCCAGCACGGCCAGCGCAAAACCAGCCACCAGCGTGTTGGCCAGACTCCAGTGGCCCTGTGTGATGACCCAGAAGCGCGGGTCAAGCTCCAGCTTCCACCAGGGCGCGCCCTCCACGCTGCGCACAATCTTCTCCACATTGGCGGGCAACACGTCGCGGTACTTCGCCATGCCGTCGTGGCCTTGGTAGTCGGCCCACGCGTGGCGGCGGCGGGCGGGCGCGAGCACGCTGTGTTCGAGCCATGCCGCCAGCTTGAGCGTGGGCGCGTTGGTGCTCTTGCGGGTGAGCCAGACGAACGCGCTGGCCTCCAGATACGGGCGGTTGGAAGCGTCGGCCAGCCGCACCTGTGCCGGGTGTTTCAGCGCGAGGTCGGCGTCCTGGGGCAGTCCGGGCATCCACTGGCGCAGATCGTCCAGCCTCAGCCAGATGCGGCCGTCGTCGTCTTCGGCCAGCTTGAGTTGATGGTGGGCGTGGCGCTCGGTCCAGTTGCGGGCGGCGGAGATGCGTTGCAGGCGCGGCATGCGCGGACTCTGTCAGGTTTTGCAGCGCGCAGGCAGCGCACGCCCAAAGGCCGGCCGATGTGCTCGGGCATGAAAGCCCGTTAGAGTCTGCGCAGTTCTCGGGCTGTCCGGTGGCGGGCGGCCGGGTGCGCAGGAGTTGTTCATGGTCTTGTTGATCCTCGGTCCGTGTCTGCCGACCGGCGCAACCGCCTGGTGCAGCAGATGGGCGAAGGGCCGTGGAAGGGCCTGTACTCGCTGGTGTCGCTGGCCGGGTTCGTGCTCATCGTGGTGGGCTACGGCGATGCGCGCGAGGCGCCGGTGTTGCTCTACACCTTGCCCAACGGCTTCAAACACCTCGCGGCTGTGTTGATGCTGCCGGTGTTCGTGCTGTTGCTGGCGGCTTATTTGCCCGGGCGCATCCAGCGCGCGGCCAAACACCCCATGCTGCTGGCGGTGAAGCTGTGGGCACTGGCGCACTTGCTGGCCAATGGCACGCTGGCCGATGTGTTGCTGTTCGGTGGTTTCCTGGCCTGGGCGGTGGTGGACCGCATCTCCGTGAAAAAGCGCGCCGCTGCGGGCCAGTTGCGCGCGGGGCCGGCGTTGCCCGGCGGCAAGGCCAACGACGCCATCGCGCTGGTGGGCGGGCTGGGCATCTACGTGTTGTTCGTGGTGTGGGCACACGCGTGGCTCATCGGTGTGCGGCCCTTTGGTTGAGCTGGTTGGGGGAACCCTGGTGCGCACATGTGCACCAACCGGGTCAACCTTTTGAAACGACACCGGAGACGCCCTCGATGACACGCTCGTTCGCCCTTTCGATTGCCCTGGCCGTGGGTGGCCTCACGTCCACCCTGGCGCAAGCCCAGACCACCGAGGTGGTGGCCAGCGGCCTGCAAAACGCCTGGGGCGTGGCCTTCATCGGCGAAGGCCGCATGCTCGTGACCGAGCGGTCCGGGCGCATGCGGGTGGTGGGTGCTGATGGCCGCGTGGGCGAACCGCTGGGCGGCCTGCCTGCGGTGGAGGCGGGCGGGCAGGGCGGTCTGCTCGATGTGATCACCGACCGCGATTTCCACCGCAACCGCACCCTGTATTTCTGCTTTTCGGAAGCAGCGGCCAGCGGCGGCGGCAATTCCACCGCCATGGCCTCGGCACGGCTCTCCGCCGACGCGACGCGGCTCAGCGAGGTGAAGGTGATCTTCAGCCAGGCGCCGAAGGTCAGCAGCCGCCTGCATTTCGGCTGCCGCATCGTGCAGGCCGGCGACGGCAGCCTGTTCCTCACGCTCGGCGACCGCTACTCGCGCATGAACGACGCGCAGACCCTGGACAACCACCACGGCAAAGTGGTTCGTGTGCGCGCCACCGGGGGCGCGCACCCCGACAACCCCTTCGTGGGCCGCCTGGGTGCCTTGCCCGAAATCTGGAGCTTCGGCCACCGCAACCTGCAAGGGGCGACGCTCGGACCCGACGGACGTCTCTGGACCTCGGAGCACGGCCCCCAAGGCGGCGACGAAATCAACCGCCCCGAGGCCGGCAAGAACCACGGCTGGCCCGTGATCACTTTTGGCGAGAACTACGGTGGCGGCGCCATCGGCGAGGGCATCACCAGCAAAGCCGGGCTGGAGCAACCGCTGCACCAGTGGACACCGTCCATCGCGCCGTCGGGCCTGGCCTTCATCCGCAGCGAGCGCTACGGCAAAGCGTGGCAAGGCAGCCTGCTGGTCGGATCGCTCAAGTTCCGCTACCTTTCGCGTCTGGTCGTTGAAGGCGATCGCGTGGTGCGCGAAGAAAAGCTGCTGCCCAACCTCAACCAGCGCGTGCGCGACGTGCGCGAAGGCCCCGACGGCTTCATCTACCTGCTGACCGACGACCGCAACGGTCAACTCTTGCGCCTGCTGCCCGGGCGCTGAAAGGCCCCCATGCGACACGACTCCCCCCAGCCCGCCCCGGGCACGTGTCGGGACGCGAACCGCGCCGACCTTGCGCAGCGCTACCAGGCCGTGCGTGACCAAACGCGCGCGCTCGCCGCACCGCTCTCGCCCGAGGACTGCCAGGCCCAGTCCATGGCCGACGCCAGCCCGACCAAATGGCACCTGGCGCACGTGACGTGGTTCTTCGAGACCTTTGTGCTGGAGCCCTTCGAACCCGACTTCAAGCCCTTCAACCCGGCTTTTCGGGTGCTCTACAACAGCTACTACAACGGCGTGGGCGAGCAGTTCTCCCGGCCGCAGCGCGGGCTGGTCACGCGGCCCGATCTGGCCGAGGTGTGGCGCTGGCGCGAGCAGGTGGACGAACGCATCACACAACTGATCGCACACACCGACAACGCAGACGCGCTGCGCCTGATCGGGATGGGTCTGCACCACGAGCAGCAGCACCAGGAGCTGCTGCTCACCGACATCAAGCACCTGCTGTCCATCAACCCGTTGAGTCCGGTGTACCAGCGCGCCTGGCCGCTGGTGTCGGTGGCGCCGGTGCCTGCGCGCTGGGTGGAGTGCGAAGGGGGTTTGGTCGAGATCGGCCACGCGGGCGAGGGTTTTGCGTTCGACAACGAATCCCCGCGCCACCGCCAGTGGCTGGAGCCGCACGCGCTCATGAACCGCCTGGTGACGCACGGCGAGTGGCTGGATTTTGTGCAGGACGGCGGCTACACCGACCCGCGCTGGTGGCTCGCCGCCGGCTGGGACTGGGTGCGCACGCAAGGCATTCGTGCACCGCTCTACTGGACGCTCCACCCAGAGGCCAACGCCCTGCCCACCGTGTTCACCCTGCACGGCGACATGCCGCTGGACCCGCACACGCCGGTGGTGCACGTGAGCTACTTCGAAGCCGACGCCTTTGCGCGCTGGACCGCCGCCACCCACGCCGACCAGCGTGGCGCCCGCCTGCCCACCGAAGCCGAGTGGGAAGCCGCCGCAGCCACCCTGCCGGTGCAGGGCAACCTGCAAGAGGCCGGCGCTTTGCACCCCATGCCCGCGCGTGCGTCCACCGGCCTGCTGCAGATGTTTGGCGACGTGTGGGAATGGACCGCGAGCAGCTACAGCCCGTACCCCGGCTACCAGCCCACCGAAGGCGCAGTGGGTGAGTACAACGGCAAGTTCATGGTCAACCAGACCGTGCTGCGCGGCGGCTCCTGCGCCACACCGGCCTCGCACCTGCGCGCGAGCTACCTGGGCTGCGGTTGGCGCGCAGCCTGTAGCGCTTCAGGGCAGCCAGACGTTATGTCTGGACAATACACAAAATTGCTGGAAAATCAGTCCGATCTGTCAATTTTGGATTGAAATTTCAGCAATGAGCACTGCGCCATTTCCCATTCTCCCGAGCCGCTCCCTGCAAGACCTGGGGGAGCGCGTGGCGCTCGCGCGCCGCGCTCGGGGGCTCACGCAACGCGACCTCGCGCACCTCGCGGGTGTGGGTGCCAGCTCCATCGTGGCGCTGGAAAAAGGCCATCCCGGGGTGGCCCTGGGCACACTGGCCCGCGCGCTGGATGCCCTGGGTCTCCTGGTCGAGATCGGCGAGCTGCTGGCACCGCAGCGCGATCCGGCGCTCACCACTTTCGCCACGAATCAACTGCGGAGGCCGCGATGACCACGCCGGTGTGGACCTGGCTGCCCGGGTCGAACGAACCCGTGTTGGCCGCGCACATCGACGTGGACGCTGGCGGTGGCCGTTTCGTGTACGAGGCCCACCACAAAAAGAGGCAAGGCGCCCGCCCGCTGGACCCGATGCACCTGCGCTTGGGCCGGGGCGCAGCGGCCATCAAACTGCCGGGCGAACACGCGCTGCCTGGTGTGATCCAGGACGCCATGCCCGATGGGTATGGCCGGGACCGCCTGCAGGCCCGGCACGCTCGCGAGCTGGG
>LNFM01011141.1_pt1 | contig 12355 bp, 14 predicted proteins | sample 596031 | NCBI WGS metagenome assembly LNFM01 (sample SAMN04254537, study PRJNA301005) | activated carbon metagenome | isolation source: dual media filters at the Ann Arbor, Michigan drinking water treatment plant | place: USA: Ann Arbor
TCGCGCAAACTCAGCGCGCTCGGCGCGCTCTTTCTGCTCTTCCGCAGTGCGTAGCTCGGCAAGTCGGCGAGCCTGGGCCGCCGCTGCTTGACGTGCTGCTTCAGCTTCCTTTTCCCGCACCAGCTCGGCATAGCGGGCCTCGGCCAAGGCGGCGACACGCTTACGCTCCAGGTATGTCCACGGTTCGCCGGTTTCCGGGTCGCAGTGCGCCGCGTCATCCCAGTCCGCGTCGTTGTTGTCGTCGCGGCCGTTGATGAGCAGCGTGTATTCGTAGCCGCAGTACTCGCGACCTCGCGGTGCATTGAGCCGGTGGTGTGCCCAGCTGGCGGCCAACGACTCGGCGTCCAACGAGACTGACAGCTCGAAGTCCGAGTCCGACTGCCCCATCACGCAGTTGCGGCAAGTGTCGACGCCGTTGGCCCGGTAGGCGACAAGCGTGTAGACGTAGGTCGGGGGCGCGCTCATTGCGGGCTTCCTTCTTCGCCGGTGGCGGCAGTCAAGGCTTCCCACGTGGCGATGAACCATTCCGGGGCGTAGTTGCCGTTGATGTCCCAGCTCAGGCAGATGCCACTCTCGCGCACAGAGACCTCGTCGGGCTCCATGTGCCCGCCACTGCGGGTGTAAGGGCACTTTCGAGCTTCGATAGACAGCTCGTGCGCTCGCTCAGCGTAGGTCTCCTTGAGCGAAGCCAGCGTTTCGTGGGCCGGCGCTTCGGCTCGGTACCGGATGGTCTTCGCTGCTGATTCGGCAGCGGCATAGGCTTCGCGAGCAGCCTTCAGGGTTGCTTCCGCGTGCACCACCTGCTCACGCAGCGTCTGGGCTGCCACCGGGCTCGGGGTGGCGGGTTCGTTCGGGGTCAAAGATGTCTCGTTCATGCACGGCATTCATCACAGGGCTGCAGGCGTCGCAAGACACGCATTGTCGGCAGCGTCTTGGAGCAGGTTCAGGGAAGGGCAGCTTGCCCGTGGCCGCTGGGGGCCGGCGCCTTGTAGCCGCGGAATGTCAGGCTGATGCGCTCGCCACAGTCGAAGCCTGCCTTCGGAATGCGGTGAAAGTGCGTGTCCTGCATCCCAGGAGCCATCAGGCACAGGCTGCCTGAGGCCAGCGCCAGCTTGTCGACCGCCTTCGTGTCCGTCTGAGGACAGAACCAGATTTCGCGCTGCACGCCCAAGCTGATGATGGCGATGGGGCGGTCATCGTCCATCTCCGGGGAGTCGTCGGCGTGCCAGCCCAGGTGGTCCTTCTGGTTCTCGTAGCCGTTCAGGAAACAAACCTCAAACCGTACTCCCGAGAAGGCTTCGAGCTGGCTCTGCAGGTCGCGCATGACAGGGTGCCAGGGCTGGGGCGCGTACTCGCGCACGCCGGCGCCACGCCCGTACACGTAGGGCACTCCAACGTCGTTGGCGTAGTACTCACGACGGGGCGTGTTGCCACGGCGCTGCCAATCCAGCTCGGTCCACAGCGCGGCAAAGGCCTCGGCGGGTTTTGCCACGAAGGCGGGCAGGTAGGTGAATGGCGCTGGTTGAAGCATGGGGACCATTTTAATGCAAAACTGCATGCGTCGCAAGACAACAGCAGGGCGGCGGGCCAATTGCGGCTGCGCCTTATCCCCTCAGTGCGCTGCTTTGCCTTGGAAGAAATGCTGCTTCCAAGCACGCGCAGCACCGCAGTTGCCGGACCGCGCTTCTGTGTGCAAACTGCGCTGCCGTCATGTCCTCGCTTCCAATGCCGAACTCCCCCGCTGCGCTTCTCGGGCTGCTGACCGAAAAGCTGGAAACACTGGTCCACCTGGTGCCGGACCCCGACAACCCGGGCGAGCCAGCAGTTGTATTGCTACCAGCGAGCGCCGAGGACTACGTCCGGGAGAACGCAGCTGCCATCAAAGAGCTCATCGACTCCAACCCGCACTTCCAGCGCATCGCGCTGGCCTACAGCGGAGACCTGCGAGCAGCCATGCGCCTGGTCGAGCGCGCCAAGGATGCGCTTTACGCCGCAGACAGTGATATTCGCAAGACCAAGGAAGAGCGCACCGCTGCGCTGCGTGAGGTCAAGGCAGTCGGCCAGAAGCTCGCGGCCCAGCGGGACAAGGCCAACCGCTTCGAGCGCGACCACGGCACCCTTGCGACCAAGGTGCAGTCCCTGCAGGCACAGCTTGCTGGCAAGGAGCTGGGCGCGGGCAACGTAGGCGGCACGGGGGAACTGCTGGCGCAGCTGGAGCAGCTACGGGCCGAGCTGACCACCGTGGGCCACCAGCGAGATGCCTGGCGCGCACGGTGCGAGGACATCCAGGCCGCAGTGTCGTTTGCGGAGCCTGGCCGGCTGCGGCAAGACGACCAGGACGCCCAGGATGAGCAGGGCGGTGCCTGGGGCGCCAGCGACGACGAGCTGGAGCTCGAGAGCCTGCAGCAGGCGGCCGACAAAGCCGACTACCCGTCCAGCTTGCGTGACCTGCCGGCCTGGGCTGCCCAGAACTGCGAGGACAAGGTGCTTTTCGCACCAGGCCTGCTCGACGAGGCCAGCAACGCGGAGTTCGACCGTCCTGAGCTTGTCTACAAAGGCTTGGAGTGGCTGGCCAACAGCTACCGCGGCATGCGGCTCGGTGAAGTGTCTTTCTCGGAGTGCCGCGATGCACTGAGGGCGACGGGGCTTGAGGACAGCTGGACGCTGACATCGGTGGCGTCGGCCAGGATGAAGGAGAGCCACACGTTCGTGGTCGACGGCCAGAGCTTCCTGATGGACCGGCACCTGAAGCGCGGGCGCTCGTTCGACAAGCGGCGGACGCTTCGGATGTACTACTCGTACTGCCCGCAGCGGGAGCGGGTCATCGTCGGAGCGTTTCCTTCGCATCTCGAAATAGACAGGCCGAGGAGCTGAGCTTGAGCTGGCTGAGCACGTAATCGACGAGCAGGCACGCAGCCCCTAGCGCGCCGCGGGAAGGTCCAGGGACCTGTATGCGTCCGTCCCGACCTCAAGGGGCTGGAGCAGCTCGCAGGGTTCGTGGCGAGCCTTAAAGAGCATCAGCATCGACAGGGCGCTGCCAGCCAGGCCGCTGACCTGCCAGTCTTCTGGTGGTAGGCACATCGGCGGTCGAGGGCCAAGCGGGCCTGTGCCAGATAGAAGTCTCGTGCATCCCAGACACTGCCGGGGCGCCTCAGGGTGCTGCGCGCTGCTGGCGGTCATACCCAGCGCGCGAGCAGCAGACCGTTGACTGCGTGAACGGCTTCAGCCAGGGCACCGGTCATGGCAGGTCAAGCGAGCCGCATGCCCGAGCCAGAAAGCTTGTTGGACGGGATGTAGTCCACGTAGGCTTGCACCAGCTCTCTCGCTGCCTTCCACTGCTCCCAGCAGTAACCCGGGCGTGCCTTCCACTGCGCATCGCCGAAATCGAACTGGCTCAACTCTTGAAGTCGAGCCTTCAACTCCGAGCCCATGGCGTCGCCAAGCCGCGCATACCAGTAGGCCCGCGCTCCTGCGGCCAAGGTGAGGACGCCCGTGCACACGAGAGCACCGAGCAGCCCCTGCGCTCCGTCGAACAGCGGCGAAGCGGCAGCCAGTAGCACCGCGACTACCCAGCCCACGCGAAACACGTCGGACTGGTCAGTTCGCCAGTGCGCTTCGTGCAGGAACTTCTCGCAGCATCTGTCGCCGGGCCTGGCCAGCCGGGCGGCGACTCGTGCGCCGAGGCCTTCAAAGAAGCGAGCAAAGGGACGAGTGATGAAGTGGATGTCTTGGTAGGAAGCCATATGCGCAAGCAAGAATGGGTTTTTGGCGCGCGCTCAGCACGACGTAGTGGCAGTCAGGGCGGGTAATCAGAAGCCCTGAGGCTCCGCCCACAAATTCCAGCTCACGGACGTCTCGAACTTCTCGCCGTACCGCACGACCGGCAGCCCGGCCTTGCTGACGCGCACGAAGGTGAAGGGGAAGCCGTTCTGGTTCTCCTCGTATACCTTCTGGCGGTCAAAGTGCCGCGTATCGATGCAGAGGTTGCCAACGTGGAAGTCGATGAGCGACACCCGGACGCGGGTGCCTGGAGTGAGGGTGGTGGAAGCGCGCATTGCGTCAGGCAGCCTTGCTTCCAGCTTCAGGGCTCGCCAGTCGCGCGGACTTGGGCGCCTCACCCAGCCCCTCAACGAGTGCGCCCGTCTTGCAGGCAAGGAGCAGCAGCAGGCCAACGCTGAGTGCAGCGTTTGTGACGTGCTCCAGCAGCGCGTCAGGGCGCTGACCGATAGCCAAGGCGAGGTGCTCTCCGACGGCCATTGCGAGGGCGACCCACAAGGCCGAAATCGCGGCAGCCATCGTTGCCTGGCCAGCCATGGCAGACCGCTCTGTCGCTGGCTTTTTCCGGAACCCCCACAAGAAGGCAGCGTAGGTGGCCGCCATCGCAAACCCCGCGATGGCGCCTTCCTTGGCGGCTTGCGCAAGCGACGTGTCGCTGAAGATGGCTTGCGCCCCAACAGCCAGCCAGAGGGGCCAGGTCGCCAGGAAGGCGGCGGTGGCAAGTGCGCAGAGCTTGGCTGCGGCGAGGATGAAGTTTTGCATGATTCTTGGATTCAGTTGGAACGGAGCTCAGCGCTCATCGGGGCGGTGTAAACAGTCCAGTAGCCCTTGCCACCATTGGCCTTGGCATCAAAGCGGTAGGCGTTGCCGCCCGCCTGGCCCGGGAACAGCAATTCACCGTCGGTGCCTGCGCGGCAGACAGGGCCCCACGTGCAGGTGGAGAGGGCGCGCTCTTTGGCGCGAGCCTCGTGAAGCAGCACGAGCGCGCATGCGGCCGCCATGCCGGCAAGGCCAAGTAACAAGGGGCTGGTCTTGTGGCGATAGGCCCCCTTCAGCGCCACCTCGAAGCCCGGCGCTCCTACAGCGAAGGCCGCGAAGGCGAGAAGCATCTGAGTGATTTCGAACGGCATGGCTTGTTGCCAATCGGCAGTCAGTTTGTTTGCAATACACTCATTGTATCGCAAGACAACGAGAAAAGCTAGGGGCCGCAGCTCCGCCGCCGGCGCCCCCCCGAGCTCACTGCTTCAGCGAAGTGACGCAATCAGGCAGTTGCTGCCAGATTGGGTCCTTGGACAGCCGAGCTAACGCACGGTCCATCTTGCCGTAGCCAATTTGACGCGCGACAACAGCAAACTCATCAAACGCAGGGAAGTTCTCAAGCACAAAGCCATGCTTCGCGAAGTACTTGCGGAAGTAGGCCCGCGACAGGTCGGTGAAGACAACTTCGCCATACTCTCCCTCGTGGAACTGTCCTGCGAGGGCAACTGGTTGCGGTGGCTCCTGTGATGGCATCTGGCTCACCAGCGGACGTTGGATTGGTAGCAAGACAAGTCAAGCGGTGGCTTCGTGCCAGCCACCCTCGGCGTTCAACGTTTGCCAGACAGCGTCGAATGCAGCCTGACGCTCAGGCGAGAGCTCGCGAGACATCTGAGGCATGCAGAGCACAGGCGCCGCTGTCGGCAGCACCTGCTGACGGATGCGGTCGACCAGCTGTAGGGCCTCTTCCAGGCGACCCAAGCGGCGCAAATCGCGCAACTCCTCAGTGCTTAGGACCAATTGACCGGCCGCTCGAAGGTATGCGGCCACCGAGGTACAGAACGCCGCGTCAAGATTAGTCTTGGAAGGCCGAAACGTCGTCGTCACGAGCTTAAACACCGTTGAGCGCAGGACGTTGAAGCGGGATTCCACTTCGTGAATTGCCTCTCCGTCTTTCCCATGCCAGTTGCCACGGTAGACATCTCCGAGAACATCAGGTTCGTCGCAAAGAGGGCCAAGGTGGAGCTCAGTGCCCTCGTCCTGGAACTCACCCACATACTGCGAGGAGAGTGATATGCCGTGCTTGACGCACAGCGCGCGGAGCTCGGCAAGGAAGTGTTCGGCCGCTTCAGCGCGGATGGTGGTGGTCGCTTCGGCGTGGGGTGTCATGGAGTCTCTGCTGGCAGTGTGTGTGCAATGCACTCATTGTATCGCAAGACAACAGGAACAGCTACGGACTGCGGTTCCTGACCGCAACGATTGCGGCTGCAAGGCGGTCAGGCAAGCCGACGCTTGACCTTCCCGAAGAACGTTCGCAAGTAGCGCTCCATCTTCGGCTGCGCTGCTTCCAATCCTTCCTGCTTCCATCCGTCCAAGCGCCAAGGCAGGTCCGCATCGTGGCAATCCTTGGGCAGCAGCGCCAGCAGCGCTTCGCCCGCCGCTGTCAACTGGACGTTCAGGGCCCCCGGCACGGTTCGCTCATGAGCGGTCAGGCCGTTTGCTTGCAGGTCCTCGAGCAGGCGCCCCCTGGAGACGCAAGAGCCAAAGGACGCCGTGCCAGCAGCGTAGCGGCCAGTGCCGCCCCAGTCCGACATGGTCAAGTGGGCCTGGTCGACGGCAACGGGCCCAAGCTCTCGCAGGCGGTACATCAGCTGCAGGCCGAACTTTGACAGGGCGGCCGTTGAGGTGCCACCCGTCCGCCGGATGGCTTCTCCGAGCAGCACGGTGCTGTTGAGCAGGAAGTTGGCTTCGAAGAAGCGCTGCACGTCCTTGCGGGCCGCCATCTCTCGCACTTGGGCGGGGGAGCACTCGAAGCGTGCCAGGTCGCTGTCGTAGGCCAGCGGCCAATAGGCAGTCTGCTCGAAAGCTTCCGGCCAGGAACCGGTCAGCCAGTGCACCAGCCGGCGCGACGCCCAGGCGCCGGTGTCATCGGCATCCGCACAGTAGACGACTCGCCTCGGCCGCAAGATTCCAGCCGCCAGTCCGACCGCAGGGGCCAGCTCACCGTCCGCCCGGAGTTCGCTCAGCAGGCCGGTGAAGCCCGAGCGTGTCCGGTAGACCGGCTCCTGCACCTTCGGGAAGTCAGCCCAACGATGTCCATGGCCGAACTCGAATTCATCTGGACCGGTGAAGAGGGTGTGCGCGACAACCACTCGTCCCCCGGCGTGCAAATGCGCCAGCTGTCGGGCAAGCATTTTCGTGGCCGCGAGCTTCTCGCTGACGATGAGGGTGTCGATGTCGACCTTGTCGACAGGGGTGCTTTGCATACAGTGCTCCGTGCGCCCCGAGGCAGGGCAGGTGGGTTTCGCGCGGCTTGGCCGCGGACTGCAGGTAGGACGGGCCGTGGGGCGCTGCGTTGCGCTCCGGCCCTACGCCGCGCGGCCCGTGCTCAGGCACTCGGCTTGTTCGGCCCAATGAAGGCGTAGACGACGTAGTCGAACTCCACGCCCAACCACGCGAGATACACAGACTGTCCGGCGGGCAAGGGCTCGCCATCGAGCCAAGACAGCAGCGTGCCCCGGTAGTGGCCCTGGCGCGCACATTCCTGCAGAAGCGCCAAGGTGGGCTCAGGGAGCCCGGCGCCAGGCTGCGTGTGCTCGACGCGAAGCAGGTCTAAGCAGTCGAGGTGGTCCAGGCTTGCCGGGCGAAGTAGTGCCGTCCTGGCTTCTCGCGAGTAGACAGGGGTGGTCGCAGCAAGGTGCCACCACGGTGTTGGCAGACCCTTCCATGAGAGAAGCACGGTGTTCATGGCCCGCACTTCTTCGGTGCTCAGCACTCGCTGTCGAACGGGAGTGCCCGACGAAGCGTCGACGACCGCAAAGCGCGGCGCACCATCAGGGGACGCGGCTCGGCGCAAGGTGGCAGAGTGCAGGAAGCCCAGGTAGGCCACCACTGCCTTGAATTCAACCGGAAGGGCTTGCTCAGCCTTGCGGTTGGCTTCCTCGGCGGCGGCCCATAGCTCGATGTGCCGGGCCGTCCTGCCCTGGCCCGAAAGTCTCAGGCGCAAGCAGTTCCATCGGAATGCTAGCTCGCGGTGCAAAACCCGCCATGTCCTCGCTGCGCTTGACTGGCTCATGCCGCCACCGCTTCCACCGCCGCCGCGAACTGCCGCTCGATGCTCTCCAGTGTGTCGGCCTCGTGCTTGTCCTCGCGCAGCTCGACACACCGTGGCAGGAACAGGCTGTAGGCCTGGCCGGGTTTGCTCGGCCGCATGATGGAGTTGGACAGGACGGTCATCACCGTGCCCGGCAGCTCTTCGCGCCGCGCATGGATGGCCGCCCGCATTTCGTCCGAGAAGCCAGTGACCCCGACCTTCAGCAGCCCGCAGGCCGACCGGCAGGCGACCGACCCGAAGGTGTCCCGGTTCTTGCTGTCAATGTCTGCGTCATTGAAGCCTTCTATGAGCAGCTCCACCGCCACCTCGAGCTTGAGCTTCACCTGCTCCTTGCTGTCCCCATCTTTCCAGATGGCATCCGGCCGCTTGATGACAGACCCTTCCTTGCCGGCAGCCAGGAACTCCGCATAGTGCTTGTAGGCCTCGGCCAGGCTGTGCACCACCCGGGTGGGCACCAGACTCACGATGTCGGCAGGGGAAGCTGTCCCCAACTGGCGCTGCAGGTCGCCGAAGCGCTCCGCGTAGGGCTCGGCGTGCCGGCCCTTGGCCTGCACTGCTGACAAAGGAATGCGGTCCCACACCACCAGGATGACCCGGTGGCCGGCCGGCACGTCGCCGCCCTTGGCGATGGAGTTCATCTTGCCGTTGGACTGCTCGCGCGGCAGGGTGCGCCAGGCGCCGCCCTCGAGGACCTGGACGAGCAGCTCGCCGTGGTACTCGAAGCCCGCCGCCAGCTGCGCCTGGATGCCCGAGACCAGCTCGGTCAGGTGCTCCTGAGGAAACTCCTGCCCAGCCCGGCTGCGCAAGGCGACCCGGTCTTCATAGACATCGACGTTGGCGAAGAGGCCGTCGGCCTTCTCCTGTGAGTAGACCCCTTGCTCCCAAGGCCATGTCGCCAGCTTCACGTCCGTAGGCAACGAGCACCGCATGTACGGGAACTCAGGCACCAGACCCTTGATGGCCTTGTTCACAGTGCTTTCGGAGAAGCCTGCTTTCAGGTTCTTGCGCAAGATGCGGGTGAGCAGTTGGGCGGACGGGGCGTTGAGCTCGTTGAGCGCCGCCTGGATGGCATCCCGCGCGGCATGGCCGGTCAGACTGCGGCTGGCGAGGCTCTCGACCAGCGACCAGTGAGCCGCGGTGATGTCGATGCCGCCCTCGGTGGTCTTGGCCGGCAGGACGGACACGCCGTAGCTGACGAGCGGGTTCAGCGCGGCAACAAGGGTGCGCGTGAAGTCGGCGTCGGCGGCATGCTCCTTGATGAGGGCCTGCTTGACGGTCTTCTTGGGGTCGGCCGCGATGCGGTCGATGAGGGTGAGGATTTCGGTGGAGTTCACAGGAGAATGGGCAGCGCAGAGGCAGAGGGCTGACTTCTTGCGGGCAGTATGACATACTATCGCAAGACAAGGGGCGAGGCAAGACGCGAGGACGGGGACGTGACAAGTTCAGCAACAGAGCGCCCTTGGAACCGCTTGCATCGCGTCAATGTCTTGCTAGACAATGCGATGATGCTCATCACCACCCCCTACCTCTTCCCTGACCCCCCGAAGGTGTGGTCTCAAGACGAGGTGCTGCTGGAGCCGGAATGCCTTGCGCTCATCGAGCGGTTCGAGAGCGACCCGCATGCGGTGGTTCTGGGCGGTGGCGAGTTCCGCAACCAGGACCGCATCGCCTTCGACGACGAGGACCTGGCTGACCGCGTCTACCGGCGCCTGACCCTGCCAGCTGCCCTCGGACCGCTGGAGCCTCGCGGGTGCAACAGCCACCTGCGCATGTACCGCTACCGGCCCGGGCAGGAGTTCGCCGAGCACACCGACCACTGGTTCCAGCCGAGCGGTGACCGGCTGACCGTGCTGACCGTTGTGCTGTACCTCAACGAGGGCTTCGAAGGGGGCTCTACGAGCTTCAAGGGCGCAGAGCTGGAGCGGCTTTTGCCGGCTCGTGGCCGTGCAGGCATCTGGCAGCACAAGGTCCCGCACTCAGGGGAGCGCGTCAAGCGCGGCACGAAGTACGTGCTTCGCACCGACGTCTACTACGGCAAGCCCGGTGCAGTGGTGCTGGTCGACGGCGGAGTGCCATCCCGTCCGGCGGCATAGCCGCGCAAGGCGAGCTGAGTCAGGTTCGCTCATCTGCAGCGGAAGAACACCTCTTGTTGCCAATCAGGTAGTCCCCACTGCCGGGCCCGGCCACGCTGCGCGGTCTGGTCCAGGGTGCCTGGGTCCTTGCAGACAGGAGCTCTTGTTCCCAGGCTCACCGCTGGCCAGGCACGCCTTCGGTGACCCCCTCAAGCGCTCAGCCTGGCATTGCGAACAAGGCGCCTGAGCAGCTGTGCGTCAGGTGGGGCTGCCGTGGCAGAGCAGCAGGGGTTGTGAGCAAAGGGGGCTGGCAACAAGGTCTGTCAGCAGGGAGCTGTCAGCAGGTGCTTGGTTGCAAGGCGAATGCTTGCTGTCCCCAGAAGAGCCCGGGTACCCCGGGCTGGCTTGGGAGCAGGAGCGGGGTGCACCTGCTGGCAGGGGACGCTTGCTTCCAAAGCCAGGTCCCATACCTCGGACGTGACTTTGATGCTGCGTCGGGTGAATGATTTGGCGCTGTGGGCTTGGAAACAAGGGGAAGTTGGGAACAAAGAACTGCTCCCAAGGCGAAAGTGGCGAGCCGGGGAGCTTGGGCGCTGCAGGGAGCCTTGAGAGGCGCAGGGCAGGGCACGCAGCAGGGGCGAGGGGTGCGGTTTTGCGGGTCAGCGTGGTGGCGATGACGCCGCGGTGGTGGGGCGAGGGAAGGGGAGATTTGGGAGCAAAGATTCAGCTGAGCGCTAAAGAATCGCAGAAGAAAATCGAACCGTGGACAAGATAAAGAGAACCTGTTTCCGGAGCGGCAGGGCTGCTCCAAGTGATTGATTCACGAGCGAACCTGGCCCTGCGTTAGACGAACAAAAAGGGCGGCCCTGGCGTGAACCAGGAGCCGCCCTTGGGCGAGCAAAACAGGACGGGTTAGGCCGGCTCGGTCTCGCCGTCCAGGGCCTCGATGAGGTGCGGCACCATCTTGCGAAGGGCGCCCGTCACCAGGGCCACGGATGCATCGAAGTTGGCGTCCTTGTCCTCGTCGCCTTCAGCCTTCTCGTCCTTGATGCCGAGCAGGCTGATGCGCTTGACGTGCGTCATGTCGGTCAGCACGAACGACACGCGGCCGTCCCAGGTCATCGCGAGCTGCGTCGGCGTCTTGCCTTCCTCAATGTGCGCCGTGACTTCGTCGATGTCCAGCGCGTGGTGCTGGTACTTCACCGAGGCCTTTGTTTCGTCGGGCTGCTTGAGCACGCACTCGCGGTCCACGGAGAAGTTCGCCGGTGCCTCGCGGCTGCGCAGCCAGGTCGCCATGGCCGTGCTGGGCGAGGTGTTGGTCGAAAGCATCGCAAGGCCAATCTTGCCGTCCAGGGCTTGAACGAGCGCAGTGGTGATGTGGTCCGCCACCTTCTGGCTGCCGGCGCCGACGTAGAGCAGTCCTGCCTTCGCGTCGACCCAGGCCAGCGTGGTGGCCGTCTTGGTGAACGCGCGGGGCAGCAAGTCCAGCTCGATTTCTTCCTTCAGCGCCTTCTTGGCCTTGCCCCGCGGGCGCCGGCCGGTCTCTTCCTCGATGTTGTCCAGGCGCTCCTCGAGCTCTTCCTTGACGACGTAAGCCGGCAGCTTTCGCTGCTGCACCGACAGGGCAAGGATGAACTGGCCGTCGATGACTTCGACAACGGCACCGTGCTCCTGCCCGCGAGGGGGCACCCAGCCATCGGACTCACGTTGTGTCGGCGCGCACTCCACGAATGGCTTTGCAGCCAGGGCGGACTCGAGTTCCGAGGCGCTCGGGACCGGCGTCTCAGGGGTGATGCGGTAGATGATGACGGACTTGAACATGCTGCTTTTGGGTTGTTCCATGAGCGCCGATGGCGCGGGCCGGGGTTTGACCGGTCACCCCGACCATTGCGACAAAGCGTGCAACTGGCAGCACTCCACGCCGCGACGGGAGACCCCCGCCAAGGTCTCATCGGCCCGGCCGTGCGCGCGGTCGCGAGCCCCTCGCACTCAACGAACCAGTGCCTCTGGCCGAGCGTGTCGCGGCCTTCTTACCGCTCTTGGTGTCTTGCGACGCCACTACACACACAGTAAAATGCGCCTTCCTTTGAATTTGCGACCTCTGCTTATCTACGCTCTGGCTGCAGCCGCGGTTTCAGCGCTGGCGGCTCCGAAGGGCGAAAAGCTCTCCAGGACCTTTGTGGGTGCCGTCCAGGTCACCGCGGTTTCCGATGGAGACACGCTGAGCGTGCTCGGCCCGGACGGTGCATTTCGTGTGCGCATCCGCGGCGGTGACGCGCCGGAAGTGCCCAGTCCGCGCGAGAAGACCCCTGGCCAGCCGCATGGCCTTGAGGCCCAGCGCTGGTTGAGAGGCCTTCTCGATGGCCGCACAGTGCAGCTGTCATGCCCGAAGCTCGACCGCTACGCACGCCGGGTT
>LNFM01012525.1_pt1 | contig 12354 bp, 12 predicted proteins | sample 596031 | NCBI WGS metagenome assembly LNFM01 (sample SAMN04254537, study PRJNA301005) | activated carbon metagenome | isolation source: dual media filters at the Ann Arbor, Michigan drinking water treatment plant | place: USA: Ann Arbor
TTCAGCCCGTCCTTGATGTCGATGATGGCGTTTGGCTTGGACAAGGCGGATTTCCCGGATTTGCGGCTTGGCGACGCGCGGCTGATGCCGCACTCATGCGGCGATCAGGTGGCGTCGGACAGTGTGGTTCGCAAGCTATCACGGAGCCCGCACGCATGACCACCGACACCGGGGACCGACCCGTCATCCTGTGGTTCCGTCAGGATCTGCGTCTGGCGGACAATCCGGCCCTCATCCATGCGGTCGGGACGGGCCGGCCGATCCTGCCACTTTACATCCTCGACCAAGGCCCCGCGACGCTCCAGACCGGCGCGGCCTCCCTGTGGTGGCTCGACAAGTCCCTGCGCGCGCTGGACGCCTCGCTGCGGGCCCGCGGCTCCCGCCTGATCCTGCGTCGCGGCGATAGCGAGGCCGAACTCCATCGCCTGATCGATGAGACGGGGGCCGACGCCGTGTTCCTGAACCGCCGGTTCGAGCCCGACGCCTTCGCCCGCGACGCGGACATCGCCCACGGGCTTCAGGCCGACGGCGTCGCCTGCAAGGGCTGGAACGGAACCCTGCTGGCCACGCCCGGGTCCGTGCTCAACGGTTCCGGCCAGCCCTACAAGGTGTTCACGCCCTTCCACCGGGCCCTTCTGGCCGCCGCGGTCGTCCCGCCGTCCGCGCCCGCGCCCACCGGCATCCGCACGCCGCCGGAACCGGCGTCAGAGGACATCGACGCCTGGGGCCTGCATCCCACGCGCCCTGACTGGTCGCGCGGCTTCGACTGGACACCGGGCGAAGCGGGCGCGGAGGCGGCCCTGACCGCCTTCCTGTCGCGCGGCCTCAAGACCTACGGCAAGGGTCGCGACATCCCGGCCGAGCCGGCGACCAGCCGCCTGTCGCCGCATCTGCATTTCGGCGAGATCAGTCCCTGGCGCGCGGTCGAGGCCGCCCGGTCCGCCGCCGCCGATGGCCGCGCGCCCGCTGCCGAGGCCGATAAATTCGTGGCCGAGATCGGCTGGCGGGAATTCTCCGCCCATCTGCTGCACGCCTTCCCGCAGATCACCGACACGGGCTTCCGGCCCGAGTATGACGCCATGCCATGGCGAGAGGATCCCGCCGGTCTCGAGGCGTGGAAGCGCGGCCGGACCGGCTATCCCGTGGTGGACGCCGGCATGCGCGAGCTCTGGACGACCGGCTTCATGCACAACCGCGTGCGCATGATCGTCGCCTCCTTCCTGATCAAACACCTGCTGATCGACTGGCGGGAGGGCGAGGCCTGGTTCCGCGACACCCTCGTCGACGCCGATATCGCGTCAAATGTGCAGAATTGGCAGTGGGTCGCTGGATCCGGAGCGGACGCTTCTCCGTACTTCCGCATCTTCAACCCGATCACCCAGGGACAGAAATTCGATGCAGACGGCCGATATGTCCGCCGGTGGGTCCCGGAGCTCCGCGGAGTTCCCGACCGCTGGCTTCACGCCCCCTGGACCGCGCCGCCGGAAGTCCTCCGTGACGCCCGCGTGCGGCTGGGCGCGGAGTACCCGCGCCCGATCGTTGACCATGACGTCGCCCGCAAGCGTGCGCTCGACGCGCTCGGGACCGTCGTGGCGAGCCGCGCCGCCGAAGGGGATTGACGGGCGGTCGGCCCATACCCACCCTCTCAAGTCATGACGTCGGTCACCGCCGAGCGCACTGAAACCGCCGCCCGCACCCCGCGCGGGTTCACGCTGCTCCTGCGCCTTCTGGCCGCCAACTGGACCTTCGGCCGCCTGACCGTCATCCTGCCCAATGGTGAGACGCACCAGCTGGACGGCCCCCAGCCAGGCCCCGCCGCGGTCTTCGACATCAAGGACTACCGCTTCGCCCGGCGCGTTCTGGCCTCCGGCGATATCGGTTTCGCCGAAGGCTATATGGCCGGCGAATGGGAGAGTCCCCAGCTGGCGGCCCTGCTGGAATCCTTCGCCCACAACTATGACCACATCCGCAGGCTCGCCGACGGCAATCCGGTGATGCAGGCGATCAACTGGCTGTCGCACAAGCGGAAACGAAACAGCCGCGCCGGGTCGAAGAAGAACATCCACGCCCACTACGACCTGGGCAACGCCTTCTATGCGTCCTGGCTGGACGGGACGATGACCTATTCCTCCGCACGCTTCACCCGCGCCGGCATGGCGCTCGACGCGGCCCAGCGGGAGAAATATGCCGCCCTCGCCCGACTGATGGACCTCAGGTCCGGACAGTCCGTGCTCGAAATCGGCTGCGGCTGGGGCGGATTCGCCGAGTTCGCGGCGCGGGAAGTCGGCGCGCGGGTCACCGCCGTCACCATCTCGCAGGAGCAGTTCGACTTCGCCCGCCAGCGCATGTTCAACGCCGGTCTGGCCGAGCGGGCCGACATCCAGCTGATCGACTATCGCGACGTCCAGGGCCGGTTCGACCGGGTCGCCTCGATCGAGATGTTCGAGGCCGTCGGGCAAGAATACTGGCCCGCCTATTTCGGCAAGATCCACGACGTTCTGGAGCCGGGCGGCCGGGCCGGACTGCAGATCATCACCATCGATGACGCCCTGTTCGACGACTACAATCGCAAGACTGATTTCATCCAGAAATACATCTTCCCCGGCGGGATGCTGCCGTCCGAGGAGCGGCTGAAGCCGGTGATCGACCGCGCCGGCCTGGGCTGGAGCGAGGTGGAACGGTTCGGTCAGGACTATGCCGACACGCTGAAACTCTGGGACGAACGGTTCCAGGTCGCCTGGGGCGACATCCGGCGCATGGGCGACTTCGACGAGCGCTTCCGTCGCCTGTGGCGCTTCTACCTCGCCTATTGCGAGGCCGGCTTCCGCTCGGCCCGGACCGATGTGATCCAGCTGGTCCTCACGCGGGCGTAACGGCACCCAGGGCCGTGCGACAGGCCTCGGCCTCCGTGACCACCGCCTGCCGCCGAGCCGCGTCCCAGCCATCGAGGGTCCGATAGGGCATGGCGAGACGGGGGTTGCCGGCGAGGCGAGCCCGGTTCCGCTCAAGGAAGCCCCAGTAAAGGCGATTGAATGGACAGGCGGCGTCGCCGGTCTTGAGCTTCACATCGTAGCGGCAGCCGGCGCAGTAGTTGCTCATCCGGTTGATGTAGGCCCCGGACGCCGCATAGGGTTTGGTGCCCATGATGCCGCCGTCGGCGAAGGTGGCCATGCCGCGCGTGTTCGGCATCTCGACCCATTCAAAGGCGTCGGCATAGACGACCATGTACCAGTCATCGACCGCGTCGGGATGGACGCCCAGCAGCATGGCCAGATTGCCGGTGACCATCAGCCTCTGGATGTGGTGGGCGTAGGCGTGGTCGCGGGACGACCGTACCGCATCGGCCACGCAGGCCATGTCGGTCTCGCCTGACCAGTAGAACCACGGCAGGCTCCGGTCCGCATCCAGGGCGTTGCGCTCGCCATACTCGGGCATCTTCGACCAGTAGATGCCGCGCACGAACTCACGCCAGCCCAGGATCTGGCGGATGAACCCCTCCACGGCGTTCAACGGTGCCCGGCCGGCGCGATACGCCGCCTCCGCGCGACGGCAAACGTCCAGCGGATCGAGCAGGCCCAGATTCAGGGATGTCGACACCATGCCGTGCCACATCCACGGCTGCCCCGCCGCCATGGCGTCCTGCCAGTCGCCGAACGAAGGCAGGACATCCGCCAGAAAGGCGGACAGCACGGCCTCCGCCTCTTCGACGTCCGTCGGCCAGCCGAAGTCTCCCAGGTCGCCGAAATGGTCGCCGAACAGGCGTTCGACATCCTCCATGGCATGGCGCGTCACGGCGTCAGGCGCGATCCGCATCCGCCTCGGCGGGACCACGCCCCGGGCCAGACCCGAGCGATTGTCCTTGTCAAAATTCCACTGTCCGCCGACCGGATCCTTGCCGTCCATCAGCAGACCGGTCTCCCGCCGCATCTCGCGATAGAAGAACTCCATCGTCAGCGTCTTCCTGTCGGCAGCCCAGCGGTTGAAGCGGGGCAGAGAACAGATGAACCGATCATCCTCGCGAATTTCCACCGGGATCTTGGTCGACTTGGCGAAGGCCGCGAGGGCCTCGGCCAACCGCCATTCGCCGCACTCCGTCATCACCACGCCGGCGAACGGGTGCCCGGCCAGGACGCGGCCCAGCTCCCCGGCGATCGAGCCGGTGTTGGCCGGGTCGTCGATCCGGACATAGCGGACCTTCACCCCGCGCCCTTCCAGCCCCGCCGCGAATTTCCGCATAGCGGCGAACACCAGGGCGATCTTCTGCTTGTGGTGCTTCACATAGGTCGCCTCGTCGCGCACCTCCGCCATCAGCACGACATCGACCGAGGCATCGAGGCCGCGCAGCGCGGACAGTCCGTCGGACAGCTGGTCGCCCAGCACCAGTCTCAGGGTTCCACCGTGCGGCGTGCTAGACAGACCCATGACCGACGCTGCCCCCCTGATCTCGACCACGGAGCTCGCCGCCCGGCTGGGCGATCCGTCCCTCAAACTCATCGACGCCAGCTGGCATCTGGATGGCCGCGACGGGCGACCGGATTTCGAGACCGCGCGCCTGCCCGGCGCGGTCTTCTTCGACCTCGAAGCGTCTTCGGATCAAGGGAGCGACTTGCCGCACATGCTGCCGGCACCCGACTTTTTCGCGGCGCGGATGGGGGCGCTCGGCATCACCGCCGATCACAGCATCGTCGTCTATGACACCGTCGGCATCCGCTCATCGGCGCGCGTCTGGTGGATGCTCCGCGCCATGGGCGCGCGGGACGTGCGTGTCCTCGACGGCGGCCTGCCGAAATGGCTGGCGGAAGGGCGGATGACCGAAAGCGGCCCGGGAGCGCCCGCGGCGACCGTGACCTTCACACCGAACGCCCGGCCGGACCTGCTCGCCGATCTGGACGATGTCAGGGTCGCGCTCAAGGCCGGAGATCAGGTGCTGGACGCCCGCGCCGCCGACCGGTTCGCAGGTCGCGCGCCGGAGCCGCGTGCGGGCCTGCGCTCCGGCCATATGCCGGCGGCCCTGAACCTGCCCTTCCCGGACATCCTGAACCACGACGGCACGATGAAGCGGGGCGAGGCGCTGGCGCAGGCCTATCGCTCGGCCGGGATCGATCTGGACCGCCCGGTCGTCACCACCTGCGGCTCCGGCGTCACCGCCGCCATTCTCAGCCTCGGTCTCGCCGTGCTGGGCCGGTCGTCACGTCTGTATGACGGCAGCTGGGCCGAATGGGGCGGACGGGCGGACACCGAAGTCGTTTCGGCACCGCCCGCCTGAGCCTCAGTTCGCCGGCGCGACGTCCGGCAGCTTCAGGTCGTCCGGCACCACCGCATCGGTCTCGCCGCGCGAGACCACCGTCGCCGCCACCAGATCGCCGGTGACGTTCAGGGTGGTGCGGCACATGTCGAGGAAGCGATCGACGCCGAGGATCAGGCCGATCCCCTCGGCCGGCACTCCGACCATGGTCAGGATCAGGGCGATGACCGGCAGCGAACCCGCGGGAACCCCCGCCGTGCCGATACCACCCAGGATGCAGACCAGCATGACCACCAGCTGTTGCTGCAGATTCAGGTCGATGCCGAAGAACTGGGCCAGGAACAGGACCGTGACGCCCTCGAACAGGGCGGTGCCATTCTGGTTGGCCGTGGCGCCGACGGTCAGCACGAAGCGCGAGATCCGCTTCGGCAGTTTCAGCTTCTCCTCGGCCGCCCTGATGGCGACCGGCAGGGTGGCGTTGGAAGAGGCGGTGGAGAAGGCCACCACGAAGGGCTCGCGGACGCCGTTGGCGAATTTCAGCGGGTTCATCCCGCCGAAGATCCAGACCAGCAGCGGATAGACGATGAACATGTGGATCGCCATCGCGCCCACGGCGACGCCTGCATAGGCCCCCAGCCGGACCAGCAGATCCCAGCCGAACACGGCCGCCAGGTTGAACATCAGCGCGGCGATCGCGATCGGGGCCAGTTTGATGACCAGGTTGATGAGCTTCATCATCACCTCGAAAAGCCCCTGCAGCGTCTCCTGCAGCGCGTCCGTGGCCTTCGACTTGGCCATGACCATGCCGATGCCGAAGATCAGGGCGAAGATCATCACCGGCAGGATCTGGTTCTCGGCCGCCGCCGCGAAGACGTTGGACGGAATCATGTCGAGGAAGAACTGACCGGCCTCGATGCTCTTGGGTGCATTGCCGACGATGGCCGAGGCCCCCTCGGCGCCCTGGGCCAGCAGCTGCTGCGCCAGAACCGGATCGACCCCGTCGCCGGGACGGAAGTAGTTGACCATGCCCAGGCCGATGCCGACGGCGATGGCCGAGACGATGACGGTGAACACCAGCGTCTTGAAGCCGACCCTACCGAGGGACTTCAGATCGCCCATCTCGGCGACCCCGACAGCCAGGGCCGCGAACAGCAGCGGCAGGACGAGCATGAACAGCAGGCGCAGGAAGATCTGGCCGACGGACTTGATGATGTCCATCACCCAGGGAAGCACCTCAAGCCCCATCAGGTTGACGTAGAGTCCTCCGCCCATGCCGACGGCAAAGCCCAGCAGCATCCAGAGATAGAGCGGAATCCCGCCACGTTTCGTCGTTTCCATCTTTCCCCCTGGCGCCTGTCCCGGCGTCCTATCGAATCGGCAGGGCATAGATCAGCCCGGCCGGTCTTGCGTTCCATTGTGCGTTAAGGCCACGGGCCAGGTCGAGCGAGGAATCCGCCCCGACGTTCCGCGAGAAGATTTCGCCGTAGTTGCCCTCGGCCTCGATGGCTGCCTTCGCCCAATCCTTGCGAAGCCCCAGCGTCGGCCCGACGTCGCCCTCGACCCCGAGCAGGCGACGAACGGCCGGACTGGGCGACTGTGATGCCATCTGGTCAACATTGTCGCTGGTTACGCCCAGCTCCTCTGCAAGAATCAGGGCGTTCAGCGTCCAGCGCACGATCGAGGTCCAGACTTCATCGCCCCGCTTTACTGCAGGCCCCAGCGGCTCCTTCGAGATCACATCCGGCAGGATGGCGTGCTGCTCCGGATTGGACATCGTCGTCCGCGCCGCCGCCAGGGCGGAAATGTCGGCGCTCAGCGCGTCGCAGTCTTCCCGCGCATAGGCCGCCCGGGCTGCCTCCTCATCGGCGGCGACGACGGGCGTGTATTCCAGCGAGCGCGCGCGGAACCAGTCGGCGACATTCAGTTCCGTGGTCGAGGCGCGCTGCACACACACCCGGGCGCCGTTCAACTCGGCCGCCGTGGCCAGGTCCAGCGACCGGCGCACCAGAAAGCCCTGACCGTCATAATAGTTGATCCCGGCGAACCGCACCCCTTCCCGCGCTTCCCGCGACAGGGTCCAGGACGTCGACCGCCACAGCACATCCACCCGGCCGCTGCGCAGGCCCTCGAACCGCTGGCTGCTGGTCAGGGGCACGAACCGCACCGCGTTGGCGTTGCCCAGCACCGCGGCCGCCAGTGCGCGGCAGAAATCGACGTCAAAACCCCGCCATTCACCGCGATTGTCCGTGTAGGCGAAACCGACCAGCCCCTCGTGCACGCCGCAATTCAGGCGGCCTCGCCGCTTGATCGCGGCCAGGGTCGGGCTGGCGAAATCGGGCGCGGCGGTCTGGCTCTGGGCGGCAGGGTCAGCGCCCTCCCCGGCGTCGACGGGACCGTCCCGGCGTCCACACGCAGCGACGGTCAGGACCAGTACGATCGCCAGCGCGGTCGCGGCGCCGCTCACCGTCTTTGGCCCCGTCTTTCGTACCCGCATCCGCGCCTCGTCGATTTCGTCAGACCTTGCGCCCCGCCTGCTTTAGAGGCCTTTGGAGGCTGAACCGCAACCCTCAGTTCCGGCGCGCATGACCGAAAGAACCGACCGTACCCGCCTGATCGCCGCCGCCACCCGTCGCGGCAGGGGCCGCCGTCCGGTCGGCCCGCCGATCGAGCGGGCGTCGACCCTGCTCAACGACACGCCCGGTGCCATGCGCGACGAAAGCCTGGGTCCGGTCTATGGCATCGAGGATCTTTCGGCGGCGCGCGAACTCCGCGACCGCCTCTGCGACCTCGAAGGCGCGACCGACGCCTGGCTGGTCCCGTCGGGCCTCGCCGCCGTCACCGTGCCCCTGACCGCCCTGCTCCGGTCCGGCGATGAGGTCCTGACCACCGACGCCCTCTATGGCCCCAGCCGGCGCTTTCTGAAGCGTCATATGGGCGCCCGCGGCGTGACCACGGCCTTTCATGACGCCGACGCCTCGACCGGGGAGGTCATCGCCGCCCTCACCGACCGCACCCGGCTGCTGCTGATCGAATCCCCGTCGTCCCTGACCTTCGAGATGCTCGACGTCCCCGCACTCGCCGACGCCTGCCGCGCGCGCGGGGTGCTGACGGTCATGGACAACACCTGGGCCGCGGGCCTCGCCTTCCGACCGCTCGCGCATGGCGTCGACGTCAGCGTCCAGGCGGTGACCAAATATGTCTCGGGCCACTCAGACCTCCTCATGGGCTCCATCGCCGTCGCCGACCCCGTCGTCGGCCGGCCGATCGCGGAGACGCTGGAGGACCTCGGCTGGCGCGTGTCGCCCGACGACGCCTGGCTGGCCCTGCGCGGCATCCGCACCATGCCGCTGCGCTATCAGGAACAGGCCCGTTCGGCCCGGATCGTCGCCGAATGGCTGCAAGCCCGCCCCGAGGTCGCCGACGTCCTCTATCCCGCCCTGCCCGGCACCATCGGCCACGCCCTGTGGGCGCGCGACTATTCAGGTGCTGCCTCCCTCTTCGGCGTGGTGATGAGGGGCGGAGACGAGACCGCCGCCCACGCCTTCATGTCAGCCCTCGAACTGTTCGGACTCGGCTACTCCTGGGGCGGGTTCGAAAGTCTGATCACCCATGAGACGGGACAGCTGGCAGGCCGCCGGTCGCCGCCTGATCTGGCGGGGCAGCTCCTTCGCCTGCACATAGGCTTGGAGGGCCCGCACGACCTGATCGCCGATCTGGAGGCTGGCCTGACCGCCTGGCGCACCGCCCTCGGCTGACCGATGCCGAATGCTGATCCGCCATGCTCCCCCGACCATGGCGCGCCCAGCAGGACTCGAACCTGCAACCGTCCGCTTAGAAGGCGGGTGCTCTATCCGGTTGAGCTATGGGCGCCTGTGGAACGAAACCTGGTTCCCGCGGCTCAAGTAGCGCGAAGCGCGGCAGCCGAACAAGGACGCGCCTCAAGTAGCGAGCCTGTCATCCCCGCGAAGGCGGGGACGCGCGGCGAGCGGTAGCCGCACCCTGATCAATGCGTCCAGGGCTGTTTGCGGCCGGTGGCGAAATTGTCGGCATAGGCCTTGAGGATAACCGGCGCTTCCTGCGGCTCATGCAGGCGGAACGGAATGCCGTGCCGCTCGGCATAGGCCACGGCCTCCTCGGCCGAATCGAAGCTCAGCCGCACCTGGCCGTTCATGTCGCTCGAGCTGGTCCAGCCCATCAGCGGATCGATGGTCCGCGCCGAGGCCGGCTCGAACTCCAGCCGCCAGCCTCTCGACGAGGCCTTGCCGGACTGCATGGCGGTCTTGGCGGGGCGATAGATGCGGGCGAGCATGGACGGTCCTCGTGACGACGGCGGGCGAACCCGCGCGGCCCAGATACCGCGCAGCCGACGCCGGGTCCAGCGCCCGAGCGCGCCGTGTCAGTCCTGTCCGGGCCGCGGCCGATTGCGGTGGCGCAAGGCGCCGCGGGCGAATCACGTGCAGTCTGTCGGACGCACCTGCTCCGGGACACACCGATGACCGCACCCGTATCCGACGTCCGGGCCGTTCACCCCGACTACAGCCGCCTCTCGATCGCCCTGCACTGGCTGATGCTGATCCTTCTGGCCGCTGTCTTCGCCTGCATCGAATTGCGGACCAACTACCCGCGCGGCAGCGACATCCGCGAGGGGCTGAAGACCTGGCATTTCATGCTCGGTCTGTCCGTCTTCGTCCTGGTCTGGGTCCGGCTGATTGCGCGCCGCAGGATGCCCTGGCTCGCACCCCAGGGCGGCTGGACCCGATGGCCGGCCCTCGCCGCGCATGTGGCGCTGTACGGCGGCATGATCGCCCTGCCGCTGCTTGGCTGGCTGACCCTGAGCGCGGAGGGTGACACCATCCCCTTCTTCGGCCTGTCCCTCCCGCCCCTGATCGGACAGGACAAGGACCTCGCCCATCGGCTGGAGGATCTGCACAAGACCATCGGCGAGGCGGGATACTGGTTGATCGGCCTGCACGCCGTGGCGGCTGTTTTCCACCATTACGTCCTCAAGGACGGGACGCTGCGCCGGATGCTGCCCGGCCTGCGCTGATCAGGACCACCGCCCATGCGCCGCCTCGAACGTCACCCCGAGCGCCATCTGGTCGCTCGCATCGGCTGGCTGCGCGCCGCCGTGCTGGGGGCCAATGACGGCCTGGTCTCCACCGCCAGTCTGGTGGTCGGCGTGGCCGCGGCGGAGGCCACCCGCGGCGGCGTGCTGATCGCCGGCGTCGCCGGGCTGGTGGCGGGCGCCATGTCGATGGCGGCCGGGGAATACGTCTCGGTCAGTTCCCAGTCGGACACCGAGAAAGCCGACCTTGCCCGTGAAACGGCCGAACTGGCCGCGGACCCCCAGGCCGAGGTCACCGAACTGGCCGCCATCTATGCCGCCCGAGGCGTCGAGCCAGCCCTCTCCCGGCAGGTTGCCGAACAGTTGATGGCCAGGGACGCCCTCGGCGCCCATGCGCGCGATGAACTGGGCATTTCGGAATTCACCACGGCCCGGCCGATCCAGGCCGCCCTGACGTCAGCCGCGACCTTCGCCGTGGGGGCCGCGCCCCCTCTGGTCGTGGCCCTGCTGGCGCCGCTGGACAGTCTGATGATCTGGGTCAGCGCCGTCGCCCTGGCCGGCCTGATGGGACTGGGAGCCCTGGGGGCCGCGGCGGGCGGGGCCAATGTGCCGCGCTCGGTGCTCAGGGTGGCCTTCTGGGGCGTCGTCGCCCTCGCCGCCACCGCCGGCATCGGTCGCCTGTTCGGCACGGTGGTCTAGGTCGTCCATGCGTTGAATTGGTCGGAGTGAGAGGATTCGAACCTCCGACCCTCTGGTCCCAAACCAGATGCGCTACCAGGCTGCGCTACACTCCGGCGGCGGGATTTGGCTATTCGGCGAAGAAGGGGTGACTGACCCTGTCGCCGGGCCGGGCTCCGATCTCGTCGGCACGGCCGGCGCGCAGCTCCAGCACGCCGCTGGCGAGACCGTTCGAGGGGATGATGTCGTCCGACATTGGCGTCGCATTCTTCGCGATCGAGACGATCCGGCCGCGGGGGTCGATGTAGATGATGTCCAGCGGGCTGGGCGTATTGCGCATCCAGAACCCGCGCTCGGCCACATCGGGGAACTGGAACAGCATGCCGCGGTCGTCCGCCAGGGGCTCGCGCTCCATCAGACCGCGCTGGCGCTCCGCGTCGTCGTCGGCGATCTCGACCATGAAGCGGTGCTCGCCGGTGGACGTCGTGACCGTCAAGGGCTCGAGGGGGTCACCCTTGGCGTCGCGCGGCGCCCCGGCCCCGGCGCAGGCCGACAGCAGCACGAGGCCGGACAACACGAGAAGTCCACGACGCTTCAACATCACCGATCCACCCTCACTGGGGCGGATGGTTCATCCGCCCGGTCTGATTTCCGCGACCACCAGGCCCTTGGGGCCCTCGGCGAACCGCACCGAGACCGTATCACCGGGCAGCAGGTCATCCAGCCCGCAGCGGCGCAACGTCTCGACATGGACGAAGATATCCCCCGGTTGACCGTCGCGCACCACGAAACCGTAGCCCTTGGTACGATTGAACCATTTAACGACGGCGGCCTCCATCGGCTCGCCCGAGGTCAGGCCATCGATTTCGCCCGCGGCACGCGCCGTCTGCTTGAGGCCTTCGTAGCCGGTCCGGCGCGGGGTAGCGACCAGTTCGGGATCACCTTCACCGAGGTCATGGACCTCCGTCACCTGCCAGCCCTTGGGCCTCCTGGCGCACTCACAGCTGATCGGCGCGCCCTCGGCGGCCGCGTCCCGGCCCGCGTCACGCAGGCTTGAGACATGCAGCAGCACGTCCTTCATGTCGGTCAACGTCGGGTCGTCCGGCACGATGAAGCCATATCCCTTGCCGGGATCAAACCACTTCACCCGACCCGCGATTCGGACCGTCGCGACTGTCTCAACGCCCTCGTAGTCCGACACAGCCTTCCCCCTGCCCGCAATCAGAGCGAGCGGAGTTTGTTTAACACGGTTCTGTGAACGCCGGAAAAGCGAAAAACGCCGATTTTCTCAGCAAAAGCGAAATGATTTCGGCCGCGCGACATCTCGGCCCCGGTCGGACCGACCGTAAATCGTCTGAACAGGACC
>LNFM01011144.1_pt1 | contig 12353 bp, 12 predicted proteins | sample 596031 | NCBI WGS metagenome assembly LNFM01 (sample SAMN04254537, study PRJNA301005) | activated carbon metagenome | isolation source: dual media filters at the Ann Arbor, Michigan drinking water treatment plant | place: USA: Ann Arbor
ACGGCAGCGCCTGGATCGACTGCGATGCTCGCGATGGCTTACTGGACGCGCATCAGCCTCGACACGGGAGCAATTGGCGCCGAGATCATTGACGGCTTCCGTACGGGGCGGATCGAGCTACCCAACATACCGGGCCGCTTTCGTCTAAGGGCGCGCGGCCTATACCGCGACGGGCATCTAGTCAGCGACTGTTTGAAACTGCAGGACGAGTACCCAGTCTGGCCGTTGGAAGGCGTCAACGCTGTTCGCTTTCGCGGGCGGTCCAAGGATGTTCAGACGCTGACGATCGCTGAAGAGTGCCCCCGCAACGAAACGATAGTCAGGATGTTCGCTAAGCGCCCTGGCGTGCGCGCTTTGCAGGACCCACGCAGCTGTCATCCACTTCACTTTGGTGACTGACGTCACACATGTCGCCGCTGCGCCAGACGCGTGAAGTGAATGACGCTAACGAGCCGAGTCTCTCTTCGGGGCGCCTAGATGGATAACCGTCACACGTAGGTCAATACTAGGGGCAGCCGCATTGAAGCTGCCGCTCAACTGCGCTCCACTGTCAACACGACGGAGCGATGCGTATGTTCATGTATGTCAACGAGCATAAGCAGGTGGACGACCTGCTCGTCGTTTGGCGCGACCAGACGATGCTGGGGTTGATCAGAAGCAGACAGGGCATCCTGTCGTACTACCCACGCGACAGCCGAATCCCGTCGATCAACGCGAGTTCGCTTGGGGACATCAAACGCATGATTGAAGTCGTCGAGCGCCAGGTTGATCCAAAGTGACCGCTGCCTCCGTTGAGTTCTGGCCGAGCGTAATACCCAACACACGGGGATACGGCAGTCCGGAGTGTGAGGCGTCGTTGTCCACGGAGAGACGGCACGATTCGATGTGAGTTCGGGCCAACTACAGCGAAGAAGAGCGCAACGGAAGAATCGCCACTTCTCGAACGACGTCGCGGTGTCGAGCGTCGACTTGTCGACACCAGAGCGCACGGCGGACTAGGTGGTCGGCAGTCTCACATAAGCGCGTCGTAGCGCATCTACCAATTTCGCAACCGTTCGCCGGCGACGAGCCAGGCGAAACAGCGAGCCAACAGCAATGGTTAGGGAAGAGGCAAAACGCTCCCGCCGAGAGCCAGCGACGCCCACGAAGTCGTCCGCACGCACCGTCCGGTGTGGCCTTGAAAGACACCCGCAGTGAGGAGAAAATTCACTCCATCCGCCTAAGTTCTCGCGACGGTTCGATTCGCGCAGTTCTGATAGTCGCGTAGAGATGAACGACGGCAGAGACTGCCTTGAGGCGAGCCTTCAATGTCTCCTGACGAAATTCCCGCACTGAACGAGGTCCACGCGGTTCTCAGCAAATTGCCGCCTGGCGTTGTGGATTGGTGGCTCGCGGAGCCGTTGAGCGCGCTTGAAGGGCTGTCGCCGCTCCAAGCTCTTCAGGGCGGCCACGTGCATCGAGTGATTAACGCTGCCCGCGCGTTCGTGGCAAGGTAGCGCCCGCCTGCGCTGTAAAGCCAGGTCAGCTCACAGTTCATCGCCCGCCGTCAGGCATTGAAAGGCGCTGCCGCGCAGGAGGAGACGGCCGCCTCGCGCCGTTCGCGACCGCACCGCCGACCAGCAGGCGCGCGACAAGCTCGCCGCCGCGCCCCCCAACAATCGCCACAGCGCAGAGAGCTTTACCAAGCTTCAGCGCGGAGGGTTTGAGGGCGAACTGATCGCCAACGACAAGCGACGAGAGGTGATCGAGCGCTAGCAGCGCTTGGCCTACCGATCCATGTGATTAGCGTCCGCCACGGCGATCATGGCGCAAATGTCCAAGACTGACAGACAGAGCCTGTGAGCAAATGGCGGTCTTCCATCAGGTCGACGCCATGTCTGCTTCTGATCCGACGCCCATTGTTCGCCGCCCGGCACGCGTGCTTGCCGCGCTATCTGTCCTTCTTCTTGCTGCCTGCAGTGTTGAGGAGCACACCAATCCGACTTCGTCGCATGAGGTCCGCTCGTGCCTTGCGCAGACCCAGACTCGTTTTTACTTCGGCCTTGAAACCCCGGCGGGCCCAGTCACCGACGCCGCCTGGGAGGACTTCGTCGACCGCGTCGTCAAGCCCCGGTTTGCGCATGGTCTGACGCAGCTCGAGGCAAGCGGCCAGTGGCGCGACGAGCGCGGTCATACCTTAAAGGAGCGCTCGCGCGTGGTTGAACTGGTGCATGCCGACTTGATGGGTGAGCGTCAGGCCATCGGCGAGATCGTTGGCGCATACAAGTCGCGGTTTCGGCAGGAGGCTGTTCTAGTGACCCAGACACCCGTGCGCGCCTGCCTCTGAACCACTGCAATCGCCCTACCTTTGGAGTCCGTTACATGCTTGCCCAACGCCTGATCCACACTGCCATGGCTTTCCTCGTGATTGGCGTTGCCATGGGCCTTTACATGGGTGGCGCCCAGGACTTTCGGCTCACGCACGTGCACGTGCACATCAACCTCCTCGGCTGGATGACGCTTGGCATGGTCGGTCTGCTGTACTTGAGCCGACCCGAACTGGCGCTTGGCTGGATCCCCGTTGCGCACTACTGGCTGCACCTGATCGGCCTGCTCGTCTTCATGGGCGGCTTCGCTTGGAGCATGCTGAGCGGCGAGTTCCGGATGCTGCCGGTGGCTGTCGGATCATCGACCGTGGGTCTGGCCGTACTGCTGCTCACGGGGCACGTCTTCAGGCGGTTGCGCTGACACTTGCCTGCTGAATCGGCTTGCGCAGAAGAACCCAATTGGGCAGTCATCGCCGGTGGCGGGAATCCTTGACGCGCCGCTCACCGACTAGGGCCTACGCCAGGCAGTGGCTGAAGCTCCAGCGCCAGGATGCGGCCGATGTTCATGCCCTGTACCGTGGGCACTGGCGTGCCTATGCCCATAGGCGCGTCGGAGAATCCCAGGTCGGCATACAGCGCCTGGGCGTCCTTCATGAACGACAAGGTCTCCAGCCGTAGTCTGGAGAAGCCTTCGGATCGGGCATCGGCAAGTAGTCTCTGCATGAGGGCGTGGCCGATGCCTTGACCACGTGCAGCCGTCCGCACGTACAGACGCTTCACGTCGGCTTCCAGGTCGTTGACAGGCCGCAATGCAGCCATGCCGACGGGTTGACCGTGCAGTCGAGCGAGCAGCAGCCGCCCGCTATCCGCGTACAGCCGCTTAGCGTCCTCAGCGAAGGCCGCGTGGTGCATTGCTGCATGTTCGTCATGGTTTTCGAAACGCATGCCGTGCACCGACGAAAGCTGCTCCATCACCCACGGCACATACTCGCGCAGCAACCGGTCCAGCACGGGCCAGAGCGCGGGGTCGGTCACGCGTTCGATCGCCACGCCAGGAGGCCGTCCGTGTCCGGGCGTTTCTTGCTCAGTCTGCGCTTCTCCGCGCGGGCGCAAGACGACGGCTGGGTGTCCGGGTGCGGTCAATTGGGACGACATGTCGGGACCTCGAAAGAGGGTTGGCCTCGACAGTGTTTCAGCGGCCCGGCGCCGGGTCTTGGACGATTGCGACAAGACGCCCTCCCCGACCGCGCGTGTCTGGCGCGGTCAGGCGCCTCGCCCGACCCGTTGCCGCAGGACGGGCGCCGTACACATGGGAGAAAATGGCACCCTTGTCCTTCCGCCGCGCGCATTCGAGGATGACCGCCTACAACCAGACCATCCGCTTCGTTGCCAGCCACGATGGCGTGCGGCTGGCATACGCCAGTGCGGGATCAGGTCCGACGCTGATCAAGGCGGCCACCTGGCTCTCGCATCTCGAGTACGACTGGCACAGTCCCGTCTGGCGCCACGTGTTGCAGTCGCTGTCGGCACAGTCCACCTTTGTCAGGTACGACGAGCGTGGTTGTGGGCTGTCCGACTGGGCCGTTGATGACCTGTCATTCGACAGTTGGGTGCGCGACCTGGAGGTTGTCGCAGATGCCGTGGGCGCCTCGCGGTTCGCATTGCTGGGCATGTCGCAAGGCGCGTCGATTGCGATCGCCTACGCGGTGCGCCATCCCGAACGGGTTTCGCACCTCGTGCTGCACGGTGGCTATGCGCGTGGTCGGCTCGTGCGAAGCAACAATGTGGCCGAGCGCGACGAGGTCGAAACGATGACCCGGCTTGCTGAACTGGGCTGGGGAAGGGCCGACCCCTCCTTCAGGCAGTTCTTTACCAGCCAGTTCATTCCTGGCGGTCGGCCAGAGCAGCATCAGTGGTTCAACGAACTCGAGCGTATCTCGACATCGCCTGCCAACGCGGCTCGCTTCATGCGCGAATTCGCACGCATCGACGTGTTGTCCCTGTTATCGCAGGTGCGCTGCCCCACGCTGGTACTGCACAGTCGCCATGAGGTACGTCAGCCCTTTGAGCAGGGTCGGCTGCTCGCGACAGAGATCCCTGGCGCCCAGTTCGTACCGATCGACAGCGGCAATCACCTTCTACTGGAGGATGAACCCGGGTGGCATCAGTGGATCGATGCAGTGCGCGGGTTTCTGCCGAGCACGGCGGACACCGAGTTGCCAGGTTTCGCGGCGCTGACCCAGCGGCAACGACAGCTGCTGGAACTGATTGCACAAGGTCGGGACAACGCGCAGATCGCTGCCTTGTTGGGTCTGAGCGAAAAGACGGTTCGCAATCACATCACGCATATCTTTGCAAAGCTGGAAGTTGAGAACCGCGCGCAGGCCATCGTGCGAGCGCGCGATTCGGGCTTCGGCCGCCCAGGCAGCTGACGAGGCTTGAGCAACTACAGGTAGACGGTGCCGCCGCCCGTGACACGACGAAAGCCTGCTGCCAGCGCCGAGTGGCGGCCGCGGGTGAAGTGCAACGGCGTGAGCCCGGTCAGCTGACGCACGACACGCGACATGTGGCCCTGATCAGCAAACCCAACGTCCGCCGCGATGTCGGCAAGCGCAGCGCCGCGCTGCGCTTTGCGCGACACCAACTGGATGCACGCGACCTGCGCGAGGTGGCGCGGCGACGTGCCCAGCCATTGATTGAAGTCGCGTTCGAGCTGGCGTCTGGATACATTCTGTTCACCAGCCAGGTGCTCGATGCCCACTCGCGGACTCTCAATCACCCGCATCGCCGCGCGACCGGCACGCATCGCGGCTGTGCCGATCCGCCGGTGTGTCAGGGCACGCGTCTCCAACCAAGCGGCGAACGCTTTCAGCTTGGCATCCAGGGTACGGGCCTGCGCAACGTCAGACTCCAAGCGCCGCGTCATGTGGCGATCCAGCAAGTCGGCGACCTGGGCGCGTATTCGCGGGGCGTTGGCCAGTGGCTGCGCCTCCAGCAACTGAACAGCGCCCAGCGGCGTCAGCAGGGCGAAAAGGGTGACGCAGTCGCCCTGACCGGCGAACTCGCCGGTCCGATTCCGTATTCCCGTCAGGCGGGTGTTGGTGCCATGCTCGCCCTTCTGCTCGACCGGGTCTGTGCTGCGGCCCAGTTGAACGGACAGGACCATCGACTCGTGCGGCACGATCGACATCGGCAACGGCCCGTTCGCGGCAAGCTCGACCGACATGAGCGCGCGAACAAACGGGCGCAGCGACCCGGATACCGGCAGGCTGTGGGTGCATCCGGGTGTTGAGGGTGCGCGGCCGGTGGCTTCGGCGGCAACGTTGGTATCAGACTTCGGCAGATTCACGCATCGAGTTTCGACAGACCGGTGTCCCCGGCGAAGCAGTGCATTGTCCGAATTGCGTGTTGTAGCACCATGGGACGCGTGTCCCACTTGCTCCTGCAACGCATGGAAAAGTGGCAGGACTGCCCGGGACCGACGCCCTGCCGTCTGCTGTTGTGCTTGGCTGCGTCGCTACGCAAGGCCTCTCTGCACATCAATACTGGCCTGCTAACCGCGTCAGTTCGACCGTATCGATACGAGTTCTTGTGCCCGTCGAGATACGCCGCACATGACGCACGCTTACAGGCCATGCGGTGGCGGTGTCGATGATGAAGTCGCCTCGGTCGTCCAGTTCCAGAGTCCGGGTAATGTCGATGACCGCGTCTGCGGACATCGGCGCCTCCAAGTTGCTAGTCGTCGCTGGTCTGGTCGCCTCAACATCTCGCACAAAGTTCAGGATCTCTGCTCCCACGGCGAGCCCCGCGGTCGCGCGATCGATCACCATCAGCCACCCGATCTCCGCACGACCCTCGCGTGAGGAGATGCCGCGTACCTGATAGCGCCCTCGTACCGGAATCTCGACGGAGCTCATCGGCGATCGAACGCGCGTGCTGACTTCAAGAGGTTCTCCAACGCAGTAGTCGTGGCCCATGGCACCCAGAAGGATCGCAGGCTCCTTTAGCAGGCTTTGTGCTAGCGCCCCGTCTTTCGTCAAGAGCGACTGCATCGCTCTCTGCAGCGGATGGGCAACTGGCGCGTGCGTGGGGTCCGGTAGCAGCAGCGGAAGAAGTCGATCAAGACACTTAGCTCCAAGCTCCCGCAAGGCCGCTTGGTCAGCCAGGCCGACCACACGGCCGCCGTCATCGAGCAGCAGGTCGATAGGCACGCCGTCCCACATCGTTTGCATGACCTCCAACAGCGGGCGCACGCTGGGATCGGCCTCGAGGAGCTGGCCGCCCGATGACATCCAGCGCGCCAGCCAACCGCCGGCGACTCGCTCGCGGATCGCGAGCGTTACTGTCGATCGCGACCGGTGTCCAATCACGCCATCACGCACCAATTGCAGATCCTGCCTATAGTTGACCACTTGGCCGGTTTCAAGACTGGGTACGAGCGTGAACGTGTCTTGCGCGCCGCTTCTGGCAGCACGGAAGACGGCCAGACCGCCGATGAGGGCGAGCAGTTCGCGCCGTGTTGTCTTGAAGGCGGTCATCAGGCAGCCGATGCGTTGCGAGCACCGCATCTTCTCATCGAGGGTGCGACGTCGGTCTCAATCCAGCATCCGAATCGGTGAACCCACGCTGCGGCAACAGAAGAGAGCCGGTCGCAGCGCGCGGCCTCGGGATAAGCGACGAACGAACTCACAGTGCACCCGATGCAAAGATGCCAGCGCTCACGACCTAAACACTCACCAAAAACAGAAGGACATCGAGAATCGTCTGACCAGTCACCGTCTCCGACGGCGGGAGAAGTGAAACAGCCACTTGCCGCAATTCCGACTCCCCACACAGCGATCAGCGTAGCTACTGCAGCGACACCTTGGCCACTCAACCAATGTTCGAAAGCCGAACGCAAGAAGAGCACAGAAGAGGACGTTGAGGGCCTGACCGACTAGTTGCAATATGGGTCCCCACTAGCCTCACTGCGGCATTCCCTGTAACGTTTCCTCGCAAGCAACCAACTCAGGGACAACATGACTGCACAGCAAGCTATCCAAGCCGAGATCTCCCGACGCGAGCAAGAACTCCAGGCGCTTCGCGACGCCCTCGCGGCACTTTCGGGCGGCTCGGCATCACGAGGCGCCAAGTCATTGAAGGCATCCGCGCCGCGCGCAGGCAAGCGCCGCCCGAAGACCACCGCGGAGAAAGCGGCTCTCTCCAAGGCCCTGAAGGCGGCCTGGAGACGCCGGCAGGCCGCGAACGGCAAGACCGCTGGAAAGACGGCTAAGAAGGCTGCGAAGAAGAGCGTTAAGAAGTCGGCGAAGCAGGAGGCAACTGCGTCTGCATAGAGAACAAAAGGTGTCCTGGGCCCTGATCGTCGTATCGCTTAATCGGACAGGTCACCCGGCAAACAGAGCGAAGCAAGAAAGCCGACGCTCCGTAGACGAACTTCCGAGCCGTTGCTGCCTATCGAACCGGTGAGGCGAGTGTCAGCTAAGCAGCGGTTGCAGCCGGTCGACTTACACGGGCGAAGGCACACTACTTGTCACCAAGCGGTCGCTCGAAGTCGCGGCTAAGTAGTCCGCGACGGACTGAGAACCAATGGTCTTTAGTCTTGCGTAGAACTGCTCGCCGCTCGGCGACGAGCGGTGCCCAGATGGCCGCGTTGCATCGTGTCCGTGCTACTGCGGTATGGTGCCACCGTACTTCCTGGTCCGCAGATCGAGCGCCCGCTGACCGCCGTCGAGGATGTCCAAGACGGGCTGAGTGACAGCTGAGTCGCGGTGGGAAAGGAATCCTGCTAACGCGAGAACGCCTCTTCCGTTCACGGCCTCGAAGACCGCGATGTTCTCGGGATCGCTCAGGACAACCAGGTTCGCGTTGTGCGAAGTCAGAATAATCTGTCTGACCCTCTTATCGGCAACCAAGACTGGTGAAACGCTCTTCGCAATATGTCGGTTGTCGAGGTTGTCCTCTGGCTGATCGACAACCAATGGACCGTCCTTCAGTTTGAGGAGAATAGGAAAGATCGCGGTACACCGCTGGCCGGCAGAAAGTTGATCGATCGGGCTGAACGGTTCGCCAGGCTTCCCGACTGCGAATCGGACGTCGAGATCATCGTTCTCCAAGACCGTAATCAGGTGGCCGAAGTCAGCTCTCGAGAACAACACCTTGTCGCCGGACATTAAGTCCTTGTTCAGCGCAGCATACGAGGCAGCCAGCGTTCTATGAAAACGATCGGCGCCGGAATGGCTCGTTCGCAGCTGTTGGAACACCTCCTTGACTGGCTGGAATTGGGCAAACGTCTGCGTGAACTCATCTTCGCGCGCGGTACCCGGGATCACGCTAAGAACAACGCCTGCGTCGGAAAGAAGCCCGTTGAAGGCGGCGACCTTGTCCGTTCGAAGGGCCAAGCGCTGGTCGAGCAGGTCCGCCACTCGAAAGGCAGTCTGCTCCAGCGTCGAGAGATCCGTTTCGATCTCCCTCTTGAGCTGCTCAAGCCGAGCCTTAAGATTGGGTAACTCTCTCGTCTTCTCCAGCACCTCGCGATGCGATTCGAGAAGGCGCTGAACGTCCGGAGGCAGCGCGTCGAGGCGCTTCTTGTACTCTTTAGAGAAGGCGTCGAACTCGTCGCTTGCCGCGGCAATGTTTGCTTGGGTGAGACCCAGCTTTTCTTCGCAAAGCCGGCGTACCTCAGTAGCAAATCGGTCTCCGGCAGCCTTCAGTTCCGCAATATCGATGCCTATCCTTGCGGCGACATGCCCCAGCGGCGGGCCCGATTCAAATCGGAACTGATCGATCTGCATGACGCCCGCTACGCGGTCATGCACTGAGTTCGGCAGTGACTGCAAGTGAGTCGAGAGTCTTTCCATCTCCTGCCGTACAGCGAGCGCATTTGACATCTGGTCTCGCAGTTCGATCAGGTTCGCCTCACTCAGCTGTTGTAGCCCCTGGCGCATGGCCTCCTGTTGCGACACAGTCAATGAGAGCTGGAGATACTCGCTGTACTTTGACGCGGCAATATCGTGAAGCTGCCTGATTGATAGTGCTGCGATCTTGGCGTCATGCGTGAGTCGCCTCACATCCTCACGGCCTGCGATCGCGTCCATCTGAAGTCGTCGAATTTCGCGGTCCGTGGCTGCGTGTTCAATCTCATGCCATCCCAGCACGGCAGCGGGAAACCGGAGCGACTCCAGTGAGTCGACGTTGATCTGGCGACCGTCCTCAAAGGTGACTTTGAACTGACGATCAGCCGTCCGCCGCTCAACGAGAAGGTTGGCGCCGTCGTCTCGTTTGAGCAGAAGGCGAACGCGCCCCCCGGGACCCAGAATGGCATCCAAGTGTTTGCTGACCTCGCCCTGTCGCTCGTGAGGCACCTCGCTTCCGAGGCCAAACCGCAGGCATTCCAAGATCGAAGTTTTTCCAGCACCCTTCACCCCAATCAGCACGTTGAGGTGAGGCGAGAAAGTCATCCATTGGTCGCGGAGATAGTTCCCCTCGACATGCATGCCCATGACGTAGGAACTTGGAATGGGTGGCTGGTGCCTGCATACCCGACTCGGCAGCTCTAATGCGGCCTTCAGCTCGGCAAAGCTGACGCGTTCCATCTGTAGCCACGTGGGGAAGGCTCCGAGTTCCGATGCTTGATGGGCATCGCTCGATCGGATGCAACTGATCTCGATGCTATCGGTTTCATTGTGTCGCCCGTCAAAGAATGCGGCGGTCGCATCGCTCCGAACATCGAGTGCCGTAAAGAAGCTCCGCGTCCAGCGCAGGAACTCTGAGTCTGCGTAGACGACGTCGACGCTGCGGCTCTTGAATGCATCTTTTCCCGAATGCAAGTGGGCGGGGATGACGATGGCGCCTGAGTTGCGGAGGACGGCGATGACCTGATCGACGGGAGCAACGAGCCCCTTCATCTTCACGCCACCGAAGTCGCGAACCTCTGATCGGCACTCCTTGTACAAGTGCTCGACCCAGTACCCTGGCGAGGAACTGCCGTTGGGATCGAACCCGACGAGCAGGTGAAAGCAGATGCCCTTGTCTACCTTGTCTGCTGGCTTCCCGAACGCGTCGACGAAGACGTTCACTTCAAGCCCGGCGAGCACCAAGGCGCCGGTTGCTTCGGAGACGCTCCTGATGAAGCCTTCGTCGGGCAGGCGCTCGTGATCGGTAAACATCACCACGGCTAGCCGCTCTTGGCGGATTCGCTGGACGTAGTCTTCAACTGCGGTGAGCCGGTTACCGCGGAAGTCGTGGCTTGCGGGTGAGTGGTTGTGCAGGTCCACTTTATGCCAACGTGCCGAAGGCGTAGCGTTTCGTCTGAGCGAGTCGAGGAACTCTTCCACTATGGACATCGCCGCTGCTCCTTCCCGTTGATCTTGCAGCTACTTCTCAGGCCCCAAGCTTCAGCTGCTTCAAGTGCGGTCGCAGCGCTCGCTCCAGCCGGTCCATGGCACGGCTTAGCGCGTCGTGCAGGGTCGGCCATTGGTCCTCTGGCGAACGGTAACCTCCTGAGGGGTCCGTGTGACGGATGCGGCAGGCGCGCTTGCCTTCCAGTCGTTGCCAGCTGAGCGGTCCGCCGAAGGCCTTTTCGATCTCGTCCTTGTGTGCGATCAGCTGGTCGAAGATCGACTCGTTCTCGACCTCGGCATCCTTGCCGCGGTCTATGTACAGCTCCACCGCCCCGTCGTCCTGCGTCACGACGTAGTTCAACTGGAGGCCGCGCACGCCGGAGCTGGTGCCGATCCAGCTGTAGTCGCTGGGAGTGATGTGCACGTGCAGCTTGTTGTACTTCTTGGATGCCTCGATGAGCTGCGTCCACCAGCGGTTGCGGATGCCGTGGCGCTCGGCGATCTCCTTCTTGGTCTGGCCGATGCTGGTTGCCTCTTCCGACGGGCCGACTATCTTCGTGAACAGAGCCGCTGGCTGCGAAGTGCCGATTCGGACGGCCTCCACCTTGACCATGTAAAAGTGCGCGCTGTTGCTCTCGTTGAGCCAGGCGATCGCGGCTACGTGCTCCGGCCGTGGCTCGGAGACGATCCAGATCGCAGCCTTGGCGCCCATCGCACTCAGATAGGTGATGAGCTTGCCCAGGTGGTCGTGGTTGCTCTTCTCAAGCTGGTTCTCGATGATGACAGTGCCGCCGCCTTCGTCCTCGGCTACCAGGTCGATGCTGAATGCGCCGGCTGCCTGCTCGCGGTCGACGTTCACCAGTGTCAGTCCCAGCGCATCGTTGAGCACCTCGATGTTGTCCTGAAGCCATTGTGTGAAGTCGTAGGCCTCGTGCTCCCAGACTTCCCGCAGCGGCACGCGTTCGAGCTTGCCGATCGGCGGCAGGGTGACAGTGTTCATGCGGTGGTCTCCTTTGTCCTCGTCTTGGTCGGGCCGCGGCCCGGCTTGCGGGCCGGTGGTGCTTCGCCGTGTACTGCCGTATACAGACTCACGTGTGACGCGGCCAACTCCGCCAAGGCTTCGGTCAAAGAGCGGAGCTTGAGGAGACACGTGTTCGGATAGTCAGGGAAGTAGCGCTCCACCAACAGGCCCAGGCGCACGCGCTGTTCATCGTGCGCCTTCAGATAGCCAAAGTAGGATCCGATGGCTGGCGCCATAGCCTCCCTGTGATGCGATCCGGCCGCGAGTACCCGCGAGCGGCGTTGCTGACCGTTCTTCCGATTCTGCCGAACTGCGCAGCTTCTGCGCCAGCCTCGCTAGCCGCTTTGTTGTCCGGCGCTGATTGTTGTGCTCGCCGAGCTGATTTGGCGTGGCCTGAGTTCCGGGTTGCTGCCGCCACCGCCGTGGTGTCCTCCTTCAAATTGAGGAGGATTTGGCGTGTGGATCATGCCGCGACGATGCCCGTGCTCAAGAGGCAGACGACGAGGGAAGAAACTTCCATGTTGCCATTGACGCGTTGAACGACCGCTTCCGGTTCAAGCTGTCATTCGTCAGCCAGGTCTCGACCGGCACCAACCAGTCTGAAGCAGGCACTCGTCTCATGGCGTCGATCGTCTGTTCCTGACCGCACTCTGCGGTCGTCGAGTCGCCGCGGAGAGGACATTCGAT
>LNFM01011145.1_pt1 | contig 12353 bp, 8 predicted proteins | sample 596031 | NCBI WGS metagenome assembly LNFM01 (sample SAMN04254537, study PRJNA301005) | activated carbon metagenome | isolation source: dual media filters at the Ann Arbor, Michigan drinking water treatment plant | place: USA: Ann Arbor
GAGGATCGACCATGTTCCATTGGCCTTGGCGCGCTCGACCGCCACGAGACCCGCAGGTGCCATGAGCCCCGCGGCGATGAGCCGCTCGATCTTCTGCTTGTTGATCCCCGACCAGGCGCTCTTTTCGCTGCGCGGCGACAGTCGAATCGCCGAGCGTTCGTCATCGAGCAGCTTGGGCTGCGAGTCGATGTACCCGAAGCACAGCGCCTCGTCGACGACGTCGCTCCAAGGGACGTGGTGCTCGCTCGGCTTCTTGTAGGTCGCCAGCCAGACGCTCTCTCGCTCGTGATGGTGGGCCTCGAGCCAGGCGCGCAGCTCCGCCCTGCTCTTCACAGTGATGGTCTTCATGGGGACGATGGGTGCCCTCGCGTTTCGAAGCGACTTCTCACTCCTCGTATTTGTGCGTTCTTGTGGCAAGGTCACATTTGGAGCACCGTCCCCAACCAATGCTCGATCGCCTCCGCGCTTTCTGGAACAGCCGCGCTGTCTACCCCTTCATCGCGGTCGTCTCGGCGCTCGTTGTCTTCGTCGTCGGCCCGTGGATCGCCAATCGCCCGCGCCCCGCGCCGGCGCTCAACCTGGCCATCGTGCACGAGAACACCGTCGGCCCCGATCGCATGGACCTCGCGACCCTGCGAGGAAAGGTCGTTCTTCTCGACTTCTGGGCCACCTGGTGCGGACCCTGCGCGCGCCTCTCGCCCACGCTCCAGCGGCTCTCTCGCCGCTACGAGTCGCGCGGTCTGGTCGTGATTGGCGTTAATGTAGACGAAGATGGTCCCGGGCTGGTCCCAGCATTTCAGCGGCGATTCGGCCTCACCTACACGCAGCTCGCGGGGCAGGGGCCCATCCAGGCCGCGTGGGAGATCCGATACCTTCCGACCACCGTGCTCATCGATCGAACCGGTATGATCCGTCGCGTGGCGAGCGGCGACGAGACCGAAGCGTCGCTCGCACACGAAATCGAGAAGCACCTCTAGAGCGGCACCCTCCATGACCTACGACCTCAAGATCACCGGCGGAACCATCGTCGACGGAACCAACACCGCCCCCTACCGCGGCACCGTCGCCGTGCGCGACGGGGTCATCGTCGACATCGGTCCCGACGTCGACGGGCCTGCGACGCACACCATCGACGCCGATGGCGCCATCGTCACGCCTGGCTTCGTCGACCTGCACTGCCACTACGACGGGCAAATCACCTGGGATCCTGACCTCGTTCCGACGGTGCTCCACGGCGTCACGACGTGCGTGATGGGCAACTGCGGCGTCGGGTTCGCCCCCGTTCGCAAAGAGCACCGCCAGCAGCTCATCGAGCTCATGGAGGGCGTCGAAGACATCCCCGGCTCCGCCCTCGCCGAGGGCATCAAGTGGCGTTGGGAGTCGTTCGAAGAGTACATGGACGCCATCGATGTTCCGATGGCGCTCGACGTCGCCGCGCAGGTCACCCACGACCCGCTGCGCGTCTTCGTGATGGGCGAGCGTGGCCTCGCCCGCGAGCGAGCCACCGACGACGACATCGCCAAGATGCGCGCCGTCCTCCGCTCTGCGCTCGAAGCAGGCGCGATCGGCTTCTCGACCGGGCGGTCGGACAACCACAAGTCCGCGCGCGGCGACGACACCCCCGCAGCGCAAGCAGACGCCCGCGAATTGTGCGGAATCGTCCAGGCGTTTCGCGACACCAAGCGGGGCGTCGTCCAGGCCGTCAGCGACTTCGACATGACCGTCGGCCCCGAGCGCTTCGACGAGGAGTACTCGATCCTCGAAGAGATGGCGCGCGCGTCCGGCCGCCCCTTCTCCGTCTCGCTCGCGCAGCGAGACCTCGACTCCGAGCAGTGGAAGCGAATCATCGGCCACGCCGAGAAGACCAACGCAAACGGCGTGGATTTTCGCTTTCAAGTCGCCCCCAGGCCCATCGGCGTCGTCATCGGGCTCGAGTGCTCGCTGCAGCCCTTCATGGGCTTTCCCAGCTACAAGAAGATCGCGCACCTGCCGCTCTCCGAGCGCGTCGCGCGCATGAAGGACCCCGCGTTTCGCGCGCAGATCCTCACGGAGAAGAGCGATCCGGTCGCCGGTGACGGCAGCCCGGTCCCACCGCTGGCCGACAAGTTCATCCAGAACATCGAGTTCGCCACGATGCGGCTGTTTCCGTTGGACGGCGACGCGCCGGACTACCTCCCGCCGCGGTCGAAGTCGCTCTTCGCCAGGTCGTTGTCCGAGAACAAATCGCCGCTCGAAGTGCTCTACGACGCGCTGCTCGAAGACGAAGGTCGACGCCTCATCTACCTGCCGATCTACAACTACACCGAGTTCAGCGACGAGGCGCTCTTCACCATGCTGAAGCACCCGCTCTCGATGCCCGGCCTCAGCGACGGCGGCGCCCACGTCGGAACGGTGTGCGACGCGAGCTTTCCCAGCTTCTTTCTCGCGTACTGGTGCCGCGATCGCGACGGCGAACGAATCCCCCTCGCGCGCGCCATCAACATGCTCTCGAAGGTCGGCGCCGACTACCTCGGCCTCGCCGACCGCGGCACCCTCACCAAGGGAAAGCGCGCAGACATCAACGTCATCGACCACGCGCACCTCAAGCTCGGCATGCCACGCATGGTGCGTGATCTCCCCGCCAACGGCCGCCGCTTGCTCCAGGGCGTAGAGGGCTTTCGCGCGACCGTCGTGAACGGGCAGATCGCTGCGAAGAACGGCGCGCTCACCGGCGTTCGCGCCGGGCGTCTCCTGCGCTCCAAGGGGTGATTCGACGAACGGTCGAACGGACCGCGGCATCAACGGGTGGTGCTCGTACGCGCCGTAGCGAACGCCGTCATCGAGCGCACCCGCGCACGAGCACGCTCCCGCACGCGCGCAGCTGCGCGGCGTTGCACGGACACACCTGAGCCCAGAGCTCGTCACGGCTCCCTTCGAACATCGCGAAGCCGAACGATCCTTGCTGGACCGTTAGGTCGGAGAGGGTCCGGGCTGGCCATTGCACGACCTGGATTCCGCTGCAGTCTGCGTTGGTCAGCTCTGCTCCGTTGTGCAGGAATCGTCCACGAACCTCGAAGCGCTCGACATCGAAGTCGATTACGGAGCCCTCTCTCAGCTGCACGGAGCCAAGCGGCAACGGTGACGCAAACGCGCCTGGGGGCCTGGGTTGAGATTGGATCACGGGATCGTCTGTCGCAAAGAGCGCGGCAGTGCGTTCGTCCGTAAGAAGATTCTCCGTCGAGAATCCATGGACTGAGTCAACGCGCACATGCACCACGCGCGACGACTCGGCCCACGGCGCCGCCCTGCAAACGCCTCGCGCGCACAAGCGAATCCGCGGCGAAAACACGCGTTTGCTCAGCGCGGGCGCGGCGCCTTCGAACAACGAGACGCCTTCGAACGTCGCGACGATCGGTCGCCGACCATCGCTCGCGAAGACCGTGAGCGACGCGCGGCCCGGTAGCACCAAAAGAGAACGCGCTTCGAACGATCGGACGTGCGATCCGTCCTCGTACGCGGACTGGCAGCTGCGGTGCTGCGCCGCGGCCGAGATCGATCCGGTTTCCGCAGACTCGAAGCGAAATGAAGGGTCCACGACGACCGCGTCCAACTCGCGCACGATGCCGATGGGCTCTCGACCACCATCGACGCGAAGCGCTCGAGCGAGCGGCACGATCATCGTCGCTCCTCCAACCTGATCGCGCTGCGCGCATCGCACCACAGCGCGCACGTCGTATGTCCCCGCGACGAGCGAATATGCCTGCGCTTCCCCACTCACAATGTTGTTGTGGTCGAGAGCAACTTCGTCGCCGTTGCGTTCGATCTCGAGCGTAGAGTGACACCGTTCTCGCATTCGCTGCGAGAGCGAGACGGTCACCGAGAGCCCGCGCGTCGCGATATCGCCAGTGATTTCCCTGCGCGTTGGGTCGATCGTGAGTCGATCCGCCACGCGGTTGCGACAATGCCAAAAGCTGTTCGCATCGAGAGAGCACTCTCCCGTTCGCCCGCCTTGCAGCTCGCAGCTGTCATTGGGCAGCGCGCGAACCGAAGCGCGCCCGGCGCCATCGAGCACCACCGACGAGAGGCTCTCGCCGCAGCGAAGCACGACAGGCTCCTCTGGAGTGCGCGGGACCACGCTGTCTTCGATCGTCGGCGCCCGTCCGTTGACGGTGACCCGCAATTCGAACGTCTGCGGCCGAACATCCAGCAGCAACGTCCGGCGAGTCGAGCCGACCTCGACGTCGCGCGCGATCACTCCGCCGACGCAGAGGACCGACGGTTGCGCCGCAGAACAGTGACCCTTTCGCGCGAACTCGACGTCGTATCTTCCGACAGGGAGGTGCACTGCAAACGGATCGCGTAGATCGCGATCGACGCTCACATCAGCGCGGGCATGACCGTCTCGTCTTCGAAACACGAGCCACGTCCCGTCGATCTGAGTCCACGCTCGCCCTTCGAGCGTGAGCGTCACGAGCACGGTCGTGGCGCGAACGTCGATGGCTTCGAGCGGCCGGTCGCGCAGCGGCGCGTTCGAGCAGTAGGTCTGCGCGCCCTCGAGCGAAACCTCCGTGCGAGCCCCGCACGAAATGCTGAGCAAACCGCACAGCGCGATCGATCGTCGCAGCGTCATGGTCGTCCCTCCGCGCATCCGCGCACGAGCACGCTTCCGCAGATCTTTTCGCTGCGCTCGCTCGCCGAGCAGTCCCCTTGAGAGATCCGTGCCGTGTATCGGCCCGCGTGCAATCGGGTCGAGAACGCCGCTCCTTCTGTGCGAACAGAGACGGACCTCGCGTCCCCGACCGGCACCAGCGACGCGACGGGCGCGAACTCGATCGATGCTTCTTGTCCGGTCGAGTGATCGAGCGGGGCGCCATCCACAACGACCGAGCCGCGCGCGAGGACCGTGTCGAGCACGACCATTCGAAACCCGTTGCTCAGCTCGAAGGCCGCACTTCTCACGCGGTGTTCGATGGTCGGAAGCTCGGCCCGCCGAAGCGCTTCGACTGCCAGGTCGGAGCGGGGATGCAGCAACACCTCCGCGCGCCTGGGAAACGACACGAGCGTAGGCGTATCGATCGGCGCGAACACGCCATACGGATCGCGTTCGTCCTTCACGCCGATGGAGAGCGGCAATCCGAGCGGCGACAGATCTTGTCCATCGCGAACAGCGAACTCGACGACGAGCGGGTGCAGCGCGATCGAGAAGTCCGTGCGTTCTTGCGCGGCGAGCAGCCCATCTGCGAACGGGACGTATGCCGTGATCAGCGAAGTTGGTGCCCTTCGTCGGTTCATGTCGTCCTCGTCGCCGAGGCTGCCTGCGGCGTCGGACACGCGCAGCGCGAACGCACGCGTATCGCTGGGAACCCACGCATCGACGTCGATCCTCCTCGTGGCTTCCAGCTGTGATGATCGTAGTTCGAGGGGCACGGAGTAGTGCCCGAGTGAGCCGAAGAGTCGGATCCCCACGCTGTTCGCTCTCGTCCAGTCCGGCGCGGTGCCCGTGAACGAGAGGCTTCCTCTCCATCGCGTAAACCCTACGCTGCGCCGGAGCGCGACGTCCTCGGTGAGCGGCATCCCCCGCGCCACGACGATTTGTCCGCATGGAGCGCCGGGCGTCGCGCTCGACACGCACGGCACGACCCAATCGAGGTCGTACGTCCCCATGGGCAGCTCGATCTCGTGCTCGGCTTCGTTGATCTGTCGTGAGTGGAATGTGGGCAGACCCGTGCGGTGGTGTCGCGCAACGAGCTCGATGTGCGCGCTCGTCGAATGCTCGAGCCGAGGCGTGGTGTCGAAGCGAAAGCGGACCTTCGCCGTTCGCAAAGCGACCTGCATTTCAGGACGTAATGGGTCGAAATCGAGCGACTCATCGAGCACAGGCACCCTGCAGGATCTCGACAGTTGGCAGTGGTGCATCTCCGCGCTTTGCATCGAGCACCGCTTCGGATCGAGCGCGTCGATCTCCGTCGAAACGCCATGCGCAAAGGCCCCCACCCACTCGCCGCTCCCGCAGCGCACCGAAAACCTTCGGTCTCGATCGGCGAGCCTCCCGCTCGCTTGGACCGTCAGTCGATACCGTGTCGGTCTGAGGTCGATGCGCACGCGCCGCCGTTCGGGGCGCACCTCGAGCCCGCGGAGCACCACACCACCCAGGCAAGGCATCGCGTCGGCGCGCGCTTCGCAGGCCGAGCCGGGCGCGTCGTAGGACACCTCGTACACGCCAGTTACGAGTCTCATCTCGAAGGGCTCGATCGCAGCGCGACCCAACGCCACGCGCGCGGTCGCGCGGCCGGTGACCTCTCGAAACGTCAGCCATCCCCGAGCTCGGTCGGTAGCCGCGAGCCGAGCGCCGCGGAGCCGAAGGTCCACTTCGACCCGCCCTGTTCGCAGCTCGATGTCGTGCGGCCTCCAGTCGGCGATCAGCTCGTTCGTGCACGCGCTCGAGACGCTGCCGGTTACGAGTTGGGTCCTGCCGCACCCACCCAACACCAACACCAACACCAACGCCACGCTACCGCGCTTCGCACACATCTCCATGCCTCCCACGAGACCGACTCGATTCGTCGTTCAACGAGGGTCTTTGCAATCATCGGCCCAACGCTCGTCTGTTTCGAAAGTTCTGCAAATTGACTGGCGATTCGCGCGATGGTGCCAGCGCTCTCCCCGTCGCTCCGCTGTCTGCGCGTTAGCCTGCTGACGCTGTGAGAGAGTTTGTTACCGTTCTCGGTCGTGGTCGACGGTTCGCTCAGCGACACGTTCACAGGGACACCTCTCGCTTCGCTCACGCTCGCGCAGAAGCTCATCGAGCTGCGGATCGATCATTTCGAACGGCTGTCGCTCTCGCAGTCGTTGCCGCGCAACCTCGCCGTCTTCGGCTGGCTCGGCACCCTGCGAGCGCTCGTGCGCAGAGCGCGCCTCGGTCGAGAGGGTGTCGCCCGTCGCATCGACTCGCTCGACGCGCAGGTGCGCGACGGAATCGCTGCGATCGAGAAGGACCCCGAATACGGCCGGGACTCTCACTATCGCGGGCACGGCTCGGTCTCGCAGCTCCACGACACGCTCCGTGCGTTCGACGCAGACGACCCCGAAGAGCTCGCCCTCTTGCGCGTGCTGCTCGACGAGCACCGGCGAGAGCTGGCGATCGAGCTCGCCACGATCGAGAAGAACCCCACGGCAAGCGCCTCTCGTGCGCCTGCGCCGCCTTGGTACGACTCCGCAGCGGCGCGGGTGATCGTCCCGCTCGCGTTGGCGGTGTTTCCGTTCGTGGTCGCGTTGGTCACGTGGCGGGTGCTGTTGACCCGAGCGCGCCCCGAGGCGCTCGTGCTCGCGGACGCAGAGATCGAGTCTCCCGCCGAGCGATCGCTCACGAAAAGCACTCACGCCGCTGTGCGAGCCGCAGCCGCGCTCCACGACGTCGCCGCGCTCTGCAACCGCGCCACCAACATCGCCTTGGGCCATCGCGGAACGATCGCGGACCTTCGATCCACACACGACCGCCTCGTCGTGCGCGTTCGCGAAGCGCGCGCCGCCGTCGTTGCTGCGCGAGAAGAGCTGCGCCCCGTGCTCGTCGCGAGCGGCGCGATCGACACCGGCGCTTCTGCGATCGACAACGCGTGGTCGATCAGCGTCACCCGAAACACGCGCCAGGTCGAGCGCTGCACTGATGAGCGCGACTCCAGCGGAATCACGCGACGCAGGTGTCGCACAGAGACCGTGTGCGATTCGAAGGACACGTTCTTCTCGTTCTCGCTCGCGGCCATGGAACGGGGGCTCCTTCGTTTCGACGAGGCGCTGCGCGGCGTGCGCCCGGAGGTGTTCGACGCCGAGGCGCTTCTCGAACTGTCGTTCACGCTCCGCGCTCGTTCGGATCGAACTGCCCTGTCTCGCGCTCAGCTCGACGCGATGGAGTCCGCGCCCGTCGCCGCGCTCGCGCACGCGCACCGCGCGTTGCGGCCGTTGGTCGCCTCGGACAGCGCTCCCTCGGGGCTCGAGTGGATTCGTTCGTCGTACACGAATGGCCGTGATTTTCCGCAGTCGACGTCGGTCAACACGCGTTGCTCGGCGACCGCGCGCGGCCCGCGCGGCTACAACGCGGTCCGCGAGTTCAGCGACCCGATCCACCGCGCGAACGGGGGCCTCGCGACGCTCGAGGGCAACTACGTGATCGCGACATCGACGCTGCAGACGCTCGAGGCCGAAGCGCTCGCCCTCGCGGCTCGATCATCGACGCGACGCACGACGGTGGGGCTCGACGACGCGCACATCGCCCTGTCCGACCGCAGCAACGAGCTGTACCGAGAGTTTCACGGAGACAGCGCGCTGGTGTTCGCGTCTCGCCTCGGCCGCAGCGGCTACACGATGCTCGCGTGGTTCGTCACCGCGATGCTGAGCTGCGTGCTCTACCTGGTGCTTCACGGCAGACGCAGCCGTCTGGCCTGGAGGGCCTCGGCCCGCCACGCGAACCAGCACGCTCCGTAGCCCCCGTCGCTACGTCGAACGCTCGCCGCGACCGGCGGGTTTGCTCGCGGACGCGCCTGCGTGAGCCGCGGCGTTGGTGGTAAGAGTGCGCGCCGTGACGACCGCGCCCTTTCCGCACATGCTCGCTCCGTTGGACCTCGGCTTCACGACGCTTCGCAACCGCGTCGTGATGGGCTCGATGCACACCGGCCTCGAAGACCGCTTCTGGAACTACCCGAAGCTCGCCGCGTATTTCGCCGAGCGCGCCAAAGGTGGCGTCGGGCTGATCATCACCGGCGGCATCGCGATGAACCGCCGCGCGTGGCTCGCTCCCGCGGCCGGAACGCTCAACACAGCCCTCGACGTCCCCCACCATCGCAAGGTCACCGACGCGGTCCACGAGCACGGCGCGAAGATCGCGATCCAGCTCTTGCACGCCGGTCGCTATGGCTACCACCCGTTCTCGGTCTCGGCGTCGGCGATCAAGGCGCCGATCAACCCGTTTACGCCCAAGGCGATGAGCGACGGCGAGATCCTCTCGACCATCGATGACTTCGCCCACAGCGCCGAGCTCGCTCGACGCGCCGGCTACGACGGCGTCGAAATCATGGGCAGCGAGGGCTACCTGCTCAACCAGTTTCTCTGCAAGCGCGTGAACAAGCGCACAGACAAGTGGGGCGGCGACATCCACGGCCGCATGCGCCTCGGAGTGTCCGTCGTCGAGGCCGTTCGCCGCGCGGTCGGGCGCGACTTCATCATCGTGTACCGCCTCTCGCTCTTGGACCTCGTCGAAGGAGGAAACACCCGCGACGAGATCGAGGCCACCGCCAAGGCCCTCGAGGCCGCGGGGATCGATGTCTTGAATACCGGTGTCGGTTGGCACGAGGCCAGGGTGCCCACGATCGTCACGAGCGTTCCCCGCGCGGCGTTTCGCGCGGCGACCGCGCAGATCAAGCGCGTGTTGAAGGTGCCCGTCGTCGCGTCCAACCGCATCAATACGCCGGAGGTCGCCGAGGACATCCTCGCCAAAGGCGAGGCGGACCTCGTGTCCATGGCGCGCCCCCTCCTCGCGGACGCCGACTTCGTAAACAAAGCCGCGGCGGCGAAGCCCGAGTCGATCAACACTTGCATCGCCTGCAACCAGGCTTGCCTCGACCACGCGTTTTCGCTCGAGCGCGTCTCGTGCCTGGTCAACCCGCGCGCCTGTCACGAGACCGAGCTCGTCTACCTCCGCACCCAACGCAAGAAGCGCATCGCCGTCGTCGGCGCAGGAATGGCCGGCCTCTCCTGCGCCACGGTCGCTGCCGAGCGCGGCCACGACGTGACGCTCTTCGAGGCCGCCTCGCAGATCGGCGGGCAGTTCGTGATGGCCGCGGCCGTTCCGGGCAAAGAAGAGTTTCGCGAGACCATTCGATACTTCACCCACGAGCTCGAGCGCACCGGCGTGAAGCTCGAGCTCTCGCGCCGCGCCACGAAGGAAGAGCTCGATCGAGGAAGAGGCTTCGACGAGATCGTGATCGCGACTGGCGTCAAGCCGCGCGTCCCCAAGATCCCCGGCGTCGATCACAAAAAAGTCCTCACGTACGCGCAGGTCCTCAACGACCGGGCGCCCGTCGGACGCAAGGTCGCCATCATCGGCGCTGGCGGCATCGGCGTCGATATGTGCGAGTTTCTTCTGCACGAACCGAACGTTTCGCTCGACGCGTGGCTGGCCGAGTGGGGCATCGACGTGACCAGCAGCGTCGAGGGCGGCCTGCGCGAGCCCAAGCACGAGGGTCCCCGACGCGAGCTGTGGCTCTTGCAGCGAAAGCCCGCGAGCAAGCGCATCGGGACCGGCCCCGGCCGCACCACCGGCTGGGTGCACAAGCGCGTCCTCGAGCGAGCCGGCGTTCACATGCTCGGCGACGTCGAGTACGTCCGCATCGACGACGAGGGGCTCCACATTCGTCACGACGGCGCAGCCCGCGTCCTCGCCGTCGACAACGTGATCCTGTGCGCAGGCCAGGAGTCGGTCCGCGAGCTCGTCGCCGTCGACGATCGCGGGCGCCCGACAGACCCGCGGTTTCACATCATCGGCGGCGCTGACGTCGCGACGGAGCTCGACGCCAAGCGCGCGATCAAACAGGGCGCCGAGCTCGCTGCGCAGCTCTGAACACAGAGCCTCCTTTGGCTGTCTACATGCCGCGAGCTGCGGCGAAGGTCGCTGAAGTCCGCCGATGGTGCGGGCGAGGGTGATGTCAGCCCACGAATTCATCTGAGCGTATTGACGTCACTGTCGGATCGCTTCGTACGAGTGCTCGAAGGTCGTGGGGTCTCGGCGCATGTCGCGGTGACAAGCGCTGCAATGACGCGCAATCATTAGGAAAAGGATCACCATGCGCGCACCCCTCTTCGAGCGAATGAACATCGTCGTCATCGACGCCTTCACGCGAGAGTCCACCGTGCGTCGCCTTCGCTCGCCAGTGTTCGAGGGCGCGCTGGAGGTCGTCGGCGAGTTCGACGCGATCCCGACGCACGAGTCCTGGTTCGCGCGAGCGAAGGTGAGCTCTTGCGTCGACGTCGTGATCTTCGCTGTCCACGAGCAGCAGCAACGGTCGTGGCGAACAGAGGTGTTTCGTTCGGTGATCGTCGACGCCAATCGTCTTCAGGCGTTGTTTCCCGACGCGGCGATCGTCCTCGTGCACAGCGCGTGGAGCGACATCGAAGACACGCTCATCCCGTTTCGTCGCTTGATCCGCGGCGGCTGCGACACACACGAGCTCGAGACGCTGCTCTTTGTGTTGAAGAACCTCGGCGCCTCGATCACCGACAGCCAGATCCGCACGAGCGTCGAGGTCACGCAGGTCACGCGCTCGAGTCGACCCTGGCAGGTCAACGACAAAGCCAGCGGAACGCGCGCTGTGTGCTCGCCCTCCGCCGATCCGCCGCCCGTCTCTCGCGCTCGCCGCGGGTGACCGCGCCGCCTTCACTGCATGCGCGACGGGATGGGGCCGCCGCCCGCGGGGCCGTTTCCCAGTTGACCGACGTGATCGCGGGGGCCAGTGAACGCTTCGATGCGATCACGACGACGGTCGCGCCCCGCGCCGCAGCCGCGAGATCCCCACCAGCACGAGCGGAAGACACGCGAGCCCGAAGAGCACCCCCTCGTCGAAGCCGTTGCTTGCGCCGACGAGCAGCGCAGGCTCGAGAGCTGCTGAACCAACGAGCTCGCCACGAAAGACAGCGCGGCCAACCCGAGGGCGACCGGCGAGATCGCGTTGGCGCTCCTTTGCAACGGGCTCGACAGCAGAGCGCCCATCATCGCCACGAACCCCAACAACCACGCCGTCGTCGCGCCCATCGCGAGCGCCCCCATCGCGAGAGCGCATCGACCTCGAGCGCCGCGGCGCGCTTCGACAGCCCGCGCCGCTTCACGAGCACCCACCACAGCAGTCCCACCATCACCCCGAGCGCAGGAACGTGCGCCAACACCCCCGTCGGCCCCAACGTAAACGCCAGCCCCCGCGCGCGCATCGCTGAACCCTACAGCGATCGCCCCGAACCGCCCAACCCATAGGCGCCGAAAACTCTGTGGATACAGTAGAGAGTTTGAGCTGTGAATCGAGAGACAGAACGACGATTTACATCGAGCCGCGGAGCGCGGCCCCCACCCGCTGCCGCGCGCCCCGCCCCCGCCTGAGACGGCATGGGCGGCGGCTTCGCATTGGGAAAATGCTGGCGAACGCAGCGTACGTGGTTCGTGATGGCCCTTGCTCTGCAAGGGCGAAGCAGTGCTCACTCGACCATCGACGCACGCGAATCGAGCGAACTGCAGCCATTGCATAGCAATGGCCACACAATCAACTTACGCGGTTGAATACTACGATTTCGCAATGCGAAGCCGCCGCCCCTGCCGTTCCAGGCGGGGGCGGGGCGCG
>LNFM01014056.1_pt1 | contig 12353 bp, 14 predicted proteins | sample 596031 | NCBI WGS metagenome assembly LNFM01 (sample SAMN04254537, study PRJNA301005) | activated carbon metagenome | isolation source: dual media filters at the Ann Arbor, Michigan drinking water treatment plant | place: USA: Ann Arbor
CGGCCTACGTGGACTTTCTGCGCACGCTGCTGCCGCACAAGCCCGCCTCCGAGCTGTACACCATGGTCGGCCTGCAGAAGCAGGGCAAGACGCTGTTCTACCGCGACTTCCTGCATCACCTGCGGCACTCGACCGACCAGTTCGTCATCGCGCCCGGCATCAAGGGCCTGGTGATGACGGTGTTCACGCTGCCTTCGTACCCGTACGTGTTCAAGATGATCAAGGACGTGATCCCGCATCCGAAGGAGACGGATCGCGCCAGCATCATGAGCAAGTACCAGTTGGTGAAGATGCACGACCGGGTGGGCCGCATGGCCGACACCTGGGAGTACTCGCACGTGACGCTGCCGCGCAAGCGCTGCTCGCCGGCGCTGATCCAGGAGCTGTTGAACTTCTGTCGCAGCGCGGTGGAGATCGACGAAGACAAGGTGGTGTTGAAGCACGTGTACATCGAGAGGCGGATGACGCCGCTGAACATCTACCTGCAGCACGCCACCGACGCCGAGCTCGACAATGCGATTTCCGAGTACGGCAACGCAATCAAGGAGCTGGCCGCCGCCAACATCTTCCCGGGCGACATGCTGTACAAGAACTTCGGCGTCACGCGTATCGACCGCGTGGTCTTCTACGACTACGACGAGATCGAATACATGACCGACTGCAACTTCCGCCGCATCCCGCAGGCGCGCAACGAGGAAGACGAGATGAGCGGCGAGGTCTGGTACAGCGTCGACAAGCACGACGTCTTTCCCGAGCAGTTCGGTCCGTTCCTGCTCGGCGATCCGCGCATCCGCGCGGCGATGATGCGTCACCATGCGGACCTGTTCACCTTCGAGTTCTGGCAAGGCCGCAAGGACAGCATCAAGGCAGGCGTGATGGAAGACGTCTTTCCCTACCCGCAGACGATGCGCTTTCGTTCCCGCTACCCGCGGCAGGCGCCGGCCGCGGTCACGGCGCGGGCGGCCTGATGAGCGCGCTTGCGATGCTCGGCTGCGCGCTGCTGCTGGCGACGACGGCGACATCGGCATCGAACCCGGCGGCGAGCTTGGCACCGCAGACCGTGCTGGTGGCCTCGGCGCGCGCGGGCGTCACGCAGCCGCTGTTGCTGCAGGTTCCGGCCGCCCCGCGCGCTGTGGCGCTGTTGTTTGCCGGCGGTCATGGTGGCGTGCGCTTCGCCAACGATGCGCCGGTCAGCCTGCGCGGCAATTTCCTGGTGCGGTCGCGCGAGCAGTTGCTCGCCGAGGGCATCGCGGTCGCCGTGGTCGGTGCCTCCTCCGATCGGGGTGAGCCGGTCTGGCTGAGCGACGAGTTCCGGCTGTCGGCCGACCATGCGCAGGACATTGGCGCGGCCGTCGATCTGCTGCGCGGGCGCTTGGGCGTGCCGGTATGGCTGGTAGGCACCAGCCGCGGCACGCTGTCGGCGGCCGCGATCGGCCTCGCGCTGGGCACGCGCATCGACGGCGTGGTGCTGACCGCCGGCATGACCAGCGTGTCGCAGCTGGCGATCGACCGCTTTCAGGTACCGGTTCTGCTCGTGCACCACGAGTTCGACACCTGCCGCAGCACGCACTACCTCGACCTGCGCCAGGTCAGCCGCAAGCTTGCAGCGCCGCGCAGCGAGACCCTGACCTTCCGCGGCGGCCGCAGCGACGGGCCCGCCTGCGAGGCGTTTGCGCACCACGGTTTCAACGGCATCGAGGCCGAGGTGATCCGCGCGATCGCGCGCTGGATCGCCCCCGGCCGTCCAGGATGAAAAGAGGAGAGCACACCATGAACGATCCGATTGTCATCGCCTCTGCTGCTCGCACGCCGATCGGCGGCCTGCTCGGCGATTTTTCTTCGCAACAGGCGTGGCAGCTCGGTGCCGTGGCGATCCGGGCTGCGGTCGAGCGTGCTGCGATCAAGGGTGACGCTATTGACGAGGTGCTGTTCGGCTGCTGCCTGATGGCGGGCCAGGGCCAGGCGCCGGCGCGGCAGGCCACGCTTGCCGCCGGGCTGCCGCAGTCGGTCGGCGCGGTGACCTTGTCCAAGATGTGCGGCTCGGGCATGCGCGCGATGATGTTCGGCCACGACATGCTGGTTGCCGGCAGTGCCAGTGTGGTTGTCGCCGGCGGCATGGAAAGCATGACCAACGCGCCGCATCTGCTGGTCGGGTCGCGCAAGGGCTGGAAATACGGTGCCTTCTCGACCTTCGACCACATGGCGCTCGACGGCCTGGAAGACGCTTACGAGCGCGGCAAGGCGATGGGCGTGTTCGCCGAGCAGTGCGTGGCCAAGTACGGCTTTACGCGCGAGGCGCAGGACAAGTTCGCGATCGCCTCGACCGAGCGTTCGATCCGCGCCAACACCGACGGCAGCTTTGCCTGGGAGATGGCGCCGGTGACGCTGGCCGGCAAGACCGGCGAGGTGAAGATCGACAAGGACGAGCAGCATCGCCGGGCTGAAGCCGGCGTTCAAGAAGGACGGCACGATCACCGCAGCCAACGCCTCGAGCATCTCCGACGGCGCCGCGGCGCTGGTGCTGATGCGCGCCTCCACTGCAGAGAAGCTCGGCTGCACGCCGCTCGCGCGAATCGTCGCGCACAGCGTGCACGCGCAGGCGCCCGACTGGTTCACCACCGCGCCGGTGGGGGCGATCGACAAGGTGCTCGCCAAGACCGGCTGGGCAGCCAAGGACGTCGACCTGTGGGAAGTGAACGAGGCCTTCGCGGCGGTGACCATGGCAGCGATGGTCGAGCACAAGCTGCCGCACGAGCAGGTGAACATTCACGGCGGCGCCTGCGCGCTGGGCCACCCGATCGGCGCCTCCGGCGCGCGTATCGTCGTCACGCTGCTGGGCGCGCTGAAGAAGACCGGCGGGCGTCGCGGCGTCGCGGCCCTGTGCATCGGCGGTGGTGAGGCGACCGCACTCGCGCTGGAGATAATCTGATGATCGTCCGCCACCCGGCGCTTGCGGCTTAGCATGCCCACCGTCCTGATTGTCGGCGCCAGCCGCGGCATCGGCCTGGAGTTCGCGCGCCAGTACGCGGCCGACGGTGCGCGCGTGATCGCCACCCACCGCAAGCCGGAAGACAGCGCGCGCCTGCGCGCGCTCGGCGTGCGCCCGTTCACGCTCGATGTGCTCGAGCCGGCCGCGGTGGCTGCTTTTGGCACGCAGCTGGAAGGCGAGCCGCTCGACCTGGTGATTCTCAATGCCGGCGTCTACGGCCCACGCAGCAGCGCGCCGGAGGCACCGACCGCGGCCGAGTTCGACCTCGTAATGCAGACCAACGTGCGCGCGCCGATGCAGCTGATCGCCGCGCTGGCGCCGCAACTGGTGGCCGGGCGCAGCAAGCTTGCGGTGCTGTCGAGCAAGATGGGCTCGGTCAGTTCGATGTCCACCGGCAGCGGCTGGCTGTACCGGGCCAGCAAGGCGGCGCTCAATGCGGCGTTGAAGTCGGCCAGCATCGAGCTGGGTACGCAGGGCGTCATCTGCATGGCGTTTCACCCAGGCTGGGTGCGCACCGACATGGGCGGCGCCGGCGCCGACCTGGACGCAGTCGACGCCGTGGCGCAGATGCGCCGGGTGATCGACGCGGCCAACGCCTCGCACAACGGCAAGTTCCTGAACTACAACGGCGAGCAGCTAAGCTGGTGACGCGGCGGCAGAACACCAGCGCGCGTCGATCACACAGGACCGTGATCAGCGTGGGAACGTTTCTCGGGCATCCTTCGGGCTCATGAACATGCAGCGGATCAGTTCCGGGTCGTCGTTCGAAGCGGTCGCGGGTTACAGCCGGGCGGTCGTCGACGATCGCTATGTCCATGTCGCCGGCACGACCGGGTTCGACTACGTGAGCATGACGATCGATGCTGATCCGCTGGTGCAGTGCCATCAGTGCTTCCGCAACATCGCGGTGGCGCTGGCGCAGGCGCAATGCACGCTCGACGACGTGGTACGGGTGCGCTACTACCTGACTGATCCCGCGCTGTTCGAGCCGCTGGCCCCCGTGTTCGGCCACTACTTCCAGCGCGCGCGCCCGGCCGCCACCGCCATCGTGTGCCAGCTCGTGGACCCGCGCATGGCGCTGGAGATCGAAGTCACCGCCCGATTGCCGGCCTGACGATCGACCCCGCCCTCAAGAAGATGAATACACAGCGACCGCGCGGATTCGACGAACAGTACGGCGACGGCCTCGACGACGAGGTCGGCCGCGCCACGGTCGCCGCGCGCCCGCAGCAGCAAAGCGAAATGCTGTCGCCGACCGAGTTAGCGGCGCTGCGCAAGCCGGTCGAGGCTAGCCGGCCGGTCTGGTTCGATGTGCAGCTGATGTCGGTGCCGCTGTTCGCGGGCTTCATGTTCGGCATCTGCGGCGCGCTGGCCGCCGGCAGCGTGGAGTTCACGCTGCGCCGGTTTGCCGAGGAAGTGGGCCTCAATCGCGCAATCTTCGTTGCCGTGCCGGCGCTGTTCTCGATGATGTTCGCGATCTTTGTCTACCAGCGGGCGCGCGCCAAGATCACCCGCGTGTCGCAGTCGATCTCGCGCGGCCTGCTGGTCGCGCTGCTGACCTGGGCGGCGTTCTCCGCGCTCGCCACGTGGACCTGGTGCCTGCCCGAGAACTACGGCTCCTGCTACGGCAACTTCCTGCTCGTCAGCGGCATCGTCGGCGGCGGCCCGATGCTGATCGCCGCGCTCGTGGCCGGCGCGCTGGTGGGTTGGTTGATCAAGCAGCAGCGGCTCGGCTGGATCATGGAATGACCCGACCACGAGCGGACGACGCGGCTCGACCGCTCGCTTGGCCCGGTCGAGCCGAGCTGCTGACATCGACCCGGGGCGGGACGCGATGCGTTGTTCTGGCTGTGGTGCAACGTCAATCTCTGCGCTGCGGGTGCTGATGCCCAGTTTCGGCTCGGTGGTCACCTGCCCGACGTGCATGACGCCTCTGCGCAACACGAGCCGCCTGTCGGTCAAATGCTCGGCGGCCATGGTGCTCGCGCTCGTTCCTGTCGCGCGCCTCACGGACGACGCGCCGATCTTGATGGCCATGCTGTTCGCCGCAGTTGTAGCCATTGGCTGCTACGTCTACCTTCGCTTTGCTCGCCTGGAGCCGATCACAGTCGAGCTAGATCCGCAGAGCTGGACGGTACGAAAGGCGCTCCACCAATGCTCTGAGCGCTGAGCGGGCTCGGTGAGCCAGCGCAGCTGATTCAGCTGTCACGGCCGAGGTGTGCGCCGTTGCCGCCACAGCTTGAGCGCGACCAGCACCAGCGGCGCCGCATGCATGGCCAGGTCGAAGATGTCGAGCGGCCGCACCAGCGCGCCCTGGGAAAGAAGACGCAGCTTCTCGACCAGATGCGGCTCAGGCGTGATCGGAGCGATGGCCATCCAGAAGGCGATCAGCAGCAACCAGATCCACGGCAAGCGATCGAGCCAATTCAGCATGGCAGGGTGCGCGTGGTGCAGCAGTGGCAGGTCGGGGTCTGTTCGTTGGCGGACGATTCGAAAGTCATGGTGTTGCGTGACCAGCTCAGCCGGCTGGCGAAAGAGGGCTGCGCTCTGAATCGTCGCACAGCGCTTGAAGCAGCGCTGGATAGCCGCCGGACACCTGGTTTGAATGACTGCTGTGCGGCGGTCTGACTTCAGCCCAGTGCGGCTACAAGCGGTTTTTCGCAAGTTCGGCTGAACAGGGAACACCCATCATTTGGAAGAGACGTGTGCCTCCCGCGGTTTTTGCTGGCCAGCCCTATATCGCGCTGTCCAGCCGCTGCGAGACGCATTCTGCGCGATGGGAGGGTCGCCCGACATCAAGATACTGGCCATCAGTCACTGTGTGGGACACCGCCATAGATCTAGTCAGGCCCACACACCAACCATCGCAGATCTCGAAGCCAATGACTTCACTTCCAATCGATACTCCGTCTCTCAGGCTGCGTCACATCAAGGTCGACGAAGCGGTTCGCATGATGGAACTGAACGGTGAGCCGTCAACACGGCGCTGGCTCCCCTCTCACGTGTACGCGGACGCGCACGAGGCTACGAAGCGCATGGAGTATCTGATCTCGTGCTACTCATCGCCCGGTGATCCGCGCCGGGGTCCATACGTCTTGGCCGTTGATCACCTCGCCAGCGGAGTGCTACTTGGTCACGTGGGGTTCAGCCCCTATGATGACGACGTCGAAGTCTCCTACGCCATCGCTGAGAGCCACCGCAGGCGCGGCTACGGGAGCGAGGCTCTGAACTACGCCTGCCAGTGGGCTGCCGACTGCTTCGGCCTGCCGAGCCTCTTGGCCATCACTGAGTTTGAGAACGTACCTTCACGTCAAACACTTGACCGTGCCGGCTTCATTCATAGCCAAGACTCGGTCATGCGGTTTCAGGGTGCCGAGCAGACGGTCAGTCACTACACATGGCGGCCTAGCGTCGCCAAGGCGCGGTGAGGCCTAGCCCCCGAATCTGACGCGCTGCGGCAGTCAACGCCTGGCCCCTCCAGGCCCCGGTGGCATCGTGCCTTCCGCCGCCCGTCGTCGTCTGACTCCGCGCAGGTTAGCTCGAACGGTTAGGCGTCCCCGTTCTCGATCGTGACGCTCGTGGCGTTCTTCAGAGACACGAACGTCGGCCGCGCCGGCTCACCCACACGATTGCAGCTTGCGCCAGCGTGCTCGGGTGCTGGTGTAACCACAGCATCCAGCTTTCGAGTCAACGGTACGCTGGTGTTCGAGGCCAGCTCGCTCAGGGCGGCACGGAGCATCTTTCGTACAGCGTCCGCAACACTTACCTCGATCGTCGGCCTGTGAGAGCCCGGCTGCATCCACTGTTTGTGTGCGCTGAGCCGGCTTCCATGGACGCAGGTGACGGTCGTTAACCAAGCGCCCATTCGGCCGCGATTCGTCCGACGTGAGCCAGAACAGCCTCATGACGAGCTTCGATCTGCGCTGTGTATTCGCCACTGTCGAAGTACGCGGCCACGATGATCGGGCTCCGACCGGGCGGGAATGCGATCGCGATGTCGTTGCACTTGTTCGTCGTGCCTTCCGCGCGTCCAGTGCCCGTCTTGTTCCCGATACGCCAATCTTTAGGCAGTCCGGCACGGAGACGGCGCTCTCCGGTGCGGGTGTTCTCCATCCACCGCATCAAAAGCTGGCGGGAGTCTGAGCGCAAGAGTGTGCCGGTGGCGACTCGATGTACGAACTGCGCCATGGCAATGGGAGACGTGGTGTCGCGAAGGTCTCCTGAAAGGACCATGCCCAAATCAGGCTCATAGCGGTCCAGACGCGACACTTCGTCTCCCATCTCACGGAACTTTGCGGTGACCGCGGCCGGACCGCCAAGGCGCTTGACGAGTAGATTCGCAGCAACCCCGTCGCTGAGTTCCTGAGCTGCTTGGGCAAGCAACGCAATGCTCAGGCTGCCTTTGCTGACATGCTTGCCCGTTACGGGCGCCCACGGAAGCAAGTCGCGCTTGGAGTACGTCAGCGGCTCGTTAAGGTCGACTCGACCCGAATCGGACTCGCGCAGGTAGGCCACAACCAGAGGGAGCTTGAACGTTGAACACATGGCGAAGCGCTCGTCCAGCCTGTTGCCCGCGACCTCGCCGGTAGCCGTGTCGAGAAAGCAGACGCCAAGCCGGGCATGGCCAACCTCCAGCGAACGGAGCTTATGAACGATGTCGCCGCGTCGCGTCGAGGAGTAAGCACGAGCAGATGCGACGCCCACCGACAACATCGCGCCCGATACCACGAAGCGACGTCTATCCATTGCGGGTAACGCAGGTGGACGGGGGTACTCATCCATTGCAGTCCTCGGTTGCCGAGCGAGCTTCAAGAAGAACTGCTGCGATGATGCTTCAACGGCAGCAGAACACATTGCCTTCACGGGCTCGATAGGTGCCTAGTCGAAAAAGACTCGGGCGAGCCGTCGCGTGCAGTAGCAAGTTCATCGTACGTTGGCCTGACGACCTGGTCTCGCTCGCTTGCAGGACTCATAGAATTGTCATCGTGCCGGACACAACGCTGGCCTGGTGATTACAAAGCATCGACGCAGGCAAGCCCGCTTAGGTTCGGAAGTACCGATTGCCAACGACTGCTTACAGAAGATCTGACACATCGTTCGCCACCTGAGTGTGCGTTCACAAATTCCGGCCAGATTGGCCCCCGCCGCCGCGCGCGCCACAATTGCGGCAACTCTCCCCCGACGTTTTCCCCCATGCTGAGCGAAGAACACCTCCTGCTGCGAGACAGCCTGCGCGAGTTTGCGCAGGCACGGCTGGCGCCCCATGCCGCGGCCTGGGACCGCGACCACACGTTTCCGCAGGACGCCCTGCGCGAGTTGGCGGCGATGGGCTGCTACGGCATCGCGGTGCCCGAGGCGTATGGCGGCGCGGGCATGGACTACACGGCGGTGGCGGTGGCGCTGGAGGAGATCGCGGCCGGCGACGGCGGCACCTCCACCGTGGTCAGCGTCAACAACTGCCCGGTGTGCGCGATCCTGCTCAACTACGGCAGCGAGGCGCAGAAGCAGCAGTACCTGGTGCCGCTGGCGCGTGGCGAGGCGCTCGGCGCGTTCTGCTTGACCGAGCCGCACGTGGGCAGCAACGCCGCGGCGCTGCGCGCCACCGCGGTGCGCGATGGCGATGCCTACGTGATCAACGGCGTCAAGCAGTTCATCACCAGCGGCAAGCACGCCGACTACGCGATCGTCATCGCGGTCACCGACAAGGCGGCTGGCAAGCGCGGCATCAGCGCGTTCATCGTTCCGACGCGCACGCCTGGTTATGTCGTCGCGCGGCTGGAAGAGAAGACCGGCCAGCACTCGTCGGACACCGCACAGATCGTGTTCGACAACTGCCGTGTGCCGGCCGCCTGTCGCATCGGCGAGGAAGGCGAGGGTTACAAGATCGCGCTCAGCTCGCTCGAAGGCGGGCGCATCGGCATCGCCGCGCAGTCGGTGGGCATGGCGCGCGCGGCGTTCGAGGCGGCGCTCAAATACGCGCAAGAGCGCGAGAGCTTTGGCACCGCCATCTTCAACCACCAGGCGGTCAACTTCCGCCTGGCCGACATGGCCACGCAGATCGAGGCGGCGCGCCAGCTGGTGTTGCATGCGGCGGCGCTGCGCGATGCCGGTGTGCCGTGCCTGAAGCAGGCGGCGATGGCCAAGCTCTTCGCCTCCGAGATGGCCGAGCGCGTCTGCTCCGATGCGATCCAGGTGTTCGGCGGCTACGGCTACGTGACCGACTTTCCGGTCGAGCGCATCTGGCGCGACGTGCGCGTGTGCCAGATCTACGAGGGCACCAGTGACATCCAGCGCATTCTGATCGGCCGCGAACTGGCGAGGGGCGCATGAGCACGACGACATCACCGGCAGTGCAGTCACTTGATCATCTCGTGCTCACGGTGCGCGACCTCGCGGCATCGATCGCCTTCTACACCCGCGCGCTGGGCATGGAGGAGGTCACTTTCGGCGCCGGTCGCAAGGCGCTGTCCTTCGGCAGCCAGAAGATCAACCTGCACGAGGCCGGGCGCGAGTTCGAACCGAAGGCCGACCGCCCCACACCCGGCAGCGCCGACCTGTGCTTTCTCACCGCCACGCCGGTCGAGGCGTACGCCGCGCATCTTCACGCGCTTGGCCTCGCCGTGATCGAGGGTCCGGTGATGCGCACCGGCGCGCAGGGGCCGATCCGCTCGATCTACCTGCGCGATCCGGACGGCAACCTGATCGAGATCGCCAACCGCACCTAGCGCCGCGCCGCACTGCGACGGCTGCCGCGCGCGGGGGCTCGGCTACCAACCGCTGCCGCCGCCCCCACCGCCGCCGCCGCCACTGGAGCCGCCGCCGCCCGAGCCGGAGCTCGACCCGGGTGGCGATGACGCGGCGCTGACCGCCGAGCCCATCTCGCCGAGCGACTCGCCCAACGCCGCGGGCGAGCCCAGGCCGCCGTCCAGGCTGTCCGAGTGGTAGTAACTGTCGACCGCCGCTGCCACTGCGGCCGCGCCGGCAACGACGGCAAAGCGGTCGGCCCAGGTCTTTTCCACATCCAGCGCCAGGGCATACGGCAGCATGCGGGCGAATTCGCGTGGTGTGAGTTCGGGCGCCTGCATGCGCGCCAGGCTGTCGCGCTCGGCCACGCCCAGGTACTGGCGCAGGCCATCGATCTCGTCCTGCATGCGCCGACCCTCCACGGAGTACGCCGGCATCCAGCGCCAGAACGCGACCAGCAGCGCCACGAGCGCCACCCCGGTGGCGATGCTCACCACCATCGCGCCCTGCAGCATGACGGTGAGTCCGACAAGTGCCATCGCGATCGCGGCGGCCACCACCAACGTGCCGCTGTTGCGGGTGAAGAGCTTGCCCTTGTAGTGGCGCTGCAGCGCCTCTGCCAGCGCCTGCTGCGCCTGTGCGACCTTCGGGTCGTAGGTCTTGGTGATGGTGGTGGAGTCGCCCGTCTTGAACAGCGCATCAGCGAGCGGCTTATCGCCCGGCAGCCAGGTCGACAGCGTGCCGCTACGCTGGACCGTGAAGTTGTCGCCGTGCTGGTCGACCTTCAGGTAGCCGCGCGCACCGAGGCCCAGCACGCCGGCGGCAAAGCAGCGCGAGTCGAAGCCCATCCGGCTGATGAAGCGCACCGCGGCCGGGCTCAGGTCCTGCGGCGGCTCGTAGCGAGGAAACAGCGGCCCGGCCTGGGGATCGCGCCCGACGCGCCGCCAGCGCGCGTACAGGCCAGCACCGAGCAGCAGCACGCCCAGTCCACCGACGCCGGCCGCCCGGTTGGCGGCGACGAACCAGCCGAGCCGCTCAGACGCGGTGGGTGGGGTGATGATCCCCTTGGGAAAGGTCAGCACGATGGTGAGGCCCTCGCGCGGGGCCAGTGCGCGCGTGGTCTCGTAATCGGCGCCGCTTTCGATCACGCGCGCCTGAAAGTCGCGCCCTTGCGCGCCTTGAGGACCGGTATAGGCCTCGGCGGCGAGCTTGGCGGCCGGCACCGGCTGCGGCAGGCGCACGCTGGCGCTGGCGCGGTCGATGGCGAAGGTCCAGCCGTTGCCGGTGACGTTCCAGTAAAGCTCGTCGTGGCCGTCGAAGAAGCCCAGCTGGCGCGCCGTGCGGTAGCGGATCTCGTAGCGGTGGCGGCCGTGCGGCAGCAGCACGTCGGCGCTGCCGATGCGCACGCGCACGCCGTTGGACAGCGTCTCGATCGAGGAGACTTCGTTGACGCCGTTGCGCGTCACCTGCTCCACCTCGAACGGCACCTTCACACGATTGCCGGCGCGATCGCGGTAATCGGTCGGAAAGTCGCGCAGGATGCCGCGCCGGATCGACTGGCCCTGCGCCTCGACCTCGATCGTCTCGGTCACCGTGAGCGCGCCATCGGCGCCGATGGTGACGTCACTGTGGAACGAGGCGATGCGCTCCTGGGCGCCAGCGGCGCCGAGCAGCGCTGCCAGGAAGACGAGGGTGACGAGCCGTCTCATAGCTGCACGGCCACGGGAGCGCGATCGTCGGTCTCGAAGAACGCCGCCGGCCGGAAAGCAAAGAGCCGCGCCACGATCAGATCGGGAAAGGTCTGCAGTCGCGTCACGTACTGCTTGACCGCACCGTTGTAGAAGCGACGCGCGAACTGCAGGTGGTCTTCGACCTCGACCAGCTGGGTTGCAAGGTCGCGGAAATTGCCATCGGCCTTCAGCGCCGGGTAGTTCTCCTGCAGAACGATTAGCCGCTGCAGCGCATTGCCCAGCCCGGCTTCGGCCGCGAAGCGCTGCTCGTCGGGGCCGCCGGTACGCGCCGCCAGCGCGGTTGCCTGCCCGCGAAGCTCGGTCACCGCGGTGAGCGTGGCGCGCTCGTGCGCCGCGTAGCCGCGCACCACCTCGACCAGCCGCGGCACCAGGTCCGCGCGGCGCTTGAGCTGCACGTCGATGTCGGCGAACGCCTGCGCCACGAGATTGCGGTCATGCACCAGCCGATTGAAGACCCAGATGCTGAATGCCAGCACGACCGCGCCGGCCCCAACGATGATCCACGTCACGCGATCCTCTCCCCGATGTGAGGTGCGCGCGATCGTAAACGCGCGCGCGCTCCGCGGGGTGGCTCAGGCACAATTTGCGACCCCCACCGCCCGGCACCGCATCCCATGGCCACACCGATCGAGTTCTACTTCGATTTTTCTTCGCCTTACTCGTACCTGCTGTCGGAGCAGATCGAGGCGATCGCCACCAAGTACGGCCGCAGCGTGCGCTACAAGCCGACGCTGCTCGGCGTGGTGTTCAAGATCAGCGGCATGGCGCCCTTGATCGAGGTGCCGCTCAAGGGCGACTACAGCCGGCGCGACTTCGAGCGCAGCGCGCGCTTTGCCGGCATCAAGTTCACCATGCCCGATGTGTTCCCG
>LNFM01011146.1_pt1 | contig 12351 bp, 14 predicted proteins | sample 596031 | NCBI WGS metagenome assembly LNFM01 (sample SAMN04254537, study PRJNA301005) | activated carbon metagenome | isolation source: dual media filters at the Ann Arbor, Michigan drinking water treatment plant | place: USA: Ann Arbor
CCAAGATGGAAGCCTATGGCGACGTCTACAATCTGAAGGAGCTGCGCCAGTTTCCCGGCGCCTACGGCCAGGCGCGCTATGGCGCGGCCTATGGTGACAAGGGCAAGGGCGAGATGTGGCTGGAGAACACCAACGGCGTGATGATCGACCTCAAGACGCGCCGCCAGGGTCTCGCCGTGTCGCTCGGCGCCGACGCCGTCATCATCGACTTCAAGTGAGGCCGCCCATGACGATGTTCAGCCGCGCCCTCGCGGGCGCCCTCGTTCTCCTGGCTGCCGCTCCGGCGGTCGCGCAGGATGAGACCCAGACCTTCAATGCTTTCGCGGTGGTGCTCGCCAACGGCTCGGTCGTGCGGGCCGGCGAGAAGCAGCTCGTCGTGGCCGGCAACCTGGCTGGTCCCATGTTCGTCGAGACCGACGAGGGACCGCAGCAGGCCGGCCGCGTCGGCTGCGCCCTGTCGTCGAAGATCGACCAGGCCAGCCGCAAGACCAGCGCCACGGGGGCCTGCAGCTTCACGGCCCATGACGGCGCCACCGCCTGGGGCGAATGGGACTGTGCGGGCTACGAGCTCGTCGGCTGTCGCGGCACGTTCAGGCTGACGGGCGGCACGGGCCGCTTCGAGGGCGCGAGCGGGGAGAGCACCCTCATCTGGCGTCCGACGGCCTTCGAGCTGAACAAGCAGCTCGATGGCATGGCGCTCGACAACGCCAGCGGCATCGTGCTGTGGCGCGAGTTCAAGCTGAAGGGCAAATAGCCTCGATTGACCGGCGGATAGGGAAACGGGGTGCGCTACGGGCGTTTTTCGAGGGAGGCTGCGAAGCGCCCGACCTTGCACCCGTCCGGCAGCGCGCGGTACTCTCTCCGTCGCTCCTCTAATGGGGCGACGGGGGGAGAGACAATGAGGACGCGCTCGACGATGCAGTGGATGTTCGTGATGGGCATCACAAGTCTGGTCGCGGCCTGCAGCATGGCGAAGAGTACGCCCGGCCCCGATTCCCGGACGGAAACGAATGCCACGCAGGTGACCTGGACCGATGGCAAGCCCGCCATCGCGATCAGCTGCAAGGAGCCCGGCGCGTGTCAGACCCGTGCGGTCGCGATGTGCAACAGCACGGGCGGCAACTATGTCACGCTGAAGATGGAAAACATGCCGACGCGTGGCGACATGTCCGAGATCCGCGGCGCCGCCTCGGTCGTCATTCGCTGCGGGACCTAGCGCGGGCCTGACCGCTGCGCTTCGATCCCCAGAGGTTCGACATTTCGGGCAGGGATTTCGAGGCGTCCGCCCCCGACGGGAGTTGGGCCTCGTTATCCAGAATCCAGGCAACGACGTCGGCCGTCACGGCCGGTCCGGCCTTGTCGCGCATCAACAGGTGATAGCCGTTCTTGTAGAAGGCGAGCTTCGAATCCGGCCGCGGCGGCATGATTTCGATGGCCGCCTTGACCGGTTCCTGCGGCACGATGCGATCGCCCAGCCCGTACATCATGAGATAGGGTTCCTGGACCCGGGCAGCGGAAGCACGTGCGTCGTCCATCAGGTCGACCAGCCCGTAGGCCATGTCGAGGCGGGGCTGACGCAGCATCATCGGGTCGTTGCGCAGCTTGTCGATGGTCCTGGGATTGTCGGTCGGCTGGTAGTCGATCGAGGTCGGTCCGGCCGGCATCCAGGGGATGGTGTGGGCAAAGAACCACAGGCCTGCGGTGGCCACCGGTCCGAACGTGTCCCGCGAGCGGACGGCCGCGGCCGACAGGATCAGCCCGTCCGATTCGGTCCCGCGATCGGCCGCCACCAGCACCACCGCGCCGCCCATGCTCTCGCCGGCCAGGTAGAACGGCACGCCGGGATGTTGGGCCCGCACGAGGGCCGCGACTGTCCTGGCATCCTCGACCAGCGTGTCCGTGCCCGGCCAGCGCCCGCGGGTCGGGCTGCCGCCGAAGCCGCGTTGGTCGTAGGCGTAGGTGGTGATGTCGGCGCCCGACCAGAGTCCTGCCGGCTCCTCCCAGGCCATGCGGTAGTCGCCGAAGCCATGCAGGGCCAGGATGACCGCCTTGGGGGCGCCGTTTGCCGCAGGCCAGACGGACAGCGGTAGCGCAGTTCCGTCCGCCGCGACATAACGGTCGTCGGTCAGCTGCGGCGTCTGCACCGCGCCGCCTGCCGGAACGACCGTCGGGGCGCAGGCGGAGAGCATGACCGCGGCCGCGGAGGCCGCTATCATCCGTCGGCGTAACAGGAGTGGGATCGTGACGGAGCCGTTTGAAGTCATCACTGTCGATACTGACCGCGTCGCCTGCGATGGCGGGGGCGGCGCGTTGGGCCATCCAAAAGTGTACCTCAACCTGGGACCGGAAGGACACGTCGAGTGTCCCTACTGCAGCAGGCTCTACAAGCTGCGCGAAGGCGCACATCCCGCCCACGCTCACTGAAGGAACGACCCATGAAACAGCTCGGTGAAGGCTGGAACTGGCGCGACCTCAAGGTCGGCGAGAAGTTCGTCACCTATGGCCGAACCATATTCGAGTCCGATCTGCTGAGCTTCGTGACCCTTTGCGGCTTTTCCGAGGAGTTGTTCACCAACAGGGAATACATCAGGGAGCATGCGCCCATGCGCGGCGGGCATCCCGTGCCGGGCGCCCTGGTCTACTCCATGGCCGAAGGGCTGGTGATCCCGACGACCTTGCAGGGAACGGGCCTCGCCTTCCTGTCGATGGGCTTCGACATCAAGGGGCCGACCTACGTGAACGACACGCTCCACGTCGAGATCGAGATCACCGAGATCAAGCCGACCTCCAAGGACCCGATGCGCGCCCTGGTGAGGACCACCAACCTGGTCAAGAACCAGAAGGGCGAGACGGTGCTGGTCTACACGCCGCTGCGCATGCTGCAGGGAAGCTGACCTCCGATGCCGATGCCGACCGACGCCGAGATCGCCCGCTACCGCGAGGATGGCGCCGTCTGCCTGCGCGGCGCCATTCCCATGGAATGGATCGAGCGGATGCGCGCAGCCGTGGACGACGACATGGCGAGTCCCGGGCCGATGGTGCGGATCAACACGCCGCAGGGCGCGCCCGGCCTGTTCTTCGTCGACTTCCAGCTGTGGCAGCGCCATCCGGCGGCCCGCGCCTTCGTCTATGAGTCGCCGGCGCGCGAAATCGTGGCGAGGCTCATGGGCTCAAGGGAGGTCGTCTATTATCACGACCATCTCCTGGTGAAGGAGCCGGGTACGCAGGAGCGCACGCCCTGGCATCACGACCAGCCCTACTATCCGATCGACGGCGAGCAGGTGATCTCGCTGTGGACCCCGCTCGATCCGGTCGATCGCGAGACCTGCGTCGAATACGTGAAGGGTTCGCACCGCTGGGGACGCTGGTTCCAGCCCAAGTTCTTCAAGCAGGGCGGTGTCGACCTGCAGGTCCAGGACAGCCGCTTCGAGCCGCTGCCCGATCTCGATGCCGAGCGCAGCGAACACGAGTTTCTCGCCTGGGACATGGAGCCGGGCGACGTCATTGCCTTTCATGCGCTCACGCTCCACGGCGCCTCGGGCAACCGCTCGACCGCCCGTCGCCGTCGGGCTTATGCGACGCGCTGGTGCGGCGACGATGCCCGCTACGGCGCCCGCGCCGGACAGATCTCGCCGCCCATCGAGGGGCACGGGCTGAAGCCGGGCGACCGGCTCGAATGCGAGACCTTTCCCAAGGTCTGGCCGGCGTAAATCAGGAGCCTGAGTCGAACCCGTCCAGCCATTCGCGGGCAAGGTGCAACTCGCGGAAGATCTTCACGGGACGGTCGCCTTCGGCCAGCACCTCGAACAGTCTGGCCTGCTGGTAGGCGCGTTCGGTGACCGCCACGATGGCAAGCGGGCCGAGCGTGCTCATCTTCTGATAGGCGCGGATGCGAGCGCCGAGCACCATCATGTCGGCGTCGCTCAGCATCATGCGGGCAGCCGTCGTGTCGAAGATCTTCCGGTAGGGCAGGGCGTCGGCGACGGTCACGCCGTCGAGATACTCTTCGACATCCGCGAGCCGCAGCTCGTCACGCGCGACGGCAATCACCAGTTGGTGCGGCTTGGAGATTGTCCACTGGACCGGCATGCCAACGGACTATGCCGGAACGACTGCAGGACCGACAAGCGCCTACGCGTTACGGAACCAGGACAGCCTTGCCGACGACGGTGCGTTCCTCGATCAGGCGAAAAGCCTTCACCCAATCTGCAAGGTCGTAGGTTGCCGCCACGGTCGCCTTGAGCTTGCCCTCGGTGAACCAGTGCGTGAGTTCCTTTTGCGCATCCGCCACGAGCGCACGGCGCCGGGCGAGGGCCTCTGCCTCCTTGGGCGACGGCACGCCCTTGCCGCCCCAGCCATTCCAGTAGCCGTAGTAGAAGCCGATCACCGTCACGTTCTTGACCAGCAGGATGTTGGCCGGGATCTGCGGGACGGTGCCGCTGGCGAAGCCCATCGGGATGAGGCGGCCCTCGGGCGCCACGCAGCGCAGCGACGCATCGAAGGCCGATCCACCGACCGGATCGTAGATGACATCGGCGCCGCGGCCGCCGGTAACTTCCAGTACCTTGGTGCGCAAATCCTCCGCGCGATAGTCGATCAGATGATCGGCGCCGGCTTCGCGCGCGGCCTTCAGCTTGTCGGCGCCGCCAGCGCTGGCGATCACGATCGCGCCCATGGCCTTGCCGACCTCGATGGCGGTGAGGCCCGAGCCGCCGCCCGCGCCGTGCACCAGCAGCACCTCTCCGGGCTGCAGGTTGGCCTTCCACTTCAGGGCGCCATAGGCCGTGGGGTAGAGCGTCGGGAAATTGGTCGCCTCGGCATAGGGCATGATCTCGGGGATCTGCACGAGGTTCGCGGCCGCCGCCGTCGCGTACTCGGCGAAGGCACCCTGGCTGACGCCCGTCGCGATGCGGTCACCCACGGAAACGTTGGTCACGCCGTCGCCCAGCGCCACGACATGGCCGGCCAGTTCGTTGCCGGGCACATAGGGCATGGGCGGCTTGTTCTGGTGCTTGCCCTGCACGCCCAGCATCGCGGCGAAACTCACCCCCGCGGCCCGGACCTTGACCAGCACCTCGCCGGCCTTCGGCACGGGCTGCGGAATGTCCTCGACCTTCAGACTGTCGATCGGACCATAGGCATGACAAACCAGCGCCCGCATATCCCTACCTCTCGGATTATTTCTTGAATTGGCCGTGCCGGCCTTCGCCCTGGGCGAAGCGCGCCGCGCCGCTCTGCGATTCCCGTCGCCGTGCCTCGAGCGACAGTTCCATCTCGCGACGGATCGCTGACGCCTCGTCGCGGTCGAAGCTCTCATAGGCCGACTGGCGGTCCGACGTCATGGCGATCGGCGGGAAGCCCGCGATCTGGCGGGCCAGCGCCTCGGCCTCCGCGCGCGTCGTGCCGCGCGCCACCTTGCGCGTGGCCAGGCCGATCACGATCGCCTCGTCGGCACCGACGGCGCGGCCGGTCAGCAGCATGTCCATGGCGCGGCCCTGGCCCACGATGCGGGGCAGGCGGACGGTCGTGCCGTCGCTCATCGGCACGCCCCAGCGGCGCGAGAAGACGCCGAAGGTCGCCGTCTCGTCGACGATGCGGATGTCGCAGAAAAGCGCGACGCCCAGGCCGCCGGCGCAGGCATGGCCCTCGATGGCGCCGATCACCGGCTTCGACAGCGGCGCCCGCAGCGGGCCCTGGTCGCTGCCGGCCCAGGGAAAATAGTCCGTTCCCGATCCCAGCTCCTTGAGATCGGCGCCGGCGCAGAAGGCGCCGCCCGCGCCGGTCAGCACGGCGACGCGGGCTTCGGCATCGGCATCGAAGGCGCGCAAGGCATCGGCCAGCCCGTGCGCCGCCTCGTTGTCCAGCGCGTTCCTGGCCTGCGGCCGGTTGATGATGATGGTGGTCACCGGCCCCTGGGCCTCGACCAGAATTTTCGGCGTGCTCATGCCATTGTCTTAGCGAACCGTGGCGAGCTCGTCTTCAAGCTGGGCGTTGGAGCGGGTCGGTGTGCGGAAGTACCACCAGTTCTCCTGGGGGGTCCATTTTTCCTTGCGCGCGGTGCCGTGTCCCCAGACGCAGCGCTTGAAGTCGCGCGTCGCGGCCATGAAGGCCCGGTCCGCCTCGTCGAGCTTCAGCGCGTGGTCGCCCATCTCGTCGCGGCCGAACATCGGCAGCGCCTCGAGGATCAGCTCGCGCACGTCGACATCGTTCAGCCAGTTGTCGAGGTCGAACGTGTAGACCTGCCGTTCCAGATCTCTGGCGAAGGCAGCCCACTGGTCGATCAGCTCCTGCAGTTCCGCGACGTCGGGCGGGCCGGGTGGCGGTGGCGGCTTCAATCGTTCCCCCGTTGGGATTGCCGACGGTAATAACGCTCGCCGTCGTTGGGTTTGAAGAAGGTGCGTATGATGCCGTTGGAATTGAACGCGATGAAGGCGCCAGTGTCACGGTCGAAACGGGTGACGACGCCATCCCGCCGCACTGTCTCTAGGACAGGTCCGCCGACCTTCGCATCGCGCAGCAGCTGCGCCTGGCGGAGATAGTCCTGCTTCGTGATGCGCCCGAATTCGCTGCCATGCTTCTGGTAATGATCGTCGAGGCGCCGCTGGTCGGCGAAGCCCACGCTCGCGCCCCAGCCCTGGCCCGCCTCGCGTGCCTCGGCGGAAATCGTGGCACCGCGCGCGACTTCGCGTTGTCCGCGTTCGGAGGTCTGGGTCCAGAAGAGGAAGATCGCGACCGCCGCCAGCGCCGCCGTCAGCAGACGGCGCCACGACAAGCCGCGGGAGCGGACGTTCATGAGCCTATTGTGCGCCGCCTTTGAACCAGCGCGCAATCATGCGGCGCTCGGCATCGGTGATGTTCGTCATGTTGCCGGGTGGCATGACGCGCGAGGCGGCGGCCTGCTGGTTGATGGCCGCGGCCATGGCGTGAATTTGTGCGGGAGTCTCGAGCAGGAGTCCCTTGGGCGGCGCCAGGAAGCCTTCCTGGGTGGGCTTTGCGGCATGGCAGGACGTGCAGCGCGCCTGGATGATGGGCTGGACCTCGGCAAAGGCCACCGGTCCGCCGCCGTCGGCGCTCGGCCTCGGGAGGGCGAGCAGGGCCGTGAAGGCGATGAAGACGAAGCCCGCCGCAAGGACCAGCGGGTTGGCGTTGCCCTTGTGGCGCTGGACGAACCAGACGCGGATCAGGGCGCCGGCGATCGAGATCGTCAGCAGCAGCACCCAGTTCCACTCGTGGCCGTAGAGGCCGGCATAATGGTTGCTGATCATCGTGAACAGCACCGGCAGTGTGAAATAAGTGTTGTGGACCGAGCGCTGGCGGCCCCGCAGCCCGTGGATCGGGTCGGGGATGCGGCCCTCCTCCTTGGCCTTCACCAGCTCGCGCTGGCCCGGGATGATCACGAAGTAGACGTTCAGCACCATGATGGTGCCGAGCATCGCGCCGAAATGGATGTAGGCGCCGCGGCCGGAGAAGATGTGGCAGAGCGCCCAGGCGGCGGCGACGCAGTACAGGAAGATGAGGCCGCCCAGCACGACGTCGTCCTGGTCCAGGGTCGAGCGGCAGAGAAAGTCGTAGACCAGCCATCCCAGCACGAGGAACCCGAGCCCGATGGCGATCGCCTGCGCCTGCGTCAGCGGCATTACCGCCGGATCGATCAGCGCGACCTCGGCGCCGTAGTAATAGACGAGGCAGAGCAGGAAGAAGCCGGTGACCAGGGTCGTGTAGGCTTCCCACTTGAACCAGTGCAGTTCGGGCGGCAGCCGCTCCGGCGCGACCTTGAACTTCTTGGCCGTGTAGAAGCCGCCGCCATGGACCGCCCAGACCTCGCCGCCGATTCCCCTGGCCTCGTCGGCCGGGTCGAGCGGCTTGTGCAGGTGGTTGTCCAGCCAGATGAAATAGAAAGAGGCGCCGATCCAGGCGATGCCCACGATCATGTGAGCCCAGCGCAGCAGCAGATTCAGCCAGTCTACGACGAAAGCGGCGTCCATGAACCCTCGTAGCGCCTTGCCGGGTACCGCCTCAAGGCGGTAAATCGCCCTTTCGACTGAAACCGAAAGAATTTCGAGGGGAACGACGATGGCGGCTTTGGACCTTCCTGCAGGTGTGACGATCGACGGTGCCCTCAAGCCCGGTTTCGAAAAGGTGCTCACGAAAGAGGCAGTCGCCTTCGTCGCCGACCTGCAGCGCAAGTTCAACGCCCGCCGCGAGGAACTCCTGGCCCTGCGCGTCGAGCGTCAGAAGCGCCTCGACGCCGGCGAGAAGCCGGACTTCCTGCCCGAGACAGCCAAGATCCGGGAGAGCGACTGGACGGTCGCGCCGCTGCCCAAGGACATCCTCGACCGCCGGGTCGAGATCACCGGGCCGGTCGACCGCAAGATGATCATCAACGCGCTGAACTGCGGCGCCAACGTCTTCATGGCCGACTTCGAGGATGCCTCGACCCCGACCTGGGCCAACATGATCGAGGGCCAGTACAATCTGGCCGACGCGGTGCGCCGCCAGATCGACTATGTCGATCCGGTCAGCGGCAAGGCCTACAAGCTGAACGACACGATCGCTACTCTGTTCGTGCGCCCCCGCGGCTGGCATCTGCTCGAGAAGCACATGACCGTGGACGGCAAGCCGATGTCGGGCTCGCTGTTCGATTTCGGCCTGTACTTCTTCCACAACGCCAAGGAAGCGCTGTCGCGCGGCACCGGGCCGTATTTCTACCTGCCGAAGCTCGAGAGCCATCTCGAGGCGCGGCTGTGGAACGACGTGTTTGTCGCAGCACAGGACGCACTCGGCGTGCCGCAGAAGTCGATCAAGGCCACGGTGCTGATCGAGACGATCGTCGCCACCTTCGAGATGGACGAGATCCTGTGGGAGCTGAAGGACCATTCCGCCGGCCTCAACTGCGGCCGCTGGGATTACATCTTCTCCTTCATCAAGAAGTTCCGCGAGCAGGAGTGGGCGGTGCTGCCCGATCGCGGCACGGTCGGCATGACCTCGCACTTCCTGCGCTCCTACAGCCAGCTCGTGATCAAGACCTGCCATCGCCGCGAAGTGCATGCGATGGGCGGCATGGCGGCGCAGATTCCGATCAAGAACGATCCGAAGGCCAACGAGGAGGCGATGGGCCGCGTCCACGCCGACAAGAAGCGCGAGGCCGGTGACGGCCATGACGGCACCTGGGTCGCCCATCCCGGCCTGGTGCCGATCGCCAAGGCCGAATTCGATGCGGTCATGAAGGAAGCCAACCAGATCGCGCGCAAGCGCCAGGACGTGCACGTCACCGCGGCCGACCTGATCCAGATCCCCACCGGGCCGAAGACCGAGGCGGGCCTGCGCCAGAACGTGGCCGTGGGCATCGGCTATGTCGAGGCCTGGCTGCGCGGCATCGGCTGCGTGCCGCTGTTCAACCTGATGGAAGACGCCGCCACCGCCGAGATCAGCCGCGCGCAGGTCTGGCAGTGGGTACGCCACAACCAGAAGCTCGACGACGGGCGCGCCATCACCAAGGAACTCGTGCGCCAGATCGTGCGCGAGGAGAACGACAAGGTGAAGGCGCAGATCGGCGAGGAGGCCTATGCCAAGGGCCGCTACGAGGATGCGGCCCAGCTGATGATCGACCTCGTCGAGCAGCCGCAGTTCTACGAGTTCCTGACCCTGCCGGCCTACGATCGCATCATCGCCGACGAGAAAGCGGCGGTCTGAGAGGGTTGATCAAGCACTTACCTCATCCTGAGGAGCATCGCGCAGCGGTGCGTCTCGAAGGATGGGCAACAGGCAAGGTGCGCGTTCCCACCCTTCGAGACGCACCGCTGCGCGATGCTCCTCAGGGTGAGGCTATCGGGGGCTGTTCATAGCCTGTTGTTTTTGGCTGCATTCGTTTCGAGTGAGACTCTGAGGACAGACGATGATCAAGACCGTTTACGACGTCACCTCCGCGGGCAAGCCCGATGCGCCGGCGATCGGCGCACCGGGCCGGCCGTGGCTCACCTATGGCGGCCTGAAGAAGCTGACGGACGATACGCTGGCGGCACTGAACGCCGTCGGCATCGGCCGCGGCGACCGCGTCGCCATGGTCGCACCGAACGGGCCGGAGATGGCGTCCTCGTTCATCGCCGTCGCCTCCGGTACCAGCTCAGCGCCGCTCAATCCCGCCTATCGTGCCGACGAGTTCGAGTTCTACCTCGACGACCTGAAGCCCAAGGCGGTGATCGTGCAGCAGGGCATGGACAGCCCCGTACGCGGCATGGCCGAGAAGGTCGGCGTGCCGATCATCGAGCTGATCCCGACCGCCGACGGCCCGGCCGGCAGCTTCACGCTCGACGTGTCGGCGCTGAAGCCGGCCAAGGCCGCGAGCCCCGGTACGTCGGTCGACGGCGAGATCGCCCTGGTGCTCCACACGTCGGGCACGACGGCACGGCCGAAGATCGTGCCGCTGTCGACGGCGAACCTCGCGGCCTCGGCGCGCCACATCGCGGAGTCGCTGGCGCTGACGCCGGGCGACCGCTGCATGAATATCATGCCGCTGTTCCACATCCACGGGCTGATCGCCGCGACGCTCTCGTCGCTGGGGGCCGGCGCCGCGGTGTCGTGCACGCCGGGCTTCAACGCGCTGCGCTTCTTCGCCCAGCTCGAGGAGGTGAAGCCCACCTGGTACACGGCCGTGCCGACCATGCACCAGGCGATCCTGACGCGGCTGCGCAGCCACGCCGATGCGGCGAAGGCCGCCAGGCTGCGCTTCATCCGCTCCTCGTCGGCCTCGCTGCCGCCGCAGGTCATGCTGGAACTCGAAGCCGCCTTCGACTGCCCGGTGATCGAGGCCTATGGCATGACCGAGGCCAGCCACCAGATGGCGTCGAACGCGTTGCCCCCGGGCAAGCGCAAGCCCGGCGCCGTCGGCCTGCCGGCGGGGCCCAAGATCGCCATCATGGACGAGGCCGGCCACTTCCTGCCCCAGGGCACGATCGGCGAGGTCGTGATCCAGGGACCGAACGTGACGGCGGGCTACGACAACAATCCCGATGCCAACCTGAAGGCCTTCGCCGAGGGCTGGTTCCGCACCGGCGACCAGGGCCGCTTCGACGAGGATGGCTACCTGTTCCTGACCGGCCGCCTGAAGGAGATCATCAACCGCGGCGGCGAGAAGATCAGCCCGATCGAGGTCGACACGATCCTGATGGATCATCCGGCGGTCGAGCAGTGCGTGACCTTCGCGATCCCCCATCACATGCTGGGCGAGGATGTCGGCGCGGTCGTCGTGCTGCGGGCAGGCCAGGAGGCGACGGAGCGCGAGCTGCGCGACTTCGTGGCCAAGCACGCAGCCGACTTCAAGGTGCCGCGCAAGGTCGTGTTCGTGAGCGAGATCCCCAAGGGCGCCACCGGCAAGCTGCAGCGCATCGGCCTTGCCGCCAAGCTCGGCCTCGCCGAGGCAAAAGCCTGAGGACGATGACGTGACCTCGATCTGCGTTTTCGGCGCCGGTGCGATCGGCGGCCTGATGGCGGCCAAGCTCGAGATGGCCGGCACGCCTGTCACCGTGGTCGCGCGCGGCCCCCATGGCGAGGCGCTGCGCACCAGGGGGCTCGTGCTGCTGAGCGACGGCAAGGAGACGGTGACGGAACCGCGCGTCGCCTCCGATCCGAAGGAGATCGGCCCGCAGGACTACCTCGTCCTGACCCTGAAGGCGCATTCGCTGCTGCCGGCCATGGAGCAGCTGAAGCCGCTGATCGGGCCGCACACCACCATCGTCGCGGCGATCAACGGCGTGCCCTGGTGGTACACCTACAAGCTCGGCGGCGCGTTCGAAGGCAAGCGCATCGAATCGGTCGATCCCGGCGGTGAGCTAACGGCCGCGCTGCCGCCCTCGCAGGTGCTGGGCAGCATCGTCTATCCGGCGGCCGACGTGGTCGAGCCGGGCGTGATCCACCACACCTACGGCGACCGCTTCACGCTGGGAGAGCCGGACGGCAGCCGCAGCGAGCGCGCGGCGAAGCTGTCGGAACTGCTGATCAAGGCCGGCCTCAAGGCGCCGGTGCGCCCGCGCATCCGCGACGAGCTGTGGGTCAAGCTCTGGGGCAACATGGCTTTCAACCCGATCAGTGCGCTGACCGGCGCGACCCTCGACAAGGTGATCCGCGATCCAGGAACGCATGCCGTCTGCCGCGCTCTCATGGTCGAGGGGCAGGCCGTCGCCGAGAAGCTCGGCGTGAAGTTCGCCATCAACGTCGACAAGCGCATCGCCGGCGGTGCCGAAGTGGGTGCCCACAAGACATCGATGCTGCAGGACCTCGAACGCGGCCGGCCGCTCGAGATCGAGGCGCTTCTGGGCGCCGTCGTTGAGATGTCGGAATGGGTCGGCGTCGACA
>LNFM01011150.1_pt1 | contig 12351 bp, 10 predicted proteins | sample 596031 | NCBI WGS metagenome assembly LNFM01 (sample SAMN04254537, study PRJNA301005) | activated carbon metagenome | isolation source: dual media filters at the Ann Arbor, Michigan drinking water treatment plant | place: USA: Ann Arbor
CCGTCACTGCCCGGTCGAGGATCTCGACCGACACATCCTTCAGCGCATGGTTCGTGCCGTAGTAGACCTGAACGCCCGTCGCCGAGATCTTGGCGGCGGTGGTTCCGGCCTCAAGACCGGTGCGGGTCATGTCGTTCATGGCATACATTTCCTTACCAGCGGCGTTCGAACTTGCGGCGTAGCAAGATGGCCGCGACGTTCATGATCACGAGGAAGACGAGAAGCACGATGATCGCGCCGTTCGACCGTTCGATGAAGGCCGGGTCGGCGCGGCTGGCCCAGGAATAGACCTGCACCGGCAGAGCCGTCGCGGGGTCGAGGAAACCTTCCGGCGGGGCGCCCGGGTAGTTGTCGACGAAGGCCACCATCCCGATGAGAAGAAGCGGGGCAGTTTCCCCAAGCGCCGAGGCGAGGCCGAGGATCGTCCCGGTCAGGATGCCGGGCATCGCGAGGGGCAGGACGTGGTGGAACACGGTCTGCATCTTCGACGCCCCAACCCCAAGTGCTGCATCGCGGATCGAGGGCGGCACGGCACGGATCGAGGCGCGGGTGGCGATGATGATCGTGGGCAAGGTCATCAGGCTGATGACCAACGCACCGACGACAGAGGAGGATTGGGGAAGCCCGGCAAAGTTGATGAAGATCGCGAGGCCCAAAATCCCGAAGACGATCGACGGCACCGCGGCGAGGTTCGAGATGTTTACTTCGATCGCGTCGGTCCAGCGGTTTTTCGGCGCAAATTCCTCAAGGTAGATCGATGCCGCGACGCCGACCGGGACGCACATCACCAGGACCATCAGCATCATGTAGGCGGACCCAAGGAGGGCCACGCCCAGGCCCGCGGCCTCGGGGCGCTGGTCCGAGGCATCGGCATTGGTGAAGAAGGTCCAGTTGAAGGACGAGGTGAGCAGGCCCGCCTGCCGCAGTTGTTCGGCAAGGCGCAACTGGTCGGGCGAGACGTTGCTGTCCCGTTCGGCGGTCTCCAAGGTCACGCGGCCCTTGAGGTAGCCGTCGATCCGGCCCGCGGCCAGAACCGAGGCGTCGATGGTGGTGCCGACGAGGTCAGGGTTGGCCAGCACTTCGCCGCGTATCACACCTGGCGCATCCTTGGAGATCAGCTCGCCAATTTCTTTCGTCGAAACGCCGTCCTGCGCGATGCCGCGACGTTCCAGTTCGGCAAGAAGGGCAGTGGCAAGGACTTTCTGGTAGCCGACCGTGGTGACCTTGGACATTTCGTCCCGGTTCCGGTTGCCCTTGGGATCAAGGACCTCGGCCGAAAGCTCCATCGGAAAGCTGAGGCGCGCCTGGTGGAAGGACGACACCCCATCGCGCACGATGGTGAACAGCATGATCGCCAGCGTCGCAAGCGAAACGGTGATGGCGATGATGCCGTAAAGCTTGAAGCGGACTTCGGCGGCGTTGCGGCGCTTCATCTCGCTGGAGGCGGTCAGGATCGACTGTTTCGGGCGTCCGAAAGCGGGTGCGGCGGCGGAGAGGTCGGTCATTCGTACTGCTCCCGGTACTTCCGGACGATCCAGAGGGCGAAGATGTTCAGACCCAGCGTGATGACGAAGAGCGTCATCCCAAGGGCAAAGGCGACAAGGGTTTCTGGCGCGGCAAAGTCGGTGTCGCCGGTCAGCTGGCCGACGATCTTGACGGTCATCGTGGTCATCGCCTCGAACGGGTTGAGGCTAAGCTTGGCGGCGGCACCGGCGCCCATTACCACGATCATCGTCTCGCCGATGGCACGCGAGGCCGCCATCAGGATCGCGCCGACGATGCCGGGCAGGGCGGCGGGCAGGATGACCTGCTTCACCGTCTCGGACTTCGTGGCGCCAAGGCCAAGGCTGCCGTCGCGCAAGGACTGCGGCACGGCGTTGATGATGTCGTCGGACAGGGACGAGATGAACGGGATGTTCAGGATGCCGATCACGATCCCGGCAGTCATCACCGAGGAGCCGGAGTTGCCAAGGCCCAGGGGTTCGGCAAACCAGTCGCGCAGGGCGGGCCCGACGGTGACCAGCGCGAAGATGCCGAAGACCACGGTCGGGATGCCCGCGATGATTTCGATCAGCGGCTTGACCCAGTTGCGGGTGCGGCGCGAGGCGTATTCGGCCAGGTAAATCGCGGCGAAGAGGCCGATCGGGACGGCGACCAGCATGGACACGAGGGTGATGTAAAGCGTGCCCCAGATCAGCGGCAGGATGCCCAGATCGGACCCGCCACGGAAGTTCGGCGACCAGGTGAGGCTGAAGAAGAAGTCCTGGATCGGATATTTGGTGAAGAAGTCGAAGGTTTCGCTGACCATCGACCAGACGATGCCGATGGTGGTCAGGATCGCGATGGAGGACGCCGCCATCAGGAGGCCGAGGATGACCTGCTCGACCCGGTTGCGGGCGCGGAAGTCCTTCTGGGCGCGGGTGACGCCCCAGAACAGGCCAAGCGCAGCCAGGATGATGACAACTGCAGTGCGGCCCGCCGCGCCCCAGCTGGCCATCTCGCGGTAGTCCTGAGCGGCGGACAGAACTTCTTTCGACACGTTCGAGCCGAGGGCCACGCCGACCGCGGCCAGCCGGTCGCGCACGTTGGTCAATTCGGTGCGGATCATGGCCGCTTCGTCGTCCGTCATGGCACCTTGCGCAACGGCGGTATCAAGGCCACTAGCGACGCGGCGCACATCGGCCATCGTCAGCTCGCGCTGGGTGGCATCGGCGACAAGCGCGTCCGGAAGGGCGGCGGAGATGCGGTTCTCGATGACCATGGGCTGGACGATCAGCCAGATGGTCAAAGCGGCGAGCGCGGGGATCAGGACAGAGAGCGCGCTGTACCAGCCATAATACAGGGGCAGGGAGTGCAGGTCGCGCGGGTTGCCACCGGATGAGGCAAGGGCACGCTGGCGCGCCAGGAAATAGGCGGCAATCGACAGGACCAGGATGGCGGCGAAGATCATCAGGACGGACATGGGTCAACCTGCAAAGGTCAGAGGGACCATGGCGACATCTGCCGCCGGAAAGGGTCGGCGGAGCCCCACAGGGCCCCGCCGCATCGATCAGCTTATTCCAGCGGGCCCATCGGGGTTTCGGCGGCAACGGCGGCCTGGGTGGCAGCCAGTTCCGGGTCCGAAACCAGACCGTAGGCGGCCAGCGGGCCATCCGGGCCAGCCATGTCATCGGAAACGAAGAACTCGATGTATTCCTTCAGGCCGGGGATCACGCCGATGTGGGCCTTCTTGACGTAGAAGTACAGCGGACGCGAGACCGGGTATTCGCCGCTTGCGATGCTTTCGGTCGAAGGCACGACGCCCGACATGGTGGCGACCTTCAGCTTGTCGGTGTTGTTCTGGTAGAACGACAGACCGAACACGCCCACGGCTTGCTTGTCGGCATCCAGACGCGCCAGCGTCTCGGTGTAGTCACCGTCGATATCGACCGACTTGCCGTCGGTGCGCAGTTCCATGCAGGCCTTGTCCGCGTTTGCAGCCTTTTCCTTGTCGTCCGCACCTTCGGCGACGGCCAGGAACAGATCATGTGCGCCGGTTTCCTTGCAGCCCGCGATGATGACCTTGGTGTCGAACACTTCGCGCGTGCCGTGCTTGGTGCCGGGGACCAGCATCAGAATGTCCTGAGCGGGCAGCGCGGGGTTGACCTCGGCCCAGGTTGCAACGGCGTTGTCGGCCAGAGCGCCGTCTTTGGCAACCTTGGCACCCACTGCGCCGTACACGTCCGCCGGGGTCAGCGCAAAGTCGACGCCAGCCACGTCCGAGGCGAAGACGATCCCGTCATAGCCAAAGCGGACTTCCATGACCTCGGCCACCCCGTTGGCGCCGCACAGTTCGATGTCGGATTTGGAGATGCGCGAGGACGAGTTGGCGATGTCGACAGTGGTTTCGCCCACGCCTTCACAAAGCTTCTTGCGGCCAGCACCCGAACCACCGCCTTCCACGACCGGGGTCGGGAAGTCGAAGTTCTCGCCGAAGGCTTCGGCAACGATGGTGGCATAGGGCAGCACGGTCGAGGAACCGGTGACCTGGATCTGGTCGCGGGCAAGGGCCGGCATCGCCGAGGCGGCGGCGAAGGCCAGGACCGAGGCGGTCAGGTGGAAGGATTTCATGGGTGCACTCCTGCATTGCGTGCGGCCGTCGTTGGCAGCGTAAGACCGGCTCTAGCCCCGCTGCGTGACGCTTAGATTGCAGGTTTGTAAAAGCTGTATGACAGTTCGTCACACAGCCCCGGCTTCAGGCCAGCATCATCCGGGCGATGTTTTCCGCGATCATCATGGTTGGGGCATTCGTGTTCCCCGCGATGATCTGCGGCATGAGCGAGGCATCGACGACGCGAAGGCCATCTACACCTCGCACCCGTCCCTGTCCGTCGGTGACCGAGGCCGGATCGCGTCCCATCCGGCAGGTGCCGACCGGGTGATAGATCGTCTCGGCCCGCGCCCGGATGTCGGCTTCCAGTTGGGCATCGGTGGTAACTCCCTGACCAGGAAGGGTTTCCCGTGCGACGTAGCGCTGCAGGGCAGGGGCCCCGACGATCCTGCGGGCGATTTTGAGACCGTCCACCAGGGTTGGCAGGTCGTCGGGATGGCCAAGGTAGTTGGCGGCGATCCGCGGGGCGGCGGCAGGATCGGGTGAGGCCAGGCTGATCCGGCCCCGGCTTTTCGGCAGCAGGTCGCAGACATGCAGCGTCAGGCCGTAGCCCAGCGACAGCCGCCGTCCGTGGTCATGCAGGTAAGCCGGGATGAAGTGGAACTGCAGGTTCGGCCGGTCGCGGGTTAAGTCCGATGTTACAAATCCCCCCGCCTCGGCGACGTTGGAGGTGAACTCCCCCTGTCCCCGGCGAAGATAAGCCCAAGTGGCCCGCAGCGCGCGGGGCAGGAATGTCGGGGCGATGCCGATGGCGTCGCGGGTCTTAAGCGCGGCCTGCACCGTGATGTCCAGATGATCGGCAAGGTTCGCGCCGACTTCGGGCGCGTCGTGGATCACGGGAATCCCCATTGACTGCAAATGCGCGCCCGGCCCGATCCCCGACATCATCAGAAGCTGCGGCGAGTTGATCGCCCCGCCTGACAGAATGATCTCGCCCCCTGCGCGCAGCCGAATCTCACGGTTGGCAAGCGCCACGCCAACTGCGCGCCGGTCCTCGATCAGGACGCGGTGAACCAGGGCTCTGGTGACAAGCGTCAGGTTCGGACGGGCAAGCACAGGCTCCAGGAAGGCACGGGCGCTGCTGAAACGGCGGCCATCGCGCTGGGTGACTTGGTACAGCCCGACGCCGTCCTGCGTGGCGCCATTGAAGTCGGGGTTGACGGGGTATTGGCATTCCGCGCCAGCCTGAACGAAGGCCTGGCTCAGCGGATTGGGCTGGCGCAGGTTGCTGACGTTCAGCGGTCCGTCCTGCCCGTGGTGATCGTCGCTGATCGCCTGGTTGGCTTCCAGGTCCTTGAAGATCTCGCGGACCTTCGGCCAATCCCACTCGGGTCCGGCGGCAGCGGCCCAGTCGCGGTAGCCCTGCGGGTGACCCCGCATGTAGATCATTGCGTTGATCGAGGAGGAGCCGCCCAGCACCCGCCCGCGTGGCCAATACAGGCGACGGTTCTGCAACTGGGGTTCCGGGTTGGTCGCGTAGCCCCAGTTCAGCCAGCGCATGTGCGCAAGGGCGGCCAGGCCGAAGGGCATGTGGATCATCGGGTTGCGGTCCGGTGGTCCGGCCTCGATCAGGCAGACGCGCGTTGCCGGGTTGGCAGAAAGCCGGTTGGCCAGCACACATCCCGCCGAGCCCGCACCGATGATGATCCGGTCGAAATCGCTCATCCCAGGAACCGCTTGACCAGACCGATCAGGCGCATGACCCGCGGGGTGTAGGGCGGGAAGAGGAGCGGCAGAAGCAGAAACCGGTTCCGCAGGACCGCGCGTTCGTGGCTGAAGGCCAGAAACCCGGCATGACCATGCGCCGCGCCGATGCCCGAGGTGTTGACCCCGCCGAAGGGCAGGTTCAGGTGGCTGTAGTGCACCAAGGTCAGGTTCACGCCCACCGCCCCCGAGGAGGTGCGGCGCATGATGTCCGAGACGCGGGCCGCATCCTTGTCAAAGATGTACAGCGCCAGCGGCTTTTCCCGCGCGTTGATCTCGGCAATCACGGTGTCGATGCTGTCGAATGGGTAGATCGGCAGGATCGGGCCAAAGATCTCTTCGTTCGCCAGCCGCATGTCGGGCGTGATGCCCTCCAGCAACTGGGGGCCGATCGACTGACCACGCTGACCGCCAGACAACAGCGGCCGCGCGCCCTTGTCGAGCCCGTCGGCGATCATGTCAGACAGGCGCACGGCGTGGCTGGGCGAGACGATCCGGGACAGGTGGGGGCTTGCATCCCCGCTGCCGTAGGCCCGTGCGATCCGGTCGCGGAGGGCGGCAACCAAGGCGTCTTTCACCGAAGCGTGGACATAAAGGTGATCGGGCGAAATGCAGTTCTGCCCTGCGTTCAGGAACTTGCCGAAAGTGATCCAGTCCGCCGCCTGCTTCAGATCCGCCGATGGGCCGACCACCACCGGGGACTTGCCGCCAAGTTCCAGCGTGACCGAGGCCAGCGTTTTCGCCGCAGCGGCCATGACGACCTTTCCGACCGCTGGCGAGCCGGTGAAGAAGATGTGGTCAAAGGGCAGCGACAGAAGATGTTCGGCGACTGTCTTGTCGCCTTCGATCACGGCGACAAGGTCCGGTGGGAAGGTCTCGGCTATCATCCGGGCAATCAGCGCGCTGCAGGTCGGGGTCAGTTCAGAGGGTTTGACGATGGCTGCGTTCCCCGCAGCCAGGCAGGAGGCAAGGGGGCCAAGCGCAAGATGGAAGGGCAGGTTCCAGGGCGCGATGATCAGGCAGGTCCCGCGCGGTTGCACCTCGACCCGGCCGGACGCACCCAGGGTGGCCAAGGTCGGCCAGACCCGGCGCGGCCTCATCCAGCGGCGCAGATGCGACCGGGCATGGCGGATTTCCTGCAGGGTGTTGAGGTAGTCCATCAGGACCGCCTCGGCCTCGGGGCGGCCCAGATCAGCCTGCAGTGCGGCGATGATCGCGGTTTCGTTTCGGCGAACCATGTCGGCCAGCCGGTCCAGAGCAGCGCGACGTTCGGCAAGGCCGAAGCCAGAGCGACGGGCGTCGTTTCCAGCCTTCATCCGGGCGAAGATTGTCGTAGTGGTCGAATGCGCGGCGTCCATGCCGCGACATTAGCCGCACTGCCGCCAAATCCTATAGGGACGCGACGTCAGTTCCCGTCAGGCCAGTCTGGGTCAGGCCAGTTCCGGCAAGAAGGCTGGGCAGGCCAGTTCCAGCCCCTCGGCATAGATCACCTCGTCGTCGTCGAAACGAAGAGTGAAAAGCCGGGCATTGCGGTGGGTCTCGACACAGACGAATTCACCATCGGCAAGCCGCGAGACTGGGATAGCCGCCACCTGCACTCCATACAGGGCCTTGGCGCGCCAGTCGCGGATCAGGACGGGCTGTCCGGGGGAAAGTAGAAGATCCTGGTCAGGCCGATCATGGCCCATCGTCGAGGCCTTGACCCGGACGAGGTCGACCTGCTTGCGCACCACCACGGAAATCGAGGTCAGCCGACGAGCACCGGCGCGGGTGACGATCCGGTCGCCAGGGGTCAGGAACTCGACCGGGATTAGGCCATCAAGCGTGCGAACCATGGTTCCGGACAGCATGCCCTGGGACTGCGGTGTCCCGGCGCCGCCTGCGGATCGAGAAAAAGGTGCGTCGGCGTCCACGGTTCAGGCCCTTCCCATTCGGTAAACCAAGTTGTGGAATCGGTTTGTGGTCCGCATTCGATGTCAGTTCGGTCATTTCGGGGCAGTTGTGGCCCGATATCGCTGTGGTTGTGGCGGGATTGGGGCGGCGGTTTTGCCTCTCGCGCCCGGGCAAGGGGTTTGCTAGAAGGGCGGCCGTGCGGGTGTGGCGAAACTGGCAGACGCACCAGATTTAGGTTCTGGCGCCGCAAGGCGTGGGGGTTCAAGTCCCTTCACCCGCACCAGTCGTCCCCGCACAGTGCGGGCAGCGATTCCCCCTTACATCGGATGTAAGGCTTTGCTAGAAGGCCGCCCAACGCGCGCAAGGTTCCGCCTTGTGCTTGTGGAGTATTGCGCGCAAAGCGCCCGAGACAGCTTAGGAAGGACGTCCCCCAATGCAGGTCACCGAGACCCTGAACGAAGGCCTCAAGCGCGGCTACACCATCACCGTCACGGCGGCTGAGCTGGACGCCAAGGTGCAGGAAAAGCTGCTCGAAGCCCAACCCGAGGTCGAGATCAAGGGCTTCCGCAAGGGCAAGGTGCCGCTGGCGATCCTGAAGAAGCAGTTCGGCACCCGTATCCTGGGCGACGCGATGCAGGAAGCCATCGACGCTGCCATGAAGGACCACTTCGACAAGTCCGGCGACCGCCCGGCGCTGCAGCCCGAAGTGAAGATGGTCGATGGCGAGACCTGGAAAGAAGGCCAGGATGTCGTGGTCGAAATGACCTATGACGCCCTGCCGCCGATCCCGGAAGTCGATGCTGGCAAGCTCAAGCTGGACCGGCTCATCGTCAAGGCCGACGACAAGGCCATCGAAGAGGCGCTGACGAACCTCGCCGGTTCGGCCAAGTCGTTCGACGACCGCAAGAAGGGCTCGAAAGCCAAGTCGGGCGACCAGATCGTGATCGACTTCAAAGGGTCGGTCGATGGTGAGCTGTTCGAGGGTGGCTCGGCCGAAGACTACCCGCTGGAGCTTGGCTCGGGGTCGTTCATCCCCGGCTTCGAGGAGCAGCTGATCGGTGCCAAGGTCGGCGACGAGGTTTCTGTCAACGTGTCGTTCCCGGAAAACTACGGTGCGGCACATCTGGCCGGCAAAGCTGCGGTCTTCGCTTGCACCGTGAAAGCGGTGAAAGAGGCGAAGCCGGCTGAAGTTGATGACGAGTTGGCCAAGAAGTTCGGCGCCGAAGATCTTGCGGCCCTCAAGTCCCAGATCGCCGAGCGTCTGGAAGCCGAATACAAGGGCGCGGCCCGTGCGGTGATGAAGCGGTCGCTGCTGGATCAACTGGACGGTATGGTCAAGTTCGACCTCCCCGCGAACCTGGTCGAGGCGGAAGCCAACCAGATCGCCCACCAGCTCTGGCACGAAGAGCACCCGGAAGAGCATGGCCATAACCACGGCGCCATCGAGACCACGGACGAGCACAAGAAGCTGGCCGTGCGCCGCGTGCGTCTGGGCCTTCTCTTGGCCGAGATCGGTCGCAAGGCCGAGGTCACCGTCACCGACGCCGAGATGACGCAGGCGGTCCTCGCCGCTGCCCGCCAGTATCCGGGGCAGGAGCGGCAGTTCTTCGAATTTGTGCAGAAGAACCAGCAGATGCAGCAGCAGCTGCGCGCGCCCGTGTTCGAGGACAAGGTTGTAGATCACCTTGTCGGTCTGGCCAAGGTGACCGACAAGGAAATCTCGAAAGAGAAGCTGCAGAAAGCCGTCGAGGCGCTGGACGAAATGTAAGAGACCGTCAGGTCCGACAGGGAAACCGATTGGAACGATCAGGCCGCGCCTTCGGGTGCGGCCTTTTCCTTTTGCGCCTCGGCCCGGATCACCAGCAGCCCCGCGCCGATCAGCAGCGCAATGCCCGCCCAAGCCAAGTCGGTCGGAAGTTGCGCCCAGAACAGCCAGCCCCACAGCACGCCCCAGATGATGAAGCTGTACTCGAAGGGCGCCACGGAGGACGAAGGGGCGACCCGGTAAGCATAGGTCAAAAGCGACAGCCCGATCGAGGCAATTACCCCGCAGGCCATGAACAGCAGCAAGTCCCGCACGGGCATCTCTTGCCAGCCGCGCGTGAGGAATGCGAGCGAGGGGTGTGTGGCACCCTCGTAGGCTCCGGACCCGAAGACGGCCGCAAGGGCCAGGGCGCTGGCAAGGAAGGTCAGGTTCCCCCAGAAGGTCATCGCCCCCGCAGTCTCCGTTCGGCCAAGGACCCGGGTGGCAAGCTGGGTCAGCGCGTAGCCGAAGGCACCAAGCACGGGGAGGAGGGCGGCAGGGTCAAAGACGCTGGCGCTGGGGTTGAAGATCATCAGCATGCCCGCAAAGCCTGCCGCAAGCGCCAGAAGATTCATCGGCCCGATCCTCTCCTTGAAGACCAGCGCGGCAGCGATGGTGATGAACAGGGGGGCGGTGAAGAACAGCGCCACTGTGTCCGCCATCGGCATCGCGGCAAGGCCAAGGTAGTAGGCGGTATAGGCCGTGAAGTTCAGGAAGCCGCGCGCCAGCATCCAGCCCCAGTTCGGCGTGGTGATCGTGGTCAGGCGACCGTCAAGCCAACGCACGATGATCAGAAGCAGCGGTACGGCGGTCAGGCTGCGGATGATCATCGCCTGATAGAGGGGATAGTCCCCTGACAGCCGTTTCAGGATCACGTCCTGCAGCGAAAAGACCGCGATCCCGACGACAAGGGCAAGGATACCGCGCTGGGTGGCTGTCAGATGCATGGGCCCAAGCTAGCCGGGGCAGGGCGCGCGGCTGTCCTGCCCCCGACACGCCCCGGTCAAAGCGCGGCAAGCTTTGCGGCCGTCTCGGGCATCCGCTTCAGCGTCGCCCCGATATGCGCCCGCCACTGGGGGCCGTGTGACATTGCATCCTCGTAGGCCTCGCGGAGTTCGTCGGGGCGATCCTCGGCCAGCGCCTCGATCAGAAGAGCGGCCTGCGCCATGTCCTTGCGGGATTTCAGCTGGTCGGGGCCTGTGCGGCGGTTGGCGACGATCAGCTTGTGCACGGCATAGGCCTCGGGCCGGGGGATCTGCACCAGGACGCCGGACCGGTAGAGTGCCGCGGCCTTGATCGGCTCGGCGATGAGGTAGTTCAGGAAATGCAGCGATTGTGCCGCGACCCCAAGGGCGGGCAGCTCGCGGATGTCTTCCTCGGGGCGGAACGAGGGGGTGAGGAATTCGACCAGTGTGTTGGATTTCGTCTGCCGCCAGCGCCAGATTGAGCGGTGGTTGATCGACGGGATCGGGGCGAAATCCAGGGCTGCGAAACTGTCGTTGAGCGGAGTCTCGACAGTGTCGCCAAGGGCCAGCGAAAGGCGCTCGAACTGGGCGATGTCAAGGTCGCCGGTCTGCATGATCTCGGTGCCTGGGATGCGGATGCCAAGCTCGCACTCGTACAGGCGAAAGGCATTGGTGCCGACGATGGTGCCACCAAGCCGGAAGGTCCCTGTCTGCGCCAGTGCGGTTAGGAGCGACCCGGTCGCGGGATCGACAGTTCGTGCCCCTTCTGCCCGCAGAACCCGGATCAGTCTGGTGCGCGCCTTTGCACGGGTTTCGGCGGCCTGCTTCAGGTCTTGCAGGCGAGCGATCCTGTCCGCCATCTCGGGCGAGTCTTCGCCGATATAGCGTTTTCGGACATCGCTGCCGACGCGGAACATGTCGTACCAATATGTCTTGCTCCCGCGTCGCTCCAGACGTGGAGTTCCGGTGATTTCGCTTGCCGCCTCGTCGATAAGCGCGGTGCGCAGGTCGATGTAGGCTGCATGGGCAATTGCACTAAGACGTTGCATGATCATGTACTACACTGTGATTGCGCTGTAGTACATGAACACTGCGGGAGGCGCAAGCATCTTGTACTACAAGGCAACATCAAAGTAGTACATGAAAACCGCAAAGAAAAACCGCGCCGAGTTGCCCTGGCGCGGTCTGATTGTCGTGTCGCGCAGATCAGTCGCGGCCGAGATCGGCCCCGTCTTGCGCAGCACCCATTTCGTCGAACAGCTCGGCGATCTCGAACTCGGCTTCGGCTTCCGCTTCGGCGGCCAGTTCGGCGATCGACTTGCCCGAGGCCTGCAGTTCGGCTTCTTCGACCGAACGCGCCACGTTCAACTTGATCTTGACCGCGACTTCCGGGTGGAGTTGCACCGAAACCGTATGCAGGCCCAGGTCCTTGATCGGGCGATCCAGGACGATCTGCGATTTGTTGACGGTGAAGCCCGCATCGGTCGCAGCTTCCGCCGCATCGCGCGGGGTGACCGAGCCATACAGCGCGCCGGCATCCGACGCCGACCGGATCACGATGAAGGTCTGGCCGTCGAGCTTTGCGCCAACGGCTTCGGCCTCTTTCTTCGTTTCCAGGTTCGTCGCTTCCAGCTGGGCTTTCTTCACTTCGAACGACTTGATGTTGGCGTCGTTCGCACGAAGAGCCTTGCCCTGCGGCAAGAGGAAGTTACGGGCGTAACCGTCCTTGACGTTCACGACCTCGCCCATCTGGCCAAGCTTGGCCACGCGTTCCAGAAGGATCACTTGCATGTCATGTGCTCCTTATTTCACGGCATAGGGCAGCAGGGCCAGGA
>LNFM01011152.1_pt1 | contig 12351 bp, 12 predicted proteins | sample 596031 | NCBI WGS metagenome assembly LNFM01 (sample SAMN04254537, study PRJNA301005) | activated carbon metagenome | isolation source: dual media filters at the Ann Arbor, Michigan drinking water treatment plant | place: USA: Ann Arbor
TCGACCAAGCCGCGCGCCAGCATGATCGGCGCAAAAAAATTGACGCTGAAAACCTGCCGCCACAGCTGCGTGGTGGTGTCGAGCGACCCAAGCCGCTTGCCGGCTTCCGCCTTGGGCGAGATCGCGGCGTTGTTGACGAGTGCGTGCAGTTCGCCGTCGTCGAGGCGGCGCTTGATTTCGGCGATGGCCTCGGTGGTGTTGTCTTCATCCGACAGGTCGACCTGGATGTGATCCTCGGGGCCGGCGTTCCACGGGCAGTTTTCCGGGAAGCCGTGACGCGAGCAGGTGATGACGCGCCAGCCCGCGGCCGAGAAGCGCTTCACGGTCGCATGGCCGATGCCGCGGCTGGCGCCGGTGAGCAACAGCGTGCGGCGTTCCTGATTGGAGGGCTGCGTGTTCTGCATGTCGCTTTCGGCAGGTCCTTGTAAGGATAGGTCCTTGGAATGATTCTGGACTGCGCGTCTCAGCCTCGGCACACGCGTAATCAACTCTAGCTTAATCGCGCGGCTTACGGATAGAGCCGCGTCTTCTGCCACGGCGCGTTCTGGGTGTCCCGCGCGAACACGATGCGGTCGTGCAGGCGGAACGGGCGGTCGTGCCAGAACTCGATCGATAGCGGCAGGATGCGATAACCCGACCATTGCGGCGGCCGCGGCACGGTGCCGATGGCATAACGGGCCGCGGTCAGCGCGACTGCGGTCTCGAAGGCGAGGCGGCTTTCCAGCGGCGTCGATTGCTTGCTGGCCCAGGCGCCGATCTGTGCCTGCTTCGGCCGGCTGGCGAAATAGGCGTCGGCTTCGGCATCGGTGACGTGCTCGACGGCGCCGCGCACGCGCACCTGGCGGTTCAGCGACTTCCAGTGGAACACCAGCGCCGCCTTGGGGGTGGCGTCCAACTCCTGCCCCTTTTGGCTGCCTTTGTTGGTGTAGAAGACGAATCCCCGGTCATCGACGCCCTTCAGCAGCACCATGCGGGCGTTCGGCATCCCGTCACGGTCGACGGTGGCGATCGTCATGGCGGTCGGGTCACGGGGTTCCGATGCGGTGGCGTCCTGGAGCCAGGCCGCAAACAGACGAAAAGGCTCGTCGGCGGCGGTGAAATCACCACTCGTTAACCAGGTCGGGTGTTCAATCGGAGTTGTATCGGACATTGTTGGGAGCGTTCGGGTGAGCGGTCGCGAGACCTGTGTTTGTCGGGTCGTATATAGGGGAACTGCGCGCCGACGGCCATGGCGTGCGATGACGCTGGCGGCCATGCTGATTCTGGCCGGCGGCAGCGGCGGCTGCAGCCTGTCGCTCCAGCTCGACTCGATGTTCAGCAGCGACAAAAGCGATCACACCGGCTCGATTGCCCCGGCGCCGATTTCCAAGGAAGCCGGCGTGCAGCCGTCCGATGCCGATCTGGCCTACACGCGGGCGGCGGCCAGCGAGGTCCTCCGGCGCGGCGGCAAGGACGTCAGCATGCCGTGGGAAAATCCAGCCAGCGGCGCGCGCGGCACCGTCACGCCGATTGCCTCCGCCTATACCCATGAAGGCCGCACCTGCCGCGATTTCCTGGCGAGCTATGTCACCGGCACGTCGCAGACCTGGATGCAGGGCGAGGCCTGCCGGCAGAACAAGGGCGCCTGGGAAGTGCGCGCGCTGAAGCCGTGGAAGAATTCCTGACGGGCGCCAAGTTGCGCAGCCTGCGTTGCATCCGGACCGCCGGAACCCCACATTAAGCTCGCGAGTCGCCGGTTCCGCCGGTGAACAGGGGCATTTTTCACGGAGTTGGCCAGGATGCGCGACCCCTACACCATATTGGGGGTTTCCAAGGGTGCGAACGAGGCGGAAATCAAGGCCGCCTACCGCAAGCTTGCCAAGAAGCATCACCCCGACGCCAACAAGTCGGATCCCAAAGCGGCTTCGCGTTTCGCCGAGCTGAACGCGGCCTATGAAATCGTCGGCGACGACAAGAAGCGCAAGGCGTTCGACAGCGGCGAGATCGACGCCGAGGGCAAGCCGCGCTTCCAGGGCTTCGAGGGCTTCGGCGCGCAGCCGGGCCGGGGCCAGAGCTACGGGCCGAACGCCAGCCAGTTCGAGAGCTTCTCCTTCGGTCAGGACGGCTTCCAGCGCCGCGCCGGCGGTGGCGGCGGAGGCGGTTTCGAGGATCTGTTGCGCGGCATGTTCGGCGGCCGGGCCGGCGGGTTCGAGACGGCGGATTTCGGCGCGCCCGGTGGCGGCGCCGCGGGTCAGGATCTGCAGGCGGCGCTGACCATTTCGTTGCCGGAGGCGGCGAAGGGCGTGAAGACGCGGCTGCAACTGCCGACCGGCAAGGAAATCGAGGTCAAGATTCCGGCCGGTCTGACCAGCGGCCAGCAGATCCGGCTGAAGGGGCAGGGCTGGGCCGGTCCGTCGGGCCGCGCCGGCGATGCCATCATCACCGTCACCGTCGCACCGCATCCGGTGTTCACGCCGGACGGCGCCGATCTGCGGCTCGATCTGCCGGTGACGCTGTACGAAGCCGTGCTCGGCGGCAAAGTGCGGGTGCCGACGCTCGACGGCGCCGTCGAACTGGCCATTCCGGCCGGCACCAATTCCGGCCGCACGTTCCGCCTCAAGGGCAAGGGCCTCGCCGCCAAGAGCGGCAAGGGCGACCTGCTGGCGACCGTGCGCGTGGTGCTGCCGGATCGCGTCGACGACGAGTTCAAGAAGCTGATGGAGAAGTGGCGCGCCGACAATCCCTACGATCCGCGCAAGGATCTGGCGTAATCGCTCACGACTTCTTGGCGCCAGCGTCCATCTGCTCGTAGATCGCCTTGGTCACCGTCTCCAGCCGCTCGCGGTTGGCCGGGCCGCTGACCACATAGGCGGCGTTGTCGCCGGCCCAGTAGAACGCCGCGGCGCGCTCGCCTTCCTTGAAGCGCAACGCGGTCTCCGGGGTTTCCACGCGGGCGCAATAGATGGTGAAGCGCTCGCCGCTCGCCCCCTCATACATATAGAACGCCGCCGCGCCCGTGGGGCCGGGCAGCAGCCGGCCGCCGACCAGCCGCAAGCCGATCGGTTGCAGATCGGGAATGCGCTGTTCGTAGCCGAGACGTTTCGACAGCCACTGCGTCATGTGTTTTCGCTCGCTGCCGGGCACCTCGACCGGATGGCGGACCTCGACCACATACAGACGGTAAGCCTCGAGCGCCTCGGCGGTGAAGCGTTCGAATACGCTCGGCGCTGGCGCCGGCGCCGAGGCCGACGCGCCGCGCGCCATCCAGCCGGTGGCGCCGCCGATCATGAAGACGGCGACCGCGGCGGCCGCGGCCATTGCCTGCCACCGCCGGCCGGCCGCGCGGCTGGTGCGGATCACCCGGTCGAGTTTGAGGCGCGCCGGCAGCGGCTCTTGGGCGACCGCGCCGTAATGCGCCCGGATGGCGTCGGCCTGCGCCTGCCAGGCCGCGACCAAGGCGGCCTGTTCGGGATGCGCGGCCAGCCAGGCGGTGACGGCCTCCTTGCGGCCAGCCGGCAATTCGCCGTCGACATAGGCGTGCAACTCGTCCTCGGTCACGGGCAATTCGCGATCGATCATGGCTCTGCCTTCTCCGTCATTTCACGCGGCGAAGCGTCGGACGCCCGCCCTCGAGATAAGTCTTGATCTGCGCCCGCGCCCGCGCCAGGCGTGACATCACGGTGCCGATCGGAACGCCCTGCACCTCGGCGACCTCGCGGTAACTGAGGCCCTCCAGCACCACCAGCAGCAAGGCGTTGCGCTGGTCCTCCACCAGCGTCGCCAGCGCGCGTTCGATGTCGCGGCCGCCGGCTTCCGGTCCGGCCAGATCCGGCGCGTCGTTGTCATCGATCGACGACATCGCCGGCCGCCGCGCCAGCGAGCGCAGCCGGTTGCGGTTGAGGTTGGTCAGGATGGTGTACATCCAGCTCCGCAACTCGCCGCCGTGGAACAGGTGTTCCGAACGCAACGCCCGCACCAGGGTGTCCTGCACAAGATCGTCGGCGATATCGGCGTCCCGGGTCAGGGCGCGTGCATACCGGCGCAGCGCCGGGATCGTTGACTCAACGTCCTTCTGAAACGTCGCCACCTCGGTGCCCTTGTTTTTATACGCACGCTCTGGCGCCCGGCCGACGCGGGGGGAACCATGCGGTCGCTGCCGTCGGCAGCCGCGATTACCCAGAATAACCCCTATGGCCGCCCCGTATTCCCCAAAATTGCTGAATTAACAGCGCCGTGCGGTCCGGCCCTTGCACTTGCTTGCTGGCCTTTGGACCCTATGCCATAGGAGGCGGCCGGCGGTGGCTGGGCACGGCGGGGACCGATTGATGGCTGAAATCTCAGGGATAATGCGCGGCAAACGCGGGCTGATCATGGGCGTGGCGAACAACCGCTCGATCGCCTGGGGCATTGCGCGCGCCTGCCGCGATCACGGCGCCGACCTCGCCTTCACCTACCAGGGCGAGGCGCTGAAAAAGCGCGTCGAGCCGCTGGCCGAAGAGGTGGACGGCCTGGTGGTTGGGCATTGCGACGTCACCGATCCGGCCTCGCTGGACGCGGTATTCGCGGCGGTGCAATCGGCCTGGGGCTCGCTCGATTTCTTGGTGCACGCGATCGCGTTTTCGGACAAGGACCAGCTCGACGGCCGTTACGTCGATACCACCGAAGACAACTTCACCAAGACGATGATGATCAGCTGCTATTCGTTCACGGCGATCGCGCAGCGCGCCGAGAAGCTGATGACCAATGGCGGTTCGCTGCTGACGCTGACCTATTACGGCGCCGAGAAGTGGATGCCGCATTACAACGTGATGGGGCTGGCCAAGGCGGCGCTGGAATCCTCGGTGCGCTATATGGCGGCCGATCTCGGCGTCAAGAACATCCGCGTCAACGCCATCTCGGCAGGCCCGATCAAGACGCTGGCGGCGTCCGGTATCGGCGACTTCCGGTATATCCTGAAGTGGAACGAATATAATACGCCGCTGCGGCGCAACGTCAGCCTCGACGATGTCGGCAAAGCCGGCGTGTTCTTCCTGTCCGATCTGTCGAGCGGCATCACCGGCGAGATCACCCACGTCGATGCCGGTTACCACGTCGTCGGTATCAAGCATCCCGACGCGCCTGATTTCGCCGTCGGCAAGCTCGAGTAATGACCGCGGCAGCACGGCCGACCGTCTTCTATGTCCGTCACGGCGAGACCGACTGGAACGTCGCCGGCCGCCTGCAGGGCCGCCGTGACATCCCGCTGAACGCGCGCGGCCGCGAACAGGCGACGCATTGCGGCGATCTGCTGCGCGATCTGTTCGCCAGAGAGGGCCGCGATCCGGCCAGCCTCGACTATGTCGCAAGCCCGCTCGGCCGCGCCCGCGAGACCATGGAGCTGGCGCGCACGGCGCTCGGCCTGCCGGCGGATGGTTACGCGGTGACGGAGCAGCTTGCCGAACTCTCGTTCGGCGACTGGGAGGGTTTCACCATCGCGCAATTGCATGAGCGCGACCCGGCGCGCATTTCGCAGCGCGAACATGACAAGTGGCATTTCCTGCCGCCGGGCGGCGAGAGCTACAAGATGGTCGGAGCGCGGATGGGCGCCTGGTACGAGACGCTGACCCGCGACACCGTGGCGGTCGCCCATGGCGGCACCGCGCGCGGCCTGATGGCCAGCCTCGGCATCGCCAGGCCCGCGGCCGCGCCCTTGATCGATATAACGCAAGGGGTGCTCTACGTGTTCGAAGGCGGCGGGACGCTGACGCGCTACGCTTGAGCCGTTCAAGCCGGCAAATGCAAAACGGCCGGACAATGTGTCCGGCCGTTTGTCTGAGCGCGGTTGGCCGCGCCCGAAATCGGATCGAAGCTTAGGCGGCGATGCGATAGACGATTTCCGAGGTCTTCTTCTTGGCCTTCGGCGCCGCCTTCTTCTTGGCGGCCTTCTTCTTGGCAGCCGAGAAATCGGTGGTGGTCAGCTCGGACTTCTTCTTTGCCTTCGGCGCCGCCTTCTTCTTGGCGGCCTTCTTCTTGGCGGCCGAGAAATCGGTGGTGGTCAGTTCGGACTTCTTCTTCTTCGCCTTCGGTGCCGCCTTCTTCTTGGCAGCCTTTTTCTTCGCCGCCGACAGCTCGTAGCTGTTCACGGTGTCGTTGGAGGCGGGCGCCGCGATGGTCGGCAGAGCGGAGGTGGCGAGAAAGCCGAGAGCAACGGCCAGGACAGTAAGCTTGCGCATGTGAGTTTCCCCGTTGGATACATTTTTATTGGCAGGAGCCGGCAGTCGATCTTCTCGTCTGACGATGTTGTTTGTCTCGCCGCCAAGGCGCACTTCATAACCGAAGACGGCCTGCAATTGCAATTCAAAAACAGAAAAAACGTAGATATTTCCGTAGCTTAACGGATGTTCATTTTCGTTTTGACCTGAATGTTTGTTCAGCAAGATGATGGCCGGTGTCCGGCAAGATCGGCGCGCACCGGCTTCCGTCGCAGCATGCCGTCCGCTCATTTGACCGCCGTGAAGGCGCGGGGTACCAAATCTCGCACCCGCGAACAGCCAGCAGATCGCTATGTCGTTCAATACCTTCGGTCATCTTTTCCGGTTCACCAGCTTCGGCGAAAGCCATGGAGCGGCGATCGGCTGCGTGGTCGACGGCTGCCCGCCGCGTATTCCGCTGGAGGCGGCCGAAATTCAGGTCCACCTCGACAAGCGGCGGCCGGGCCAGTCGCGTTTCACCACCCAGCGCCAGGAGCCGGACGCGGTGAAGATCATGTCGGGTGTGTTCTCGGACGACCGCACCGGCGGCCAGGTCACCACCGGCACGCCGATCATGCTGCTGATCGAGAACGTCGATCAGCGCTCCAAGGACTATTCCGATATCCGCGACAAGTACCGGCCGGGCCACGCCGGCTACACCTATGATGTCAAATACGGCGTGCAGGATTATCGCGGCGGCGGGCGCGCTTCGGCGCGCGAGACCGCGGCGCGGGTCGCCGCCGGCGCCATCGCCCGCAAGATCGTGCCGGGTCTCTCGGTGCGCGGCGCGCTGGTGCAGATGGGGCCGCACAAGATCGACCGTTCGCGCTGGGACTGGAACGAGGTCGACAACAATCCGTTCTTCTGCCCGGACCCGGTGCAGGCCAAGTTCTTCGAAAGCTATCTCGATGGCGTACGCAAATCCGGCTCGTCGGTCGGCGCGGTGATCGAGGTCGTGGCCGAAGGCGTGCCGGCCGGGCTCGGCGCGCCGGTCTACGCCAAGCTCGACGCCGAACTGGCCGCGGCGCTGATGGGCATCAACGCGGTCAAGGGCGTCGAGATCGGCGACGGCTTCGACACCGCGATCATGGCCGGCGAGGACAATGCCGACGAGATGCGGATCGGCAACGACAACAAGCCGGTGTTTCTGTCCAACCATGCCGGCGGCATTCTCGGCGGCATTTCGACCGGGCAGGCGATCGTGGCGCGTTTCGCGGTCAAGCCGACCTCGTCGATCCTCAACCCCCGCAAGACCGTCGATCGCTACGGCAACGACACCGAGGTCGTCACCAAGGGCCGCCACGATCCGTGCGTCGGCATCCGCGCCGTGCCGATCGGCGAGGCGATGGTGGCGTGTGTGCTGGCCGATCACTATCTGATGCACCGGGCCCAGGTGGGCGAGGGGACGGCGTGGCCGTTCGCGCCGGGCCGTTGATGAGCTTTCTTTTCTTTTCTCTCCCTTCCGGCGAGAGGGAGAAAGGGATGAGTTTTGGAGATTCTTGTGTCCAGCATCCACAGCAGAGTTGAAGCGGCCATCAAGGCCTTCGCCAAAGGCGAGATCGTTGTCGTCATGGACGACGACGACCGCGAGAACGAGGGCGACCTGTTCGTCGCCGCGTCGCTCTGCACGCCGGAGAAGATGGCCTTCATCATCCGCAACACGTCGGGCATCGTCTGCGCGCCGCTGGGCATCGAGCATGCGCGCCGCCTGCATCTCGATCCGATGGTGGCGGAAAACGACGCGCCGCTCGGCACCGCCTTCACCGTGACGGTGGACGTCAAGCACGGCCTGTCGACCGGCATCTCTGCCGAAGAGCGTACCAATACCGTGCGCGCGCTGGCCAACGACAACAGCGGCGCCTCGGATTTCGTCCGGCCTGGCCACGTGTTTCCGCTGGTGGCGCGCGAGGGCGGCGTGCTGATGCGCTCCGGCCATACCGAGGCCTGCGTCGATCTCTGCCGGCTCGCCAACCTGCCGCCGGTCGGCGTGCTGTCCGAACTGATGAAAGACGACGGCACCGTGATGCGCGGACCCGAGGTCGCGGCCTTTGCCGAGAAACATGGGCTGGCGCAGGTTTCGATCGCCGATCTGATCGAGTACCGGCAGAACCGCGACAAGCTGGTCGAGCGGGTGGCCGAATTCCAGTTGGCGTCGGATATCGGCACGCTGAATGGTTATGCCTATGTGACGCCATTTGACCGGGTGCATCACATGGCTTTTGTCTACGGCGATATCGGCGACGGCAAGGACGTGCCGGCGCGGCTGCACCGCGCCGATGTGATCGGCGACGTGTTCGGCGGCGCCAAGGCGATTCGCGCCTCGCTGGCGCGGTTCAAGGCGGCCGGCCGCGGCGTCATCGTCTATTTGCGCGATGGCACCGCCGGCGTGCCGGTGGCGCAGATCCCGCAAGAGGGGGATACCGGCACCGAGACGGCGCGGTCGCAGCAGTGGCGGGAAGTCGGGCTGGGTGCGCAGATCTTGCGGGACCTTGGCATTTCCTCGATCCGGCTGCTGTCGTCCAGCAAGCGCACCTATGTCGGTCTGGGCGGTTTCGGCATTGAAATCGCCGATACCGAGACGTTGGAAAGCTGAAACTTCCCGCTTCTTTTTAGCCGCGCGCCGTGCCACCATTCGCGGATGCGGCGACGTGGTCTTTTCATAGCCATCGCTGGTGCGGTTACCGCGACGTTGGCGGCCGCAGCGCTCGTGACCGCCATTGCCGCGCCGAGCTTTCCCCGCCTCGCCGATCGCAGTTCCGGCGCCATCCCCGTCGATGTCGAACTGGTGCTCGCAGTCGACATTTCATATTCCATGGACCCGGATGAGCAGGAGTTGCAGCGCGACGGCTATATCCAGGCGCTGACGTCGCGGGAATTCCTCAACGCCGTGCGCGAGGGTGCGCATGGCAAGGTTGCCGTTACTTATGTCGAATGGGCCGGCGCCACCAATCAGGCGGTCGTGGTGCCGTGGCGGGTGATCGACGGACCTGAGGCCGCCGATGCCGTTGCCGCGGAAATCGCCCGGGCGCCGTACCGCCGCGCCTCGCGCACGTCGATTTCGGGCGTGCTGCAATTTGCCAAGCCGCTGTTCGACAGCAGCGGTTATCGCGGCCTGCGCCGGGTCATCGACGTGTCCGGCGACGGCGTCAATAATTCCGGGCCGCTGGTGGCTGTCGTGCGCGATGAGGTGATCGCCGCCGGGATCACCATCAACGGCCTGCCGATCATGTACAAGCGCATCAACACCGGCATGATGGATATCGACCAGCTCGACATCTATTACGAGGACTGCGTGATCGGCGGCGCCGGCGCCTTTGTCATCCCGATCCGCGACCGGTCGAAGTTCGTCGAGGCGACGCGCACCAAGCTGGTGCTGGAAATCGCCGGGCGGCAGCCGGAGGCGCGCGTCATTCCCGCCAGCGCCGACAAGCCGCGCATCTCCTGCACCATCGGCGAACGGATCTGGCAGGACCGCTGGGGCGGCGGCATGGACTTCAGGTAAAGCCTAGCGCTCGAACTTCGCCACCATCTCGACGTGAAACGAATAGCGGAACTGGTCGACGGCCGTTACGCGCGTCATCCTGTAGCCGCCCTCGACCAGGATGCGGGCATCGCGCGCGAAGGTCGTCGCGTCGCAGGACACTGCCACCACCACCGGCACTTTGCTTAAAGCCAGTTCGCGCGCCTGCGCTTCGGCGCCCTGGCGCGGCGGATCGAACACCACGGCGTCGAAGACTTTCAGTTCGCTCGCCATCAGCGGCCGGCGGAACAGGTCGCGCGCCTGCGCTTCCACGGGCTTGAGACCCGGCGTGCTGGAGGCGGCGCGTTCCAGCGCCTTGATGGCCATGCCTTCGCTGTCGGCGGCGGTGACGCGCGCCTTCTCGGCCAGCCGCAGCGCGAAGGTGCCGATGCCGGAAAAAAGGTCGGCGACGCGCTTGGCCTTGCCGACATGATCGATCACCAGCTTTGCCAGCGCGGCTTCGCCGGCCGCCGTCGCTTGCAGGAAGGCGCCCGGCGGCAGCGGCACCATGGCGCGCCCGACCTTCAGCACCGGCTGCGACCCCTGCGCCACCAGTTCGCCATGGCGGGTGAGGCGGGCGAGCCGGTGCTGTGCGGTGAGGTTCGCGAGCAAGGTGGTGCGGCTGGCGTTGAGCGGGCCGGAGCCGCGCACGTCGACGTCCATGCCGGAGTCGGTTTCGGTGAACTGGATGTCCAGCGGCTTGGCCACCGGCTTGAGGATTTCGGCGATGGCCCAGGCGGCGGGAATAGCGCCCGTCAGTCCCGGCGACAGGATGGGGCACTCATCGATGGCGACGATCTGGTGGGCGCGCGGCGCGGTGAAGCCGACCTCGAGAATGTCGCGCGCGCCACGCCGGGCATGCAGCGTGGCGCGGCGGCGGCCCTGGCCGTGGGCGTCGACGATGACCTCATCGACCGGCGCGATCAGGTTGGCGGCGGCCAGTGCTTCCACCACCAGCGAGCGCTTCCACGGCAGATACTCGGCCAGCGACCAGTGTTGCAAGGCGCAGCCGCCGCAATAGGTGAAGTGCTTGCAGATCGGCGCCGCGCGCTCGCGGACCGGCTGGTCGACGCGCAGCAGATGCCGCCGGTCGGGATGACCGGGAACGCGATCGACCGTGACCGTTTCGCCGGGCAGCGCGTAGGGCACAAAAGCCGGGCCGACCGGCGTATCGGCGATGCCGTCGCCGCGGTGGCCGAGGCGCTGGATGGTGAGTTGTTCGGTCATGCCCCGCCTGTAGCTCACATCCGCCACCGGCGGCAATCATCGCAGTTCGGCATGGCCCGGCACCGCCGGCATGTAGCCACGGCGCGTCAGCCGGTTGAAACGCCACACCAGCAGCGTGGCGTAGAGCCCGAGCCCGACGGTGAATCCGATCCAGATCCCTTCCGCGCCGAGGCCGGCCGGGAACGCCAGCCCGTACGATGCCGTGAAGCCCACCAGCCAGAAGCTGAAGGCGGCGAAGATCATCGGGATCCGCGTGTCGTTGAGGCCGCGCAGGGCGCCGGCGGCGATCGACTGCACGCCGTCGGCGACAAAGAAGGTGGCGCCGACCATCAGCAGCGCTGCCGCCAGCGCCACCGTTTCGCCAGCCGAGGCCGCCTCGGCGCCGAGGAACAGCAGCGGGATGATGTGGCGGAAGCTGACGACCACCACCACCATGGTCGCCATGAACAAGGCGCCGAGGCCGATGGCGGCAAAGCCGGCGCGCCGTGTACCGGGCGCGTCGTTGCGGCCGACGGCATGGCCGACGCGCACGGTCGCCGCCATCGAAATGCCCATCGGCACCATGAACAATATGGCCGCGACCTGCAGCGCGATCTGGTGCGCAGCGAGCGCGGTCGTGCCGATCCATCCCATGAGGATCGCGGCGGCGGCGAACAGGCTGTACTCCAGAAGGAATGAGCCGGCGATCGGCAGGCCGACCAAGATCAGGCGTCCCAGCAGCGGCCAGTCGGCGCGCCAGAAGCGGTTGAGCACGTGGAATTTCCTAAACGGCCGCTGCGTCGAGGCGACCCAGAAGCCGGCCACGCACATGCCGATGTTCACCAGCGTCGTCGCCACGCCGGCGCCGAGCATTTCCAGCCGCGGCATGCCGAAGGCGCCATAGATGAGTGCGTAGGCGAGCAGCGCGTTGACGGGGACCGCGACGATCGTAATCCACAGCGCCGGCTCGGGCCGGTTCACCGCGCCCATGAAGCCGCGCAGCGCGATGAACCACCAGCCCGGAATGAGACACCAGCTTAAGCCCAGCAGATACTGGCCGGCGAGATAGGCCGTTTCCGGCTGCTGGCCGAGCGCGAGCAGCAGCATTTCGCCTTGCAACTGCAGCGCCATCAAGGGCACCGCGAGCATCACCGACACCCACAGGCCAACGCGCAGCGCGCGGCGCACCATGCGCGGCTGGCGCGCGCCGAAGGCCTGCGCCGCCAGCGGCGCCACTGCCGACACCACGCCCATGCCGAACACGAAGGCGGCGAACAGCAGCGTGTGCGCCAGCGCCGAGCCCGCCAGTGCGTTCTCGCCGAGATGGCCGATCAGGATGAGATCGACCGTCATCATCGCGATCTGGCCGAGCTGGGTCAGCGCCATCGGCAGCGCGAGCCTGATCGTGCCGATGGT